>OUNM010609052.1_pt1 | contig 14448 bp, 11 predicted proteins | sample 1769961 | NCBI WGS metagenome assembly OUNM01 (sample SAMEA3914820, study PRJEB12502) | metagenome | biome: forest; material: soil | place: USA | collected 2012-03-12 | depth 0.3 m | reverse complement strand
CCCTCCTCGATCCCTTCGAGATGGATCAGTTCACCGATATCGTAGTCGCGCAGATAGGCCTTGGCGTCCTCGATCGAGACGGGAGTAAAGACGGCCATGCGGTGAAACGTCCTGCGCGCGGTGAAAGTCGGCCCCTGCTATAGTCGAGGCCGGCGCGCGGAGACAAGGGTGTTAAATTTTTACGCGCGTTTGACGCCGCGCCCGAGCATCAGGATCAAAAGCGCGCCGCCGACGGTCGATATGACGACACGGTTGGCGATGCGGAAGCAGACGACGCCCATCCGGTCGACCAGCGATTCCGCCTGGCTCTGCATAGCCTTGCTCCGCACCGCCTTGGCGCCCACGCGCAGGCCGCCGGACAAAGCGAAATAGACGATCCAACCGGCGGCGATGCCAGCCAGGACAGAGACGATCAGACTTATCACCACCATTGGGGTACTCCCAATTCACCATATTGGCCCGACGTCGCGCAGCTTTGCCGCAAGTGATGTAAAAAGACGATGTGTTTATGGCACAAATAAAGCGCCGGGGAAATTCCTCCTGTTTTCGGTGATCAAGGCGGCTAAATGCTTGGAAATCATCGCCAGATTGACTAAAGCCCGCGATTAGAATCCATCGTTTGGGCGCACGCGCGCGATTTGGTAGCAAGCCGCCCTGCGAACGCCCGGAGCGCACCTATGAGCAAGACCGTTACGTCCGTCGTCGACCTGGTCGGCGATACCCCGCTGATCCGCCTGAAGGGCGCGTCCGAAGCGACGGGCTGCGAGATTTTCGGCAAGGCGGAATTCCTCAACCCCGGCCAGTCGATCAAGGACCGCGCCGCCCTGTGGATCATCCGCGACGCCGAACGCCGCGGTGTGCTCAAGCCCGGCGGCACGATCGTCGAAGGCACGGCCGGTAATACCGGCATCGGCCTGGCCATGGTCGCCAACGCGCTGGGCTATCGCTGCGTCATCGTCATCCCGCGCACCCAGGCGCAGGAAAAGAAGGACGCCATCCGCCAGCTCGGCGCCGAGCTGATCGAGGTCGACGCCGTCCCCTATTCCAACCCCAACAACTATGTGCGCTATTCCGGCCGCCTGGCCGAGGAGATGGGCGCCGTCTGGGCCAACCAGTTCGACAACGTCGCCAACCGCCAGGCGCATATCGAGGGCACGGGGCCTGAAGTCTTCGCCCAAACGGGCGGCAGAATAGATGCCTTCATCTGCGCCGTCGGTTCGGGCGGGACGCTCGGTGGCATGAGCCTGTATCTCAAGGGCCAAAACCCCGGCATTCAGATCGGCCTGGCCGACCCCTACGGCGCCGCCCTCTATAGCTATTACACGACAGGCGAGCTGAAATCCGAAGGCTCTTCGATCACCGAAGGCATCGGCCAGGGCCGCATCACGGCCAATCTGGAAGGCATCCATATCGATCGCAGCTACCGTGTCGCCGACGAAGAGTGGCTGCCGGTGCTGTATGACATGATTCAGAGCGAAGGCCTGTGTCTCGGCACGTCTTCGGCGCTCAATGTGGTGGGCGCGATGAAGATGGCGAAGGACCTGGGCCCCGGCAAGACGATCGTCACCGTGCTGTGCGACTATGGCAACCGCTACGCGTCGAAGATCTTCAATCCGGCCTTCCTCAAGGAAAAGGGCCTGCCCACGCCGCCGTGGTACCCCGCAGCGGAGGATGCTGCCTGACTGTGACCGCTTTCCGCCCGCTTCAGCTATCAGATATCCTGCGCCGCGAAGACCGGCCGTTCGCCGCTGTCGCGCGGAGCGGGCTCGGCCTTGCGCGCTTCGTCGCGCAACCAGTCCATGAAGCGAAGTTGCGCCGCCGTGGGATCGCGCGTCTGCGGCCAGACCAGGTAGTAGCCGTAGTTGAGCGGCGCATCCTTTTCGTCGAACAGCACTTTCAACCGTCCGGCCTGGAGGTCGGCGTCGGCGATGGCGCGCTTGGCCAGGGCCACGCCGCGGCCGGCAACCGCCGCTTCGATGACCATGGACGCCTGGTTGAAGCGCGGCCCGCGCGAGGCGTCGACACCCTCGACGCCATGCGCCTTCAACCACATCGGCCAGTCGGGGCAGGACGGGTCGCCATCACCGGCGTCGTGCAGCAGGACGTGGTGGGCCAGGTCCGCGGGCTTGCGGATGGGGGCGGCTTCGAAGAGCAGCGGCGAGCAGACCGGCACGACGGCTTCGGCCAGGAGGTGCTCGACGTGCAGGCCGGTGTAGTGGCCGTTGCCGTAACGCACGGCCAGGTCGATATCGGTGACGGCGAAGTCGACGGGCGTCATGTCGGCGCTGACCCAGACGTCGATGTCCTCGTTAGCGGCGCTAAACTCGTACAGACGCGGCATCAGCCATTTGGCGGCGAAACTGGGCGCGGCGGAGACCGTCACGCGGCCCTTCTGCGTGCCGGCCTTCATCAGGCGCGTCGCCTCGAACATCTTCTCGAAGGCTTCCTTCAGAATCTGCGCCGACGCCTTGCCCGCATCGGACAGGACGACGCGGCGACCGTCGCGCACAAAGAGCTCGACGCCGACGTGTTCTTCCAGAAGACGGATCTGCTGCGACACCGCGCCCGGAGTCACGAACAGCTCTTCGGCCGCCTGTTTGAAGCTTTCGTGCCGCGCGGCCGCTTCGAAAACCCGAAGCGCCGACAGCGGCGGCAATCTGTCGCGAGACATCGTCGTTCCCTAAACCTTACGCACGCATGCGCCGTCATATAGTGCTTTTCAGTTTAACAAAACTATTCCACCGTTCCTTGGAGAATTTTTAATGTCCGACGCCAATCCCCTGCACCATGTCGAGGCGCTCGAAGCCGGCCAGACCTGGACGACGGACGTGGTCGTCATCGGCGCCGGCCCGGTCGGCCTGTTCGCCGTCTTCGAACTGGGCCTGCTCGACATCAAGTGCCACCTGGTCGACATCCTCGACAAGGTCGGCGGCCAGTGCGCCGAGCTGTATCCCGAAAAGCCGATCTACGACATTCCGGCGTGGCCGATCATCTCGGGCCTGGACCTGACGCATCGGCTGCTCGAGCAGATCGCCCCGTTCGGAGCCAAGTATCACCTGGGCGAAATGGCCGTCGGCATCAGGAAGCTGGAAGACGAAGGCCTGTGGGAGCTGACCACCGACCAGAAGACCGTCATCCGCGCCAAGACGATCGTCATCGCCGCCGGCGGCGGCTCGTTCCAGCCCAAGAAGCCGCCGATCCCGGGCATCGAGGGCTTCGAGAACATCGCGCCGGGCAAGGGCGTGCATTATGCCGTGCGCCAGATGAAGGCGTTCGAGGGCAAGACCGTCGTCATTTCGGGCGGCGGCGACTCGGCGCTCGACTGGACGCTGAACCTGCAACCGATCGCCAAGCGCGTCACCCTGATCCACCGCCGCGACGACTTCCGGGCTGCCCCCCACAGCGTCGCCAAGATGCGCGAACTGGTGGCGGCCGGCGAAATGGACCTGGTTATCGCCCAGGCGACCGCGCTGAAAGGCGAAACCGGCCACGCACTGGAATCGGTACTGATCGAGGACGCCGACGGCAAGGAATCGCACCTTGAAGCCGACGCCTTCCTGCCCTTCTTCGGCCTGACCATGAAGCTGGGCCCGGTCGCCGAATTCGGCCTGAACCTGCACGAGAACCTGATCCCGGTCGACACCGAGAAGTTCGAGACCTCGACGCCCGGCATCTTCGCCATCGGCGACATCAACTACTATCCCGGCAAGCTGAAGCTGATCCTGTCGGGCTTCCACGAAGCCGCCCTGATGGCGCAGCAGGCGTTCCGCTACGTCCACCCGGACCGCAAACTGCGCTTCCAGTACACGACGTCGTCGAGCGACCTGCAAAAGAAGCTGGGCGTGAAGTAAGTCTACCTTCTGAGTTTGGGAAAGCAGGAAACCCCTCCACCGCTTCGCGGTCCCCTCCCCATCTTCGATGGGAAGGGATCAGAGAACGCTGTGGAGGGGTCTCTTTTTTATGCCTGTTCTTGGCGCGCCTATGCTGCATCACAATATAATTGATGTGGCCGTAACCAATTGGCAGCATGCCTGTGCTAGTGTTAGCTACACATGTCGGTAACCGAGTAAAAAGCCCTGATGCTCTATTCGCTCCACGAATATGCCTATTATAGCGCGGCGCCGTTCCGTGCGCTGGCGCAGATGACCCGCGATTTCTGGGGGTCGAAGCTCAATCCGGCATCGGACACGGCGATCGGGCGCACGCTATATGCCTCGGCCGAGCTGTTTTCGAACATTACCCGCCGCTACGGCAAGCCCGACTGGGGCATAGACCAGGTCACGATCAACGGTCATCCCGTGCGCGTCAGCATCATCGAGGACTGGTCTAGCCCGTGGTGCACGCTGCTGCGCTTCCAGCGCGACAATTCCGACCTGCGCCGCGCCGGCCGGTCGACCGCGGCCCCGGCCGTGCTGATCGTCGCGCCCCTGTCGGGCCACTATGCGACCCTGCTGCGCGGGACGGTCCAGGAATTCCTGCTCGACCACGACGTCTACATCACCGACTGGGCCAATGCGCGCCAGGTGCCGGTGCTGGAGGGGCGTTTCGACTTCTATTCCTATATCGACCATATCCGCGACATGCTGACCGTCATCGGCAGCCGCGTCCATGTGGTCGCCGTGTGCCAGCCGGGACCGCCGGTGCTGGCGGCGGCATGCCTGATGAGCAACGACAAGGATCCGTGCCGTCCGGCCTCGATGACCTTCATGGGCTCGCCGATCGATGCGCGCTTCAATCCGACCGTGACCAACAACCTGGCGCAGGAAAAGCCCTTCACCTGGTTCCGCTCGAACATGGTGCACACCGTCCCGCCGCCCTATCCGGGCGTCGGCCGCCGCGTCTATCCCGGCTTCGTCCAGCTCTACAGCTTCATGAGCATGAACGAGGAGCGTCACACCGACGCGCACTGGGAATATTTCAATTCGCTGGTGGAGGACGACGGCGAAAGCACGCAAAAGCACCTGGAATTCTACGACGAGTACCTGTCGGTCCTGGACCTGACCGAGGAATTCTACCTTCAGACCATCGATCTGGTGTTCCAGAAGTTCGCCCTGCCGAAGGGCGAGCTGTATCACCATGGCCAGCTGGTCGACACTCGCGCGATCACCGACATCGCCCTGATGACGGTCGAAGGCGAGAAGGACGACATTTCCGGCGTCGGCCAGACGCAGGCGGCGCATGCCATGTGCCCGAACATCCCGGACACCATGAAGGAACTGTACGTGCAGAAGGGCGCCGGCCATTACGGCGTGTTCAACGGCCGCCGGTTCCGCGAAAGCATCTATCCCCGTATCCGCGACTTCATCGCCAAAAACGATGTTCTCGCCTGACCGCAAGGTCAGGGAGGCTTATGAGCCGGGCCAGGTCCTCGATTTCGGGGACTATAAGGTCAGGCTGCGCGTCAATGAGCGCGCGCGCCGCATTTCCGTCCGTATCGACAATCGCACCGGCGACGCCATCGTCACGGCGCCGCGGCCGAAATATCTGAAGGACGCGGTCGAATTCGCGAAGACGCGTCACGAGTGGATCTTGCAGACGCGGCGCGGCCAATCGCGGCCGGTGCCGTTTTCGCCGGGCATGCAACTGAGCATCAAGGGCTATCCGGTCGTGCTGGCTGAGCGCACGGGCGTGATTTCGCCCAAGGCCGAACAGACCGAAGGGGCCTGGCAGCTGGTGAGCAGCGGCGACGCGGCGACCTTTTCGCGCCGGGTCGAGCGGTATCTGCGCAACCAGGCCCAGAAGACCTTCCAGGCCGAGACCGACCGGCTGGCGCTGAAGCTGGGTGTTTCCGGCGTCAAGGTGTCCTTGTTCGACGCCCATGCGCGCTGGGGGTCGTGTTCACCGTCGAAGAAATCGATCCGCTACAGTTGGCGCGTCATCATGGCGCCGACCGACGTGCTGGTCTATCTGGCGGCGCACGAGGTCGCGCACCTGCGTCATCCCGACCATAGCCCGGCCTTCTGGGCGACGGTGACCGAGCTTTTCGGCAAGCCGTACAAGCCGGCGCGCGCCTGGTTGAAGACGCGCGGCCACGAGCTGTTCAAATACGCCGCCGCCAAGGACCTGAAGGGCTAAAGACGCGTCAGGCACGACTTCGTCGGTGAAGCCGTGCCTGAGTTAGACGTCCGGGTGCAGGGGCCGTGCCCCTGCTGCCTTACTGATTTTTCTGCTGCGCCTGGCTGAAGACGTCGTCGAGCGAGCCATCCTTCTTCGGCTTTTCTTCCGGATTGGGGATGGGCTGCATGGTGACGGGCGCCGGGACGCCGTTTTCGGGCGCACTTTGAGAGGTCTGCACCTGGCCGGCCTGGGTGCCGAGCAGGTCCTGGAGCGCGCTTTCGGCGACGGTGCCCAGCGACGAGTCCGCCGGACCGACGGGAATCGGGCTGACCTGGATACGCTTCAGCGCCGAGGACATGTAGGTCTTCCAGATGGCGCCCGGCGTCGAGCCGCCGGTCACCTTCTTCATCGGCGTGTTGTCGTCGCGGCCGACCCAGACGACGGTGACGAAGCCGCCGGTATAGCCATCGAACCAGGCATCGCGGAAGTCGCTGGTCGTGCCGGTCTTGCCCGCCAGGTCGTAGCCCGGGATGTTGACGCCGGCGCCCGTCCCGTGCTGGACGACGCCGCGCATCATCTGGTTCATTTCGACGAGCGGCGGATTGTTGATGACCTGGACGCGGCCGCCGTCCTGGTTCGATTCGCGGTACTGGAACAGGACCTTGCCGCTGGTGGTGCGGATGCGGATGATGCCGTGGGCCGTGGCCTTGAAGCCGCCGTTGGAGAACGGGATATAGGCCTGGGCCATTTCGATCGGCGAGACTTCCGACGTGCCGAGCGCCATGGCCGGGTCGGTATTGATCTTCGACGTGACGCCCAGGCGATGGGCCGTGGCGGCGACCTTGTCGCGGCCGACGTCGTTGGCCAGGCGGGCGGCGACGGTGTTGATCGATTCCGCCAGGGCGGTCTGCAGGTCGATCACGCCCATATAGGTCTTTTCGAAGTTCTGCGGCGACCAGTCACCGATCGAATAGGGCTCATCGACCACGGGGGTCGTCGGCTGGTAGCCGGCTTCCATGGCGGTGAGGTAGACGAACGGCTTGAACGACGAGCCGGTCTGGCGATAGGCCATGGTGGCGCGGTTGAACTGCGAGTCGGCGTAAGACACGCCGCCGATCATGGCGCGGACGCGCCCCTCGCCGTCGACCGAAACCAGGGCGGCCTGCTGGACGCCCTTCTTGGCGTCGCGCGCCATGATGGTCTGTACGGCGCGTTCAGCGTCGGTCTGGATCGGCAGGTCGAGCGTGGTTTCGACGATCAGATCTTCCTTGGGGTCGCCGATCAGGGCGCGGACGTTGCTATCGAGCCAGTCGATGAAGTACTGGGCGTGGGCCGTGGCCAGCGACTTCGACACGGTGATCGGATGCGACAGGGCGTCGGTGCGCTGTTCGGGGGTAATGACCTTGGCGTCGACCATTTCGTTGAGCACGATGGTGGCGCGGCGGCCGGCGCGGTCCGCGTCCGACAGGGGTGAATAGGAGTTGGGCGCCTTCATCAGGCCGGCCAGCATCGCAGCCTCGCCGACCGTCAGGTTCTTGGCCTGCTTGTTGAAATAGCGCTCCGAAGCGGCTTCGATGCCGTAGGCGCCGGCGCCGAAATAGACGTGGTTGAGGTAGAGCGCCAGGATCTGCTTCTTCGTGTACTTGTGCTCAAGCCACACGGCGATCATCAGTTCCTGCACCTTACGCTTCACGTTCTGGTCGGCCGACAGGAACAGGTTGCGCGCCAGCTGCTGGGTGATGGTCGACCCGCCGGCCAGGTTGGAGCCCTTGTGGCGGAAGGCGTTGCGCAGGACGGCGCGGCCCATGCCCATGGGGTCGAAGCCCGGGTGGGTGAAGAAGCGGCGGTCTTCGATGGCGACGAAGGCCAGCGGCACGTAAGACGGCAGTTCGTCGATATCGACCGGGGCGGCGTACTGGCTGCCGCCGCGCACGGCGATCAGGGCGCCGGAACGGTCGAGATAGGTGATGGCGTGCTGTTGCTGGGTGGTCTGGAGCTTCTTGATGTCGGGCAGGTCGATGGCCATGACGCCCAGGAAGACGACGGAAAAGATAACCACCCAGATCGCCCCCACCATTCCCCAATACACTGCAGCCTGAGCGGGCGTGCGTCCGCTGCTCTTGCGTCCCCCTGCGGGAGGGCTAGCCTTCACCATGTATGATCCTCACTAAACCACGCCCGAAGGAGCGTTCCCCCCAGGCTGCGCATCGCCCCGATGACCGGCCGGTTATAACCAAACTCTTTAACCCTGTCGCGTGAAACCTCTGCAATGAATACGCAGCCTGCTCATAAGGGCAGGATAAGCAGTGCAATTTGACCAAAGCAGGGCAGGCAGACATCGCGGGATCGCGTATGATGGCCGCCGGGAGGCCGCAGACATGCCCGATTTCATTCTTTTGGCGACGTCGGCGCTCATGGCCGCGGCCTTTTTCGTTCACGTCTTCCTGGGCGGAAAATACGTGGCGCGCCCCCTGTTGGCGGACAGGCGCCTGCCGCCGCCCGCCAAATGGCTCAGCTATTACTGCTGGCATCTGGTCAGCCTGATGCTGGCCTTTTTCGCGGTCTATCTGGCCTATGGCAGCCTTAACCGGCCCAATATCTTCGTGCTTTCCGGGTTCTGCGTCTTCTTTGCGGCGTGCTCGGCCTTAAGTGTGTTCGCCGCGAACAAAGGTAGAATCCCGCCCTTGCGCTTTCCATCGACCTCGCTATTTTTCGTCAGTGCCGTATGCGTCGCCGCCGATGTGCTGACCTACGGCTGAACCCGCCCGCAAAACGCGCGCACTATTCATAGTTCCGCTTTTTTTGCAGGCCCGATGACCGCCGATCTGCTTTCCCCAGCACCCACCCTCGCCGACGCCGAAACGACGCTCAAACGCGTGTTCGGTTACGACGCCTTCCGCGGGCAGCAGGCCGCCGTCATTTCCGCCGTGCTGAAGGGCCAGGACGTGCTGGCGGTGCTGCCGACCGGCGGCGGCAAAAGCCTGTGCTATCAGATTCCCGCCATCCTGCAGCCGGGCCTGGGCCTGGTCATCTCGCCTCTGATCGCGCTGATGAGCGACCAGGTGCAGGCGCTGGAAGCCAAGGGCGTGCGCGCCGCCCGGCTCGATTCCAGCCAGGGCTCGGCCGAGCGCAGCGATATCTGGGATGCGGCGCGGTCCGGCAATCTCGATCTTTTGTACATGTCGCCGGAAGGACTGAACAATCCCTTCGTCCGCGACGTTCTTGGGCGGCTGAAGCTCAACCTGATCGCCATCGACGAGGCGCACTGCATCAGCCAGTGGGGCCACGACTTCCGCCCGGAATACCGTCTACTGGGCCAGATCAAGCAGATCTTCCCGGGCGTGCCGACCCTGGCGCTGACGGCGACGGCCGACGCCCATACCCGCGCCGACATCAAGGCCGCCCTGCATATCGACGACGCCGCCGAGATCGTCACCAGCTTCGACCGCCCGAACCTCAGTTTACGTTTCGTGCGCCGCAAGGTCAGCGCGCACAAGGCCGTCATCGAGACCTTAAGCCGCCAGAAGGGCGCGTCCGGCATCGTCTATTGCGGGTCGCGCGACAGCACCGAAAAGCTGGCCGAGGCGCTCAAAAAGGAAGGGTTTTCGGCCGCCGCCTACCACGCCGGCCTGCCGGCGAAGACGCGCGACGAGCGGCTGACCGCCTTCCTGTCCGGCAAGTCGAAACTGATGGTCGCGACGATCGCTTTCGGCATGGGCATCAACAAGGCCGATGTGCGCTTCGTCATCCACGCCGATCCGCCGTCGTCGATGGAGGCCTACTGGCAGGAAGTCGGCCGCGCCGGGCGCGACGGCAAGCCCGCGTCAGGCGTTTGCTTCTACAATTCCGGCGATCTCGGCTGGGCCATCCGCCGCCTCGGCTTGCGAGAAAACGAAGGCGCGCCGGACCAAAGCGTGCAAAAGCAGAAGGCGCGCGACTTCTTCCAGATGGTGCTGGGCCAGAACTGCCGCAAACAACAGGTGCGCGGCTATTTCGGCGAGCACGGCGTCGAACCGTGCGGCACCTGCGACAACTGCCTGACGCGCGGCAAGACGACCGACGTCACCGAAGCCGCGCAGATGCTGATGTCGGCCCTGGCGCGCATGAACGGACCGCGCGGGCGCAAGAAGCTGGTCGACCATGTTCTGGGCAAGGCCAACGGCCCCGACTTCACCACACGCATGACGACCTTCGGCGTCGCCAAGGGCAAGGGCTACGACGCCAACCTGCTGGCGCATACGCTCGACCTTTGCGAAGCCCACGGCCTGATCGAGGAAGAGCTCTATCAGGACCGCATGCCCATCGTCGGCCTTCGCGACGTGACCCTGGTCAAGTCGCTGTTCAAGGGCGACCTTCGCTTAACAGCACCATCGCTCCGTTAGGCTTTTTTCCTGCCACCCAACAGGATCGATCCCGCGATAAAGCCGAAGATCAGGTTAGAGACGCCGATCTCCGCCATGTGATACTTGCGCACGTCCCACGGCATGAAGCCGTTGGGCACGAACAGCAAGACCGCCATGAAGACGGAGAAGCTCAAGCCCACGATCAGCGCCCGCGACCAGCCGGCGCCGGTCATTTGGCGAACCAGGACAAAGGCCGCAGCCGACCAGATCAGGCTGCGGAAGACCTGGAAGCCGGCCAGCGGGCCGGCGTCGATATGCGAAGCCTGGTTATAATAGGCGCGCAGGGCCTCGCCCTGGAAGGCGATCCAGGCGCCGGCGGCGAAATAGCAGAAGATGTAGATCGGCGCGATCAGGGCGACGCGCCACCACAGGCCGGTAAAACGTTCGGCCTCGCCGTCGGCGGCCCGCCAGACCCATGCTGCCACCAGGGCCGACAATGCGTCGCGTCCAAGATTGGCGACAGCGCTCATATATATGCCCGGCATGGACAGCTTGACGTAGTCGCGGAAATAGACCGCCTCGTTCAGCGATTGCACCGTCGTGATGGTGTAGACGACGCCGAAAAGGACCAGCGCCCGCGTCCAGAAGCTGCCGCGCAGACGCTGTGCAATCAGCGACGACAGGGTAGCAAAGACCGCGCTGACCACGACCATGGCCGACACGACGTCCAAGGGACCGTCGTGCGGCGGCACGGGCGGCAAGACGGGATGAAGCAGAGCCATCCCCAGGATTCCCCCGGCCATCGATCCGACCATGACGGCCAGGAATACGGCCAGCCAACGGCCGGCATTTTTTACGTAAGACATTCTACCCTCCCAATTACGGAGCCTTCTGGCTCCAGTGGTCCTCAAGTGCCTTCAGGGCGTTTTCCGCCCAGGCCAGCGAAGCGGCGACGCTGCGCATACCGAAATCGACGGCCAGCCGGCTTTGCAGCGGCATGGCGGGCCCGATATCGCCGCCCATAAAGGCGCGGATGCTGTCGAGTTGACCGCGCGCGGCGTCGGCGAACGAGATCAGAAAGGCGCGCGTGACGTCCGGACGATCGAGGTCCTGCAAAAAGGCGAAGCGCAGCATCAGGATATCCGTCGAGTCTCCAGCCGCCGGCGCCGTCAGCCAGGCGTCGAGCGCGCCCGTGCCCGCCTGCGTAATGGCGAACAGGCTGCCGCGCGGAATGGGCTCGGCCACGATCAGTCCCGCCTTCTCTAGGCTTTTCAGTGCCGGATAGATGCTGCCGGGACTGCTCGAATAGTTGCCCAGCAGCGTCGTTTCGAACACCTTGCGCAAGGCATAGCCCGAGCGTTTCTCGGCCCGGACCAGGCCGAGGAGCGCGTAGCCCAAGGGTGTGATGGCGGCAGTCATCAATAGTACGGTCCGTATTATTCCGATTTCATAGTACGAAGCGTATTATTTGTCAAATGGCCTGCAATTGGTATTATATAGATTATGAATAGGTCTTGTTTGACCGTTGACAGCCGCCGAAATCCGCGCCACGGTCGTGGCAGCCAAAAAGGGAGAAACCGGATGCCGAAACTGCTGCGCGGACTGCTGCTGGGGGCCACCCTGCTATCGACACCGGCCCTGGCGGCAAAGGCTCCGTCTCCGCAGGCACGTCTCGACGCCTTCGCTTCCGGCCTCGGCTATCGTATCACCGTCACCGACAACCACGTCTTGGGCAACGGGTGTCCCGAAAAGCCGGTTCCCGCCCTGTGCTTCCACGCCGATCTCGACCTGACGCTGCCGAAAGTCCTGCCGAAGGGCGACTGGGCAATCTATGCCAGCTTCGTTTCGCCGCTGCTGCCGCCGCAAAGCGAGGCCTTCGACCTGACGCATATCAACGGCGACCTCTACAAATTCACACCCAAGCCCGGCGTGACGCTGGTGCCGGGCAAGACCTACCGCATCGGCCTGATGGCATCGGCGCACATGTTCTCGCCCTACTTCCTCATTCCCAACGCCTATGTGGCGGCCGACGGGTTGAAGGCGCGCGTCATCGCGTCGTCGCGCGCCGGCGTCGACACCGACAGCGGGCTGGAAACCCTGCCCTTCGTCACGCCCTATACGGACGAAGCGAAGCTTGGGGTCCAGAACGCCGCCGACAAGACGCAGTGGCTGACGCCCGCACGCCTCTACGACCAGACCGCGGCGCGCAATGTCACGGCCGCCGTTTCTGAATTCGCCATCCTGCCGACGCCGTTGAAGGCGCAACATCTCGACGGCGCCACCCTCGACCTGACCAGGGGCATAGTCCTGAAAACCGCCGTGCCCATGGCCGAGCTGGCGGCGGCGCTGAAGGACTCGGGGTTGAAAACGGCAAAGGGCGGCGTGCCGGTGACGATCACGCTGAAGCCCGGCGCGCTGGAGTCCTACCATATCGTGGCCAAGTCCGGCGCCATTACCATTACCGCCGCCGACGCGGCCGGCGCCGCCTATGCCCTGACCTCGCTTGGCCAGCAGGCCGACTACGAGCACGGCCATCTGAAGCCGCTCAGCATCGACGACGCGCCGCGCTTCGGCTTTCGCGGCCTGCACCTCGACGTGGCGCGCAATTTCCAATCCAAGACGCATATCCTGGCCATTGTCGACGAGATGGCGCGCTATAAGCTGAACCGCCTGCACCTGCACCTGGCCGACGACGAAGGCTGGCGTTTGCAGATCCCCGGCCTGCCGGAACTGACCGATATCGGCTCGAAGCGCTGCCACGACCCCAGGGAAGACACGTGCCTGCTGCCGCAGCTCGGCGGCGGTCCAGACAATCCCAAGGGCGTCAACGGCTACCTGACGCGCGCCGACTATATCGAGATCCTGAAAGCGGCCAGGGCGCGCCATATCGAGGTCATCCCATCCTTCGACATGCCCGGTCACAGCCGCGCCGCCGTGCGGTCGATGGAGGCGCGGTACCGCCACCTCATGGCGGCCGGAAAGTCTGCCGAAGCGTCGCAGTACCGGTTGCAGGACCCCGAGGACACCACGGTCTATGCCTCGATCCAGAACTATCACGACAATACGCTCAACATTTGCCTGCCCTCGACCTACGCCTTCATCGACAAGGTGATGGAGAGCATCAAGGCGATGCACGACGAGGCCGGTCTGCCCTTGCGCATCTACCACATCGGCACCGACGAGACCGCCGGCGCCTGGACCGGCTCACCGGCCTGCCAGAAGATGATGGCCGAAGAGCACCTCGACATCCATCAGCTGGGCAACCGCTTCATCACCAGGGTTTCCGACATCCTGGGCGAAAAGGGCATCGAGCCGGCTGGCTGGAGCGATGGCATGGGCAGCGTCGATCCCAAGGACATGCCGAAGGCCGTGCAGTCGAACAGCTGGGGCGGCCTGTTCAACGGCGGAGCGGCGGACGCCTATCGCCAGGCCAACCAGGGCTGGGACGTCGTCATGTCGACGCCCGACGTCCTTTATCTCGACATGCCGCAGGGCGCCGACGGTGTCGAGCGCGGCTACGACTGGGCGGCGCGCCAGGTCGATCTCTACAAGGTCTTCGCCTTCATGCCGGAAAACCTCGGCGCCAATGCCTCGGTCATGCAGACCTCGTACGCCCAGGGCGCCACCATCGCCGATACGACGCCGCTTCAGCCCGGCCATCGCATCGCGGGCATGCAGGGGCAGCTGTGGAGCGAAACCGTGCGCAGCGATCGCACCGCCGACTACATGCTGTTTCCGCGCACCCTGGCGGTCGCCGAGCGCGCCTGGCACCGCGCCGACTGGGAGCCGGACTATGTCGCCGGCAAGTCCTACACCTATGGCGACGGCGCCGTGGCGGCCGACAAGCTGGCGGCCGACTGGCAAGGCTTCCAGGCGAAGCTGTTGCCTGAACTGAGACACCTCGACGCCACCGGCATCGCCTATCGCCTGCCCGTGCCCGGAGCCCATATCGCCGGCGGCAAGCTGGAAGCCAATTCGCCGATCGCGGGCCTGGCCATCCAGTATCGCGTCGGCAACGGTGCCTGGAAGACCTATACCGGCCCGGTGG
>OUNM010126452.1_pt1 | contig 14450 bp, 17 predicted proteins | sample 1769961 | NCBI WGS metagenome assembly OUNM01 (sample SAMEA3914820, study PRJEB12502) | metagenome | biome: forest; material: soil | place: USA | collected 2012-03-12 | depth 0.3 m | reverse complement strand
TACCACAAGCTCTGCGTGTCGACCAGCATAGATATGCCCGGCGGACAACCATCATTCCATGACGCCATTCCCAACCATGAACGATTTGCTGTTTCGGCTTGATGATCTCTTGATTTTCAGACCATGTCTACCGTAAGTGCCCAGATGCTCCAACCTGGAGATCGAATGCCAATGTAAAAGGACCTCGCAGACTCCTCATGCCGAACCGTTGCCGTTTTCCATGCGCCCCGCATTTAAGACCTCGGCTTCTCCTTCTTCTCCTTCCACAGAGCAAGGAGACCGACGCCCGAAACCTTGACGACTGGTGGGGAGTTAGTGCTGCCGCGATCTGCCGTGGAATTTGAGTAAACTGACCCTTGAAGCGCACACCGGGGATATCACCCTTCGCCTTGCCCTTGCGACCGAAACCGGCGAGGAGGACCTCGTCGTTCTCGTCGACGAAGTTCAGGCAACCATCGTTGGGGACTGTACAAAATATCAGCGCCTGTACCCTCAAGCCGGTTCGTGTCTTCGCCGGTCTTGTTCTCGTTTCGCGGATCGGGGAACCGTACCGAAAGCAGTGACCTTCTTGCCGTTCTTGATGAGCTGCACACGCACGCACTTGCGAATAGCCTGCGCCACCGCCAGTTAGCCACCTGGTCGTCGGAAATTCGAGGTCGTGGGATGTTTATCGCGGAATCGACGTACGGAGTTGGGCTGCTTGGCTTCGACGCCGACCTTCTCAAGGACGATGCCCTTGGCGTGGGACGAACCACCGAACGGGCTGCCTCCATGTCAGTCGTACCGCTCTCGATTCGAATCATCCACCGGCCGTTACGCACGAGCTCTTGAACGCCGTGCCGAGCGCACGCTTCTTGTAGGCCAAATCAGCCCAGCGCTCGGAGCGCCGGGTATCGCGCAATTTGCGGGCGGCGTTGAGACCACGAGGCATGGTTGCTGCGGGGAGTCAAGTTAGATGTTGTGATCGGAAAATAGCGACGGAGGGGTGGACAGCTAAAGATTTGCAATCTCGTGCTGTCGGCGGTAGGATACACGGCGATGAAAGCGGGGAATAACGAACCGATTGATGGTTGATCGCGAGGTTGTCTGGTGGTTGGTCTGGAGAGACTTGATGCACGCCAATTTTCGTGCGCAAAAGCAGATTTTCGTTTGGGCCACAAAAGTTGTGTGGCCCCACCCACCCGCCACAAAGGTCTGTGCACACCCACTTAACAGAAACTCCACTTCTCTTTAACTGCATGGCGCCCTTAACCGGTCCTCGACGTCCATCAGCACTTGCAGTCAACTCAGTTCACAAACAGCGGGGGTCTGGTCCTCTCACCACCACCAACAGTTACCCAGCAACGCAGCGCCATGAGGTAGCAAATGTTATGACTTTCTTCATCATAGACTCTCTATCGCAGATTGGCTGTCACCCGAAGTTGACCTAAGTCACCAGCAGCGAGTTCTGCTCCCCTCATAGTCATCATCACCCTCCTCGCAAAGTAACACGCGAGAAGCCAATGTGATGATCCTCTCCATCACATATCCTCTATCACAGAGCATGCCACAGACGTTCTATTCCAGGTGCTCTGTTACTTATAGTTGAGCTAACCCACAAACACGGAGGCCCAGTCCTCTCAGGATGACCAATAACCTCCACTAAGCTAACACCAAAAGGCAAGCGAATATTTGAGCGGCCACTTAGACTCCGCAAATCACATTCGTCTTATGAGTTGCGACATATTTGTGTAGGCTGCTGTCAGAGACACCTCGCACACAACCAAGCTTGTGCTTGCGATCTTCGCCATCCGATGGCGATAAACGCCATATCTGAACGACGATATCATTCTGCTTACAGAAGTTAAGGCAACGGGGATTTGAGCAATGCAAGAAGCAGCCTAATGATTGCTTCTTCATTTGCTCCATGGATAGTGAAAGAGAATCGAAGGGCTGTGCCATGTTGAGCCTCACGGAGGATCCTCAGAAGCGACACGCTGCCCAGGGAAACAGACGAAGACAATAAGCAATCTCATATCTTGTAGTCTATCCAGGCGGCAGCTAGAGCCGTCAACGGGTCTTAAGTTTCTCGAAACCAAAACAGCCTGGAAAGAGCTCCAGAAATTTAGGTACTCGGGGTCAAAACGGGTTCTTGCTATCCTTCGGGGTCATGGGCAGTCAAGGGCATCTCGCAAGAAGTCATCAGTTTTGCTGATGTTACTACTCCTTGTCCTCTTGACAGGCGCCGGAATATGACTCTATCTCCCCGCAATAGACGATCCCCACAACAAAGAACAAATGGTTAGCACACATCATCCCTGGGAGCTGAGTCAGTCCGCGTTGCTTGTGGTGTCCCCAAAGTCCGACTGGTGCTTTTTACTGTTGACTCACATGATTACCAAACATGAAATATCGCAAACTTGTTCTTCTTATGTATTTATTTGGTCTAATTTCCAAGCCTGTCTTGTGCCTGCAGCTCATCGGCATTTTATCACCTTCGTTCCTCCCCATTGTGATGAGCGCTGCAGCCCCTTTTTGGCGTAAACAATGGACGACATAACCAGAACCCTGTTGAACCTTAGGTCAAAAGCATCCTTGGAAAAGCGACGAATTTTAAATAAAAGCAAGCTTTCAGGGTATTATTGTCCAGCTGCTGCTGGTCCGTAGAGGCAGAGCTGGACTCGGCGTCTGGTCGTGGGGCTGGCCAGGCGGTTCTTTTCGCGGGCTCCTTCCTGTTTACTGGCACACAATGACTGCCCCGGCCTCAAATACCAAAATTTGAGCCATTGTTTCTGCGCTGAAGTTTCCGCAGTTTAGTCTATATATCCCAAGTACTGTGCCTTCTCTATTCTCAAACATTTCACACCTACCTACCGAGCTTCCGTCCCTTAACCTTGAAGTTCGGCGTTCTGCTCGCAAGTCAAACGAGTTGTACGTTGCATTTCCAGCCGACTCATCAAATACACAATTTGACACTTGAGGATCTCGCTAATTCTTTTTCTGTCCTTCCTTCAGCAGACAGCCGACCTCGGAAATTCTCGAGCCATCCGAACCAACCTCTTCGCGCTCAAGTAAGCTAAAGGTCAACCAGGCCGCAACGGGGCAACTTCAGTCAGTACTCCCGTCATGTCTGTCTTCTCAGCAAAACCCGTAGCGCTAACAACGTCGGCTCAAAGCCCGCTGCCACCTCTCCGCCCCCGTGGGCAAGATCAAAAACCTGAGGTCTGACCGGTTAGGTAGCTACCGAGAAACTCCGTAAGTACATCTCCCCCCTGGCTATACTCGCAGCACAACTCGTCAGACTAACAACATCAATTTGAGGTTGCTCCCATCTACGACCCAAACTCGGCATAATGTGTGAAAAGCGAGAGCTTATTCACGCTTGCCCGGTGTGCTTCGTTACCAGGCACACCTTCATCATCGTCATATGCAATATGGCGATGAACAACGGCGGGGCTGTTTGCCCGCCGGAGCGCCGGTGGACAGGCCCATGGCCTAGAGTTTGCTTCGTCGATCCCCTCTGGTGCCTCGAGTGCGCCTGGAGGGATTTCTTGGCAGTCGGCCGCGAAGACTAGGTGATCTCGCTGAGGGAAGGGGCTGGGGCTCGCAGTTCCTACTAAGAAACTATTATACTCGCATTCGAGCGGAAGAGTGAGAGGCAATGAGAATACACTCCCATCTCGTTGGTAACAACAATCTGTCGTCACATTGCCGCAGAAAATTTACGAAAGACAACCCGGGGCTTATGTCTTGGTAATCAGCATGTGAACTCTGCACTCACTCTGACTTTAAACACACCGCCTGTTCCGAGTCGAGCAGAATTCTGGCCGAGAGTCTTCCTTATTTCCCATAAGCACCCACGCCGACCGACCTGAACACCCTCTTCACATTTTGTCCCAGCTGCCAAGCAACCGGCCGCCCAGCAGCAACCGTTCAACTTCTCTTCCCATGGCAAAGATGTTGGTAGCCCCTTTAACTTTGACTCCAGATACCAAATACTTGAGACTGCAACATACTTGTATATCCTGCCACATCAACCTGCTGCGTATGCCCTACGGCTCGTCGAAGGCCCACCAGTTCCTGCACCATCTTCGGCAATGGCGTCGGGTTTGGGAAGGTGGCGACGTCTCTCTATGTAGTGCTGATGACATATCTCGAGTGGAAGCGGCGCCTCAGAGGTGGTGAACTGGTTAAAGCATGGCCAACTAGCTTTTCTCTTCCGACGGTGTCGGTTCCTACAATCTGCAGTCAATCACTCGGCCACAGCATGTTGGCTTTCTTCGGGGTCACTCGGATGTCTACGGGCACCTAACATGTCACCCGCTGAGTCAAGTCTTTCCACGACTTCAGCGGTCTGTCCCCTCCCATTGCATTGAAGGCATTGAATGTATATCCCACTTGTTGACCATAGGACAAAATGCGCGTGCTCCTTTGGGTTTGGCATCTTGGCTGTTGAACTGACGAGCTCAAGTCGACCGAGGTCTCTAATCGGAAGCAGGACGACCTCCCCCTCTGACTACCCCTTGGTGCGCCGTTTTTATTCTGGCCTTCCTTTAGAAAAGCTGGGAGAGCCGACAACATCGTCTAACAACCAGCTCGTTATCTCATTCTTCCGCCGCTGCTCGCTCCGTCCGCGCCCATCTTTCCACCCAGTCCGCCCAGGGTCCACCTGGCCAGCCACCCGGGGAGCTTTAGTGAGTCCTCTCTCTACCTCCGTCCCATCCACTCCTTCATCAACACTGAGACTAACAGTATCGGATATTGACCATAATTCATTATCCTACTCCCTTGGGCATCGTCGCAACCGCCAGGATGTGTGAGGAGCGAGGGCTTATCTACGCTTGCCCGTTGTACTTCTCAACGAAGCACATCTTGATCATCGAATCATGCGATGTGGCAATCAACCACGGCTGGGCGACTCGCCCGCAGAAGAGAATCTGGGTGAAGCCACGGCCTTTATTCACTTCATCGACCCGTTTTGGTGCTTGGAGTACGCTGCTCGTGAAAGTCGGCTTCAAACACGTCGACGAGGTGGCCCCCGAGTGAGAAGTTGGTCTGTCATAAAATCTAATCCCTGAACCTCGAGTCCTACCTGACACTCACACCTTCAAACCCCAGCATTCAGAACCATTACCATCCCAGCGCGTCTCCAATCTGTCAGACCTCGGCCTGGACAACCTCAGCCTTGATCAGAACAGGAATGATGGCCCCCGGCGCGAGCCTGACCTCAGCATGCCCAATCGCCTCATACAACGCAAGAATCGTCCCCGAATGTGCAGTCACCGAGACGATCGGCGCGCTCTCGCTCGCAAACAGGTCCTCGAGAAACCCCTCCACCCTGACGGCGTGCTCCACCAGCGTCTCCCTCACATCCGGCCTCCACAGCCCATCCTCCTCAGCAAACCCAGCCTCGAACTCAAAGCCGGGGTGGTTCTCTCGTATCCACGTCGCCGTGCGTCGGCGGTCGCACGTGTGGATGCCGAGCCGCTCGCGCACGAGTTCCTTGATGACGGGTGCGAAAGGGCGCGGGGGCGTGAGGCCGGAGAAGGCCAGCTCGCACGTCTCGAGGCAACGGGCAAGCGGGCTCGCGTAGTGGCGCGGCGGGAGGGGGAGCTTCAGGGTTGCGGCTGCGTCTGCCCAGAAAGTGTTCATGGCGACGGCTTGGGATTCGCCGCGCGGGGTGAGGTGCGCATCCTCCCAGGTGCTAAATCCGTCACCGTCGAGCTTGGCCCAGTAGGACTGCTGCGTGTGAGATTGGAGGTGATGAAGGGTGGCCCAAGGCCAGGTCTCTCAGAGGTCCAGGCTGGGGGCGAGTGCTTACCTCCCACGCGGCGGTTCCTACCTCCGCCTCCTTCACATTGTGGTAGCCCTCGCCGTGACGAGCAGCATAGAGCAGCTTGTAGACGGCAGTCCCGTCCCCGGTCTCGTTCAAATGGTCGAGGTAGTGAGCAAAGCGCTCCCAAGCATAGTTCTCTTTCCGCGGGTCGAACGCTTCGTCGGTCTCGTAGGCTCGGTCAATCAAGCCGAGACCGGGTAGAGTGGTCTTGTTGGTTCGTTAACAAAAGAGGCGAATGTGACAGTGAACATGGACCTCACCGCTTCGGAGGCCGGGTTCGTGGGTGCAGAGTCCTGCTGGAAGAATCCGCTCACGGCAGTGTATCGAAACCTCGGGGTGTTTGTCGCCATTGTTTGATGTTCCTGTAGCCCGCTTTTCAATGCCAATAGATACTCGAAATTCGGAGAAGGGGTCGGAGATTAATATGAGGGATATTGCCACAAATGTTGGATACTTGGAGTATGTGTACGAAGGATTTCGAACTTGATCCCTTCAGCTCAGCACAGTTGAGCAATTTTGTTGGATCGTCTGACTGAGACAGCTGGGGCACAGTTAAAGAGGCGCCAATCACGCTAGCGGCGGCTCGGCGTTTCACGGAGACTCCAGGGTTATTTCTCGATCATCATGTCTTGTAGGTCCTTGCGGGAGAAAACCACATCCTGTAACCACAGCACGTGGTTGGACTGTTTTCGAACGAACTGCTTCATTTTTTCGGCTTGAATGTTAATCTAAAGCGAGGGGCATAATGGGGCCAAAGGATAACATGACCGGTTCTCGCCCCTGGAACCACGTCAATCCCCCACCTCCCTACCTGTGATGTAGACCATGTTGATGGGCCCCATTAGCAACACCCGCCCCGTATTGCAGTGCTGATCCGCAACCCCGAGCAGCTCATGTTATGCTGCGTGCTCTACAGCCTTGTGCAGTCTGCTCTACCGCATCAGTCTTGCCGCTCGAGAGAAAACGTTGCTGAGCTTGAGGGCATAATTCAGGAGCATGCACAGGCATCAAGAGGGGGAAGGGAGCTAAGAAGACTGTAGACTGCGGCTTGGAGTGGCAGACTCAGACAAGCATTTGGATGTCTCTGCTTAGAGCAACTAAGATTAACATCAACCAATGTATTAACTCAATGCGTACGGAACCCCTAACTCCTAGAGAGAGGGAGTTTTAGATAGTAAAGAAGAAAGAAAAGCAACTAATGCATGAACTCAACGCGTATAGAGCCCCTAAGTCTTAAAGTGAGAAAATCCCGAAGAGAAAAGAAAGTGGTGCTAACAACGTCCCTCTTCTGCCTTGACTTTGCATCAGCTGGCAAGCTCTCTTTATCTCCTCGGCTGCGGATGCCCCGTGGTCTTCTTTGCGTGAATCCTCCGACCCCTATGCAGCTCCTGACGTCGGCCCGCCCTCCTTACCCTGTTCTCCTCAATCCTGACCTTCTTCCTAGGCCTATCCGACTCAGACTCAGCAGATGAGGAGAAGCCGCCCCACTCCTCCTCATTCTCTCCAACCCCCCTATCCTCCTCAACCCCCTTATCCTCATCAACTCCCTTACCCTCCTCACCCCCCTTACCCTCCTCACCCCGGACTTCCTCTTCAACCCCGTCTTCCTCCTCAACCCCGTCTGCCTCCTCAATCCCGTCTTCCTCTCCTTTCTCCTCCTCATCGTCTGAATCATTCGCATGGTTGCTACCGTCGCGGCTCATCCGTGATACTCTTTCCAGTAGCTCGTCCGCCCCGGAGATGATTGTCTTGAGCTCCATGTTGGTCTGCTCAAGAGCGCGCCATGGTTTTTTGACGTCGGGTTTCGCGGCCGATCCACCACCAAGGCCCTCTCGCCCCTCGTCTAGCGTATCGTCTATGCGTTGAACGACTGACTTGAGCAACTCTTGAAAATGCTGGACGATCGTTGTGGTGAGGTCAACCCGGTCCGCCAAGGTCAGGCCCGGCTTCGGGTGCAAGCTGGTGGGACTCCCAGGGCGTACTGGATCTCGCGGAGCACCCGCCGCCGACGGCCTCCCTGCTTCGGTCAAGTTGTCGTCAAGGTCCAGTATTTTCGACGCATTCTCTTTGATGTACTGCCTGCTGAAATCGGCGATATTATTCCTCCACGCAGCCCTTCTGTCGTGATGTGTTTTCTTCGCCCCCGGGTCTGTCCACTCCGAATAGTAGACAAGGCGCGTGCTGATGCTGTTGATCGAGGGCAGCTGGGCAATCTCGCATAGGCCGTCTTCTTTCCTGACCAGCACGAACAGGTTCAGGCGGTCCTTAGAGAAAAGCTTGCATACAACTATGTGTTTGCCGGGCTGTGTGTCTATGATGTGGTGGGCCTCGGGGTTGAAGTCGGCCACGCCAGCGCCCTTACGGCCTTTGGTCGGGGTCTCAAAGCTTTTGACCTCATTGACGCTGAGCCCATCTTCGGCGAGGAGCTGCCCCACAACGACCACCAGCTCATGCTTCAAGACTTCGGTGAATTTAAGCTCCACAGGACCGAAGCTGTGGCCGGCCCCGGAGTCGTCGGAGGCCATCTCGTTCAGCGTGTTTCGCGACGCGGTGCTGGTATTGCGGCCGCCGCCCTCCACCTTCCTGATGCGAATGACCAGCTTTCGGGTTCGGTCTTGGACCTCTCCGACCATGTAGCCATATAGGCGTGTATTGAATGCAATGTCAGCCATGGCGGCTAATCCGTAGGCTTGAGGGACGACGGTTGGCAGGGCTCGTGCGAGATGAGTGGCGAGACGTGGGATTTTTTTGCTGGGAATTTGGTAAGGAATTGGGCGGGAGGTCGCGGATGGTCCTTGAGCTTGTGAATGAGTAATCAAGAGGTGTTAGATAAATTTGTGAGTTGAAGCGAAATAGAGAGGGAAATTCGTGGATTGGAAGAGAAATCATTAGTTGATCTGGCAACCTACTGGTCGAGGAAATCGCGTGCTGGTCAAGTCTGCGGCCAAAGCAGGAAAGGGGAGGGAAGTTTGTGGGTTGGGCAAGAAATCGTGAGTGATCCTGAGTTGGCGAAGAAAAGGTGGTGAGGGAACTGGACTGTGCGGGTTCGAAAAGAAAGTATTGCGCTCCTTCCTGCGGAATTTTCTGACGGAACTTTTGAGAATTAGGGTCAGGTCTCTAGTGTAAAAACCGAGGTCATGACTGAAGATCAATCAATCGTGGGGGGGGACGGTAGTTTTGGGGGTTGAGATGTGTACACCTACCTTCTCCAAGCAGCTAGCTGTGCAGATGGACCGCAAGACGTGCAATGGATCAAGAAAGAGTGCTCGAACTGGGTGAGAGCGCCGTGGAGAGAGCCTGGGGTTTGGCAGCGCGATGGGTGGGAGTGCGAGGTGGCGAGGAGGTCCTGATGGGAGTGGCTTCAAGTTGACTGGCGAGCTGGAAAGAGCCGGGTTGCCGTCAGTTTTAAAAGTTTTGAAGCGGGAATTAAATGGCCGCTCGCGGACCAACCGTGAGGAGGGAGGACGGCTTGAGAATCCTGATGTGGCGAGAAACCCAGAAGGGCCCAGAAGGCTGGGGAGAGGGCGTGAGGACTGGGAGCACTGTGGATGGGAGTGGGAGGTGGTGAGAAAAGGCTGGGCGAGGAGAGGGCTTTAAGGTGGGCTGGCGAGATGGGAGAAAAGAATGAATGGGTGGGCCAAAGGTTGGAAGTTTTGACCTCCTTCTTGCTGGGCTCTTTCCTGGCAACGACTTGCATCAAACCTGGATATTTTCAGCTCCTTCTTGTCAAACGGGACCATAAGCTGTCACAGAGAGCGTTAATTAGAGCTAAAGACAATGTGATTCGCAATGATTCTTGCCAACGGCGGACCTTCCTGCTTCTAGTGCCGTCCCAAGTCAACTCGCCTGGTCCCATGACAACCCAGAGATATCCCAAGGCGTGAAACTCAACAAGACGCGTCTTATTTGCGAGCTTGGTTGGTCCAGGCCCTAAGTCATTCACACGCGTTGCTGCCGAGATTTCTGCTTGCACGCTTTCCTCCCACACCGCGGGCTGGTTTCTTCCCATCCCTCCTCCATTTTGGTGCGCAAACTTTGGCACCCACAACAACAACCTTGATTCCAGACTCCATCACATCACTTCTCAGCATCAAACTTGGCAACCGGGCGAGCAACCGGGTGGACAACATGGCAGTTCCGACAAAAGGTAGCCTTGTTTGTCCCTGTTGTTTGGGTCGATCTTCACTAACCCCCAAATACAGGTCGTGAATCACAGATCCTCAGCTCCCACGCAATCCAAGAGATCGAGCAAGCACTAGGCGACGTTGGGCGTGAGTCGAATATCGCCGAGGTCTTGCAATTCCTAGAGCTAATTTGGACACAAGGGGGGACTGACTTCCCCATGTCAAGAAGCCGGGGCAACTCGATCTCGTCCCGGACCAGTGTTAAGAACATGTTACCACCGCCACCCACTCGCCCTCCGCCAGTGCCGCCCATCCCAGCCGAGCATCGCCAGCTCATCAGAGCCCCAGTTGTACACAATGGCGACTCTCTAAATGTCTCAAAGACACGCGGAACCCGGTCCCGCTGCATGAGTGCTCCAGGTAGCGCCCACCAGCCAGGCAGCCTGGCCCCGATCGAAGAACGCATCCAGAACCACTCACAAATGCCACCTCCGCTCCTCGCAACAAGGGAGCCGGAAATTGGAGTGTCTGTGTTACCGTGGCTGGAGGAAGTCAAATGGCATCAAGAGGTCTCTCGCCAGCTTGCTAAAGTAGGCTCAGCGAAACCGCATGCGCCGTCAACCACAACCCCGGCCCCTGCAAAATACTCCCTCTTCCCGCCTCCATACGCCTTTCCTGTGTCACCAGCACCACAGCCGCGTTATGTCTCGTCGACGTCCTTCACGCCCTCAGACATGAGCCGATCCTCCTCTCCCGGCTGGTCCAACGAGTTTCCACAGCCAGGTAACAAGAACCTCTGTCACCTCCACCCCCTTTCTAGTACTACCACTAACACATCCCCGCAAGTCCAACCCCGCGATCTTCACCCGGACAGCCCCTACGGCTACCCCCGGCCTCCCCCTTTCCGTAAGCCCCCGCCCCGGGTCAAACTCACACCTCCCCTGCAACAACACTAACACACCGCACGAAAAAGCAGTCTACAACTGGGACACCCCCAACATCTCCAGCGCCCGGCACGCCCGCAACTCAGCCACAGCTCACCACGCAGGCTACACCGGCCCGCCTGTCGGTTCCCGGCCGCGACTCCCTGCTCCGGCCCCTATCTCAGTGGCGGTGCCACCCCCGACCGCAACCACAAGGCCTTCTTCTCCTCCTGCCCCTCGGACCACGACAACGGGGCAGTTTACCTACTACCCAGTGATGAGCCTGTATGAGGCTGAGGCGGCGTTGGGTAAGTTGTCTCTGATAGATCCGCACTCATCCTGGCGCATTGTTTGGTGTTGGTACTGGGCTGACAAGGATGTGTCATTGTGTGCGCATAACAGGTGCCTACGAGAAGCAGGTAAACAAGGAGCAAGCGAACAAGAAGCAAGCAAATAGGAAGCAAGCAGACAACAACAACAACGACGGGCACCCCCAGACCCGCGCACAGATGTTTCCGCTGCTGCCTCAAGAGGCGCTGTTCTCGACTGAGCAGGCTGCTACGGCAGTGGCTGCTGCTGAGAGGAGAGGGAGGGATACCATCTTTATTGACCGGGGCATTGATCATGGCGATTTTGCGGGTATTTTGGGCAGGAGGAGGTCGTCGTCGTACTATGGGGACGACGAGGGGGGCGGTAATGAGGACGTTGAGGAGGGAGGGACGGGGTTCTGAAGAGGGCAGACAGTAAGCAGTCCCGGTGATGTGTTGGGATATGAAATGTGTACGAACAGGAGTGTTTGTGTAAGCTGTTAGATGGTTATGTATGTAAAAAGCTGACTCTTCCCCTCCATTCTTCGTTGTCTTCCCTTTTCTCCATTTTTTCCCTTTCCTCTTTCTTCTCTTGTTACTCCACTTTCTTCATTCTTCCTCTCTTTCTCTTCTTCCCTATTTCTCTTTTATTTTCCTATTTCTTTTTTGACCTTCCCATTTCTTTTTTATCTATCTCATCTCTTTTTCATCTTTTCCATTTCTTTTCTCTTCTTTTTCTTCTATGTCACGTTCTCTCTTGTCTCTTTTCTCTCTTTTCTCTCTCTCTTTCCTTTTTCTCTCTTTCCTCATTTCTCTTTTATATCTTTCTGATTTAGCTAGCTCTACTGGACCTTGTGTGTCTGAGGTTGGCCCGTTGATGACAGCGTGAGGTTCACTGCCCCAGTGCCCCGCAGCCCGCACGCGGCGCACGGGGCGCACGGTCAGGGTCCCCAGGAACGACGGCGCGCCAAGGCTGCAGGGTCGCATTCTGGCTCCCCAGGATGCTTGGCGGTTGTCCCTGTTCCCTGCCCCAACAACTCCAACTTGGGGTCTGGAAGAGGTTCCGTTCCGCCTTCGTTGCCAAGGTCGCGCGAACGTCTCCCATCTGCTATTCTGTCGCAAGAAGCTCTTGTTTGTACAGCAGCTTTCGTTGCCAGTCTATTCCTCCCAGACCTGGCTTTTGATCTCATTCATCCCCGTGCGCCGCCTTGGCCGGACAGAACTTCCTCTGGAGACCCGGCGACCCGCGCGACACGCCGGATCACACAACCTTGACGTTACCCAGCGCATTTCCCACCCAATCATTTGCGCTTTTGCACCTCTGCATGACTGCGCTTACCTGAGCGCACATCAACATGGCCAAGAAGGCTCGCCAGAGGATAAGCTATGGTCTGTTCTCTTCTTTCTGTTCCCGGATTGTCTTTGGCCATGCAGCAACCCCGCACCCGGCGGAGGCATGGCACGGGGGCGATGCGCGTCAACGGATCGCGGCGTGTTCTCGTTGGGATGAACAACTCCGCTTTTGACGGCGGCCTGCATGCACTCTTGCCAGCCACGGACATCCGATGGCGGGTCTGGGCACGTCTTGTTGACATGCTTGTGTTCTTTCAGTCCTTGAGCTCCCTAACTCCTCACCTGGTGGCCATCGCCTTGGTGTCAACGGCCTGGCCGTCGATCGCGACAATGCGCTCCTGTGAGACTCCTTCGACTCCGCCCTCGTCTTTCAAGCTCCTTGGCCCCTTGTTAACCCGCTCATAGCTACTCCGGTGGCCGAGACGGCGTGATCTGCGCCTGGGATCTGAATTGCAATGCCGCCAACTCTGGTAGCCACTCCGCTGTCGTTGACACCTCTCAAGCCAACGCCAGCCCAAGATCCATCACGCGGTTCCGTGCCCAGACTCAAGCACACACCCACTGGATTAATGACATTACCCTCGCTCAGCAGCACACCGCTTTGGTGTCGGCCTCTTCAGACCTCCTGGTCAAGGTCTGGCGGCCGCTGGCTAGCGACATCACTGAGCCCGTTACGATCGGCCAGCATGCTGACTACGTCAAGTGTGTCGCCACCCCAAACCAGTCCACAAACTGGGTAGCGTCGGGGGGTCTCGACCGGAAAATCTACCTGTGGGACCTGTCGGGTGCTGGCAAAACCCTCGAGATTGATGTCCAGGGCGAAGAGGTGACTGAGAAGGGCAGTGTCTACGCCCTTGGCGTCACCCACGACATCTTGGCCAACGGCGGCCCCGAAAGTATCGTCCGACTGTGGGATCCGAAGTCGGGAAAGCGCATCACCAAGTTCGTCGGCCACACGGACGTGATCCGCGCCATCCTGATTAGCGAATCCGGAGATATGGTCCTGTCGGCGAGCGGGGACCAGACCGTCAAGGTGTGGAGTGTCACGGCCGGCCGCTGCATGCATACTCTCACAATGCACGACCAAAGCGTGTGGTCTTTGTTCTCTGACGACCCGGGCCTCAACGTCTTCTACAGCAGCGACCGCTCGGGACTCGTGGTCAAGACGGACGTCCGTGACACTAAGGGTGATCTGGACAACGGCTTGTCTCTGGCCGTCGCAAAGGAGAACGACGGCGTCAGCAAGATCGTGGCCTGGAATGACAGCATATGGACGGCGACCGCCCGGGCATCCATCAACCGGTGGAAGGACGTGGACACCAGTAAGGGCCTGCAGCTTCCTGAAGCGTACAAACAACACCGCGCGTCCATGTCTATCGCGACGATACGGAGCAAAGGGAGCGGATCCCGTTCCACCGAGACTAGCGATTCTGCAAAGACGGTCATACCTGCCAAATCTATTCTTCGGATATCCAACACGGCCTCTTTCCCGCTCGTCATCGGCCGGAACGGCGAAGATGCGTTCCCGGGCTTGGTTAGGAAGGGGTCCGACTCTCTCACTGATTCGGCGGCTAGCCTTGTCGAGCCGATCCGTCATCTGCCCGAGGAAACCATTGAGGGGCAGTTTGGCCTGGTCAAGCACCGGCTACTGAACGATAGGAGACGAGTGCTCACGTTGGACACTGCTGGTGACGTCTTGATGTGGGATTTGATTCAAGTGAGTTCTGACTCTCATCGTTGAGGTATTGCTACTGACTATTTGCCAGTGCCGCCCTGTCAAGAGCTTCGGAAAGCGACACCTCGAAGACGTGGAGCCAGACGTCAACACCCGCGAGGCCGTGGCTCCCTGGTGCTCGATCGACATCAGCTCGGGAAATCTGACGGTCGTCCTGGAGCCGTACAACTGCTTCGATGCCGAGATGTACGC
>OUNM010538520.1_pt1 | contig 14451 bp, 11 predicted proteins | sample 1769961 | NCBI WGS metagenome assembly OUNM01 (sample SAMEA3914820, study PRJEB12502) | metagenome | biome: forest; material: soil | place: USA | collected 2012-03-12 | depth 0.3 m | reverse complement strand
TCGCGATCGGCCACCCCTACGGCATGACCGGCGCGCGCCAGCTCGGCCACATCACCCTCGAAGGGCGTCGTCGCGGCATTCGCTACGCCGTCGTCTCCATGTGCGTCGCCGGTGGCCTTGGCGCGGCCGGCCTCATCGAAATCAATCCGGGATCGAACTGATGGATATCCGCTTCACCCCCGAAGAAATCGCCTTCCGCGAGGAGGTTCGCCATTTCTTCCGCACCGAGATTCCGGCCGAGATCCGCGAGAAGGTCTCTGCCGGCAAGAAGCTTTCGCGGGAGGATCATGTCACCTCCCAGCGCATCCTGAACGACAAGGGCTGGGCCGTGCCGCATTGGCCGGTCGAGCATGGCGGCCAGCCCTGGACGCACGTGCAGCGCTATATCTACACAGAGGAGCTGATGCAGGCAGCGGTGCCGCTGCCGCTCCAGTTTAACTGCTACATGGTCGGCCCGGTGATCGCGACGTTTGGCAACGCAGCGCAGAAGGCCCGCTTCCTGCCCCGCATCCGCAGCCTCGAGGATTGGTGGTGTCAGGGCTTTTCGGAGCCGGGCGCCGGCTCCGACTTGGCCTCGCTCAAGACGCGCGCGGTGCGCGACGGCGATCATTATGTCGTCGACGGCCAGAAGACGTGGACGACGCTCGGCCAATATGCCGACTGGATCTTCTGCCTCGTGCGCACCGATCCGGAGGCGAAGAAGCAGAAGGGTATCTCCTTCCTGCTGATCGACATGAAGACGCCGGGCATCACGGTCCGTCCGATCATCACCATCGACGGCCGCCACGAGGTCAACGAGGTGTTCTTCGACAGCGTGCGCGTGCCCGTCGAGAATCTGGTCGGCGAGGAGAACAAGGGCTGGGACTATGCCAAATTCCTGCTCGCCAACGAGCGCACCGGCATCGCCCGCATCGGCATGTCGAAGGAGCGCATCGCCCGTATCAAGCGGCTCGCCAAGGCGACGCCGGCGGGCGAGGGGGCGATGTGGGACGATATCGATTTCCGCGCCCGTGTCGCCTCGGTCGAGATCGAGCTGAAGGCGCTGGAGATCACGCAGCTCCGCGTCGTCGCCGCGCAGGCGACGCTCGATCCCACCAAGCCCGATCCGGCCTCGTCGATCCTCAAGATCAAGGGGTCGGAGCTTCAGCAGGCGACCACCGAGCTGTTGCTCGAACTCGCCGGCCCCAACGCCATGCCCGCCCGCGTCGACGGCCGCATCCACAACGACGTGGACGCGCTGAACGCCTGGGCCGACACCGCCGCGCCGACCTATTTCAACTACCGCAAGGTGTCGATCTACGGCGGCTCCAACGAAATTCAGCACAACGTGATCGCCAAGGCGATCCTCGGCCTTTGAGGATCTGACATCATGGACTTTGATCTTTCCGACGAGCAGATCCTCCTGAAGGAAACGGCCGTGCGTTGGGCGCATGATCGCTATGGCGCGCTGGAGCAGCTCATCGCCGCGCGCAGGGCGCCCGGGGGATTCCCGGAGAGCGGCTGGGCCGAACTGGCCGAGCTGGGCCTTCTCGGCCTGCCCTTTGCCGAGAGCGATGGCGGCTTCGGCGGCGGGCCGGTGGAAACGCAGGTGGTGATGGAGGCGCTGGGCCGTACGATGGCGCCGGAGCCCTATTTCGCCAGCGTCGTGCTGGGCGGCACCGCCTTGCGTCTGGCCGGCAGCGACGATCAGCGCGCGGCGACCCTGCCCGGCCTGATCGACGGGTCGACGCGCCTCGCCTTCGCCCATGGCGAAGTGCAGGCCCGCTATGACCTGAACGATGTCGCGACCAGTGCGGAGGCCGTCGAGGGCGGTTTCCGTCTCAACGGTGCCAAGGCGATGGTCCTGCACGCGGAGGGTGCGACGACGCTCGTGGTGAGCGCGCGCACGGCCGGCGGACGGCGCGACGAAAAGGGCATCAGCCTCTTCCTCGTGCCCGCCGACGCGGCCGGCGTCGCCATTGAACCCTATGCCACGCAGGACGATGGACGCGCGGCCGATATTGCGTTCACCAATGTCTTCGTGCCCACCGACGCGCTGCTCGGGCGGGAAGGGGAGGCTTTGGCGGTCGTCCAGCAGGTCGCGGAGTGCGCCATTGCCGCGCTGGCTGCGGAAGCCGTCGGCCTAATGGAGGCGCTCCACACGCTGACCGTGGACTATCTCAAGGCCCGCCAGCAGTTCGGCGTGTCGATCGGCTCGTTCCAGGCGCTCCAGCACAAGGCGGTCGACATGTTTGTCGCGCTCGAGCAGGCGCGGTCCATGGCGCTCTACGCGGCGATGATGGTCGATGCCGAAGATGATGCCGAGCGCAGCGCGGCGCTGTCGGCTGTGAAGGTGCAGATCAACCGCTCGGCCCGTCTCGTGGGGCAGACGGCCGTCCAGCTTCACGGGGGCATCGGAATGACCATGGAATATATCGGGGCGCACCATTTCCGCCGCCTCGCCATGATCGAACTGATGTTCGGCGACACCGCCTTCCACCAGCGGCGCGTGGCACGGGCGGGGGGCCTGCTCGCGGACAGCTGAGATGGGGTCGGCGGGCCTGCGGCTATGGGAGTGGCTAGCACCAGGTCCGCCGATTTGAGGAGGGGCCGGCGCGATCTCGGCCCCTCCCCTTTGCATCAGCCGCAGTTTAGCGTCGTCGGGCCGGCGGGGATCGGCGTGTCGATCCACGGCGCCACGACGATACGGTCGAGGTCGGGCGCGTAGCCATCGGCATTGCCGAGCTGGATGCTGTTCAACCCGGCCTTCAGCTGCACCTTGAGGATCGCCGAGGCGGGATCGTCGAAGCTGCTGCCGTTCAGCGTGAAGCTGCTCGCCGCCGCCCCGTTGATCGAGAGCGAAAAGCCGCGCGGGCCGCTCGTCATATAGTCGATCTCCAGCTGATAGGTGCCCGAGACCGGTACGGTGACGTTCTGGAAGGTCACCGTGCGGCCGGCGCCGCCGCCGACGTTGCCCGCTTTCGCAAGCCCCGAGGCATAGTTGCTGAAGCCAGCGGTAACACCTTCGCCGAGCGTGGCGTTTTCGGCTTCGTAGGTCGTTGCGCTGGGCATCGCCGAGCGGCCGTCTCCGCTGATGACGATGCGATCGAGATCGGGCGGATAGCTCGCCGGATTGCCGAACTGGATCGCATTGTCTCCGGCCTTCAGGCAGACCGGCACCCGGTTGGACGACGGGAGCTGGAAGCTGCCGCCGCCCGCGTTGAAGGTGCGGAAGATGCCGTCGTTCACCTTGTACTGATAGGCACGCAGGCCGAGCGTCATCGAATCGATCTGCATCAGATAGACGCCGGCGCGCGGCACATGGACTTTATTGAACGTGACGGTGTTGCCCACGCCGAGGCCGAGATTGCTGACCTTCGCGCCTCCGGAGCAGGCGGTGCACGACGAGGACGAGGCATTGCCCGACAGCGTCGCCGTCTCCGCCTCGTAGCTGCTCGAGGGCGTGGTGGCAGCGCTCGGGACCGCCGACACCTTGAGAAGCCGCACGCCATGGCCTTCGATCCGGGTGGAATAGTCGCCCCACGATCCGCCGACATTCGCATGCGTCCACAGGTCGCGTGCCTGCGACACCCCGTCGAAGCCGATGTCGCGCCAGGGCAGGCGCACGATCTCGGGCGTCATGTTCATGTTGAAGATCGCGACATAATAGACGCCGTTGCCCTGATCCGACACCCAGACGGGATGATCACCGCCGATCTTCTCCTGAGCGGGATGGCGCGAGCGGTCGATCGCCAGCACTTCGTCGTTGGTGACGATCTGCTTGCCGACCGGATCCAGCTTGGTCAGGTCGCCGCCCAGATAGAGGGGCGCGTTGGCCATGGACCAGATGGTGAAGGTCGACTTCTTCTCGTTGTCGGTCAGCCCGTCGAGTGTGCCGTCGGCGATGTCGAGCGAGTCGAGGTCGTTCCAGCCGAACTGGGGGCCGGTGGCGTCCTGCCAGTTGGGCAGGTCGCGGAAGCGCTTGTAGATGCGCGGCCAGTTGGTCAGCGTCGCGCAGCGGCCCTCGCATTCCACGTCGTCATCGATGCGCCGCGCGTTGGAGTAACGCTGCCAGACGTCGACATAATCCTTGTCGAGCTGCCAGGAGATGGTGAACCAGATCGGCCGCCCCGCCTTGGCGATCGCCTTCGACCAGGCCGCGACGTCCGCGCGATTGTCGATGTGGAGATCGTCGCTGTAGGAGCCCGGCGTCACGCCATCCAGCTTGATGAAATCGACGCCCCACGAGGCGAAGAGCGCGACGACGGAATCCATATATTCCTGCGCGCCGGGTTTCGAGAAGTCGATCTTGTAATGATAGGGCGAGGTGCCCGGTCCGCCAAACGCGTTGCCCGCCGTGTAGGGCACGGCCAGGATGTCCCGGATGTGATAGGGCGTGCCGAGGATCGGGGAGTTGGCGTCGACCGCCGGCTGCTCGACGCCCGGGATCCAGTAGATGCCCGCCTTCTGCCCGTTCGCATGGATATGGTCGAACAGAGCCTTGATGTCCGGGAAGGTCGTCAGGTTCGGGGTCGGGCGGCCGTTCTCGTCGAAACTGCCCTGCCAGCCGGAATCGAGATTGATGTAAGTATAGCCATGCTGTTGTAGGCCGGAGGAGCGCAGTGCGTCCGATTGGATCTGCATATTGGCCTGAGTGAGGAAGTCCGACGCCAGCGTCTGCTGGCTGAAGCTGCTCCAGCCTGAATAGGGGACAGGCGCGTTCCCGGGCACATTGGCCGGAGTATTGCCGGGGGTGGGAGCCGATAGGACTGGCTGGGCCAGGAGAAGAGCCAAGACAGTAGAGACGCTTACTGAGCGCATACTCTTTCCTCTCGTTATCGTCGTTACGGCATCGCTCCGAGATCCCGGCGGAATTGTCCCCGATGTTCATTAAGGGGTGTCCGGCCCCAAACGTGCCGATGCGAAGGCTAGCAGATTTGCTGCCCAATGCTACTATAAATCATATCTAACATATTAGACGGATTTATTGACACTTGTCCGACGCTTTGGGAACTTTGCCTTTCTGAATCAGGCGTTTGTCGGATGCTGAGGGGCAAGCGACGCGCAGAGGTCGTCGCGACCGCAGATGTTGGCGACCTGGCGTCGCCCGTCCACGCGGTGGAGATGGACGTAGAGATCGACCACCGAGACGACATATCGGACGACGTCCTCGTAGCGCAGGCGCGTCCCGGCTTGCAGGCAGAGCAGGGCGAGTTGTTCCACCGCGCGCGCGGGACCGTCGGCATGGACGGTGGTCAGCGATCCGGGATGGCCGCTGTTCACCGCCTTGAGGAAGGTGAGCGCCTCGGCACCCCGAATCTCGCCCAGGATGATCCGGTCGGGGCGCATCCGGAGCGCGGCCTGCAACAGTTCGTCGGTCGTGACCCGCGCCTCGCCGAGCGCGCCGCGCGTTGCCACCAGCCCGACGAGATTGGCGTGGACCGGCACCAGCTCGGGCGCGTCCTCGATGAAGATCAACCGCTCGCCAGCCGGAATCTCCCGCATGAGTGCGTTGAGGAAGGTGGTCTTGCCGGACGAGGTGCCGCCCGAGACGAGGATCGTCTTGCGGGAAAGGACGGCCCGGCGGAGCAGGGCCGCGAAGTCGCGCTCCGCGTGCGACGCGGCGATCCGGCCATCCGCGGCCGGAGCGGAGGGCTCCGTCGCCGTCCGGTCGAACGCGCCGCTGGTCCGATAGTCGGCGAGGCTGAAGCCCGCGGTCACGTTGCGGCGGATCGCGATCGCGATCGTCCCCCGGGTCGCGGGCGGCGCCACGATCTGCACGCGGGCGCCGTCGGGCAGCGTGGCGGAAAGCAGGGGATGCTCGCGATTGATCCCTTGATGCGACAGGCTGGCAACCTGTTCGGCCAGCCGCCACAGATGCTTCTCGTCCAGCTCGGGCGCATCATGCCGCTCGATCGCGCCGCCGACGGCTTCGATCCATATCTCGCCGGGGCGATTGATGAAGATGTCGGTCACGTCTGCGCGCGACAGCATCGGCAGGATGGGCGCGAGATAGGCCTCCAGATAGGCCCGGCCGGGTTCCGCCATCCCGCTCACCGGACGGTTGGCGTGCCGGCGAAGTCGAGATCATGGGCGACGAACACGGCAACCCGCGCGCCCTGTCGGACCTTTATCGTCGGCCGCAGGTCGGCGCTGGGCGAGAGCGACTGGCCGACTTGCCCCGTGACCTGGGAGGAGGATCCCACGAAGATCGCGCCGTCCCCGGCCCGCGAGGCGAGATTGACGCCCGCCGCCAGCGCCGACTGGAGTACCGCGCCGGTGAAACGGGCGAGGAAATGCGTGTCGGTCTTGCCGGGCACGCCCGCCTGACCGAGCGGGTCCGCGCCCGGCGATCCGATGCGGATGGCGACGCCGTCGGGTCGGATCAGGCGTGTCCAGCTGACGAGGACACGCTTCTGCCCGGTCTGGATGTCGGACAGATATTCGCCGACGAGCCGGCTGCCGCGCGGGATCAGCACGCGTGTTCCGTCGAAGCCGCTCATGTCCTCGGCGACGATCGCGCGCACCATGCCCGGCCGGGTCGAGTCGATCGGCGTCTCCAATATGGCGCTGATCAGCGTGCCCTGCGGGATCACCGTGGCGCGCCCCCTTATCAGGGTGGCCTTCACGCTGTCGTCCGAGGTCGCGCCTCCGCCGCCGGTCTCGCCGGGCCCGGCGTCGACGACCAGTGCGGGCTCATTGAGCGATCCCTGCGACGTGCCAGGCGCACGGCCGCTCGGGAGCGGCGGGGGTAGGGGTTGAGAGATAAGTACGGGGCCGTCTTGCGAAGTCGGCATCGCATGAGCCGGCATGACCGGCGCCGGCGACATATCGAACGAGGGAGGCAGCGAGGGCGCCCCTGTCGCCGCGACCGTCTGGAGCACCGCTGGCGGCGTATCGGGTGGCAGGACGAGCGGTGGAGGAGGCCCGAACGCGCCATAGACCGCGATCCGATCCCCCTGCAATGCAGGCGCCGAGACCGCATGGCGCCGCGCATCGAGCATCAGGAACAGGCCGATCGCCAGCACCGCTGCGACCACCACGATCGCAGCGGCCGGCAGGCCCGTGGAGGGGAGGTCGACGAGCGGGCGAGCGTCCTGCTCCGTCGGGTTCCCCTCCTCTGGTGGTTCCTGCACGGTCATCGCCTGGCTCCGACAGGGACGCGCCGCGCTCCGGCCTCGTGTCCGGCGATGCGGAAGACGTAGCGCGTCGCGATCCCCGCGATCCGGTAGCCCCCCTCCACGGCACGGCCGTTGACCAACGCCTCATGCCCGCTCTCGTCCACCGAGAAGATCGCAGGCATTGGGCGGTCGGCGGGCCATGACACCGTGGTGGCGTTCCCGTCGTCGGTCATGCGGCTCGGCCGAAGCGCCCTGTCGCCGTCGAAGCGGTAGGCGACGGGCGCGGCGGGCTGTTCGACCGAGACCATGGCCTGCGGATAGGCGAAGCGCAGCACGAACGGCAGATCGGGCGCCAGATCGAAGGCGGGTTGCAGGACGAAGCTGTACTGGCGCGAGTCCGTGATCACTTCGAGGTTGGTCTCGGCGGCGTGCTGCATGGGCTTGATGAAGAGATGATCGCCCCGACGGTTGGGCGTCACCTGCCAGGCCGAGCTGTTGCCGACGACGACATTCTCGATCCGCTCGTCGGCGCCGAACTGGATCGAGGTTGCATAGCCGAGCGCGACCCGCAGCGCGACGACCTGATCGGGCTCATAGGCGATGGACTGGATGTGGGGATCGGTCGATCCCGGCGGCGGCACCACGGCACCCCATGCCGCGACGGGCACGCACAGCGCGATGATAGGGGTGAGCCGGCGCATCATGCGCCAACCCCCTCCGGCGGAGCGGGGCGGTCTGCCGTGGCGGGAGGTATCTCCGCGTCGCGGCGGTAGCTCAGCACCTGGAAGCCGAGCGGGTTCACCAGCCGATCCTCCAGCCGCATCGGGCCACCCGCATAGCGATAGCGCACGACCGCCACCCAGGATCCCTGCGGAACCGGCGTGCCGCCGCCGTCGATCCGCCGCGTGTCGAAGCGGACGAGCGCGGCGTTCGGCCCGAGCGGCGAGACGCTCTTGATCTCGGTGGAGACGATGGTCGTGCGCGGATAGCGGCGCACCGGGCTCGCCGGATCGGAACTCCGCATCGTCGCCAGATAGCTCGACCGCGCGCCGTCGGCGGACCAGAGCGCCACCTTGCGATAGGCCTGCGAGACGGTCGTCCGGTCAAAGCTTTCCCGCGCTATCACATATTGCGCGAGAAAGGACTGGGTCAGCGCCTCCCGTTGCCCGACCGGCGGGGGCGACAACGGATCGAGGGACTGCACATAACCCGTCTGTCGATCGACCAGCAGCGTGACGGGCACCAGCGTCTTGAGCGGCGTTAGCAGGATCAGCGCGACCGCCTCCAGCATCGCCACGGCCACCGCGCAGGCGGCGACGATCCAGGCGACGCGCCGGGATCGGATCGCGCTCGCCTCGCGGTCGTGCAGCCAGCTGGTGGCGAGGCCGTAATAGGAATCGAGTCGCTCGGTCACAAAGCATCCCTGCGCGAAAGACTGGCCGACTGGCGGGGGGCGGTGGTCCGTCGGCGGGGAAGACCATCGGGGCTGCCGGCGGAGCCGCCGGTGGTCGCGGGCGCCCCCTCGCGGCGCCGTTCGGAGAAGGCTTGTTCGCGCAGGCCCATCGTCCGGATGGCAACGCCGATCGCCGCCGCTCGAGATCGCGGATCGACGCCGGCCGGAGCCGCATCGGGCAAGCGCGCGCTGACATCTCGCAACGCGTGGACGGGCTGGACCACGGGGTAGGGCGCGCGAGCGGACTGCGGGGGTGCTAATCGCGCCGGCGGCGAGCGGATCGCGCTCGCCACCCATAGGGCTGCCAGTATGACGGCGCACAGCAGGATCGCGAAGATTGCGACGATGCCGAACACCAGGCCCCAATCCACCGGGACCATGTCGGCACCGATTGCGGCCTCATGGGGCGAGAGCTGGTTTTCCAGCGTCGCCAGCTCCAGCGATAGCGCCAGATCGATCCCCACGGCAGCTCCGATCGTGCCGACGAGCGCGCGCACCCATCCGACGAACAGGCCGCGCGTCGCCTCGAACAGCAGGCCGCACGCGAAGAGGGGGCCGAGCGCAAGCAGCAGGCCTGCCACCAGCCGCAACGCAAGCCACGCTCCCAGCGCCGAAATGAGGAAGCCGGTCGCGGTAGCCGCCTGCTCGAATGCGTCGAGGCCAGCCGTCGGCGGCTTGGTCGCCCCGTCTCCGGTCGAGACCCCGCTGACGGGCACGGCATCGGGCTTCTGCGTCATCACCGTGTAGAGCGCGTCGATCCGGGCGACGGCCGGGCGTTCGTGATCGAGCCCCGCGGCCGGCAGCAGGATGGCCGAAACCTCCGCAGGACCCTCCACCACGACACGATAGACCAGCGCCTGATAGGCGGGCCAGGACGTCGCGAGCGCCAGCGTCACGCCGATCCGCATCGCCAGCGAAAGGCCGCGCGCCGTATCGAACCGGTCGCCCAGCATGAGCCGCAACCCGAACAGCGCGACGCACAGCACGAGCAGCCCGGCCAGCAGCGCCGTGAAGAGCGGGCTGCCGCTCAGCGCCTGATAGCCGTTCTCGCCGATCGCATGGGCGCGGCAGTCGACGAAGCGCGTGAGCCGCAACACCGGCGCCAGCGAGGGCGACCAGCCCGGGCAGGCGCCGGTCATCGTACCTCCTCCAGCAGCCGGGGCATCCAGTCGGCCGGATTGTCGCCGACGTCCGCGCGGATCGCGTCGAGCTGGCGGACGCTGCTCTCCCGGCCGGACAGGATCGCGAGCAGATCGGGCTCGCCCGACAGGTCCAGCCGGGCGATGACGCTGTCGTTGCCGCGCTTGATCAGGAAGCAGTGCGACGAGGCGGGAATGGTGCGGATCAGGTCGAACTCGTGTGGCGTCAGGCCGAAGCCCTCGACATAATCACGGGCCTGCGCGCGCGGATTGGCCATGAAGATCTGCGTCGCCGCCTGCTCCACGATCGCGGAGGCGATGCGGCTTTGCAGGGCATCCTCGGCGCTCTGCGTCGCGAAGCCGACGATGCCGTTGCGCTTGCGGATCGTCTTTTCCCAATCGCGGATGCGGGTAACGAAAATGTCGTCGTCGAGCGCCTTCCAGCCTTCGTCGACGACGATGATGACCGGCGATCCATCGAGCCGCTCCTCGACGCGATGGAACAGGTACATCATCGCGGGCGAGCGGGACTTGGGATCGTCGAGGATGCGCGTCATGTCGACGCCGAGCACACGCTGGTCGAGATCGACGCGGTCCTCTGCATTGTCGAACAGCCACGCATGCTCGCCGTCGCCCCACCAGGGGCGCAGTCGTGCTGCGAGATCGCCCGCATGGGGACGCTCGCTTCCCCGGAACAGTTCCGCGAAATGGCGCAGGCGGCGATAGGTGCGCGGGGCGCCCATATTGGCGTCGACGGCTTTCCCGATCAGGGCGAGCTCCTCCGCATCCGGCGCTCGGCCCGGGATCGCCACCAGTTGCGCCACCCAGTCGATCAGGAAGCGGCGGTTCTCGGCCGTGTCATCGAGCAGGAGGGGATTGAGGCCGGAAGGATCGCCGGGGCGCAATATGTCGTAGCGGCCGCCCAGCGCGCGGATGAACAGCTCGCCGCCCCGGTCCTTGTCGAAGAAGACGATGCGCGGATCGACCTTCCGCGCCTGCGCAAGGAGGAAGTTGAGGACTACCGTCTTGCCCGATCCGGAGGGGCCGATGATGGTGAAGTTGCCGAGATCCTCGCGGTGGAAGTGGAAATGGTACGGACCGGCCGCCGTCGTCTCGAGCACGGTGATCGCCTGACCCCAATGGCCGCCCTCCGCCCGGCCCGTCGCGAAATTGTGGCAGCTGGCGAGGCTCGCGAAGTTGCGCGTGGAGACGAGCGCGCGGCGCGCGGCAAACTTCAGATTGCCGGGGAACTGGGCCCAGAAGGCGGCTTCGGCGCCGATATCCTCGCGCACCGCGATCATGCCGAGATCGGTCAGCGCGGCCTGCACCTCCGCCACGCCTTCATCGACCTCGGCGGGGCTCGCGCCGCGCACCGCGATCGAGAAACTGTGCTCACCAAAGGCGGCGCGTCCAGCGGCGAGGTCGTCGCGGGCGTGGGCGAGCTCGGACCGCAGGCTCAGGGCCTCGTCGTCGGCCGCGCGCATCCGGCGGAGCGTCAGGTTGATCCGGCCGAGCCCCGCGCCGCGATCAACGAAGCCGAAAGCTTGGCTCATCGTCAGCGCATAGGGCAGGCGGAGCAGGTCGTCGAACATGCCGGGCGTCGTCTGGCCGGGATAGTCCTTGATCGACACCATGCCGACGAACGACCGGGGGAAGTGCCCGTGCGATGCCAGCTCCAACGTCTGCGCGCCGACGCTCAGCCGGCGGTCGGCGATATGGTCGGCCAGCGGGCCGTAGGGCAGTCGTACGGGGCGGGACTCGCCGCTGTAGAGCATCGCCAGGAATTCCAGCGGCTCCGAACAGACCGCGCCATGCGGTCCTTCGTAGGTGGTGAGAAGCCGCGGGCCGTAGCCCGCGAGCGTCGCCATCATGGCGTCCCGCGCAGCGTTGAGCGCGCGAAGCTCCGTTGCGCGGGCGGCCGCCGCGCTGCCCTGATCGCGTCGAAACCAGCTTCCCGCGCCGCCGATCCGCGACGGCCGGCGGACAATGGTGAGGAACAGCTCGTTGACGAACAGCGTGCGCGTGCGCAGTCGGCGCTGCCAGGCGCTGTCCAGCTGCGCGCTGAACGGATCGGGGAAGGCGGCCTCCAGCGTGGGGTCCACCCGACGGCGAACGACATGATGATGGATCGCGAAATGCGACGATCCGACCGCCTGCAGCATCGCATCGCGCAGGCCCTTGCGGATGTTGAGCTCGGTGGTGTCGGCCGTCTCGAAGGCGAAGCCGTCGAGGCGGATCACCTGCACCAGCCTACCGTCGCCGAGCGCGATGCTGTGATCGTCAATCTGCGCCAGATAAGGCAGGCGGCCGCCCGCCGCCTGCTCCCGCCGCCAGGCGTCCGGATCGGCGCTCAGGCGCGGTAGGAGTTGCAGCGCCATATCCGGTGATTGCGAATGCGACGGCAATGGCGGGCGCGGACCAGCCAGACATCGAATATGCGTGCATCCCGCAGGCAGGCCAGCATGCCGGCGCCGTGCAGCACCAGCCCGACCGGGAGCACCCAGGGAGAGCGGAACAACAGGAACAGCTCCGTCACGACGATCGCATTGCCGATCGCATAGCCGTAGGTCACGCCCGCCAGCATCTGCGGCCGGCTAAGCGCCACGAACAGGACGTCCCGGTCGAGATGGTCCACGTCAGGAGCCGACGATGGCGGCCGACTGGATTCCGGCGACGATGCTGCCGGCCCCGAAGAGGATGAAGCATCCCAGGATCACGGTGGCGCCGTAGCGCCAGTTCATCCGTCCGGTGAGCATAAGGAAACCGACCGATGCCACCGCGATGATCGCCGCGGCGGTGGCCACAGTGCCGAGCAGCGTTCCCTGCAGCCAGTGCACCGCACCGACGATGGCCCCCGATCCGGCCGGATCGGCATAGCCGTCCTGGGCAAAGGCCCGTGACGCGGTGAAAGCGATCGATAAGCCCAGCGCAAAGCGTACTGCCTTCATCCGAACCTCTCCTCATCGCCGGCCGGAGCCGGAAAATGCCGGGCTTTTATCTTTTCTGAGTTCATATAAATCATATAAAACAGGATTGGCCAATCCCTTTGATCGACGTGCATGCACGGCGGCATCGAAGAGGACCGTTCGCAGGAGGATGCCAAGATATGGATAAGGGTCGGGAGGGGCGCACCTTGAAGGCGACGCGCCGTCAGTTCATGGCGAGCGCTGCCGCAGCCGCGATGCTGCCCACGGCCTCTCTGGGTGCCGCTCCGCCTGCCCGGCCGCTGGAGCTGTGGTACGCGAAGCCTGCCGAGCGCTGGTTGCAGGCGTTGCCGGTCGGCAATGGCCGGCTCGGTGCGATGATGTTCGGCGGCGTTGCGCACGAGCGTCTGCATCTGTCCGAGAGTACGCTCTGGTCGGGTGCGCCCAGCCACGCCAATCTCCAGCCGGGCGCCGCCGCACGGATCGCGGAGGTCCGCCAGCTGATGTTCGAAGGCCGCTATGACGAGGCGGACGCGCTGTGCGCGGAGCATCTGATCGGTCGCGCCGACCAGTTCGGCACGGCGCTGCCGCTCGGCTGGCTCGACATCGCGGTCGCCTCGCCTGAGGAGGCGAAGGACTATCGCCGCTGGCTGGATCTGGACGAGGCCGTCGCGGGGGTCGGCTACAGTGGTGGCGGCGTCGCATTCCGGCGGGAGCTGTTTGCCTCGAACCCCGATGGCGTGATCGTGCTGCGGCTGGAGTGCAGCCGGCCGGGTGCACTCGATTGCGAAATCCGCTTCGGCGAGCCGCATCTTCCGGGCGCGATCCGTGCGATCGGGAAGGACGGGCTGGCGCTCGCCGGGCGTGCGCTGGAGACGGTGCACAGCGACGGCCAACACGGCGTCCGCTACGAATGCCAGCTGCGTCTGCTGCCGGAAGGCGGGCAGGTCATGGCCACGGAGGGAGGCCTGTCCCTCAAGGGTGCGCGGGCGGCGACGCTTCTTATCGCCGTCGGAACCGATTTCGGGGGCGCCGAGCCCGCCCACCGGTGCGCGGAGGCGCTCGATCGGGCGGCGGGGCGTACCTATGCGCGTCTGCGCGCCGCGCATGTCGCGGATCATCGGGCCTTGTTCCGGCGGGTGTCGATCGATCTCGGCGCCCCCTCGGCGCTCCCCACCGACGAGCGACGGCGGCGGTTCGCGGCGGGCGCGGCGGACGCTGATCTCGCTGCCCTGTTCTTCCAATATGGGCGTTACCTGACGATCGCCGGCTCGCGGGAGAACTCGCCCCTGCCGCTGGCCTTGCAGGGCATCTGGAACGATGGGCTCGCAGCCGCGATGGGCTGGGCCGACGACTTCCACATGGATATCAACACCGAGCAGAATTACTGGGCGTGCGAGGTTGCCAATCTGGCGGAGTGTCACAAGCCGCTCTGGTCCTATCTGGAGATGCTGCGCACGAGCGGCGCCGAGACGGCGCGGAATCTCTACGGCGCGAGCGGTTGGGTCGCGCATGTGGTCTGCAATCCGTGGGGCTTCACGGCGCCGGGCTGGGGCAATGGGTGGGGAATCTTCGTCACGGGCGGCGTCTGGCTGGCGCTCGACATGTGGGAGCATTTCCGTTTCCGGCCGGACATGGCCTTCCTGCGCGACACGGCGTGGCCGGTGCTGCGCGACGCGGCGGCTTTCTTGCTCGACTATATGGTCGAACACCCGGCGCATGGTTGGCTGGTCACCGGGCCCTCGATCTCGCCGGAAAATGCGTTCCGGTCGCCCGCCACGGGCAAGCCGATCTCGAACAGCATGGGGCCGACCTGCGACATGGTGCTGGTCGAG
>OUNM010684487.1_pt1 | contig 14456 bp, 13 predicted proteins | sample 1769961 | NCBI WGS metagenome assembly OUNM01 (sample SAMEA3914820, study PRJEB12502) | metagenome | biome: forest; material: soil | place: USA | collected 2012-03-12 | depth 0.3 m | reverse complement strand
GTGTTCATCATCGGTCCGGACGGCCGCATCGCATCGCGCATGATGAAGTTCAACGTCCTGTCGGGCGACGCCTACACGGAGTTGCAGAAGAAGGTTGCCGCGACGCTCAAGCCGGCGGGGTAGCCAATCAGCACGGACGCGATGCCGTCATCGATCCGCTCGGACAGGGATCTTCTGTTGGAGTTTTATGAATCGACCGTCGCCGGCGCCGAACCCGGGCCGGCGACGGCGCGAGCGATCGACGCGCTGAACATCGACCGCTCGCGGCGCGTCTGGCTGCTCGCGTTCGGCAAGGCCGCACGGCCCATGGCGCAAGCGGCGGTCACCTCCCTCCTCCGCTCCCTCCATCAGATCGCCGGCGGAGTCGTCGTGTCTTCCGACAACACGCCGTCCCCCTACCCGACGCTCGTCGCCATGCGCGGCGATCATCCGATTCCGGGCCGCAACTCGTTCGCGGCCGCGAACAAGATCGGCGAGATAACGTCCGGCCGCCGCGGCAACGACATCGCGTTAGTGCTCATCTCCGGCGGCGCCACGAGCCTGATCGCCGCGCCGCTGCGCGGCATGAACGAAGCGGACCTCTCAATGCTTTACGAGATCCTGCTGGGTTCCGGCCTCGACATCGCGTCGATGAACGCCGTGCGCAAGCGATTCTCGCGTTGGGGCGCCGGACGACTGGCGCTGGCACTCGCTCCGGCCACGACGCACTGTCTCGCGATCTCGGACGTCGCCGATGACGACCTCGCCGCGATCGGCTCCGGTCCCTGCGTGCCCGACCGCGCCAACGTCGAGGACGTGATGACAATCCTGAAGCGCGCCAACCTCCTGACGCGCATTCCGCAAACACACCGCGACTATCTCGCCGCCGTTGGCCGCGGCGCCATTCCCGACACGCCGAACAAATCGCATCCGGCGTTCGCGCATGTCACCGCGCGCGTGATCGGCAACAACGCGCTGGCCGTCGAGGCTGCGGCGGCCTCCGCGAACGCCAACGGTTTTTCCACTCAGGTGAACTCCGCACGGCTCAGCGGCGAGGCGTCGCGCATCGGCGAGCAGATCGCCAACAGCTTGATCGGGGCACGAGCGGCCGGCGCGAACAACAAATGCTTTGTCTGGGGCGGCGAGACGGCGGTCACGCTGAGCGGTTCGAGCGCGCACACGGGCGGCGGACGCTGTCAGGAGCTCGCGCTTGCCGCGGCGCGCGTGCTCGCTCGGGCCGGCGACGCCGCTGCCGGAATCACATTGCTCGCCGCCGGTACCGACGGGCGCGACGGCGCAACCGATGCGGCCGGCGCAATCGTCGACGCATCGACGTGGTCCGCGATCGCGGCGAGCGGACGCGACCCGGCGCAAGCGCTCGCGTCGCACGAATCGAACGGGGCGTTGCGTGCGTGTGGCGCGCTCATTCCGCGGCGTGAGACGGGCACGAACGTCAACGACGTGGTGATTGGATTGGTCAGCTAGTCGGGAGATTCGCCATTATCTTTCCTGCCATGACCCACGCCCCATTCACCGTCGGCATCATCCAGGATTCCGCGAGCGACGACACCGCGGCAACCGTCGCCGCGACCATCGAGCGCGTGCGAGAGGCGGCGAAGCGCGGGGCACAGATCGTCTGCCTGAAGGAGCTCTTCAACGCGCCGTATTTCTGCAAGTCGCAGAAGTGCGAGCGTTTCGACCTCGCCGAGTCGATTCCCGGCCCGACCACGGACGCGATGCAGGCGCTCGCGAAGGAGCTCGGCATCGTGCTCATCGTGCCGATCTTCGAGAAGCAGGCGCGCGGGGTCTACCGCAACTCGGCGGCGATCATCGATGCCGACGGATCGTTGCTCGGCGTGTACCGCAAGATGCACATCCCGGATGATCCGCTCTTCAATGAGAAGTACTACTTCGTCCCCGGCGACGCGGCGACCGACGACAAGATCGACGCGATCGGCAACGTGGCGAAGCAGGCCAGCGGCTTCCGCGTTTGGAAGACGAAGTTCGCGAACATCGGCGTGCTGATCTGCTGGGACCAGTGGTACCCGGAAGCGGCGCGCATCACCTCGCTGCTCGGCGCCGACATCCTGTTCTATCCCACCGCGATCGGCTGGCATCCAGCGGAGAAGGCGGAGTTCGGCAAGGCGCAGGTCGAGGCCTGGCGCACCATGCAGCGAGCACACGCCATCGCCAACGGTGTGTTCGTGGCGTCGCCGAATCGCGTCGGCCACGAAGACGAGCCGGGCACGGACGGCATCGAGTTCTTCGGCCATTCATTCATCGCTGATCCGTTCGGCCGCCTGCTCGCCGATGCGCCGAACACGAATACCGAGATCCTGATCGCGAAGTGCGATCCGAAGCTGATCGAGGACACGCGTCGCAACTGGCCGTTCCTTCGCGATCGCAGAATCGACGCCTACGCGCCGATTCTGAGCCGATACCTGGGAGCATAGCCAGCCAGGTATGCACTATCGGCTTCCCGCCGAGTGGGAACCCCACGAGGCAACCTGGATCGCGTGGCCGCATCATGAGCCCGATTGGCCCGGCAAGCTCGCGCCCATTCCGTGGGTCTACGCGGAGATCACGCGCGTGCTCGCGCAGCACGAGCGCATCGAGATCCTCTGCCATGACGAACAGGTCCGCGATGACGCGAAGGCCGCGCTCGACGCGCACGACGTCCACGGCAACTATCGCCTGCACGTCGTCCGGAACGATCGCGTCTGGCTGCGCGACTCGGGGCCGACCGGTGTCGTCGACGAAAACGGCAAGGTCGTGTTGATGAACTGGGCGTTCAACGCCTGGGCGAAGTACCCGAATTTCGAGTGGGACGCGAAGGTCGGCGAAGCCGTCGCGTCTATCACGGGGTTGCCCCGGGTGGAACCGAAGCGTCCCGACAACGGACAGCGTGTCGTCCTCGAGGGCGGCGGCATCGAAACGGATGGCGAAGGCACGATGCTCGTCACCGAAGAGTGGCTGCTGTCCGACGTGCAGGTGCGCAATCCCGGACTGACGCGCGAAGGATACGAGCGCGTGTTTCGTGACGCGCTCGGCATTCGCGAAACGATCTGGCTCGGCGAAGGCTGTGTGGGTGACGACACCCACGGTCACATCGACGACATCGCGCGTTTCACGTCGCCCGGCACGATCGTACTCGCGTACGAGCAGGATCCCGCGGACGACGAGAACCACCGTCGCTCGATCGACAACTGGGATCGCCTGCAGTTCGCGGGCGCCGCGGATGGCCGGCTTCGCGTCGTGAAGCTGCCGTATCCGCGCCCGGTCATCATGAACGGCGAACGCCTGCCCGCGAGCTACGCGAACTTCTACATCGCGAACGGCGTCGTGATCGTGCCGACGTTCAACGACCGCAACGATCGCGTCGCGATGAACACGCTGTCAGAGTTGTTCCCCGATCGCCATGTCGTCGGCATCCACGCCGTCGATCTCGTGTGGGGACTCGGCACACTGCACTGCTTATCGCAGCAGCAGCCGGCTGCGAGGCACGAATAGCGGAGAAACGGGCTGAGGCAGGGTCCGCGGCTTGCACCGCGCGAAATGACCCGGAGCGCCCGTGAAGATCACCCTCCTGTCCGAGGAATCGATCCGTTTTGAGCCCCTCCCGGGGCCCCTGACGGTCGAATCGCCATCCGACGAGCACAGCTTCTCCCCTTTCCATATGATGGGGAGCGCCCTCGCCGTCTGTACCTATTCGGTGATGCACGCGTGGGCGGAGCAGGCCAAGCTCGACGCCACGGACATCACGATCGACGTCTCCTGGACGTGGGCAGAGGACCCACATCGGGTTGGGGCCTACGAGCTGCGCTTTCGCTGGCCCTCCCTGCCGGAAAATCGGATCGGGGCGGCGCACCGCGTGGCCCAAGCGTGCGCGGTCCACGCCACCCTCTCGCACCCGCCGGCGATCAGCATCGCGCACATTGCGTGACCAGCCCCTTCCATATGTCGTCCTTGAGGTGCCCGGCGATGCAGCCTGCGGCGTCCCCTTCCGACTCATTGGTAGATGCCTCTCGAAAAGCGTTTGTTTGTCCTCGCTGGGGCGGCCCTGCTCGCGGCGTGCTCGCGCGGGCCGTCCGGCACGGTGCTCCTCGGCGCGGCGGGTCCGCTCAGCGGCGCGAACGGCGAGGCCAACAGGAAGGGCTTCGAACTGGCGCTCGAGCAGATCAACAACACCCCGGGGCGCTCGTTCAAGTTCGGCGCCATCGTCGCCGACGATTCCGCCAATGGCGGCCGCGCGGCAATCGTCGCGCAGGAGTTCGTGAGCAACCCGGGCATCGTCGCCGTGGTCGGACACGTGAACTCGGGTACGATGATGGCCGCGGCGCGTGTCTACGACGGACATCTCGCGGCGGTCGCCACGTCGGCAACGTCGCCCTCGCTCTCCGGCATTTCGAAGTGGGCGTTCCGCGTGATCTCGAGCGACTCGCTCAACGGACAGCGGGTCGCCACGCACATGAACAAGCTCGGCAAGCGTCGCGCGATGATCCTGTACGAGAACAACTCGTACGGACGCGGTCTCGCCGAGAGCTTCCGCCGCGGCTTCAGCGGCGAAGTGCTCGGCATGGACCCAGTGAGCGACAAGGCCGGCGAAGACCTCGAGCCATTCGTGAGCTGGATCAAGCAGAAACAGGCCGACCTGGTGTTCGTCGCCGGGACCGACGCTTCCGGCCGTGCGCTGCTCAAGGAAGCGCGCAAGCAACAGCTCAACGCGGCCTTTGCCGGCGGCAACGGCTGGGCCGTTCTCGCGAACGATCCAAACGCCGAAGGCGCGTACTTCCCCACGCCGTTCAACGCGCGCGATCCACGCCCCGACGTCCAGGCGTTCGTCGCCGCCTACAAGGCGAAATACAACGGCGAAGAACCGAGCGCGTACGCGGCACTCGCGTACGACGCGACGAAGCTCATCGCGCAGGCGGTCGACAGGGTCGGTGCGGACCGCGTCAGGATTCGCGACTATCTCGCCAACCTGAGTGAGCCGTACAAGGGCGTCACGGGCGACGTCGTGTTCGGCTCGAACGGAGATCCGAAGGGCAAGCAGATGGCGATTGCCCGCATTCATGACCGGTCGATTCTGGCGGAGGCCGCGCAATGACGGCCCTCACGGCATTTCAGTGGAACACGATTCGAGGCCGCCTCTGGCTCGGCTTCAGCTTCGTCGTCGCGCTGCTCGTGCTCGCCGGCATTCTGGCGCGAGCGTCGCTCGCCGGCATGTCGCAGACCATCTCCACGTCGCTCACCGAGGTGCAGGCGGAAGCCGAGCTCGCCGCGCGGCTTTCAGCCGGCGTGGCGAAGACCATCGAAGCCGGCGGGCGCTACCTCGACTCGCGCGACAGCGCGACCCAGGGCGCGTTCCGCCGCAACGGCTGGTCGGCGCACGAAGTGCAGCGCCAAATGAACGAGCGCCCGAATCAATCGGCGATCGAAGTCTCCACCGTCGCGTCGATCGACACCAAGCTGTCGTCGATGGAGGTGAAGTACGCGCTCGCGCATCGCCTCGCCGACCTCGGACGCGTGGACGCCGCGCGCCAAACCGCGGCCGGCGCGCGCGCCGACATCGACGACCTGCTGAACAACATCGATCGTCTCGGCAGTCTCAAGGCGAACAAGGTCGCGGCCGCAAAAGACCAGCTCGGCGCCGAGACACAGCGGCGAACCGTGTACCTGATCAGTTTGATCGGACTCGCGCTCGTGCTGGCGATGCTCGTCGTGACGTTCACCGTCCGCCGAATCGGCGAGCCGCTCGACGTGCTCGTGCAGCACGCGCGTCGCCTGAGCGAGGGCGATCTCGCGAGCCGCGTTGATGGCAATATGCCGGGAGAGTTCAGCATTCTCGCGTCGGCCATGAATCAGACCGGCGAGTCGCTGTCGCGCGTCGTTTCCGTCGCGGCGAGAACCGCCGAGGAGGTTTCGAGCTCCGCGCACGATCTGGCGTCGGTGTCCGAGCAGATCTCGCTCTCCGCGAGCCAGATGGCGAGCGCGATGACCGAAGTCTCGCAGGGTGCCGAAGTACAGGTACAGCAACTGCGCTCGGTCGACGACACGCTCCAGGCCATTCGCGAGGCCGCCGACGGTGTGAAGCAGCGTTCGTCAGAAGTGACCGATCTCGCCCGCAGCATCGAGGGAGCCGCGCAGGCGAAGCGCTTGGAGATCGACCGCGCCCTCGGCATTCTCGTCGACGTGAAGCACAGCGTCGAGCGCGCGGCGGAAGAGATTCGCGCGCTGAACGCGACCGTGAGCGACATCAATCGTTTCGTGGTGTCGGTCGGCCAGATCGCCGATCAGACGAACCTGCTCGCGTTGAATGCGGCCATCGAAGCCGCGCGCGCCGGCGACGCAGGCCGAGGTTTCGCGGTCGTCGCCGACGAAGTTCGAAAGCTCGCCGAGCAGTCACAAAAGGCGGCGGACGATATCGTGCAGATGACCGGTGCGGTGACGTCGCGTGTGACGACCAGCGCCCGCGCGATGGAGGCGAGCGCCGGACGGGTGGGCGAGATCGAGCGTGTGTCGCGCGACATCGACAGTGCGCTGCGAACGATCACCGATGCCGCCGAGCGCACCCGCGTGGCGGCGGTTGGTGTGACTGGCGCTGCCGAGGCGAACGCGTTTGCCGTGACGAGCGCGGCGAGCAGCCTCGAGTCCATCGCCAAGACGGCCGAAGGTCATGCGGCGGCGGCGGAGCAGGTGAATGCGTCGACTCAGGAGCAGTCGGCGGCATGCGAGCAGATGACATCCGCGTCGAACGTGTTGCTGCATGGCTCGACGCAGTTGCGCGAGCTCGTTGGCGGCTTGAGAACCTGAGCGTCAGACACTGCACGGACACCGCCGGACGCTCCTCTCGAATGAAAGTCCCGGCTCACAATGAGCCGGGATTTTTTCTTTGGAACAACCTCGGGTGTCCCCAATGCTCCCAAGCCCCGCTGGAGCGCTGACCCGGGGCGGATGCTTTTCTGGCCCGCCACGAACAGCCGGACTAACTTTGACCGTATGCGCCTGGAAACCCTAGCCGTCCACGCCGGACACGACGTCGATCCGGCCACGTCCGCGGTCACGCCGCCGATCCACCTCTCGACGACGTTCGCCCGCGAAACCGACGGACGCGAGCACACAGGCTTCCTGTACTCGCGCTACACGAATCCGAACCGTGCGGGACTCGAGCAGTGCCTTTCGGCGCTCGAAGCGGGCGCCGGCGCAACCGTCTTCTCGTCCGGCTCCGCGGCGACGATGACGCTCATGCAGGCACTCGGGCCGTCGCACGTCATCCTGCCCGACGACGCCTACTTCGGCTCCATCCGCCTCGCCCGCGAAGTCCTTGGCCCCTGGGGCATGGACGTGTCGACAGTCGACATGCGAGACCCGGCGAACGTTCGCGCCGCGATGAAGCCCAGCACGAAGCTCGTGTGGGTCGAGACGCCGTCCAATCCGCTCCTCACGATTCTCGACATTGCCGCGATCGCCGAGATCGCGCACGCGGGCGGCGCGATCTGCGCGGTCGACAACACGTGGGGCACGCCGGTGCTTCAGCGCCCGCTGGAGCTCGGCGCCGACGTCTCGATGCACTCCACGACGAAATACCTCGGCGGCCATGGCGACGTGCTCGGCGGCGCACTCATCTTCCGCGACGGCGGCGACCTCTATCAGCGCGTCGTGAACGTCCAGATGCTCGGCGGTGCCGTGCCGTCGCCGTTCGAGTGCTGGCTCACCATGCGCGGCATTCGCACCCTGGCCGTACGCGTAAACGTACAGACGTCGAATGCGGCGGCACTCGCCGAGTTCCTCTCAAAGCATCCATGCGTCGAGGCGGTGCACTATCCGGGACTCGCGTCGCACGCCGGACACGAGATCGCGAAAAAGCAGATGAAAGCGTTCGGCGGAATGATGTCCGTCCAGGTCGGCGCGTCACGACAGGAATCGATGGACATTGCCGGACGCCTCCAGCTCTTCGCCTACGCCACGAGCCTTGGCGGCACCGAAAGTCTGATCGAGAATCGCGCGTCGGTCGAAGGACCGTCGACGCGCGCGCCCGAGAATCTCCTCCGCGTGTCGATCGGCCTCGAACACATCGACGATCTGAAGGCGGACTTCGACCAGGCGCTCCGCGCCGCACGCTAGGTGACCGGCCGGAACCCCGCGGTCCTGCTGCTCAGCGGCGGCCTCGACTCGACGACGCTGCTCGCGCACGCGATCCACGAAGGGTTCGACGTGCACGCGATGACCTTTCGCTACGGCCAGCGCCACGCGACCGAGATCGAAGCGGCACGGCGCGTGGCATCGCACTTCGGCGTGCGCGACCACGTCGTCGCCGACATCGATCTGCGCACGTTCGGCGGGTCGGCGCTCACGAGCGAATCGTTTGATGTCCCCAAGGATCGCGACCTCGCCGAAATGGACCACGGCATTCCCATCACGTACGTCCCCGCGCGCAACACCATCTTCCTCTCGTTCGCGCTCGCGTGGTCCGAAGTGCTCGAGGCAGGCGACATCTTCATCGGCGTGAACGCACTCGACTACTCGGGATACCCCGACTGCCGGCCGGAGTACATCGCGGCGTATGAACGCATGGCGAATCTCGCCACGCGCGGCGGCGTCGAGGGCACGAATCCGGTGCACATCCGCACGCCGCTCATCAACCTCACCAAGGCACAGATCATCCAGATGGGATTGACGCTCGGCGTCGATTACTCGATCACGCAGACCTGTTACGATCCCGACGAGACCGGAGCCGCGTGCGGCCACTGCGACGCCTGTCAGTTGCGCCTGAAAGGATTCGCCGAGGCCGGCGCGAAGGATCCCGCGCCATACACGTCCGATGTACACCGTTAAGGAAATCTTCTACACGTTGCAGGGTGAAGGGGCAAATGCGGGCCGCGCGGCCGTCTTCTGCCGCTTCTCCGGCTGCAACCTGTGGACGGGACGCGAAACCGATCGCGCGAGCGCGATCTGTGATTTCTGCGACACCGACTTCGTCGGCGTGGGACCGGATGGCGGAAGGTTCGTCACGGCCGATGATCTCGCGAGCGCCGTGGCATCACGCTGGCCCGAGGGCGGTGACGGAAAGCCGCTCGTCGTCTGCACCGGCGGTGAACCGCTGCTTCAACTCGATGAAGACGTGATCGACGCGCTCCACGACCGTGGCTTCGAGGTCGCGGTCGAAACGAACGGTACGCAGAAGCCTCCAAAGGGGCTGGACTGGATCTGCGTGAGCCCGAAGATGCGGGCCAACCTGATCCTCACCCACGGCGACGAGCTCAAGCTCGTATTCCCGCAGCCGGGCCTTGACCCGGCGAGCCTCGAGTCGCTCGACTTCGCCAACTTCTTCCTGCAGCCGATGGATGGCCCCCACGTCGCCGAAAACACGAAAGCGGCCGTGGCCTACTGCTTGGCCCATCCCAAGTGGCGCCTGAGCGTCCAGACGCACAAGCTGCTCGGAATCAGATAGTCTCGGCGTGGATTGGGTCTCCCCCGAAGATCACCGCTGCGCGGTGATCTCCCCCACCGTCCAGGCCGATACTTCAGGGTAAATGTTGACCCTGCCGGTACATCTGAATAAACTCCCAGAACTGATGAGCTCTCTCTCTCCGACGGCCCGCCTGAACCGCCTCACGATCGCGCTGTGCGCAACCGTGGCGTTTGGCGTACCCGTCGAAGCCCGGGCTCAGGCGGTTACGCCGCCGCCCGGTGCAGTGAGCCAGACGGCGAAGCCGTTCGAGGCGTTCAGCAACTCCGCCCAGTCGATGCGCGACTCGATCGTCGCGATGGCCAGAGCGCAGGTCGGAACGAAGTATCGCCGCGGCGGAACCTCCCCAAAGAAAGGCTTCGACTGCAGCGGTCTGATCCAGTATGTGATGTCCGCGTTCAACCTCAGCGTGCCGCGTACGGCCCGCCAACAGGCGACGACGGGCCTCGCGGTGAACAAGGACACGAGCCATCTCCTCCCGGGCGATCTGCTCACCTTCGGCAAGGGTAAGAAGGGGCAGATCAGCCACGTGGGCATCTACGTCGGCGACGGCAAGTACATCCACGCGTCGAGCGTCGCCGGGCGGGTCGTCGAGAGCAAGATCGATCGCCCGGCGTCGCCGCTGATCAAGATCTGGAAGGGTGCGCGCCGCGTGCTGTCGCTCGACGACAGCGTGTCGGCGACGAGCCTCGCTACGGTGAAGGGACCCGGCGGCCTCTAGTCGCCGGCGGCGTCTTTCCCTTCCGCTTCACCGATTCCTTCATAGCGGCTTTGTCCGGCGTCGGCTCCGCGAGCAGCGATGACCGCCGCCCCAGCGCTCCACTCGAGTCGACGGACGCGCCGGTCTTCGGGAAATCCAAACGGGACAACGAGTCGACGAGCTTGAGAGCCCGGCGCGACGAATCCGCCTGCAACACGCCGGGCGCGAGCTGCATCGTCGGCCGCAGCTCGGCGGACGAAACGAATTGCGCCGAATCAATCGTTGCGCAGGCGATCGCCCCGCGATTCATCGGCTCGTTGAGTCCGAACGGGCCGTACGTGAGCAGATTGCCCAGCGAGTAGAACACGAGCCGGTCGCCGCGCCACTGGGCGGCGCGCAACACATGCGGCCCATGTCCGATGACCAATGTCGCGCCGCCGGCGAACGCCGCGTCGGCGAACGCGATCGGATTTCCGCGGTCGATCTTCTTCAGGAAGATCTCGCTCGCGTTACGGGTCCGCTGGGCATCGAACCCTTCGGCTCCCAGATGCATGGTTACGACGACGATCGGGTACCGCGCGACCGCTCGAGCGACCAGCCGCCGAACGAGTGCCACGTTGCGGGCATCCGGCGACAGTCCGTCGGTATAGAAGCCGAGTATCGCGATCGTGTCGCCCGACGGCAGCGGTACGGGCGTTGCGTTTGAGTCCGCTCCAGTCACCAGAATCCCGGCGGCTCCCAACCTGGCGATGGTCGTGTCGCGGCCGGCGTCGCCGGCGTCGCGGGCGTGATTGTTCGCGACATTCCCGACCAGGACCACGTTGGTATCCGCCACCCGCCGGAGGGCGGCGGCAGAGCCGCCCGGCATTCGGAACGCATAGCAGTTCGTCGACCGAGCGCCGCACTTGGTCTGCGCCGGGCCCTCGCCGATCGCGCCCTCGATGTTGAGCAGGACGACATCGGCTCCGGCGACGAATGGCCTGAGCTGCGCCGCGAGACTATCCGGGTCGGCGCTCATCGAGTACAAAGACGACAGGCGCTGGGCCGCCATGCGCTGCCACGCCCGATCGAGGTTGGTGCCGAGAGTGACGTCGCCGCCGGCGCAGACCCGGAAGGGGCGAGTCAAGTGGACGGACGGACGGGTAGACTGGTGGACGGAAGAATCGGGGATCTGTGCGCCCGCCGCCGTCGTGATCAACGCCATCGCAATCAGTGTTCGCATCCAATTCCTCTACCCGTCAGACCGTCACCTATCCACCTGCTCACCCGCCCCACTCAACCTATTTGACGGTACGATTGTCTTACAGAGTCTGAAACCCCAGCACGTGTTCGCTCGTTGGACTGTTCGGATATGGGACGTCCAATCCCACAGACGAGCATCCGGGATCGAAACAAGACGTTCTAGAAGAGCCGTAAGTTATTGCTGCAACGTGCGTTATATTGACATAGTGAGCGGCATGGTCCTTCCTTAAGCGGTCTAGTCGTCATTCGGTCCACGCCCCCGCCCTTACCGCACGAGACGTCACCTTGGACATCAAGCGCGAACCACCCAAGAAGACCAAGAAGCTCATCGCCTACGGCGCTGGGCTCGTCGCCATCGTTGCCGTTTCCATCGGCATTAGCAAACTCAAGCCGGCCGCGCCGCCGGTCGAAAAGGGCACGCTCTGGATCGATGTCGTGAAGCGGGGACCGATGACCCGCGACGTGAATGCACCGGGCACGCTCGTTCCCGACAATCCGCGCAACATCACCGCGCTCACCAACGGCCGCGTCGAAGCGCTGCCGGTCAAGCCGGGCATCAACGTCACGCCCAGCACGGTGCTCGTCGTCATGAGCAATCCGGACGAGGACATCAAGCAGTTGCAGAACGATCAGTTGCTCAACGCCTCGGTCGGCGCGCTCGCGCAACTCAAGACGACGCTACACCAGGGCATCCTGCAGCAGCGGGGCATCGTCGCGAATATGCGCACGCAGTACAACAACGCCGTGCGCCAGGCCGCCGTGCAGGATTCGCTCGCCTTGAAAAGGCTCTCGTCGGCGAACGACGTCGCCGCCGCGCGCGACAACGTCACCGAGATGAAGGCGCGCCTCGACATCGAGCAGAGCCGCCTCGACGACGTCATGGCGTCCGAGTCGACGCAGATCAAGCTCCAGGAAGACCAGATCGAGAGCCTCAAGCGCATTTCGCAGGAGCAGAAGCGCCGCGTCGCGTCGATGACGGTTACGTCGCCCGAGGCGGGCCAGCTCCAGTCGCTCGGCAATCCGCCGCTCGAGCTCGGGCAGTACATCAACGCGGGCACGCAGATCGCCCGCGTCGTGCAGCCGGGCAAGCTCAAGGCGGTCCTGCGCGTTCCTGAAAACCAGGCCAAGGACGTCGTGCCGGGTCTCCCCGCGGAGATCGACCTGCACAACCAGACGAAAGTGAAGGGCCATGTGACGCGCACCGATCCGTCGTCGGTCGCCGGCACCGTCACTGTCGAAGTCGCGATTGATCAGCCGCTGCCGCCCGGCACGCGCTCCGATCTCGCGGTCGACGGCACGATCACGCTCGAGAACATTCCGAACACGCTGATGATCGGTCGTCCGGGCTTCGGCCAGGCGGAGAGCTCGGTCGGCATGTTCAAGGTCCTGCCGGGCAAGGGCGAGGCGGTGCGCGTCACCGTCGGACTCGGCCGCGCCTCGGTCAACACGATCGAGGTTCGCAATGGACTGCAGGTCGGCGACAGTGTCATCATCTCCGACATGTCGCAATTCGACAACACCAATCGCGTGCGTATCAAATAAGAGGTCCTAGGTCCTGGGTCCTTGATGAACCAATAGGACCCAGGACCAAGGACCCAGGACCTACGCAACACCACTCTCAACTCACACAGGATCTCCCCATGGCTACTGAGTCCGCGTCCTCGTCACCGGCCGGCTTCTCCGCGAACACGGCGAACCAAGCGTTGATCCGCCTGTCCGGGATCAAGAAGGTCTTCTACACCGACGAGGTGGAGACCCACGCGCTTCAGGACATCCACTTCGAGATTCAGCCGGGCGAGTACGTCGCCATGGAAGGCCCGTCGGGTTGCGGCAAGACGACGCTGCTGTCGATCCTCGGCCTGCTCGATACGCCGACAGGCGGCGAGTACACGCTCGCGGGCGAGCCGGTGGCGCAGCTCACGCCGAGCCAGCGCGCGCGCATCCGCAATCGGCAGATCGGCTTCATCTTCCAGGCGTTCAACCTGATCGGTGATCTCACGGTGTACGAGAACGTCGAGCTGCCGCTCACGTATCGCGGCATGTCGGCGGCCGAGCGCAAGCAACGCGTGACTGACGCGCTCGAGCGCGTGGGCATGAGCCACCGCATGAAGCACTACCCGGCGCAGCTCTCGGGCGGTCAGCAGCAGCGCGTCGCCGTCGCCCGTGCGGTTGCCGGCGATCCGCTCATCCTGCTCGCCGACGAACCGACGGGTAACCTCGATTCGACGAACGGCGAAGCGGTGATGGAGCTTCTCCGCGAGTTGCATCGCGGCGGCGCCACCATCTGCATGGTGACACACGATCCGCGGTATGCGGCGCATGCCGACCGCTCGATCCACCTCTTCGACGGCCGCGTCGTGGAAGAGCGCCGCAGCGAAAAAGTCTCGCTGTAACTTCTCCCGACAATCCACAGGGCCGACGGGGGTCGCGCGTGTGCGCGACCCCTAGCCCGGGGCTCGTCCGATGGGTACGGCGATCAATGACGTCCGGCACGCGGCGTGAGCCCGGTGGACCTTCCGGTGTACGTGGCGGTAGCTTGCTTGTTGGCCCTCGTTGCGCTCGGCGCCCCGTGGTTCCCCGCCAGGCGCGCCGCCCGCATCGACCCTCTCGAAGCACTCAGAGCAGAATAGTCTCCAGGAGTCTTATGTCATTCTTCTCCACGCAGCCCAAGACCGTCTCGCGCGACGTGCCCGCGCCGCCGATCGTCGGTCCGCTCATCTCGCTGCGCAACGTCGAAAAGGTCTTCGAGACGCCGGCCGGCCGCAGCTACGTGCTGCGGCGCATCAGCGGCGAGATCCAGCATGGCGAGTTCGTGTCGATCATGGGGCCGTCCGGCGCCGGCAAGTCGACGCTCCTCGCCATCCTCGGCATGCTCGACAGCCTTTGGTCGGGCGAATTCTTCTTCGTCGGCCACCCCGTGCACGCGATGAGCCACAAGCAGCGCGTGGCGCTGAACAAGGAGCACATCGGGTTCGTCTTCCAGCAGTACCACCTGATCGACGATCTCACCGTCGCCGAAAATCTCGACATTCCGCTTTCCTACCGGAACGTGAAGAAGTCGGAGCG
>OUNM010046388.1_pt1 | contig 14456 bp, 12 predicted proteins | sample 1769961 | NCBI WGS metagenome assembly OUNM01 (sample SAMEA3914820, study PRJEB12502) | metagenome | biome: forest; material: soil | place: USA | collected 2012-03-12 | depth 0.3 m | reverse complement strand
GGCATGGCGCTGGCGGAATGGATCGTCGCGGGAGAACCCACGCTCGATCTCTGGCCGGTCGACATCCGCCGCTTCGCCAACTTCCATGGCAACGACACCTGGCTGCGCGAGCGCGTCTCCGAGACCTTGGGCCTGCACTACAAGATGCCGTGGCCGCAGCGCGAGCACGAGAGCGGCCGGCCGTTCCGCCGCTCGCCGCTCTACGATCGCCTCAAGGCGCGCGGCGCCTGGTTCGGCAACAAGATGGGTTGGGACCGGCCGAACTGGTTCGCAGGTCCGGGCAATACGCCCGACATGCAGTATGGCTGGGGCCGCGGCGCATGGTTCGACGCGGTCGCGGCCGAACACAGGGCCACGCGCGAGGCGGTGACGGTCGTCGACGAGACCTCGTTCGGCAAGTTCCTGGTGCAGGGACGGGACGCCGAGATGGCGCTGCAGTTGCTCAGTGCCAACGACATCGCCGTCCCGGTCGGCCGCACGGTCTATACCGGCCTGCTGAACGAACGCGGCACCTATGAGAGCGATCTCACCCTGGCGCGCCTGGCTGAGACCAAGTTCATGGTCATCACCGGCTCCGCACAGGTCACGCGCGATGCCGACTGGATCTCGTGCCACCTGCCGCAGGATGCACATGTCACGCTGACCGACGTCACCGGTGCCTGGACCGTACTGTCGGTCATGGGCCCGAACAGCCGGGCGCTGTTGCAACGGGTGAGCAGGGCCGACTTCTCCAACGAGGCGTTCCCGTTCGCCACGATCCGGGAGATCGGCGTCGGTTACGCGACCGTGCTGGCCTCGCGCCGAACCTACATGGGCGAACTGGGTTGGGAACTCTACGTGCCGGCGGAGTTCGCGGTCACCGTGTTCGAAACGCTGCATGCAGCAGGCGCCGAGTTCGGGCTGCGCGATGCGGGCTACTACGCCGTCGAAACGCTGCGCCTGGAGAAGGGCTACCGCGCCTGGGCGCGCGAGCTGACGCCCGACGACACGCCATGGCAGGCTGGGCTCGGCTGGGCCGTGAAGCTCGACAAGCCGGGTGGCTTCATCGGCCGCGAGGCGCTTGTGGAGGCGAAGGCGAAGCCGCTCGATCGGCGTCTTGTGTCTGTCGTGCTGGACGATAGCGAGCCGCTGCTGTGGGGCGGGGAGACGATCCTGCGCGACGGCCGGCCGGTCGGCGACCTCACATCGGCGGCCTATGGCCACACGATCGGCGCGTCGGTCGGCATGGGCTACGTGAAGCGCGACGATGGCCAGGCGATCGATGCGGCGTGGCTCGCAGCAGGCAAGGTCGAGGTCGATCTTGCCGGCGCGCGCCTTGCCGCGAAGCTGTCGCTCAGGCCGCCTTACGACTCGAGCGGCTCGCGTATCAAGGGCTGAGCGGTCTTGAGGCGCGTGTCGGCCAGTTCGCCCGCCGCCTCGAGGATCGGATAGGCCACCGATGTCAGATGACCGTTGATGCGCTTGAGGTCGCGGATCACGTCGAGGTGGATCGAACTGGTTTCCATCGATTCCGGCCGGCCCTCGCGCAGGCGCGCATAGTGGCTCTCGGCCGCCTTGGTTTCCACTTCGCGCATAGAGGTCTTTTCGGCCACCAGGCGGCGGGCGAGCGACAGATCGCGCGTGGTGAAGACGTTCAGCGCCAGCCTGACGTTTTCCAGCACGTGGGCATGGATCGCCTTCAGCTCGGCCATGCCCTCGCTCGAGAACATGTAGCGCTTCTTGATCTTCTTCGTGGCGAGTTCCATCAGGTTCTTGTCGATGATGTCGCCGATATGCTCGAGGTTGGTCGTGAAGGACAGAATCTCGACATAGCGCTGGCCTTCCTCCTCGCTGAGTTCGTTGCGCGAGACCTGGATCAGGTAAAGCTTGATCGACTCGTAGAGCCTGTCGACGACGTTGTCGGCCTGCTCGATGGCACGTGCGGCCCGCTGGTCGTTCTTCTCGAAGACCTCGATCGTCTGGCGCAGCATGTCCGCCACACGGTCGCCGAGATTCAAGGTCTCTCGCGCGGCGCAGGCCAGCGCCTCCGTCGGCGTGTCGAGCACGTTGGCGTCGAGGTGGCGGGCCTTGCCGGGATCGTCGGCCTGCGGGTGCGACGGCAGGAGCCGCCGGCAGAGTGAGGCCAACGGATCGATCAGCGGCAGAAAAACGATTGCGGCCAGGACGCTGAAGGCGGTGTGGAAGTTCACCAACAGGCGCGCGGGCGCGGCGTCGACGAAGGCCAGCCAGTGGTGGATCGGTACCAGGAACGGCAGCACGGCCACACCCACGACGGCGCGCGTGATCAGGTTGCCGAGCGGCACGCGGCGCGCCTCTATGTCGGTGCTCGACTGGTCGAAGTAGGGAGCCACCGCGCCGCCGATGTTGGCGCCGATCACGAGCGAGATGGCGAGTTCCGGCTCAATGATGCCGCTCGACGCAAACGACATCACCAGCAGCACCGTCGAAAGACTGGAATGGATGAACCACGTCGCGGCCATGGCAAAGATCACCGCCAGCACATATTCGTCCTGCAATCCTTTCAGGACCATGACGAAGGTTGGTGAGTTGCGTAGAGGCAACGCCGCGCCTTCCAGGAGTTGGAGCGACAACAGCATCAGGCCGAGGCCGATCGCGACGCGGCCGAGATGGCGCACCTTGTCGTTCGTGCTCGACAGGAAGGCGATCACGCCCACCGCGATCATGAGCGGCGAAACCCAGGTGAGGTCGAAGGACAGGACTTGGGCGGTGAGGGTGGTGCCGACGTTCGCGCCGAGCATGACCGCGAGCGCGATCGACAGGGTGATCAGACCACGGCCTGCGAAGGAGGCGAGCAGAAGTGCCGTCGCCGTGCTCGACTGCAGCAGGCCGGTGAGGGCCAGGCCGCCGCCGAAGGCGGTGAAGCGGTTGCGTGAGCACGCGCCGATCGCCCGGCGCAGCGCCGCGCCGAAGGCGCGCGTCAGGCCGGTGCGGACCATGCGCACGCCCCACAGGAGCAGGGCCACGCTGCCGATGACGTTCAGGATGGTGCTTACGCCGTGCATTGCAGAAGAACCCTAGGCCTCTCCAGCCGATGGTGAAAGTTTTTTGACTATTGTATTACGGACGAGTCTATCAGGGGCCAGTCGAGCGGCCTCGTCCATGAAGGCGCGGACGAGGACGACGCGGCGCCGCTCCTGCAGGCAGACCGCATATTCCGCGACGGCGAGGTCGGTGTCGTTGACGACGATGGCATGAAAACGGCGATCCTCGCCGAGCTCGCTCGCAAACACCGCGCCGATCCCGAAACCCGCGGCCACCGCTTCTCGCACGCCCTCGCGCGTCTCGACTTCGACGATGGTGCGCGGGCGAATATCGGCCGCGGCCATCGCCTGCTCGAGGACTTCTCGCGTGATCGAGCCGCGCTCGCGCAGCACGAGATCCTGTTCGGCCAGCGCCGACAGCGGGGTGCGACGGCGCGCGGCGAGCGCGTGTCCTCGCGGTGCGAACAGCACGATGTGGTCGCTGCGGAGTCGCACCGTGTACAGGCGCGGATCGGAGACGGACTTCGCCATCACCGCGGCATCGACCTCGTGGCGCAGCAAGCGCTTCAGCACCTCTGCTGAATTGTCTATCGCGAGCGCGAAGGTGACGGACGATGCACGCTTCCGGAGCGCGGCCATGATCGGCACGACGTGATGGGCCGAATCGGCTGCGATCCGGAGATGCCCGCGGGTCAGAGCCTGCTCGCCGGCGAGCAGCGCCTGCGCCTCGTCCTGGGCCGCGAACAGGCGCGCGGTGATTTCCTGCAACTGCCGGCCGGTCTCCGTCGGCACGACCGAGCGGCCGAGCCGGTCGAACAGGCGGACGCCATGCGCCTTTTCCAGCGCCGTCACCTGGCCGGACAGGTTGGGCTGGCTGAGGCCGGAGTCCCGCGCCGCCGCCGAGAACGATCCCGACTCGGCCACGAGATGGAAGGCGCGCAACTGGGTAGGTGTCATATCAATGAAACCGATAGGTCACATCTGGATTATATACTGGACGGATATCGGGAGCGAGCGGATCATTGCGCATGGCCCAGACCAAACCCGCGACCTCCGAAACCGGCGACCCGCTGCTGCTGACGCCGGGCCCGCTCACCACTTCCGCCACGGTCAAACAGGCGATGGTCCATGACTGGGGCTCACGCGACGCAGGCTTCATCGCCATCAACAAGATGGTACTGGAGAAGATCGTCGAGCTGGCGGGGGCGCCCAATACGGATGGGAAGGGCACGCACGTCACGGTGCCGGTGCAGGGCTCGGGTACTTTTGCCGTTGAGGCGATGATCACCAGCTTCGTGCCGAAGACCGGCAAGCTGCTGGTCCTGATCAACGGCGCCTACGGCCAGCGCGCGAAGAAGATTGCCGAGATTGCGGGCCGCGCGGTGGTAGTCCACGAGACGGCCGAGGACACGCCACCGGATCTCGCCAAGCTCGATGCCATGCTGGCCGCCGACAAGGCAATCACCCACGTCTTCGCCGTCCATTGTGAGACGACCTCGGGCATCCTGAACCCGATCGCCGAGACAGCGGCGCTTGTGGCCGGACACGGCCGACGCCTGCTGGTCGACTCGATGTCGGCGTTTGGCGCGATCGACATCGACGCGCGCAAGATTCAGTACGACGCGCTGGCGGCTTCGTCGAACAAGTGCCTCGAAGGCGTGCCGGGCCTGGGCTTCGTGGTCTGCCGCAAGACCGCGCTCGCCGAATGCAAAGGCAATGCGACTACCCTGGTGCTCGACCTGCACGACCAGGCCGAGGGCTTCGCCAAAACCGGACAGTATCGCTTCACGCCGCCGATCCACGTCATCGTGGCGTTAGGCAAGGCGATCGAGGAGCACGCGGCCGAAGGCGGCGTTGCCGGACGCGGCCAGCGCTATCGCGACAATGCCAAGGTGCTGATCGACGGCATGCGCGCCATGGGCTTCCGTACCCTGCTCGGCGAAAAGCTTCAGGCGCCCATCATCATCACCTTCCACATGCCGAGCGATCCGCGCTTCGTCTTCCAGACCTTCTATGACGGGCTGAAGGATCGCGGCTACGTGATCTATCCCGGCAAGCTCACGGTCGCGGACTCCTTCCGCATGGGCTGCATCGGCAGGCTTTATCCGAAGGACATGCGGAATGCACTCGACGCGGTGCGCGAGGTGCTGACCGAGATGAGGGTCAGCAACGGCGGCCCGGCATTGGCGGCAGAGTAGGGAGAAGAACAATGGCGCCCGACAGCATTAACACCCCAGACGGAAAAGAGGGCGCCGGCGAGATTTCCGTCAACGGCCGGACCTACAAGTTGCCGAAGCAGCCGACCGTCGTGGTCTGCATCGACGGCTCCGAGCCCGGCTACATCGAGGCCGCCGTCGCTGCCGGACGCGCGCCGTGGTTTGAAAAGGTCCTGCAGGGCGGGACCAACCTGATCGCCGACTGCGTCGTGCCGTCCTTCACCAACCCCAACAACCTGTCGATCGTCACCGGACGGCCGCCCGAGGTGCATGGCATCAGCGGCAACTACTTCCTCGATCCTGACACGGGCAAGGAAGTGATGATGAACGACCCGAAGTTCCTGCGGGTCGAGACGCTGTTTCCGGCCTTCCAGCGTGCCGGCTGTCGCATCGCCGTGGTCACCGCCAAGGACAAGCTGCGCGGGCTGCTCGGCAAAGGCCTGGCGCTGGCGCCGGGCAAGGCCTGCAGCTTCTCGTCGGAGAAGTCGGACAAGGCGAGCGTGGCCGAAAACGGCATCGATCACGTGAACGCGCTGGTCGGCATGGCTGTGCCCGACATCTACAGCGCCGGCCTGTCGGAGTTCGTATTCGCTTCGGGCGTGAAGCTGATGGAGCGCGACCGGCCGGAGATCATGTATCTGTCGACCACCGACTACATCCAGCACAAGCACGCGCCGGGCACGCCGGTCGCCGACGACTTCTACGCCATGATGGACGGCTACATGGCGAAGCTCGACGCCATGGGCTGCACCATCGTGCTGACCGCCGACCATGGCATGAACGCCAAATTCGGCACTGACGGGCAGCCCGACGTGATCTACCTGCAGGACGTGTTCGACACCTGGCAGGGCAAGGACAAGGCTAGGGTCATCCTGCCGATCACCGACCCCTACGTCGTGCATCACGGCGCGCTCGGCTCGTATGCGGTCGTCTATTGCGACCAGCCCGAGGAGATGGCCGCCAAACTGAAGGCGATGCCGGGCATCGAGATGGCGCTGACAAAAGCCGAAGCCGCCAAGCGCTTCGAGCTGCCGGCCGACCGGCTGGGTGATCTGGTCGTCGTGTCGACCAAGCACAAGGTGCTGGGCACCTCGGCCGCCCGCCATGATCTGTCGGGTCTCACAGAGCCGCTGCGCAGCCATGGTGGTGTCTCCGAGCAGCACGTGCCGCTGATCTGCAATCGCAAACTCGCGGCACCAGCCAACGGGCGCCACTGGCGCAACTTCGACGCCTTCGACCTCGCCCTCAACCTCGTCGCCTAGAAAGACAGCCAATGGACACGATGGTCCGTACCGAGGTGCGGCACGAGCAGTTGCGCATTGCCGGCAAGAAGGTCGAGACAGGCGCATGCCTCGAGGTCCGTTATCCCTGGGACAATCGCCTGGTCGGCACCGTGCCGCGCGCGACGCCCGAGTTGGTGGCCGAAGCCTTCCAAATTGCGCACGACTACAAGCCCAGGCTGACGCGCTATCAGCGCCAGAAGATCCTGCTCAAGACCGCCGAGCTGCTGGTCGCGCGCAAGGAAGAGCTGTCGCGGCTGATCACGCTCGAGTCGGGCCTCTGCCTGAAGGACTCTACTTACGAAGTCGGCCGCGCCTGCGACGTCTTCACCTTCGCGGGCCAGCTCTGCCTGCTGGACGACGGCCAGACATTCTCCTGCGACCTCACCCCGCACGGCAAGACGCGCAAGATCTTCACCCTGCGCCAGCCGCTGAACGCCATCTCGGCGATCACGCCGTTCAACCATCCCCTCAACATGGTGGCGCACAAGCTTGCGCCGGCCTTCGCGACCAACAACTGCGTCGTGCTGAAGCCGACCGAACTCACGCCGCTCACCGCCCTGTTTCTGGCCGACACGCTCTACGAGGCAGGCCTGCCGCCCGAGATGCTGTCGGTGATCACCGGCAATCCGGCCGACATCGGGGACGCCATGATCGTCGATCCGCGCGCCGATCTCGTGACCTTCACGGGCTCGGTCAGGGTCGGGAAGTACATCGCCGAGAAGGCGGGCTACAAGCGCATCGTGCTCGAGCTCGGCGGCAACGATCCGCTGATCGTCATGGAGGATGCCGACCTCGACAAGGCAGCCGAACTCGCGGTCGCGGGAGCCACCAAGAATTCCGGCCAGCGCTGTACGGCGGTGAAGCGCATCATCGTGGTCGACAAGGTGGCCGATGCCTTCGTCGAGCACGTGCTGGCCAAGGCAAGGAAGCTCAAGGCGGGTGATCCGCTCGATCCCGAGACCGACGTCGGCACCGTGATCCACGAGCGCGCCGCGACCCTGTTCCAGAACCGGGTGAGCGAAGCGGTCGCCAAACACGGCGCGCGGCTGCTACACGGCAACGACCGGCGGGGCGCGCTGTTTCCGCCCACGGTAGTCGACCATGTCGATCCCGACTGCGAGCTGGTACACGAGGAGACGTTCGGCCCGGCGATCCCGGTCATCCGGGTGAGGGACATCGAGCGCGCCATCCAGGTCTCGAACGGCACGGCCTACGGCCTGTCGTCCGGTGTCTGCACCGATAATCTCAACTACATCACCAAGTTCGTCGACGAATTGCAGGTCGGCACCGTCAACGTCTGGGAAGTACCCGGCTACCGCATCGAAATGTCGCCGTTCGGAGGCATCAAGGATTCCGGCCTTGGCTACAAGGAAGGCGTGCTTGAGGCGATGAAGAGCTTCACCAACGTCAAGACCTGGTCGCTGCCCTGGCCGGGCTGAAGCGAGCCGATCCGGCGGGCGCGGTCTGGGTCTTCACCCCCAGGACGGCTCGGATCAGGTCGGAATCAATCTCCGTTGCGTGGAAGGGGAGGACGTGGACAAACTCTCCCCCAAGGAAGTGGACGGTCGCAGCCGGTAGGCGCGGCCTGTCGGGAGGATAATCATGAGCGTCAGCCAAGCCGAGAAGGCCAGGAAGTTCCGCGCCCTGCACGAAGCGCCCGGCTCTTTCATCATCGCCAATCCGTGGGACGCGGGCTCGGCACGCATGCTGGCCGGCCTGGGCTTCGAGGCGCTCGCGACCTCGAGCGGCGCCAAGGCAGGCGTGCTGGGCAAGCGCGACGGCAAGGTGAGCCGCGAAGAAGCGCTGGCCAATGCGAAGATGATCGTCGATGCGACCGATCTTCCCGTCGCGGCCGACCTGGAGAAGGGCTTCGGCGATGGACCCGACGCCACGGCCGAGACGATCCGACAGGCCGCCGCCATCGGCTTGGTCGGCGGCTCGATCGAGGACGCCACGGGCAGCAAGGACAAGCCCCTCTACGATCTGGCGACGGCGACCGATCGCGTTGTCGCCGCCGTGAAAGCCGCACGTTCCCTGTCGATTCCGTTCGTGCTGACGGCGCGGGCCGAGGGCTTCCTGCGCGGCGTTCCCGACCTCGACGACGTGATCAAGCGCCTGCAGGCCTACGAAGCAGCCGGCGCCGACGTGCTGTTCGCGCCGGGCCTCCCGGACATCGCGGCGGTGAAAAAGGTCTGTGGCTCACTGAAGAAGCCGTTCAACTTCATGGTCGGTATCAAGGGAAAGTCGTTCAGCAAGGCCGAGCTCGAGGCAGCCGGTGTGAAGCGCATCAGCCTCGCGACCTCGCTCTATCGTGCGGCGATGACCGGGCTGTTCGATGCGGCCAAGGAAGTGAAGGAGAAAGGCACGTTCGGTTACCTCGACCGGACCATATCGACTCCCGACCTCAACGCGTTCATGAAGGAGTGATGGAGACCCCACACTTCGATGTGTTGATCGTGGGCGCCGGCCTCTCCGGTATCGGCGCCGCCTGGCATTTGCAGAAGAAATGCCCGCAGAAGAGCTTCGCGATCCTCGAGGGACGCGAGGCGAGCGGCGGCACGTGGGACCTGTTCCGTTATCCCGGCGTGCGCTCCGATTCGGACATGTACACCCTGGGATATCGCTTCCGGCCGTGGAAGGACGCCAAGGCGATCGCCGACGGCCCGGCCATCCTGAGCTACATCCGCGAGGTCGCGAGCGATCACGGCATCGACGGCAAGATCCGCTACCGGCACAAAATGGTCGGCGCCGCGTGGTCGACGCCCGATGCGCGCTGGACCGTCGATGTCGAGGTCGGCCCAGAAAACGGACAAGGGCGCGAGCGCCGTCAGTTCACCTGCGGCTTCCTGTGGATGTGCAGCGGCTATTACTCCTACGATGGCGGCTATCAGCCCGAGTTCGCCGGCATCGAGAACTTCAAGGGCCGGATCGCCCACCCGCAGAAATGGACCGATGACATCGACTATGCAGGCAAGCGCGTGGTCGTGATCGGCAGCGGCGCCACGGCCGTGACTCTCGTGCCGTCGATGGCCGACAGCGGGGCCGGGCACGTCACCATGCTGCAGCGCTCGCCCACCTACATGGCGATGCGGCCGTCGAAGGATCCCTTTGCTACGAAGATGCGCCGCCGGCTGCCGCTCAAGCTGGCATACGCCGTCACGCGCTGGAAGAACGTGCTGCTCGGCATGTACTTCTTCCAGATGTGCAAGCGCCAGCCCGAGCGGGTGAAGCAGCTCCTGCTGGGCGGCGTTGCCAAGATGCTGGGGCCCGACCACGATCTGGCGCACTTCACGCCGCGCTACAATCCCTGGGACCAGCGCCTGTGCCTCGTGCCCGACGCCGATTTTTTCCGCGCCATGCGCCAGGGCAAGGTCTCGGTCGTCACCGACCATATCGAGATTTTCACCGGGAACGGCATCCGCCTGAAGTCGGGCAGGGAGCTGCCGGCCGACCTGGTCGTGATGGCGACCGGCCTCGTCCTCGTGCCGGTGGGTGGCGCCAAACTCAGTGTCGACGGCCAGCCGGTCGATCTCAGCAAGCGCTTCATCTACAAGGGCATGATGTATTCCGACGTGCCGAACCTCGCCTCGGTGTTCGGCTACACCAATGCGTCGTGGACCCTGAAGGCCGATCTGGTCAGCGAATATGTCTGCCGCATCCTCAATCGCATGGACCGGCGCAGCGAGCGCATCTGCATGCCGCGCAACGCCGATCCGACGCTCACCGCGGAGCCGTGGGTCGACTTCTCCTCGGGCTACATCCAGCGGGCGCTCGAGCACCAGCCGAAGCAGGGCTCGAAGCGTCCGTGGAAGCTCTACCAGAACTACGCCCTCGATCTGCTCAGCCTGCGCTTCGGCAGGCTGAGCGACCGGGGCATGACTTTCTCTCGCTAGGCCTTTTCGATGATGCCGGCGAGGCGCTGGAAGCTCTGCGACATGCCATGCTCCATGCCGGACTTCAGCATGAAGTCGCGCACGTCGGGCGAGGGGTAGCGGATCACCATCGTCAGGGTCGTGCGACCGGCCTCCTCGACGAAGCTCGAGGTGATGGTGCTTTCCACGGGCTTCGGCGTGCCGTCGAAGACTTCCTTGTGGACGATGCGCTCGGGGCGGGCGATCTCGACGAATTCGGTCGATAAAGCCATGCCGTGCTGGCCGTCGGGGCTCTTCCATTCGTAGCGGCCCTTGCCGCCCACGCGGAAGTCGATGGTGCAGACCGGCATCGACCAGCCGTCCGTGCCCAGCATCCAGCGCTTCACCAGCTCCGGCTTGCTGAAGGCGTCGAACACCAGCTCGCGCGGCGCGTTGAATGAACGCACGACGACGATCTCGCGGTCTCCCTGGGCCTTCAAGGTCATGTCGCTCACTTTCGAACTCCTTTTGTGGTGGGTTTGGATTTGGTGCGTTCGGCCTTCATCTCCTCGAGCAGGCCGTCGAGCCGGTGGAAGCGCGCCTCGAACAGCGCGCGCTGGCGTTCCAGCCAGACGTTGGCGTCGTCCAGCGCCTTGGTCTCGAGCCGGCAGGGACGGCGCTGCGCGTCGCGGCCGCGCGAGATCAGGCCGGCATGTTCCAGCACCTTGAGGTGCTTGGAGATCGCGGGCTGGCTCATGTCGAAGGGCTCGGCCAGTTCGTTGACCGAGGCCTCGCCCAGCGCGAGGCGGGCGAGGATCGCGCGGCGGGTGGGATCGGCAAGGGCTGCAAAGGTCGTGTCGAGGCTCATATGGAACCAATCAGTTATATAACCATGTGGATATATTAAATTTGCCAGCCCCGTCAAGCGGGCTAGTGTCGAAAAAATCGATGCGGAGAGGAGCGACCGAAAGATGCGCACGCAAGCCGAGAAGGGCCGCCTGTTCAAGGAGCGCCACGCCAAACCCGGTATCCTGCTGCTGCCCAACCCGTGGGATGCGGGCACCGCGAAGCTGCTCGCGTCGTTGGGCTTCGAGGCGTTGGCGACGACCAGCCTCGGCATGTCGAACGCACTGGGTCGCGTCGATGGCGAAGGCTCGGTGAGCCGCGCGGAACTGCTCGAGAATTGCCGCGTGATCGCCGAGGCGACCGACCTGCCGGTGAACGCCGATCTCGAAAACGGCTATGCCGACGATCCCAAGCAGGCCGCGCTGATCCTGCGCGATGCCGCGGAAGTCGGCATCGTGGGCGGCTCGCTGGAGGACTGGAACGGCGAGAAGATCTACGACTTCAATCTTGCCGTAGAAAGGGTCGCGGCCGGCGTCGAGATGGCGCGCTCGCTGCCGGTACCCTTCACTTTTGTCGCGCGGGCGGAAAACCTGATCCGCGGGCGCAACGACGTGGACGACACGATCCGGCGCCTGCAGGCCTTCGAGAAGGCGGGCGCCGACGTGCTCTATGCGCCGGGCCTGCGCGACCTCGCGTCGATGAAGCTGGTGGCCTCGTCGGTGGGCAAGCCGATCAACGTCGTGATGAGCGCGGGCGATCCCGCTTTATCGGCCGCGGAGATGGAAGCCGTCGGCGTGAAGCGCATCAGCGTCGGCGGTGCGCTCTCGCGTCTGGCGCTCGCGGCCTTCATGAAGGGCGCGCGCGAGATGAAGGACAAGGGCGGCTTCACCTGGATGCGCGATACGATCGCGACCAAGGAGCTGAAGCCCGTGTTCAGGGATTGAGGACCGTCGTTCAGGGATTGAGGACCGTCGCGTGACACGAGCTCCGATCCCCCGCCCCGGCGAGGGCAAGCGCGGCGTCGAGGGGCATCTCGGCTATCTGGTGCGCCAGGCGAGCGGCCTGGTGAGGCTGGCGATGGAGCGGGCGCTGGCCGACCTCGACGTCACGCCGCCGCAATTCACGGTCCCTGACGATGATCGCGGCCTATCCCGGCCTGTCCGGCGCCGATCTTGCCCGGCTCTCGTTCCTGACACCGCAGACGATCAACGTGATTGTCCGAAATCTGCAACGCTCGGGCGCTATCGAGAAGACTGCCCATGCCGGCCACGGGCGGATCCTGCAATTGACGGCGACGGTGCGGGGAATGGCCCTGCTGAAGCGCTGCCGGACCCGCGTGGCCGAGGTCGAAGATCGCCTGGCCGGGCTTCTGGGCCGGGAGGAGGAACGCGCGGTCCGGCGCTGGCTGAGTGCGGTGGCTGCTGAGCTCCGGGGCGAACTGGCGCAGGATCGCCAAGGTCGCTAAGGTTTTTGCGAGAACAGGGGGACTGCAATGACATTCGCAACATGGACTCGCCGTGCGTTGGGCCTCGGAATCGCTGCCGCCGCGCTGGCCGCCGGACCCGCCTTTGCGCAGAAGACCAAGCTCACCGTCTACACCGCGCTCGAGAACGACCAGCTCGGCCCGTTCAAGAAAGCCTTCGAGGCCGACAATCCCACCATCGAGATCGCCTGGGTGCGCGACTCGACCGGCGTGGTCGCGGCCAAGCTGATGGCCGAGAAGGACAACCCGCGCGCCGACATCATCTGGGGCCTGGCGGCCTCCAACGTCGGGCTGATGGCGCAGATGGGCATGCTCGAACCCTACACGCCGCCCGGCGCCAAGGACCTTAAGCCGCTGTTCAAGAGCGGCAAGACGCCGGACACCTGGATCGGCATGGACGCCTACTTCTCGATCGTCTGCTTCAATACGGCCGAGGCGGAGAAGGGCAAGAAGCCCAAGCCCGCGAGCTGGGCCGACCTGATCAAACCCGACTACAAGGATTCGATCGTGATGCCGAACCCGGCCTCGTCGGGCACCGGCTATCTCACGGTCGCGGCCTGGCTGCAGATCATGGGGGAGGACGCAGGCTGGAAGTACATGGACGCGCTCCATCAGAACATCGCGCAGTACATCCACTCGGGCTCCGCGCCCTGCGTGCAGGCCGCCAAGGGCGAGCGCATGATCGGCATCGGTCTCGACACGCGCGGCGCCTCGGAGAAGACCAAGGGCGCGCCGCTCGACCTGATCGTGCCGAAGGAAGGCCTCGGCTGGGAGCTCGAGGCGACCGCGATCGTTAAGGGCACCAAGAACCTCGAGGCGGCCAAGAAGCTGGCTGATTGGGCCGCGAGCAAGAAGGCCAACGAGCTCTATGCCGACACCTATCCGATCGTGGCCTTCCCGGGCGTGGCGAAGATGCCGCCGAACTATCCGGCGGATGGCGAGAAGGCGATGATCAAGAACGACGTCGAGTGGATGTCGAAGAACCGCGACCGCATCCTCGCCGAATGGACCAAGCGCTACGACGGAAAGTCGGCGCCGAAGGCAAAGTGAACTATCTCGAGGTCAGGAACCTCACCAAGCGCTTCGGCGACTTCACCGCCCTCCGCGACGTCTCGCTCGACGTCGTGGAGGGTGAGTTCGTCTGCTTCCTAGGACCGTCGGGCTGCGGCAAGACCACCTTGCTGCGCGCCATCGCAGGGCTCGAGCCGCAGAGTTCCGGCACGATCCGCCAGAAGGGCACGGACGTCTCATCCCTGCCGCCGTCGCGTCGCGACTTCGGCATCGTCTTCCAGTCCTATGCGCTGTTTCCCAACCTGACGGTCGGCGACAATGTCGGCTACGGGCTGGCGAGCCGCCGGTACAAGCGGGCGGCGATCGCGGCCCGCGTGACCGAGCTGCTGGCGCTGGTCGGCCTGCCGACCGAAGGCGCCAAGTATCCCGCACAGCTCTCCGGCGGCCAGCAGCAGAGGGTGGCGCTGGCCCGCGCGCTCGCGACTTCGCCCGGACTGTTGCTGCTCGACGAGCCCTTGTCGGCGCTCGACGCGCGGGTGCGGCTGCGCCTGCGCCACGAGATCAAGGCGCTGCAGCGCCGGCTTGGCGTCACTACCATCATGGTGACGCACGACCAGGAGGAGGCGCTGACCATGGCCGACCGCATCGTGGTGATGAACCACGGTGTGATCGAGCAGGTCGGCACGCCGCAGGAGATCTATCGCGCGCCCACGACTGCGTTCGTAGCCGACTTCGTGGGCTCGATGAACTTTCTGGACGGCATC
>OUNM010200405.1_pt1 | contig 14457 bp, 13 predicted proteins | sample 1769961 | NCBI WGS metagenome assembly OUNM01 (sample SAMEA3914820, study PRJEB12502) | metagenome | biome: forest; material: soil | place: USA | collected 2012-03-12 | depth 0.3 m | reverse complement strand
GCGCTGACGTCGATCTTGTACGGCACCGGGATCGGCGAGACCGGACACGTCTTCTGCGCGCCGCGCCCGAGCACCGCCGGGTTCTTGTCGGTGGGCGGCGAATGACCCGACTCGAGGTTGAGCGGCAGCATGAAGAGGTGCACGTCGAGCTCCGAGACCTGGAGCGGCGCCGACATCGCGATGATCGTGTAGCACTTGCCCGGCTGGAGCGTGGCCACCATGCCGAAGTGGCCGCCTTGCTGCAGCGTCTCGTGCCCGGTGCCTCCTTCGGCGGTCATGCCGGGCGCATCCTTCGCCGCCTGCGCGACGATCGCGGCGTCGAGCGCAGCGTCGACGCCGGCGGCGAGCGCCGGAGCGACCGATCCGCTCGGCGCGGCCGATGCGCTGCTCGACGGAGCGCCGGATGCAGACGCAACGGTCGATGCCGACGGAGCTGCGCTCGACGAGCCCATCGGTGCGCCACTCGGGCCGGTCATCGGCGCGCCGCCGTCGACGGCGCCCAGCGCGAGCCCGGCATCGAGCGTCACGCTCGGAACGGCAGGCGACTTCGAGCACGCGGCGGGAACGAACGCGGCGACGGCGATGAGGGCGGCGAGGGGCAGGCTCTTGCGCATGGGCGCACCATACCCCGGATCGACGTCTCTCCGCGACCGACTCTCAGGTCACGTCGACGTGCAGCGTCGCGCCGCCGTCCGGCTTCGGCGTGATCCGCGCCGAGAGCTTGCGCCAGTGACCGTTGCCCTCGCGACGATCCGCTTCGACCATCGTCGCCGCGGCCTCGACGAGATCGGCGGGCGGATCGAGAGCGCGAAGGATGCCGGCCGCGTCGATGACGACGAGCTGCACGACGAGGCGACGCTTCTCGGGCGCTGCGCTCTCACGCGAGGTCTCCGCGCGATCGAGCGTCACGACGAAGAGCCCTTGGAGGTAGCTCTTGCTCCCTCGCGCGAGCGCCGCGAGCGCGGCGTTCGCGACCGGCAGGAACAGCGCGCGCGAAGGCTCCTTCAGCATGTGCGCGCCCGGCGGCGACGACGCCCGTCCGGCAGCGCCCACGACCGGAGGTGACGAAGGCGAGGTCGACGCGGGCGGCGACGAGCCCACGCCGGTGCGCGGCGGGCTCGAAGGGCTTCGCGGCTCGAAGATCTCGCGGATGGGCGGGATCGAGCGATACGCACGGGTCGCGGGAGCGCGCGGGTCGGAGCTCTTCTCGCCGACGGGCGGCGGCGGCACCGAGAAGCGACTCTCGCGCGCCGGCTCCACGGCCTCGGAGGGACGCGGCCGATCGAACAGCGCGACGTACTCGATGTCCCCGGCGGCGCTCTGCTCCTCGTGAACGCCGTCCGCGCGGGCGACGAGGGCGCCGAGCTCGACGAGCTCCTTCGCGTCGGCCTGATCGAGATCTCCGACGACGCTCATCGAGAGCTGCGGCACGCCGCGCGATTGTCCCTCGCGGAAAACGATGTCTCCGTGCGTGGGCGGCGCGCTCGACGATCGGCCGGCCCACGCCCAGCGGAGGATCCGATCGTGCGGGGCATAGGTCGCGAGCACCTCGCCGTAGAGACGCGCCACCGCCTCGCCGCGACGCGTCTGGAGGACGGCGACGCGCGAGACCGAATCGAACTTCACCACCTCGCCGCGGACGGAGCGCTCCTCGTGCCGCTCCGAAAGGCGACGCAAGTCGCGCTGGAGCAGGAAGGCAAAGCGACGGGTGGCCTCGTCGAGCGGCATCGGGGTCTACGTGATTCTACCCTTGGGGGGTCAGGTCTTGTAGGGTAGCCGCGTAAGGAGATTCGCCGATGGCTTCTTCGCTGATTCCGAGCGCTCGTCGTTCCCGCACTCACCGTACGATCTTCGCGCTCGCTGTCTTCAGCGCCATGCCGCTGCTCGTCGCTTGCCCGAAGAAGGAAGTGCCTGCGGTCGATGCCGCTCCGCCGCCGGCCCCCGAGGTCGATGCCGCGCCGCTCGTCCTCACCACGCTGGATGACGACGCCGGCGACGCCGCGGACGTCGCAGAGGCCGGAAAAAAGGCCACCGGACCGGGCGTGCCGACCAACGTCGCGCGCCTCAAGCAGTGCTGCAACCAGCTCCGCATCCAGGCGAAGGCACTCGGCGCCTCGCCGGAAGCCGGCTTCCTCACGCAGAGCGCGGCACAGTGCGACGGCCTCGCGGCCCAGGCCGGTCCCGGCGCGAATGCGCCCGAGCTCGGCATCCTGAAGGCCGCTCTCGCGGGTCGTAACATCCCGCCGGTATGCGCCGGGTTCTGACCCGTGCGTTCTGCTCGTTCGACGCGTAGGAGCGTCAAAGCCGTCTTCGCCGTGGCCGTCTTCGCGGCGCTTCCGCTCGCCGTCGCGTGCGAGCAGCATCATGTCGTCGTCTCCGACGCGGGCCTCGTGGCCACGGCCACCGCCGTCGACGCAGCCGTCGAAGATGCCTACGACGCTGCCGACGCGTGGGACGCGTGGGACGCGGCCGATGCCGCGGACGCGAAGAAGGTGGGCGTGGGTCTGCCCACGAACGTCGTTCGCCTGAAGCAGTGCTGCGGTCAGCTCCGCACGCAGGCCAAGGCGATGGGCGCTTCGCCAGAGGCGGGCTTTCTCCTCGGCGCGGCTGCGCAATGCGACACGATCGCGGCGCAGGCAGGCCCGAACGGCAATGCCCCGGAGCTCGGCCTCTTGAAGGCGGCGCTCGCGGGCCGCAACGTGCCGCCGGTCTGCGCGGGCTTCTGAGCGAGCGCTCTTCGCGCTCGCTGCGTTCGCCTCGCTAGCCGAAGTGATCGAAGCCGCGCGGCTCGAGCGGCGCGACGCCGGCTGCCGTGCGGAGGAGGATGCGCGCGCCTCCGTGCTCGCCTCGTTCGAACGGCTCGACGGTGCCGATGCGCACGAAGCCCGGTAGCGGCACGGCGCTCGCGGCGAGCACTGCGTAGTCCTCGCCTCCGTGGAGTGCGAAGTCTTCCGGCGGGCGGCCGACGAGCGCCGCGCCCGCCGCGAGCGCATCGCCACCGGCCGCGAGCACTGCGGCGAGATCGAGCACGATTCGCACGTCGCTCGCCGTCGCGAGCTGCGCGGCATCGTGCGCGAGCCCGTCCGACACGTCGATGGCGGCGTGCGCGACGTTCGCGAGCGCCCTGCCCTCTTCGATGCGAGCCAATGGCCGTCGCCACGCGCGGAGGCACTCGGCGGCGTCGGCATGATCGAGAATACCAGCGCCAGTGCGTGCACTCTGCACCGAGTTTTGCGCCGATTGTTCGAGCATCGCGAGGCCCGCCCCGGCGAGACCGACCGGCCCGGCGAGCCAGAGACCGTCACCGGGCAACGCACCGGACCGCAGCACCGGGCTCTCGGCGCGACCGAGCAGCGTCGTCGTGATCGACGTCTCGTTGCCGCGCGCGAGATTGCCGCCCACCACCGGCGCTCCTACCGCGCGCGCCGCGTCGGCTTGCCCGCGCGCGAGCGCATCGAGCGCCTCGTCGTCGACCGTGTCGGCGAGGACGAGCGACGAGAGCGCCGCGACCGGCTCCGCGCCCATCGCAGCAAGGTCGCTCGCCGCGGCCATGAAGCTCCGCCAGCCGACGTCCTCCCACGACGCCCAATCGACGCGAAAATGCGTGCCCTCGACCTGCGCGTCCACCGTCCACACGAGCGCGCCGCCCGCGATCGCCTCGAGAACGGCAGCGTCGTCTCCGATCCCGACGCGAACCGCGCCTGCGCCGCTCGTCTCGAACCGAGCGCGCAGCGCGGCCACGCGCGCGAGCTCGGACGACCTCACGGACGATCCGCGGGCGGTACGCGCGACGGCAACGTTCGCCGCGCTTGCGCCGACGGCAACGTGACCACGAACTTCGTCCCGGTCGGCTCGTTCGCGGTGACGCTGACCGTACCGCCGTGGGCCTCGACGATTCGCTTCACGATCGACAGGCCGAGCCCGGTGCCGCCGTACTCGCGCGTCGAGCCGGAATCGACCTGGTAGAACGCATCGAATACGCGCGCGCGCTCGCTCGCCGGGATGCCGATGCCGGTGTCCGAGACCGTCACCTCGACGACGCGCCGGAGAGGCGCGAGCAGCACCGCGCCTTCGTCGTCGTCGCCGTCCGCGTCACCGCGCTCCTGCGTGACCCGCGAACGCAGCGTGACCTTGCCGCCCTTGGGCGTGAACTTCACGGCGTTGTCGGCGAGGTTCACGAAGACCTGGCGAAGGCGCTCCGCGTCTCCGGACAGCTCGCAGGGCGTCTCGTCCTTCTCGACGACGAGCTCGACACCCTTCTTGATCGCGACGGGCGCGACGGTCGACACCGCCTCGTCGAGCGTGCGACCGATCTGCAGGGGCGCCTGACGGAGAGACATGGTCCCCGAGTCGAGCTTCGAGAGATCGAGGAGCCCCATGATGAGCGCGAGGAGCTGCTCGCCCTTGCCGTGGATGGTCTTGACGAACTCCAGCTGCTCCTCGCTGAGCGCGCCGGCCATTCCTTCGGAGAGCATCTCGCTGTAGCCGATGATCGACGTGAGCGGCGTCCGCAGCTCGTGGCTAACGGTGCCGAGAAAATTGGTCTTGAGGCGATCGAGCTCCTTCAGGCGCGAGAGCGCCTGCTCGAGCCGCGTCGTCTTCTCTTCGAGCGCGCGATAGCTCTCACGCACGCTGTAGAGATGGAGCTTGCTCGTGACGAAGGCCTTGTGGCTGCTGAAGATGATGAGCTCCAGCGTCGTCTTCAGGTGACGCGCGATGCGCCCGAGCGCCTCGGCCTTGACGCGCGGAACGGTGGCGAGCTTCTGCGTCGCCTGGAGGACGTCGAGCTTCGGGACGCTGGTCGCGAGCACGGGCGGAGGCTCGCGCAGCCCGGCGGGCGCGAACGGCCCGAGCACGATGCGACCGACGCGGCGGTTCTCGTAGTCGAGCGACACGATCCGATACGCGAGGCCGGTGAAGCACTGATGGACGATGTCGCCGTCTTCGCCGGGATCGACGCTCTTCGCCGCGCTCACCGTCGCGCCGCACGCCGCGCGGCCCTGCGAGCTCTCGTTCACGAGGCCGCAGACCTCGAGCTCGCTCGCGATGTTGGTGAGGAGCGCGCCCTCCGACGAATAGACGCGCACGCCGATACCGAAGAGCTCCTGGATGGAGCGGCACATCTCGGCGAGAGCGTCGCGATCGACGACGTCTTCGATCCGGACCGCCACGTCACCGACGACGTCCGCCGCGCTGACCGGGCCCGTGCTGTTCGCGGCGCTCACGTTGCACCGGCCGGGCGGGCGCCTGCATGCGAGCCTCCGACGCACGCGCCGGAGAGCGCCTGCGCGCGACCGGGATGACCGAGGCTCGCCGCCGCCATCTCGAGGAACGCGGCGGGGCCGAGCCCGAGCTTCTGCGTGAGATCGTGCTCGGCTTCGAGCTTCTTCCACGAGCGATCGAGCAGGCCGAAGAACGACTCGAGGACTCCCTGCCCGTTCATCGCGCAGGCCTTGTAGACGGGCTCCTTGCCGCGACGCGCGAGGTCGTCGATCTCGGCGTCGCTCCGCACGTTCGCGAGGTCGCGCTTGTTGAACTGGATCACCATCGGCGTCTGCGACAGCGAGCGCCCGAGCTCCTTCAAGTTCGCGCGGAGGTCGAGGAACGACGCGGCGTTGTTCTCCGTCTCGGAGACCTGCGAGTCCGCGATGAACGCGATGCCGTCTGCGCCCTGGAGGACGAGCCGCCGCGTCGAGGCGTGGACCACCTGCCCGGGCACCGTGAACACCTTCACGCGAAGGCTCATGCTGCCGCTCTCGCTCTCGGCCTTGAAGACGAGCGGCAGCATGTCGAAGAAGAGCGTGCGATCGTCCTTCGTCTCGAGTGTCATCAAGCGGCCGCGGCTCTTCTCCCGCACCATCTCGTGCAGCGCCTTCAGATTGGTGGTCTTGCCGCTCAGCGCCGGCCCGTAATAAACGAGCTTGATGGCGACCTCGCGGGCGGCGAAGTTCAGCTGCAATGTGCTGAAAAGCGTATCATGGGCCCGTGCTCAAGGAAGGCGACAAGGTCCCCGCGGCAGTGCTCCGTACGTCGTTCGAGACGTCCTTCGCCGGTAGCGACACCGGAAAAGCGATGACGCTCGGCGAGCTGGCCAGCCCAGGCAAAACGCTGGTCCTCTACTTCTACCCGAAGGACAGCACGCCCGGCTGCACGCGGCAGGCGCAGGGCTTCACGGCCTCGAAGAAGGCGATCGAGAAGGCGGGCGGCGTCGTCGTCGGCGTCTCGCGTGATTCCGTGAAGAGCCACTGCTCGTTCCGCGACAAGTACGACCTCGCGATCCCGCTCGTCTCCGATCCGGACCGGAAGCTCCACGAGGCGTTCGGCGCCTGGGGCGAGAAGGTCATGTACGGGAAGAAAATCCTCGGCGCGATCCGGAGCACGTTCCTGATCAAGGACGGCGTCGTCGCGAAGGTGTGGCCGAGCGTGAAGGTCGACGGCCACATCGACGCGGTGATCGCCGCGTTGGCCTCACCCCCGGGCTCCTCTCCCGAAGCGGGAGAGGGGGGCAAGACGAAGAAGAAGAGCGCCGCGACGGGCAAGAAGAAGAGCGCCGCGAGCAAGGCGAAGGCGCCGAAGGCCAAGGCCCGCGCGCGGTGAGCGGCGCCGACGACGTCACCGTCGTATGGCTCGCACCCGAGACCGGCGAGCGTGAATCCGCGGCGCGTGCGCTCGCGGAGTGGGGTCGGGCACGAGGGCTTCGCATCGTCGAAGCGTCGGAAGGCGCGCGCTCGGGTCCGGCGAAGATCGACTTCACGATCGCCGATCGCGTGGAAAAAGAGCTGGATCGTGCGCGTGAGGCGACGGCCGCCCTCGACGCCGACGCCGCGGAGCGCGCCCTCGCGCGCGCCGAGACGCTCCTCCGCGATCATCCCGAGCTCCCGCAAGCGGCGTGGCTTCGCGCGGAGGTCCATCGCAGCTGGGCTTCGCGATGGTCGCGCGTCGAGCCACGTGACGAGCAACGCGCGCGGGACGCGTGGCAGGAGGCCGAAGCGCTCGACGGAGGTCGCGCCGCGGGCATCGGCGAGACGCCGTTCCCGCCTCGCGCACGCGGTGCCGTGACGCTGAGCGTGCTCGGATCGTCGAGCAACCGGCTGGTGGCGCGCCTCGACGGCAACGAGCTCACGGCGAGCACCGACGGCGCGAGCGGCGCGAACGGCGCTCGCACGTACGCGCTCGACGTCGCGCCCGCCGAGCATCAGCTCGTCATCACCATCGACGGCGACATCGCGTTCGCCTCGTGGGTGGCGATCGCCGATGCAGCAACAGGCGCGCCGCGCTACTCGATCCCCATTCGCGTGGGCGACGGCGGCGGCTGCTCGGCCGCTTCTCTCTCGGCCGTCACGCGCCTACCGACCGGTGGCGTGCAAGCGAGCGGCGTGAGCTGTGACGACTGGGTCGCGGCCGTACCCGCCGAGCGCGGCGGCGCCGTGCTCGTCGCGCGCTGCGAGCGAAGCACGTGCGGCCCCTTCCTCGAATGGCGCAGCGAAGGCGCGTTCGGCGCGGCCGGCGCGTTCGGCCCTCCGGTCGTCGTGCCGCACCGAGGCCCGTGGCCGGCGTGGGCCACGTGGACCGCGATCGGCGTCGGCGCCGTCGCGGCCGCCACGATCGCGCTCGTCGCCACCGGCGTCTTCGAGTCGCACCCGACCGAGCAGCGGTTCGTCGCCGGCGGCGTTCGCGTCGAGTGATTCTTCGCGGTTCGTGACTCGCACCCGGAAGAATCTCGCGCGCCGGTTTGTAGAACCAGCGAGGGCGGTTCGGCCCCGAGACGGTAAGCGGTGCAGAGGTCGTCCGCATCCCCGACCTAGGCAACGTGCGTCTCGTGGAAGAGCTCGTCCCTCGAACCCCTGCATCTCGGAGGTGCTGAAGAACCCAGGACGCTCGTACGTTAGTTGACTGCAAATCCCTGGAGAGGCTCCCGGTGCGTGGCCAAGCGCGACCGGGGGCCTTCCTCTTTTTGTGTTTCAAGTCGCTGAGTTCGCTGTGGCGGGCTGAGGCAGAAATCGACCGGATCGCGCGTTGCGAAGGTCGATGGCCACGCTTACCCTGTTCGGAGAGGTTTCCATGGCCAACGCCCCTACCCTGGATTTCAACGCCTTCGTCACACGACGGAAGGCAGAGCGCGCCGAAGGCGCCATGGAAGGCGAGCACGATTATTCGTACGTCCTCGACCGGCAGACGCGCGCAACGTTCGACTCCGCCAAGCCCATCGAGCTCGCCATCGCCAGTGCGGTGCGTGTGTTCAAGGAGCGCGAGAAAGGCAACCTGCTCGGCAACGCCGTGAAGGTGTCGGACCGGCAGTTCGCGCGCATCCACGGCATCGTCAAGGAGTGCTCGCAGACGCTCGGCATCACGACGCCGCAGGTCTACATCGCCAACAGCCCGGTGATGAACGCGGGAACCTACGGCACGAACGAGGAGTCGTTCATCGTCGTGCACTCCGCGCTCGTCGACGCGTACACGGATGACGAGCTCCGCTTCGTCCTCGGCCACGAGTGCGGCCACATCCACAACTCGCACGTCGTCTACCTGACCACGCTGCACTTCCTGCATCTCGTGGCGCGCGCCTATCTCGGTGCGCTCGTCATGCCGGCCATCATCCCGCTCATGGCGTGGTCGCGTCGCGCGGAGATCACGTGCGATCGCGCGGGCATGCTCTGCTCGAAGGACACGCACGTCGCAGGCCGCGCGCTGACCAAGCTCGTGGTCGGTTCGAAGAAGCTCTACGAGGAGTTCAACCTCGACGCGTTCCTCGAGCAGTACGACGAGGGCAAGGAGGGAATCGGGCGTTACATGGAGGCCCTCGCCTCGCACCCGTTCCTGCCGAAGCGCGTCCTCGCCATGCGCGTGTTCGCCGAGAGCGGCCTCTATCGAAAGCACGCCGCATCGAGCAACACGCCCACCGGCCTGTCGATGCCGGAAGTCGACGAACGCGTGAAGGGCCTTTTGAAGGGCGACGCGTAGAACCTTCCGTCACACCAATCCAGGAAAGAACGAACATGCTCGAAGGATTTCGGGAGCGGAAGCTCGACGTGACGGTGGCTCTGCAGGAGCTCTCGGACATCGCGGGAGGGCTCGGGGCCAAGAGCCTCAAGGAGCGACTCGATCGCGATCTCGTGAAGAAGATGGAGGAGGATCGCTTCCATCTCGTCGTCGTCGGCGAGTTCAACCACGGCAAATCGAGCTTCGTGAACGCGCTGCTCGGCGAAGGCGTCCTCCCGGTCGGCGTCACGCCGACCACCGCGGCGATCCATCATCTGAAATACGCCGACACGCCGGAGTCCACGGTCGTCTACACGTCGGGCAAGCGCGAAACGATCCCGTTCGGCGACACGCGCAAGTTCGCGGTCGGCGGCGGCACCAGCCCCGACGACGTCGACTACCTCGAGGTCGGCTACCCCGCCGCCCTGCTGAAGGAGCGCATCCTCCTCGTCGACACGCCAGGCGTGAACGACCTGTCGCTCCAGCGCGCGGACATCACGTACAGCTACATCCCGCGCGCCGACGCGGTGCTCTTCCTGCTCGACGCCGGACAGATCCTGAAGGAGAGCGAGCGGCAATTTCTCAACGACAAGCTGCTCAAGGCGTCGCGCGACAAGATCGTCTTCGTCATCACGAAGTGGGACATCCTGAACGAGGACGAGAAGAAGGAAGCCCTCGCCTACGCGCGCACGCAGCTCGCGAACCTCGTGAAGGATCCGGTGGTCTTCCCGATCAGCGCCGAGACCGCGCTCCAGGGAAATATGGCCGGTTCCGGCATGCCGGAGCTCCTCGCGCACCTCACCACGTTCCTCGCCGAGGAGCGCGGTCGCATCCTCCTCGACAACGCGCTCGGTGAGGGCCTCAACGTCGCGGCGCTGCTCGGCAAGGGCGTCGACGCGCGCCGTCGTTCGCTCGCGATGAAGACCGACGAGCTCGAGCGACGCATCAAGATGCTCGAAGAGGACCTCGCCGGCGCGGCCGGAACGATCGAGCAGCGACGCATCAAGATCCGCGAAGAGATCAGCGGCATCAAGGTGGCGGCGCAGAAGGACCTCGATCATTTCGTCGAGGAGACCATTCGCCAGCTCCCCAACGTCATCGACTCCGCCAAGCGCGAAGACCTCCGCAAGTTCCTCCCCGCGTTCCTCGCCGACACGTTCCACCAGTGGGCCGAGGCCGAGGGCAAGGAGATCGGCGGCAAGCTCGAGGCGCTCGCCGAGAAGACCATCGCGCTCATCAAGGAGGACGCGAACGACGCGACCAAGAAGGTGGCGCAGACGCTCGGTCACGAGGTGAAGAAGCTCGACGTGCAGATCGACACGTTCCGCTACGACGCGGGCGTCGCGGCGGTGCTCCTCGTCGGCATCGGCACCGCCGTCGCCGGCAGCCTCATGATCGGCGCGATGATCGCGCTGCTCGGCGCACCGGCGCTCGCGCTGTTCGTGCGCGACCGGGTCGATGCAGAATACAAGAAGCAGGCGAAGGAGCAGGCGCCCGACGTCATCCGCGCCGCGGCCAAGCAGGTCGGCCCCAAGGTCGACGAGATGATCGAGGACTTCGCGAAGAAGCTCGACGCCTGGGTGGTGACCGCCGGCGAGGAGCTCTATCGCGAGGTCCTCGAGGTGCTCAACGCCGCGCACGCCGTCCGCAAGGCCGGCGACAAGACCGACGAGGCCATCAAGGCCGAGGTCGAAGCACAGGACGCGCGGCTCTCGAAGGCGCGCACGCGCGTCGAGGAGCTGCGCGCCACGCTCTGGGGCCCGAAGGAGAAGGTGCGCGTCGCCGAGTCGAGCGCTGCGCTTCCCCAAGCCGAAGGCGCCTGAGGCGCGGCTGAAGGAGGGCGCACGTGGGCGTCCGTGTTTCCGAGACTCCGGCGACGGCGTTCTTGAAAAAGAGCGCCGTCACCTTCACCGAGCACCCGTACGACTACGAGGAGAAGGGCGGCACGCGCGTGTCGTCCGAGAAGCTCGGCGTCGACGAGCATGCCGTCGTGAAGACGCTCGTCATGGAGGACGAGGACAAGAAGCCGCTCGTCGTCCTCATGCACGGCGACCGCGACGTCTCGACGAAGAACCTCGCGCGTCAGATCGGAAGGAAGCGCGTCGAGCCGTGCAAGCCCGAGGTCGCGGAACGTCACTCCGGGTATCAGGTCGGCGGCACGAGCCCGTTCGGCCTTCGCAAGCCGATGCCGGTGTTCGTCGAGAAGACCGTGCTCGACCTCCCGAAGATCTTCATCAACGGAGGTCGTCGCGGGTTCCTGGTCGGGATCGATCCGAAGGAGCTCGTACGGGTCGTCGCGGCGAAGCCCGTCGAGGTCGCGCTCGAGAAGTAGCTGCGCAACGCGGTCTTTCGTGGATCCGCCCGGATCCCCCGACTTTCACCGCGGTCGATCGGAGTGGCGCGCCAACTGCTCGAATTTGCTGCACGTTGCAATAGGCACACATGGTGCACTAATGTAGGTATGCGCCACTTTTCCTTCTCCGTAGCAGCGCTCCTCGGAACGTTCGCCCTCGCGGCCTGCGCGCTCACCGGCTGCTCGGGGAGCGCCGGTGACGGCTCGTCGACGAGCGACTCCGCGTACACCGGCGACGAAGGATCGACGCCGCAAGCCGCGTGCTCGCTCCGTTACTGGGACTGGGTGCTCCACACGCTCGAGCCGCAGCTTGCGCGTTCGATCGACGAGGTCTCCGACGAGCAGATGACCGCCCTCGTCGCGACGCACCCGCCGGCCGAAGAGACCAAGACCAGCTACGCCGTCTGCTGGACGCCGATCTTCGATCAGTTCGTCTACGCGCCGGCGGCGAAGGCGCTCCACGACGCGAGCGTCACGTTCATCGACCAGCGCTCCCCCGACTTCAAGAGCCACGCCCGCTACGAGGCGAACATCGCGATGACGCCGGAGCTCCGGCGCAACGCGAAGGCGCTCCTCGCGCTGCGACCCGCGAAGATGCAGCCGAGCGACGTCGGCACGTGGCTGACCGCGTACGACAGCATCATCGCGGAGACGATCCGCCCGGTCGGGATCCCGGGCCTGATGATGTACGAAGACGTCGTCGAGCCCGAATGGGTCATCTCCGCCGGCGAGGCCGAGTACCTGGCGCTGATGGAGAAGGCCGGCGCCGCTCCGGTGGGCGACGGCGTCTACGGCGAGTGGGTCCGCAATTTCAGCAAGTGGGTCCTCGGTCCTCCGCCCGCCGTAACGCGCTCGTTCGTGTTCAATGTCCCGTGGGAGGCCGCCGCGGACAACGACTGGTACGGGCTCTCGGGGCTCCGGGTCGAGAACGGGGTCCCCACGTTCGTACCGGAGGCGCAGAGCTTCGTGAAGCGCTTGGCCGCGACGCAGCCGGCGTCGATCGGCGAGCAGGACTCCTCGGCGTGGATGAGCATCTACAACGGGCGCGCCATCCGCGCGCTCGGCGACGTCTCGCAGAACCAGCCGCTCGTCACGCAGACCGACGCGATGGCGCTCGACGTGCTCGAGTCCGTGAAGCCGACTGTCGTGCGCGGCGCGTTCACGTACGAGACCTGGCTCGATCTCTACGTGCTCGCGGCCGGTCAGAGCGACGACACGTTCGTGAAGCGCATCGCGAAGGTCGAGCCGTGCCTCGATGCGCCGGATCTCGCGGCTGCGCAGGCGAAGTTCACCGACAAGACCGCGAACCTTTCGAACGCTTCCATCCAGGCGCCGCACGTCTGCGCGGAATAGCGCGGCCGGTCAGTCGAGTTTCTCGTCGTCGGGGATGTCGTCTTTCGGCTTCTTTTTGGGCTTTTCCGCGGGCTTCGGCTTTTCGACGGGCTTCGGCTTTTCGACGGGCTTCGGCTTTTCGACGGGCTTCGGCTTTTCGCCCGGCTTCGGCTTTTCGACGGGCTTCGGCTTTTCGACGGGCTTCGGCTTCTCGCCCGGTTTCGGTTTTTCGACGGCCTTCGGCGCCTCGGCGGGCTTCGGCTTCTCGGCCGGCTCGCTGTCCTCGAGCGAGTCGTCGGTGCGCGCCGCGGGTGGCTTCGCGGCCGGCGGCGTCGCGGGCCCCGACGTCGCCTCGCTCGAGGGAGGCTTCGGCGGCGCGAGCGGCGTGGGCTCCTCGTCCTTCTTCAAGAAGACGTGCCGCTCGCCGATCGCGATCCGCACCACCTGCCGGTTGCCCAGGTCCCAGCTCTTCTCCGCCGCCCGTAGGTCGCGGAGCGCGTCGCCCGCGTCGTCGGTCGAGTTGATGAAGGTGTCGTAGTGGATCGGCACCATCCACTTGGCGTTCAGGTCGATGAACGCCTGCACCGCTTCACGCGGATCGACGTGGAAGCGCCGCATGATCTCGCGCGGCTCGATCGGGCCGATGGGGAGAAGAGCGAGCTGGAGGTTCGTGAAGCGCTGCGCGACGTCGACGAACAGCTTCTGGTCGTACGCGGTGTCGCCGCCGAAGTAGACCTGCACGCCGTGGTACTCGATCACGTAGCCCGTGAAGGAGCGCGTCATCCACGCGTCGTCGACGCCGTAGCGATACCCGACGTGATCGACGGGCACCGCCGTCACACGTAGCCCGTCTTTCTCGTAGGACTGCCACGGACGCAGCTCGAGGACCGGGAAGCCGAAGTCGGTCAGGTACGTCGTGCCGCCGGGCGGCATGAGCAGCATCCGGATCTTGCGCTGGATCTCGTCGAGGCTCCCGAGCGAAAGGTGATCGAAATGCATGTGCGAAATGAGCACGGCATCGACGGGCGGGAGGTTCGCGGGATCGAGCCCGGGCTCCACGAGGCGCTTCGAGAGCTGCCCCACACTGCTCGTGAACACGGGGTCGGTGAGGATCACCTTGTCGTCGATCTGGAGGAGCGCCGACGCGTGACCGATCCACAAGACGGCGAGGCGCGCGTTCTTGTCGATCGGGTCCTTCAGCTTGTTCACCTTGCGCGGTGACTCGAAGAGCGAGGCCGTCGCTCTTCCCGACGCACGCGCGAGGACGCAACCGGAGAGCGTGGCTCCGCCGAGAGCCATGAGCAGCAAGGACGCGACGAGCGACCGCCGGCGCATCAGAAGTACCGGATCCGGAAGGTGCCGATCGCCGTCAAAGGCCCATTTTCCGGGGCGATCGTCGCTTGGATCCCGAAGAGGCCGTAGAGCACGTACGCGCCGACGTCGTACGCGACGCGCATCTTGTCATCGTACGCGTACGTCGACGTGCCGAGCGAGACCGAGAGGTACTCCCCGCGCTGCGCGACCGGAAAGTACGCGCGCACACCGGGTCTCAGGATCGCGCGATCGACGTTGCCGAAGAAGTATTCGACGCTTCCGCTCAGCTCGAGCGACCCGGCATGACGCGCGAGCGGATCGACGACGAAGAACCGCCAGCGGTTGACGTGGCGGTTCGTTCCCCACGACCAGAGGAGCGGCGTGACCTGCCAGCGCATCCCGAATGCCGCCTCGGTGCTCGCGGCGCCCGCGTCGTGGACGCGCCCGACGGCCACCTCCGGGCTCGGCAAGAACTGCAG
>OUNM011124516.1_pt1 | contig 14458 bp, 9 predicted proteins | sample 1769961 | NCBI WGS metagenome assembly OUNM01 (sample SAMEA3914820, study PRJEB12502) | metagenome | biome: forest; material: soil | place: USA | collected 2012-03-12 | depth 0.3 m | reverse complement strand
TAGGCCTCCGGCCTGTCGCCTGGCATGAGGCGTCTCGCCTACATCCTCAGACCCCTGGAGGCTGGAAGCCTCAGGCCAGTCGACAGCCGGGACGGCTATCCTCTACGCAAACCGCCGTCCCCGCCTCCCGTGCAAACACAAAAGGCCATTGACAGCCCAGCACAGCCATCCTCCCTTGAGCCATGTCGTTCATCGAAGGCCCGCCCGGATTCGAGCCGCTGAACTGGAGCAAGCCCGTTGTTAAATCCCGGCGCAAACTGCCTCACTGGGTTCAGGAAGGCGCGACGTACTTCATTACCTTCCGGCTCGCCGATTCGCTGCCGCAGGAGAAGCTCGACGAACTGGAACGGCTGCAAGCCCAATGGGAAGCCGCGCACCCGCCGCCGCGAGATCCCGAGGCCTGGCAGCAGTTTCATCGCGAGACGATGCAGCGCATCGACGACTGGCTGGACGTCGGCGCCGGTGAGTGCTGTCTGCGCGATCCCAGGTGCGCAGGCATCGTCAGCCACGCCCTGCACCACTTTCATGGGCAGCGCTACTTCCTGCCGGCCTACTGCGTGATGCCAAACCACGTGCATGTGCTGGTCAAGCCCGCCGCCGGGCATGAACCCGCTGATCTGCTTCATTCCTGGAAAAGCTTCACCGCCAAGGCCATTAACAAGCACTTGCAGCGAACTGGCGAAGTGTGGGAGCCAGAAAGCCACGACACCCTCGTGCGCGATGCCAGGCACCTTTGGAACGCCCTCCGTTACATCGGCAAAAATCCCGGCAAGGCCAACATCCCCGAGGACCAATGGATTCGTTTCGTGGACCCCAGCTGGGAGAGGGCCGGTTTCGGCTTCGAAACGAAGCACGACCCACGCCACGGAGGATAGGCTTCCAGCCTGTCGCCTGGCATGAGGCGTCCCGCCTCCATTTCAGAAAACCTCCGCAGACTGGAAGCCTCAGGCCGCTGACAGCCGGGACGGCTATCCTCCGAAAACAAAAGCCCCGCCCCCGGCATCGCGGCCAGAGGCGGGGCAAAGGTCCGGAAAAACCGTGTATTACACCGTCCCAAACAAGGTCTTGCCGGTGCTCAGCAGGTCGTCGCAGGCTTCCTTGAGGCGGGCGCAGAGGCCGTTTTCGCCCTTCTTGAGGTAGTTGCGCGGGTCGTAGAGCTTCTTGTCGCCCACTTCGCCGTCGATCTTGAGCATGCCATCGTAGTTCTTGAACACGTGGTCCACGATCGGGCGGGAGAAGGCGTACTGCGTGTCGGTGTCGATGTTCATCTTGATCACACCGTATCCCAGTGTCTCACGAATCTCCTCCAGCGGGGTGCCGCTGCCGCCGTGGAAGACGAGGTCCATCTCCGCCGCCGCGCCGTGCTTGTCGGTCACCGCCTTCTGGCCGTCGCGCAGGATCGTCGGCTTCAGCTTCACCGCGCCGGGCTTGTAGCTGCCGTGCACGTTGCCGAAGGTGGCGGCGAACATGAAGCGGCCCAGCGGATTGAGCGTTTCGTACACCTCCAGCATGTCCTCGGGGGTGGTGTAGAGCTTGTCGTGCGGCACGCCGCTGGTGTCGTGGCCGTCTTCCTCACCGCCCACCACGCCGGCTTCCACTTCCAGGATGATCTCGTGCTTCACGCACTCGGCCAGCAGTTCCTTGGACAGGCGCATGTTTTCCGCCAGCGGCAGCTCCGAGGCATCCAGCATGTGGCTGTTAAACAGGTTGCCCTGGCCGGCGGCGCGGCGCGCAGCGGTGGCGGCGATCAGCGGCTTGAGGAAGGTCTCCACCTTCTTCGGCTGGCAGTGGTCCGTATGCAGGGCCACCAGGACGTTGTAGCGCTCCGCCAGGCGGTGCACGGCCTCGGCCAGCACGATCGCGCCCAGGGCCATGTCCTTCACGCTGGTGCCCGAGGCGAATTCGCCGCCGCCGGTGCTCACCTGGATGATGCCGTCGGACTTGCTTTCCGCAAAGGCCTTCAGCGCACCATTGATCGTGGGCAGCGAGGTGACATTGATGGCGGGATAAGCATAGCCGCCTTTCTGGGCGGCATCGAGCATGGCACGGTACTGGGCGGGTGTGGCGACGGGCATGGTAGTAAAGGGGGCGGGAGGGACGAATGAGAGGGTACGCACGCGCGCGAAGACGCGGCGGGCGGCCAACAGAGCACGCTTCGAGCCAACTGCAACCTTGCGTTGCCTCCGCAACTTTTCTCCCGCGCAGTCGTTACATTTCGCATGCTCCCGCCCTTGCCCGCCGTGAAACGCCCCTCCATGCCCCCCTGCCCTGCCCCGCGGCTTTCCGGCCTGGCCGTCTTCATGCTCGGCCTGCTGGCCATGCCTGGCGTGCAGGCTGCCGATCCCCCTCCCGGCCCGCCACCCGCGCGGCCGGAGGAGCATGGCGGCAAAGGCCCGCGCGGCCCAGGCAACGGCGGCGGTGGCAATCGCTTCGACTTCGGCGGCCGCAAGGGCGATGACATGGACCAGCTTTCCGAGGACGAGAAACACCGCCTGCGCGCCGCCCTGGAAAAGGTCTGGAGCCGCCCCGAGGTCTCAGCGGCCCGCGAACGCGTGATCAAGGCCAACGAGGACTTCCGCAGCACCCTGCGCGACACGTTGCAAAAGGACGACCCCGATGTGGTGAAGATCCTGGAGAAAGTCAAGACCCCCATGCCCTGGGAGCAGCATCGCGGCCCGCCGCCCATGCCTCGCGCCGATGACCCGAACTTCCCGCGCCTGGCCCTGCACCGCCTGGGCTTCGAAATGATGACCTTTGCACGGCCCGAGCAGCGCCAGGCCTTCCGCCACCTGCACGAGCGCGTCATCGAGATGCCCGCGGTGAAGGAAGCCATCCAAAAAGTCCAGTCCACCCCGCCCGAAGGCCGCATCGAGGCCTTCAAAACCCTGCGCGACGTCTATCGCAAAGAATGCGAGCAGCAGATCGCCGAATTCCGCCGCAAGAGGGCGGCAGAAGGGCGGCCCGGCGAGGTGCAGAACCTGGCGGCGCCGAAGTGAAGAAGAAAGGAGACAGGAGGAAGGAGACAGAAGGGAGCAGTGCGGAGGCAAAATTTTCTCTAGCGGCTGCTCCCGGCCTTGTATTTTCAGGCCGCCTTTCTTCTTTCTTCTGTCTCCTTCCTCCTGTCTCCTCTTCACTATGCTAAACAAAGTCTGGGCCTTCCTCATCATCAGCGGTCTGCTCGTCGCAGGCCTGCTTGGGCGGTTGGGCGGCGAGGCAGGCGTGGTGGCCGGAGCCTTGAACGCTACCAAGACAGCGGTGATGGATCTCGCCCTGCCGCTCGCGGGCATGATGATGTTCTGGCTCGGTGTGCTGCGCTTGATTGAGAAGGCCGGCGTGCTCGCCTTTGTCACCCGCGCGCTGTCGCCCGTGATGAGGCGCATCTTTCCCGAGGTGCCACCCAATCATCCGGCGATGAGCGCCATGATCATGAACCTGGGGGCCAACATGCTCGGCCTGGGCAACAGCGCCACGCCCCTGGGCCTGAAGGCCATGGGCCATTTGCAGGAGCTCAACCCCGCCAGGCGCGCCCCCTCAAACGCCATGTGCATCTTCCTGGCGCTGAACACCGCCGGCTTCTCCTTGATCCCCACCGGCTCGCTCACCTATCTCACCGCCGCCGGCGTGAAGGAGCCCTACCGCGTCATCGCTCCCCCCATCATCGCCACCGCCTGTGCCGCCATTGTCGCCGTGCTCGCCGGCAAGCTCTACCAGCGCCTGCCCATGTTCGCCGTCAAGCCGGAAGACAGCCTGGAGGAAAGCCCCGCCGCCCAGGCGGAGAAGAACGATGAGCCCAGGCCTGTAAGCCGCACCGGCCTGATATGGCTGGCGCTGCTCGTCCTTGCCTTCGCCGGCATCGCCACCCTTGAGCTTGGCCCGCCCGAATGGCGCGCCAGCCTGCTGCACGCCACCGGGTTGCAGGACCTCATGGCCAAGGCCCAGGCCGCCGCCCCTGCCGCGAAGACCGCCGCGCCCGTCGTGCTCACCGGCTGGAAGAAGCTGCTCAACAGCGCCTCCGGCCTCGCCATTCCCGCCATCCTGCTGCTGGCTGTTAGCGTCGCCCTCGCCCGCGGCGTGAAGGTGTACGAGGAGTTTGTCGAGGGGGCCAAGGAAGGCTTCGGCGTCGCCACCCGCATCATGCCCTTCCTTGTCGCCATGCTCGCCGCCATCGCCTTGTTCAAGGGCTCCGGCATCCTCATGCTGCTCGGCTATTATTTGAAGGGCCCGCTCGATGCCATCGGCTTCCCTGTGGACCTCCTGCCCCTCGCCCTCATGCGGCCCCTCAGCGGCTCCGGCTCATCGGGATTGCTCACCGAGATCCTCACCAACCCGCACTCCACCGAGAGTCTCAAGTTCACCGCCGCCATCCTCTACGGCTCCACCGAAACCACCTTCTATGTGTTAGCCGTGTACTTCGGCTCCGTCGGCATCCGCAAGGTCCGCCACGCCCTCGCCGCCGGCCTCACCGCCGATCTGGTGGGCATGACGGCTGCCGTGGTGCTGGGGCGGCTGATGTTTTCGTAAATGGACACTCCTCGTGATGAAACCTGCCCTTTTCAGTGCTTCTCTAACGCTCATCTCCCTCCTTTGTTCCTGCGCCGCGCCTAAACAGGTCCAGCCATCCACGGAGTTCATGCGCCTTGCTGGCGACAAAATCGTCTATCCCGCTCCAGCCAAGCCCGTCCATTCAGTTAAGGATGCATTGCTGTCCCTGGGTTCAAGAGACTTCGCTGAGGCGTCGCCCGATTATTATCGCGCTAAAGTTTTGCGGCAGAAGACCCGCTTCAAAGGCGGCCAGCAGATTGTCAAAATTCCGGGCGATGCCCTGTGCCCCGGCATTGAGTGGCGGTGGAACCGCAAGACCCGTGAACTGATCATCAATAGGGACGGCGGGGATCTCGACGGTGGCTTTCCACCTACCAGTGAGACGCTCAGGCTGGACGAGGATGGCTGGAGGCGAATCGTCGCTTTCCACGATGCATCCGAAACGCCTGAGACACCGCGTTGACATCCGACCCGCACTCCTGTCACCTTCCCGCGTCCCCCGCGCCTTCGTTTCCATCCCTAGACTATCCCCACCCATGAAACAAAAAGCATCCGCCCACTGGCAAGGTTCCCTCAAGGAAGGTTCCGGCACCCTCAGCACCGGCTCCGGCGCCCTTGTGGACAAGCCGTATTCGTTCAAGACCCGTTTTGAAGGCGAGCAAGGCACCAACCCCGAGGAGCTCATCGGTGCCGCCCATGCCGGCTGCTTCTCCATGGCCTTCTCCATGATCCTCGGCCAGGCCGGCTTCACCGCCGAGGCCATCGACACCGCCGCCACCATCACTCTCGAGCCCAAGGACGGCGGCTTCGCCATCACCGCCAGCCACCTCGACCTCACCGCCCGCATCCCCGGCATCGACGACGCCACCTTCCAGGACCTCGCCGCCAAAGCCAAGGCTGGCTGCCCGGTCTCCAAGCTGCTAAACGCCGCCATCACCCTGGACGCGCGGCTGGGCTGAAAACCTGCGGCAATGAACAAGCGGCGGGTACGTCCGGCCCGCCGCTTGATACCAACCCCGTGGTGAGTTCAGGGCACTTGTGCCGCTTCAAGAACTTGTGGTTTATAATGGCATCCAGGCCGCCGTTCATCCCGAAGGAATGAGCGCCTGTAGCCAGTGGTCGAGCGAGCTTGAGAGCGACACCACTGGACGCAATGTCCGGGCGTACACGATCCCGGCAGGGATCGCAGCAAGCACCGTGGCTGGCACCCCTCCAGGATGCGGAATACACGGGGCCGGATTCCGGTGGTATCGTTTCCAAGCTCGCTCAACCACCGCCTTGTCTCAACAAGCCTTCATGCCTCTGGCATGAAGGAAGATGTGCGGCAGTCCGGTCCTCGCCAGATCAGAAGACCTTCCAATAACGACGGCAAGATGCACGCCGATCCCAGTGGGGCGCATTGCCCCCGAAAGCCGTCAGTCCTTTACCACCCGCCCCATGATCTCCAAGCTTCCCTCCTGGGTTTGGCCGGCCACCTGGCTGCTGGCCTTTGTCGCCGGCATGATCAATGTCGTCGGCCTTCTCGGATTCGAGCGCCAGGCCGTCACCCACCTTTCGGGCATCACCACCATGGTCGGTGCCGCCATCGCCCAGGGCAGCGGGGCTTCCCTGCGCCACTACCTCGCCCTGCTCGGCTCCTTCATCGCCGGAACCATCATCAGCGCCCTGATCATTCAGGACAGCACCCTTCGCATCGGCCGCCGCTATGGCGCCGCCCTCTTGCTTGAGAGCGTCATCCTCGTCGCCGCCGTGCCACTTCTCACAGCCGGCCACCACCTCGGAATGTGCCTCGCCTCCTGCGCCTGCGGCCTGCAGAACGCCATGGCCACCACCTACAGCGGCGCTGTCGTGCGTACCACCCATGTCTCCGGCATGCTCACCGATCTCGGCATCGCCCTCGGCCACTGGCTGCGCGGCATCCCCGTCGATGCCCGCCGCCTGCGGCTCTGCATTATCGTCACCACCGCCTTCCTCACTGGAGCCGCCGCCGGTGCCTTGGGCTTCCAGCACCTCGCCTACGCCACCCTTTACATCCCCGCCTCCCTCACCGTCCTCTGCGCCCTCGCCTATGAGGTTCTGATTCGCCGCTCCCGGCCCTGATTCCACAGGGGCTACCTGCCTATTTGGCCACCGGCAAAAAAGGAACCACCTTGTCGATGACCCTGTGACCGCCTTCATCCACAATGACCCGCAATGGCAGCGCCGCGCTAGCCTTAATCGGGTTAACTACTCCGTCCCAGACCCCGGTGTGGGTTTCAGGATACCTGCCCTCGGCATCGGAGTATGTGGTGTAAAAGACACGCGGGTTTCGTTGATACACCTTGGCCACGTCAGTTTCGATCGCTCCCTGGCCTTTGGCATCAAGGACGTCCAGCCTGAGCGTTTCCCCGTTTCCATAAGGAAAAGAGCTGCTGATTAAGTCGCCCGACGGCAGCGAAAAAATCGCGATCCACCAGCCCTTGGTCTCCTTTTCACAGATAAAGGTCCATTCCTTCCAGCATATAGCAGCCCTCCATTGAGACAAGGAGGTGTAGTGTGGCCTGGGCCCGGTTGCCATCCTTACCGACTCGGCATTGCCAGGCGGCGGCTGTACTGAGACGGGGGTGTCATCACTTGGCTTATGGTCTTTGCAAGAGAACATGCTGAGCAAGCAAGTGACCAGGCACAAGCCCATGAAATGTTGACGACCGACAAACACGACAAATGGCTCAATCAAATTGATGGGATTGCAACCAGGAACACGGGCCGCACTTCTGACGGTGACAACATTTACGGCACAGCATGCCTTCCCCGCAGGCAGTGCGGGAAGCGGCGCAAGAACAGCTCCCTTGAAACACGGCGAGGGTCTTGCCACCACCAGAATCCACTCGACAAAAGCCGAGGTAATCCCCACCACACCCTGCTGCTCTGCTTCATGCTCCCCCATCCGTCCATCGCCAGCCCCTGGCCTGATACTCCCACTCCCCGCATCGCGGCGGAGCTCTCCGTTCTTGCTCGCCCCCTTGCGACCGGCAAACGGCCTTTGCGCCCCCTCCTTTCCGGCTCCATCGTACTGAATCCGACCGGATCGCACCGCAAAATCCTGGCGGTTCTCCGCTAGCATTGCCTTTTGAACTCCCTTCCCAATCCGGCCCAATCGCACTGAATCCGACCGGATCGCACCGCAAAACTTTCCCCACTTTCATGCCCTTTCTTCCCGAGCCCTTGTCCCGCCACGCCCGCCGCATTGGCGAGGTGGGCGGCATCCTGGCCAAGTATGGGCTGGCGGACCTGCTGGCGTTTTCAGGCTTTGAGCTGCCGCGCAAGCTTTTCACCAGCAGTGAGGGCGATGTGCTCAGCGACCAGTCGCGGCCGGTGCGTGTGCGCATGGCGATGGCGGAGCTGGGCACCACGTACATCAAGCTGGCGCAGATGCTCAGCACCCGCGGTGACCTGATCGGCTGGGAGACGGCGGAGGAGCTGGCAAAGCTGCAGACGGAGGTGCGGCCCGACTCGCCCGAGGTGGCGCGCGCCACCATCGCCGCCGAGCTGGGCCGGCCGGTGGAAGGACTGTTTGCGGACTTTGAGCCGGAGCCGATGGCCTCGGCCTCCATCGGCCAGGTGCACCGCGCCTCGCTGCTGGATGGCACGCATGTGGTGGTTAAGGTGCAGCACCCGCACATTGAGCAGCGCATCCGTGCGGACCTGGAGATCCTCATGCTGCTGGCCTCGCTGGCCGAGCGCTCCGCCGAGCTGAAGCGCTACCAGCCGGTGGCCGTGGTGGCCGAGTTCCAGCGCACGTTGTCGCGCGAGCTGGATTTCAAGCGCGAGGAGCGCAACCTGCAGCAGTTCCATGAGAACTTCGCCGGCAACCGCGCCGTGCGCTTCCCCCGCCCTTTCCCGGAGCTGAGCACCTCGCGCGTGCTCACCATGGAGCGGCTGGAAGGCATCAGCTTCCGCGAGGCCGCCGGCTTCGAAAACCTGCCGGTGAGCCACGATGAACTGGCCCGCCGCGGGGCCACGCTGTGGATGGACATGATCTTCCGTGACGGCTTCTACCACGCTGATCCGCACCCGGGGAACCTCGTCATCATGCCAGACGGCGTGCTGGGCCTGTTCGACTGCGGCATGGTGGGCCGCATGGATGACCGGCTGCGTGAGGAGGTGGAGCAGATCCTGGTGTGCATTGCCAGTCAGGATGCCGCCATGCTCGCCCGCGTGCTCACCCGCATGTGCTCGCCGCCGGCGGAGTTCAATGAAGCGGCCTTCAGCGCCGACCTGTCGGACTTCATCTCCTTCTACGGCAGCCAGCCGCTGGAGCGCTTCCAGCTCGGCCACGCACTCAATGAAATCGCCCGCTGCATCTCTCGCTACCGTCTGGTGCTGCCCAGCCCGCTGGCCCAGATACTGAAGGTGCTGGTGATGCTCGACGGCACCGCCAAGCTGCTGAGCCCGCGAGTGAACCTGATCGAGATCATCGTTCCCTACCAGAAGCGCATCTTCCTGCGCCAGATGTCGCCGAAACGGCAACTGCGCCACCTGCACCGGCTCTTCAGCGAATGGCGCTACCTGGCGCAGACCCTGCCGCGCGGCATGCTTGACCTGTTGAAGCAGGTGCAGGAAGGCCGCTTCGATGTGCACCTGGAGCACCGCCGCCTGGAGCCTTCCGTGAACCGCCTGGTCATGGGCATGGTCACCAGCGCCCTGTTCCTCGGCTCCTCATTGCTGCTCAGCAGCCGCGTGCCGCCGCTGATCTTTGGCGAGCATTCGCTGCTGGGACTGATCATCTTCCTGATCAGCGGGTTTCTGGGGCTGCGGCTGATGTGGATCATCTGGAGGAATGAGTGATAAGTAGGCGTAGCGCCGAGCGCCACAGATGGTTCAACCGGCGGGTCTTTGAACATTACAACTAGGCAATCCAGGGGCTGGGACGTTGTACTGGAGGCCGAGAAGCCGCAGAATAGCAGCAACCAGCCTGCTTTCCTATGCGCTCCTACATTCTGCTGATGACATTGTTCACGGCCCTGCTCGGAACTTCCCGCGCCGCCACCCTCAATGCGGTGTACGGCACGGCGACGGACGTGCCGCTGACAGCGGCGGGCTACACGGCCACGGGGAAGACTGTTGCCTTCACCCTGGGGTTCATGCCGGTCGCGGGCAGCAGCCTCACAGTGATCCGCAACACCGCCCCGGGGTTCATCATTGGCGAGTTCAGCAACCTGCGCCAGGGCCAGGCGGCGGACGTGTCATACAATGGGACAACCTATCACTTTGTCGCCAATTACCACGGCGGCGCCACCGGCCGCGACCTGGTGCTGGCCTGGGCGCACACCGCCGTGGCCGGCTGGGGCGCCGATGGCTATGGCGAAACCGGCGCCACCACACCTGGGAACATCCCGCAGCCGGTGCCGCTGGCAAATCAGGGCGTGCTGGCCGGCAAGACGGTCGTCTCGCTCGCCACGGGGGGAAACTTCAGCGTGGCGCTGACTGCGGACGGGACGTTGGCGGCCTGGGGAATAAACCACTTCGGACAACTAGGCGACGGGAGCCAGACGGACAGCTCCGTGCCGGTGGCAGTGGACACCTCCGGCGCCCTGGCCGGCAAGACCGTCGTCGCCATTGCCGCCGGCAACGTTTATGCCCTGGCGTTATGCGCCGATGGCACCCTCGTTGGCTGGGGCGATGCAGAAGAAAGCCAGTTGAACAACCCGGCGGTGTATCCGTTCGCGCTTGTGCCGGTGGCGGTGCCACGAACGGGCGCACTGGCCGGCCGCCGGGTCGTGTCCATTGCCGCTGGCGCCGGCTTCTGCCTGGCGCTCTGCTCCGATGGCGTCATCGCCGGCTGGGGCTACAACGACTCCGGACAACTGGGCACCGGCACCCTGAGCGAGAATCCCACCGTGGCGCCAGTAGCCGTGCGGGTGGCCGGCACCGCTTTGGCTGGCAGGAGGGTGCTGGGCGTGGAGGCACGTGGCAACGGCAGCGCCGCAGCCTGGTGCACTGACGGCTCGGTCTGCACCTGGGGCGACAACACCTATGGTGCCCTGGGAAATGGCGGCTCCAATCCATCGGCAGTGCCAGTACTGGTGAGTAAAACCGCTGCGCTGCGCACCAGCCCGGTGATCTCGATGGCGGGCGGCGCTTACCACTGCCTGGCCCTTTGCGCCAATGCTGAGGTGATCGGCTGGGGCTACGACAACGACCAGGAGCTTGGCAGCCCTCTTTCTGACAGGGAAAGCAAAGTACCCGTCTCCATCGGCCCCTTTTCTCCATCCGTTGCGGCCCTCGGCGGCAGCATCTTTTCTGGCCTGGCGCTGCTCCGCGATGGCAGCCTGCGCCTCTGGGGCTCCGAGAGCAATGACGGCTGGCCGAGCACGGACAGCACCCACGTGGTGAGCACCGCCGGGCTTCCTGCGGGAGCCCGCTTCGCCCTGGTCTCCCGTGGCAGCAGCAGCGACCACTACCTCGCCACGTATGCCGTGCCGGAAGGGCCGGACATTCCCCATCTGGTGGTGCGGGATCCGAAAACGGGCAAGGACCTGGACAGCGGCACTACGGTGGACCTCGGCCGCTCCACTGTCGGCAGGACCGTCACCCGGAGCTTCGTGGTCACCAATACCGGCACCCAGCCGCTGAATGTCCTCTCGCTGGCCCCCTCAGGCCCCGACCAGGTGGACTTTTCCTTCAAACTCCTCCCCTGGCAGCCCCTGAACCCCGGGGACACGGCCACGCTGCAAATTACCCTGGTGGCCGGCACACCGAACGCCGAATCCGCCACGCTGCAAATCACCAGCAATGACCCGGTGGCGCCCGCCTTCAACCTCAATCTCGCCACCGACGGCATGGCCAAGCCGGTGCTCACCGCCGCCTACAACACCGCCACCGACATCGCCGTCACTGCGGCCGCCTACCCCGCCACGGGCAAGACCGTGAACCTGGCGCTGAACTTCGCCCCGCCTGTGGGCACCACGCTCACCGTGGTGCGCAACACCGGGCTGAACTTCATCCAGGGCGAATTCAACAACCTGGCCCAAGGCCAGGCCGTGGACCTCACCTTCAATGGGACGGTGTATCACTTTGTCGCCAATTACTTCGGCGGCCCCTCCGGCCGCGACCTGGTGCTGGTGTGGGCCAATACCAAGCTGGTCACCTGGGGCATCAACAGCCTTGGCCTGAACGGGGCGGCCGTCCGGGGGCTCTCGCCGGGCAGCAGCCTGCCGCAGCCGCTGCCGGGCGAGGGCGTGCTGGCGGGCAGAACGGTGACCTCCGTGGCCGTGGCCTCCGACCACATGGTGGCTCTGTGCGCCGACGGCACCGTCGCCGCCTGGAACGGCACCTATGATGTGCTCGGCACGCCCCTCAACGCTCCCGCGACGGCTCCCGTGGCTGTGGACACAACGGGCGCCCTGGTCGGCAAGACGGTGGCTGCCATCTCCGCCGTCGCCGGCGAGACCCTGGCCCTGTGCTCCGACAGCACCCTGGTGGCCTGGGGGCCCAGCGCCGGCCAGGGGTCGGGCACCTTGCCTGTGCAGGTCCCGATGAACGGCGCCCTGGCTTCCAAAAAGAGCGTGGCCATCTCCGTCAGCCCCACCCATCACCTGGTGCTCTTCTCCGATGGCACCCTCGCGGCGTGGGGGCAGAACCAATATGGCGAGCTGGGGCTGGACCCGCCGGTTGCAAGCTCCGCGACTCCCCTGCCCGTGCCTGCCCGTGGTGCGCTGAAAGGCAAGGCCATCACCGCCATCGCCGCCGGCAGCCATTTCAGTGCCGCCCTCTGCTCCGATGGCACCATTGCCCTCTGGGGCCAGACCACTGGCGGGCGGGCTCCGGTTCCCGTCACAGCGGACAGGACAGGCGTGCTGAAGGGCAAAAAAGTGGCGGCCCTTTCCGCCGGCGGCGGCCACCTGCTGGCCCTGTGCAGCGACGGCACGCCCGCAGCCCTGGGCGGCAACCACTTCGGCCAGCTCGGCGCGGGCGTCGGCACAGCGGTAAGCTGGCCCCCTCTTGCCGTGGACCAGACAGGCAGCCTCCGCGGCCACCGCATTGTCAGCTTCTCCGGCGGCGCCACGCACAGCCTGGCGTTGTGCACCGATGGAACGCTGGAGGCGTGGGGAGCCAACGACGACGGCCAGCTCGGCAACACCGGCTCCGGCAACAACCAGTACTCCGCCGTGCCAGTCATGACAGGAGCCCTTCCCGCCGGGGCGCAAATCGTCGCCGCCGTTACCGGCCCGGATGCCGTGCAAAACATCGCCCTCGTGGCCATGCCCGATGCCACCACCTTTGCCGGGCCCACGATCGCGGTAAACCTGCCGTACTGGCCCACCCCCACCGCCTCCGTCCCCACCCTCGACTTCGGCAAGGTGCCCACCGGCCAGACACCCACGAAGACCTTCCAGGTGACGAACACCGGCAGCGCGCCCTTGCAGATCAGCAGCGTGCAGATCATCGACCAGCCACAGAACACCGGCATCTACCAAGTCGTCGGCTTCACTCCGCAAACCGTCGCCCCTGGCGCCAGCACACCCGTCACCATCAGCTACTTCCGCACCCCCGTCACCACCGGCAACCAGGTCACTCAGAACGTCCTGAATTGGGTCGTGGTCATCGCCAGCAACGATGCCTCCACGCCCCTGCTGCAGGTGAATCTTTCCGCGACGGGCGATGCCGCTTCGGGCTCGCTGGATGCCGATTTTGTATCCGCCACCGAGATCTGGCTGACCACGGATGGCTACACGGCCGAAAACGGCCTCTTCGGCCTCTCCTATTTCCGGCCCACCCCGCCGCCGGTCGGTACCAGCCTCACCGTCATCCACAACACCGGCCCGGCCCCCATCCAGGGCACCTTCATCAACCTCGACCAGGGAGCGACCACAAGCCTTCCCATCACCACCTATGTACCTCTCGTGGCCAACTACCACGCCGGCCCGCGCGGCAACGATCTGGTGCTGCAATGGGCCAATACCATGGTGGTCGCCTGGGGGAATAACTATAGCTGCCAGCTCGGCAACAACCGCGACACTAGGCGGACCATTCCGGTGCCGGTGGATCAGCGAGATCTCCTGTTTGGCAAGACAGCCCTCTCCATCGGCGCCACCGCAGTGGGCGGCTCGGTGTTGTGCGCCGATGGCACCATAGCCACCTGGGGCGGCTTCGACGGCCCGGGCGTTGTGTCTCAAGTTCCCGGCAGCAAGGCCCCGGTGCAGCTTTCCATGGCAGGGCAGCCCGCCGGGCGGAAGGTGGTGGCCCTGGCCCAGCAGCTCGCGCTGTGCGACGACGGCGCCCTGATCACCTGGGGTTATGGGTACTACGGCCGGCTGGGCAACAACAGCCTGGCCCCCAGTGCCTCCGCGGTGACCGTGGACGCCACAGGCGCGCTCGCGGGCAAGACCGTCACCGCCATCTCCAGCAGCGGGCACTGCATGGCCCTGTGTTCCGACGGCACCGTGGTGGCCTGGGGATACAATGGCTCCGGCCAGCTCGGCGATGGCACCACCACCAACCGTTCAGCCCCCGTGGCGGTGCCGATGACCGGCGCGCTCGCAGGCAAGACCGTGGTGCAGGTGGCTGCAGGCGGGGAGCATAGCCTGGCCTTGTGCGCCGATGGCACCGTGGCCGCCTGGGGGCTCGACACCCAGGGCCAGCTCGGCGATGGCGGCAGCACCAGCTCCTCCGTTCCGGTGAGCGTGGACATGTCCGGCGTGCTGGCCGGCCGGCAAATCCTTGCCCTGGCCGCAGGCGGCGATTTCAGCTTGGCGCTGCTGGACAATGGCACCGTGGCCTCCTGGGGGGGCAATGACAGCGGCCAGCTGGGCAATGCCACCACCACTCCCTCCGCCGTGCCCGTGCTGGTGAACACCTCCGGCGTGCTCGCCAGCCGCAAGGTCACCGCCATCAGCGCGGGCAGTCAGATCTGCGCCGTGCTCTGCGCGGATGG
>OUNM010890489.1_pt1 | contig 14471 bp, 7 predicted proteins | sample 1769961 | NCBI WGS metagenome assembly OUNM01 (sample SAMEA3914820, study PRJEB12502) | metagenome | biome: forest; material: soil | place: USA | collected 2012-03-12 | depth 0.3 m | reverse complement strand
TGCCGGCAGCGCCGTCAGCGCCTTTCGCGCCGGCCGAGCCTTGCGGTCCCGTTGCACCTGTCGCACCGGTGGCACCCGTCGTGCCCTGTTTGCCTTCTTTGCCGGCTTTGACGAACGCAGCGCTGACTTCTGCTTCAGCAGCCAGGTTGACTTCGCACGTCGTCGGCGTCGTCGCTTTGCAGCCGGTCCAGCCGGCGAATTCGTAGCCGGCCGCCGGCGTCTCGGTCAGTTTCACTGCGCCCGGTTCGAATTCCGCCGTTTCCGTGAAGCACGCCGCACCGCAGTTGATCCCGCTCGGGCTCGACACGACCGTGCCTTCTCCGTATTTCACAACCGTCAGCGGGAACGTCGTCACTTCAACGAATTCAGCTTTGACTTCCGTCGCTTCGGCGATCGTGACTTTGCACGTGCCTGTACCCGTGCAGCCGCCGCCAGACCAGCCGGCGAATGCCGATTTTGGTTTCGGCGTCGCCGTCAGCGTGACTTCTTCGCCTTCGCCGAACGGTGCCGAGCACGTGCTGCCGCAGTTGATTCCCGTCGGCGATGAGGTGACCGTGCCTTCGCCGCTTCCCGTCTTCGCGACGGTCAGCGTGAATGTCGGCAGCGGCGCGAATTCAGCTTCGACTTCGGTCGCCGCCGTGATCGTGACTTTGCACGTCCCCGTGCCCGGGCAGCTTTCGCTCGACCAGCCGACGAACGACGAGCCCGGTTTCGGCGTAGCCGTCAATGTGACCACTTCGCCTTCAGCGAACTCGGCTGAGCACGTGCTGCCGCAGTCGATCCCTGTCGGCGATGAGGTGACCGTGCCTTCACCCGTCCCCGTCTTCGTCACCGTCAGTGGGAATTCTTCGGCCGCTTCTTCGGCGCTGAATTCGGCTTTGACTTCGGTCGCTGCGTTGATCGTGACTTTGCACGTGGCCGTCCCCGTGCAGCCGCCGCCAGACCAGCCGGCGAACGACGAGCCCGATTCAGGGGCAACCGTCAGCGTGACTTCTTCGCCTTCTGGGAATTCAGCTGAGCACGTGCTGCCGCAGTTGATTCCCGTCGGCGATGAGGTGACCGTGCCTTCGCCCGTCCCCGTCTTCGTCACCGTCAGCGGGAATTCTTCTTCTCCGCCGCCTTCGCCTTCAGGCCCGAAGATGTCGACTTCTGCACCGTCAGACACGTACACGTGATCTTCCGCCGAGACCGCCACGCCGAGCGGGTGTGCGAACGGCTGGAGCACCGACTTGCCCGTGATCTGGTCGATGTACGTGCCCGCGCTCGAGAACTCGTCGACGACCTTGTGCGCGTTGTCGACGACGTAGATGTTGCCCGTCGAGTCTTCGACCGCCACGTCGATCGGTTCCATCGAGCCGCCCGGCGTTTCGACGCCCGTCAGCTTTTTTTCGAACACGCCCGAGGAGCTGAAGATGTTGACGCCGTCGTTTTCCGCTTCAGCGACATAGAGTTTGCCGCTGGAATCGACAGTCAGGCCGCTTTCCCCGTGCACTCCAAATGGCGCGAAGCCGCCGGGCGGGTTGGCAACCGCCGTCGACGTCGTGAGTTTTCCTTCGCCGTCGGTTTTGTAATCGCGGACTTCCGCATGTTGAGGAGCAGCGCTCACGAACACGTCGCCGCTGTGCGGGCCGCTCGAATTGTCGACCGCCACGTACACGTAGAAGCCGAGTTTCACTTTCTGGATCAGTTCGTATTTGTTCCCACCCGTTGGCTTGAACACGAAGACTTCTTCGTGGCCCGATTCGCCCAAGTAGACGACACCGGTGGTGTTGTTCACCGCGACGTCGCGGCCAAAGGCTTCAGGGATTTCGCCGACACCAAAGTGGGCAGCGAACGTGTTTTTCGAGTCGAACTTGTCGATCAGCTTCGCTTCGACGTCGGCCATGAACAGGTTCCCGCTCGCGTCGAAGGTCATGCCCCACGGCTGTTTCAAGGGGCTGCCATTGGCTTCAGTGATGCTGCCGATGAATTCAGGAGCTGCAGCGGAGGCGGAGGCGACCCAGATCGACGCCCCCACGAACACGGCAAGCGCTACAGCGCTCGCGAAGATCGACCTTCGAACTGCGGACATGCCCATACCTCCACCGGGTACCCCTCCAATTCGCCCCGGGGACGACCGCTTGTCGTCGCGTCCATGCGTGGACGCAATACTCCCCCTGGACCCGAAGGACAGATCTTCACCACGCCCAGCTAGCCGTTCAAGAAGCGTCTCTGACTTACAGAGACAGAGACGCTCATTGGAGACAGTCTGCTGAGCGAATTACATGGGTCCAGGCTGCCGGCGCGTGACCATCTCGGAGCCTTCTCAGCGCCTGTCAGCCACCCGCTGGATTCGGCCCCTTCACCGGTCGCAGCGGCCTGACCTCAGCGACTGGCGCTGGGCTGTCCTCCGACAGCTCAGCCACCGTCCGTTCGAGCGCGCCGATGCGGCTCGCAAGGCCCTGGATCGCCTCTGCGATCGGGTCTGGCAAGTGGATCCAGTCGGCGTCCGGTCCCTCCACGCGGCGACCCTCGACGCGCACCGGGTGACCAGGGTTGCCGACGACCGTCGAGTTAGGCGGCACGTCCGTGATCACGACGCTGTTCGCGCCGATCTTCGCGCCATGACCGACCGTGATCGGCCCCAAGAGCTTTGCGCCCGAGCCGATCGTCACGTTGTCCTGCACTGTCGGGTGGCGCTTGCCCGTCGCAAAGCCCGTGCCGCCCAGCGTCACTCCCTGGTAAAGCGTCACGTCGTCGCCGATGTCAGCAGTCTCACCGATCACCACGCCCGCACCGTGATCGATGAACAGCCCGCTGCCGATGTTCGCGCGCGGATGGATCTCGATCCCCGTCAGCATCCGTGTCAGCATCGAGAGCAGGCGCGGCAGCAGCCTGACGCCCGCAGCATCCAGCGCGTGCGCGACACGATGCGACAGCAGCGCGTGGATCCCCGGCCACGTCGTGATGATCTCCAGGCGGCCCACATCGCGCGCCGCCGGATCGCGCGTGCGTGCCGCCTCGACGTCACGACGCACCTCCTTGACGACCCGCGCAAACTCGAAGGCGGCCATCACAGAAGCGTAGCGCTCAAATGTCGAGGTAGTTGACTGTGCAGCGACTTTTCGAGCCGCCCGCCCTGCGTGTCATCGGCCCCGCAAGGGGCCCATCAAAAAGCTGCCAGGTGCCGTCAGGGGGCGAAGAAGGCTTGGGAGACGTAGCGCTCGCCAGAGTCGGGCATCATCACGACTATCCGCTTCCCCCGCGACTCAGGACGCTGCGCAACCTGCAGCGCCGCCCACAGCGCCGCACCGCACGAGATGCCCGCCAGCAGGCCTGCGCGCTTCGCGCACGCCCACGCAGTCTGAATCGCGTCATCGTCCGACACCGGCAGCACCTCGTCGAGCAGCTCACGGTTGAGCACAGGCGGCACAAAGCCCGCGCCGATGCCTTGGATGCGATGCGGACCAGGCCGCTCGCCTGAGAGCACCGCCGAGCCGCGCGGCTCGACCGCCACGACGCGCAGCTGTTCGTTGCGGGCTTGCAGATACTCGCCGACGCCAGTGATCGTCCCCCCCGTGCCCACGCCGGCCACGAGCACGTCAACATCGTCCTCTAGCGCGCGCGCGATCTCAGGGCCCGTGTGTTTGCGGTGGGCCTCAGGGTTCGCCTCGTTCGTGAACTGATCAGGCAAGAAGACGTCGTCCTCGCGTGCCATCTCCTGCGCCGCCTGCACCGCCTCGCTCATACCCCCAAGCGACTCCGTCACCTCGACGCGTGCCCCATACAGCCGCAGCAGGCTCTCGCGCTCGCGGCTCATCCCCTGCGGCAGCGTCAGCACGAGGTCATAGCCCTTCGCCGCACAGACGAAGGCCAGTGCGATCCCCGTGTTGCCGCTCGTCGCCTCGACGATCGTCGTGCGGCCAGGCTCGATCTTGCCTTCCGCCTCTGCCGCCTCGATCATCGCCACGCCGATGCGATCCTTCACGCTGCCGCCCGGGTTGAACGACTCGAGCTTCGCGAACAGGCGCACGTCGTTCTCCGCCGCAGGCGTTCCCGCGAGCATCTCGCGCAACTCCACGAGCGGCGTCTCGCCGACCAGTTGTGAAATGTTGATCGGGATTTGGGCCATAAGGCCCACGACAATAGTGAAGCCGGCGTCTGCGCCTGTGCTCCAGCCGATCTGCTGCTACCTGACGAGCGTCACTTTCCTCGCCACTTTCTTGCGCGTCAGGCGCACGCTCGCATTGCGTGCCAGCTTCGGCGCCGGCGTCGAGCGCGCGATCGACAGGCTCAAGTTCAGTCTGCCGCCGTGGTTGCGGAAGAGGATCTGCCCCACTTTGTTCAGCTTGATCGTGAACACCTTGCTCACGCCAGAGGAGATCGAGAACGCAGCAGTGCCAACCGTCGTCAACTTCGGCCGCTTGCCGCGCTTGCTCTTGTTGAAGCTGAGCGTCAGCTTGCCCGCGCACGCCCCCGCTCCCGTGCGCTGAAGGCGCAGCGCGACGAGCTTGCTGTGCGTCACCGCCAAGCGGTTCTTGCGCAGCGAGAGCCTGCACGCAGCGTCTGCCGTCGTCGCCGTGCCCAGCACGCCGCCGCCCGCCTGCTGCTGTGTGCCGCCTGCGCCTGGCAGCGGCGGGTCTTCATTGGCCTGTTTTTTGCCTTTCAGTTCTTTGTCGCTCGTTTTTTCGCCCGACGGCGATTCGTAGCGAAAGTGGTCTGCCGTCGAGATCGCGCTCGTGCCCGACGACGTCTGCACCGTCACGTCCACGATGCCCGCAGCGCTCGCCGGCGAGCGCACGACGAGTTCCGCCACGCTCACCTCTTTGACCAACGTCGCCTGCGCCGAGCCGAACGTGACCGTCGGTGGTTCGTTGCCTTCGCCGATCAAGTTCCTGCCGGCGATCCTGACTTCCGTGCCACCTTCCGTCGGGCCATGTCCTGGCGTCACCGCTTCGACCGTCGGCGGCGGCGTCGAGTGCTCGAACGAGAACACCCACGCAGCACCCGTTCGTCTTTCGTCACGCGGCCCACCGATCGCCGCCACCAAGCCATCGTTCGAGAGCGCAACGCTTGCTCCCGTGTATGGCCTGCCCGAACCTTCGCTGCCACCCAGTCGCTGCTGCTGCAGCTTCCATTCAGCGCTTGCTGAGCGTTCCCATTGCGTGACCGAGCCGTACGCGCCTTCGTGGTGGGGTGCGCCGATCAGCGCCAGCGTGCCGTCGCCTGACAGCGCGACGCTCGAGCCGAAGCGTGCGCCCACTTCCGCTGCCGACCCTTCGTCGAGCGCTTCGCCCTGCTGCACGAACGTCGAGCCAGCGCGACCATACGCCCACACCGTGCCGCGCGCACCGTTCGCCTCTGGCGCGCCCACCAGTGCCGTTTGGCCATCCCCAGACAGCGCCACGCTCTTGCCGAAGTGACCCGCATCGAGCTCCGCTGCGCCCCCCAGCAGCGGTCCACCCTGTTGCGTCCAGATCGTGCCTGCGCGCGTAAACGTCCAAGCCGCACCCGTCGAGCCAGACGAAGTCGGGCCGCCGATCAGCGCCGTCTGACCGTCATCTGACAGCGCCACAGCACGCCCAAAGCGCGCCAGCGCGACCGCTTCTGAGTCGAGCAGCGCTGCCTGCCTGCTCCATTCACTGCCTGCGCGCGTGAACACCCACGCCCCACCGCGGAGGTTGCTCGCCGACGGCACCCCCACGAGCGCTGTATTGCCATCTGCCGACAGCGCAACGCTCTTGCCGAAGCGGCCTTCGCGGCTCGCCGCGCCATCGCCACTCAGCATCGCCTGCTGCGTCCATTCACCCGCTTCAGAGCGCACGTAGATCAGCGCCGCGCCTGCCGTCGTCGACGGCGATGGATCGCCGATCAGCGCCGTATCGCCGTCAGCCGAGATCGCCACGCTTGCGCCAAACGCGCATTCGCCGACTTCTTCCGGTGATTCTTCCGCGCACTGTTCTTCTTCCTGTGGCGAAGCCGCCGACGCAGGCGGCATGATCACCGACTGCGCCACCCAGCTTTCGCCAGCGCGTGTGAACACGTATGCCGCGCCCATCGAGTCATTTGCCTGCGGCGCGCCCACGATCAGCGTGCTGCCGTCAGCCGAGAGCGCCATGCTCGTGCCGAAGCGCGCTTCAGCTCCCGTGCCCGTGAGCTTGCCGCCTTTCTGGATCAGCGGGTCGATGCTCAGCGGGTAGCGCGCGCCTGCCGTCTCGACGTGCAGTGTCAGCGTGCTCCCCTGCAGCGAGAGCGAGCTCTGCAGCGTCCGGCCCGTTGCGTCCGTCGCGCGCAGCGCGCCGTACGAGATCGCTGTCGAGCCATGACGGAGGGTGAGCGTCGTGCCGTCGCGCGTGAGCTTTGGCGTCGCGTTACCCGACAGGACGATGCCCAGCGCCAGCTCGCCGCCTGCAGCGCTTCTCGCCGCTGTCGTGCGCGACGCGCTGTCGACCGTGAAGCCCTGCTCGATGCCCAGCGGGCTGTTGCGATACCACTCGCTCAGCTGCCCGCGCTCGAGCACGACGCCGTTCGCTTTTGCCGAGATGGACGGCGAGCTCAATGCCTGGCCCGTCGCCCCACCAAGCGACAGCGAGCTCGAGCTGAAGCGCTCAGTGAGTCCAGCGCCCGCCAGCTCCACGCCAGACGCGCCATAGCGAGCACTGAGGCCCTGTGGCCCATTCGCGCTGACGAAGGCCGCCCCGCTCTGGCGTACGCCAAATGCCGGCTCTGCCGCTGCACGCGCCGCCGAGAGCTGCGCCTGCAGCGCCAGCGGCAAACTCGCCGCCGCCTGCTCTGCCCGCGTGTGCGAAGTCGGCACGAGCTGCTGCCCGCGCAGCGCCGGCGATCGTGTCGACTGCTGGCGCGATTGCCCTGACGCGCCCAGGTGCAAGCTCGCCAACCCAAGCGCCAGTGCCAGCATCGCCAGCGCTGTCAGCAGGCCTGCAATCAGCGCATGGCGAGCGCTCGCGCCGTGCGCGAGTCGCAGTCGCCACATGCCCCCAGCCGCCGAACGATCCATCGTTGCAAGCGGACTGACCGCCCCGGTCTCCATTGCCCTCCGTAGGTGTGTGTCGCCTTGCGCCTGCAGGCCTTCCGGCCGTTCCGATCCTCACGAAAGGAAGCCCACGCGCGCTGTCTCTTCACCCAAAGTAAACGCAAGATGACGCGAAGTCAATGCGCGAAGCGATTCTTAGCCAGGCGTCCAAAGCACCCTATTTCAGGGTTGTCAGAAGTGACATGCGCCTTTCTAAAGCGCAAGCCTCGTCACCTAGATGTGGTACATGCTCGCGCCGGCCTCGCGCGCCTCGCGCTCGATCACGTCCGCAATCGTCGTTTCTGCGAGCACTTTTCTCGCCGCGCCCGCCGCGTCGGCGAACGGACCCTGAGCATCGCGACCGAGCGGGCCGTCGAGCAGCTCGACGATCTCGAGCACCGTCACCTCTGACGGCTCGCGCGCAAAGCGGTAGCCACCCTTCACGCCCCGCTGCGAGCTGATCACGCCCGCGCGTCGCAGCACTGCGAACAGCTGCTCCAGGAACTGCACAGGCACGTCGCGCTTGCGCGCCAGCTCACCGATCGGCACCGGGTCTGCGCCCGCGCTGCGACCCAGCTCAGCCAATGCGAGCACCGCGTACGGGGACTTGCTCGTGATCGAGATCATCGCTGCAAACGATGCTACGGAACGCCGGGGATGCGTGGGCTTCACCGGCCCCGAGGCGGTCAGTGAGCAAGTGGGTCGAGGACGCACAGCCCTGCCCGCTGGCACAGGCAGTTCGCGTCGTGGTGCGATGGCACGCGAGCGATCGAGGACGCAGACCGCGCCGCTCAGCGGCCGCCTCAGAGCCAGCCGCGCTCTGTGGCGATCAGCACGGCCTGCGCGCGATCGACAGCGCCGAGCTTGCCGTAGATGTTGTGCAGGTGCGTGCGCACAGTGCTCGTCGAGAGCGTCAGCTCGTGTGCGATCTGCTTGTAGACCTTGCCCTCTGCGAGGCGCTGCAGCACGCCAAGCTCGCGACCCGACAGCGGGCACGGGTCGACGTGGCGGCGGCGCTGGGTAGGGGCGCTCGGCAGCTCATACATGACCCGTCGCAGCTCATCTGGACCAAGGCCGATGGCGCGTGCAGTGCGCAACATCTCTGCAGGCGACACTGGTGCGCCCTGCTCGTAGTGCGCCAGCATGTCCGCCAGCCGCACGATTGCAGCCTCACCTTCCACCTCAGCGTTATGGTGGCGCTCGATTGCAGTCGCGATCGTCGCCGGCAAGCCCCAACGCCGAGCGAGCACGCCGCCGACGAGCGCGTGGTCGACGCCCAGCTCACGTCGCTCCTGATGAATCCGTTCCTCAGGCGTCCGCGCGCCGCGGTGGACCTGCGCTGGATAGCCAGGGTATGCGTGCAGCAGCACGAGCTTGCCAATGTCGTGCAGCAGGCTCGTCGCCGTCAGCCTGTCGCGGTTCTCAAAGCCGACCTCAGCCGCGATCCTGTCAGCTGCGTGCTGCGTGCCAAGCGCGTGCAGGCGGAATCGCTCAGGCGCCGCCTCCCACACACTCGAGCGCTCAAAGAAGTCGAACGTGCGCAGACGCCCTGCGAGGCCTTGCACCTTCTGCGGCGTGAGCAGCTCAACAGCCGCCACAGCTGTGTCGATCCGGCCGCGACCGCCCTGCGCCTGGTTGGCCAGCCGCAGCACTGCGATCAGCATCGCCACGTCTGACTCGACTGCTGTGACGACATCCGCTGTCGCCACGTGGTCTTTGGCGACGACTGAGAGCAGGCGCGCGCGTGACTCCGCCAGCGCTGGAAAAGCCTCGAGCGCTTCAAAGGCCTTCGTCAGGCGACGCCCGTGGCCCTCGTTCTGGTTGCGCTCTGCACCTGTCTGCTGGGCCGACCCTGCAGATGCAGTGGCCGTTGCCTTCGCGCTCAGCTCGACGACCGTGCCTGCGCTCTTGCCAGCGCGGCGTGTGCCGTTCGAGCTCGCTGCTTTCGCAGCTTTCGACGGCGGCTTGGGCTGTTGCTTGGGCTTTGACTTGGCAGCGGTGGCTTGCATTCGTGCAGGTAAGTCGGGTGCTCGGCCATCCTTGGCGGGCCGCTCCCCCCCACTATCGGCAGCTCCGTCGGAGACATTGAGTCCAGTTGGTGCTCAACTCGACGCGAGCGCCGCATCGAGCCTGCTGAGCGTCTGCTCGCGGCCGAGCAGCGCAACGCTCTCAAAGATGCCTGGCGAGACCGTCGTACCCGTCAGCGCAACGCGCAGCGGCTGATAGACCTCGCGCGGCTTGAGCGCCAGCTGCTCGACCAGACCTTCGAGTGCAGCAGCAATCGAAGGCTGATCAAAGCTCTGCACAGCTGCCAACGTCGCGCGAACCTGCGTGAGCACCGAGCGGCCCTGCTCGCCGAGCCAACGCTCGCGCGCCTTTTGATCGTCGACAGGAGTGTCCAGCAACGGACCCGTCAGCGGCCAGAAGTCGGCCAGCGTGTGGATCTTCTCCTGGCTGATCTCGACCGCCCGCTCGAGCCGTGGGTCATCGCTGAATCGCGCATGAGGACTGCCATCCAGGTATGTCTTGATCTCCTGCAGCAGCGTCTGCGGGGCGAGCTCACGGATGTGCACGCCATCGAGCCAGCGCAGCTTGACCTCGTCGAAGCGCGCCGGGTTGCGACTGACCGTGTCGAGCGAGAAGCGCTCGATCAACTCAGCCGTCGAGAGCACCGTCTGATCGTCCCCCGACCCCCAGCCAAGCAGCGCCAGGTAGTTGCGCACAGCCGCCGGCAGGTAGCCCGCATCGCGCAACTCGCCGACTGACGCAGCACCGTGGCGCTTTGACAGCTTCTTGCCGTCAGGGCCATGCAGCAGTGGCAGGTGCGCGTAGATCGGCAGCTCTGCGTCCGCGCCGAGACCAACGGATTTGGCCGCCTCGAGCGCGAGCAGCTGCTTGGGCGTGTTCGAGAGGTGATCCTCGCCGCGCACCACATGCGTTATCCGTGCGTCGAGATCGTCGATTGCGACAGCGAAGTTGTAGAGCACCGAGCCATCTGCACGCGCGATCACCGGGTCATCCATGTGCATGTGCTCGAAGCGCGTTTCGCCGCGAATCGCATCGTTGACGATCGTCGCCCCCTCGGCCGGCACACGCAGACGCACAGCGCCGCTCTGCTCCGCCTCGCCACGAAAGCCACGCTCAGCGCCATAGAGCTGCTTGAACGCCTTCACATCTTCTGCTGTCGCATTAGAGCGATATGCGAGGTCCGCGTCGAGCAGCGCCTGCAGCGCTTCGCCGTGGCGCTCAGCGCGGTCTGACTGCATGATCGGACCCTCATCCCAGTCGAGCTCGAGCCAGCTCAACGAGTCGATGATCTGAGCGACGTTCTCCGGCGTCGAGCGCTCGCGGTCGGTGTCCTCGATCCGCAGCACCAGCTCACCGCCTGCATGGCGGGCGAGCAGCCAGTTGAACAGCGCTGTGCGCGCGCCACCGATGTGCAGCGCGCCAGTAGGCGATGGTGCGAAGCGAACCCTCATAATCGCGCCATGCTAATCGGCGCACACGTCTCACCCGCAGGCGGCCTGCCCAAAGCGATCGAGCGCGGCGTGGAGCGGGGCTGCGAGGCGATCCAGATCTTCAACCAGTCGCCGCGAATGTGGAAGCCGACGACGTACCGCAACGAGGACGTCGCAGCCTTCCGCGAGGCGATGGCTGACAGCCCGATCGAAGCGGTCGTGATCCATGCCGTCTATCTGCTCAACTGCGCATCCGATGACGCTGAAATTCGCGCCAAATCGCTCGCCTCGCTGACGCATTCGCTGCGCGTTGGGCACGCGATCGGCGCGAGTGGCGTCGTACTGCATCCTGGCTCTGCCAAGACCGGGCATGTCGGCGACGCGATCACGCGCGCCGGTGGGACGATCGCCGAGGCGCTTGCAGAAAGCGAGGGCTGCGAGCTGCATCTCGAGAACACCGCCGGCGCCGGCGGCACGCTCGGGCGCTCATTCGACGAGCTCGCCGCGCTGCTGGACGCTGCCGGTGGAGGCAAACGCCTGGGCGTGTGTCTCGATTCGTGTCACCTGCTCGCCTCCGGCTATGACATCCGCACGCCCGAGAAGCTGAAGGGCGTGCTGAGCGAGTCGACCCGCAAGCTCGGCCGCGGCACCGTGCGGTCGCTGCACCTCAACGATTCGCAGACGCCGCTCGGCTCCAACCGCGATCGGCACGCAAACATCGGCAAAGGCGAGCTCGGGCGCAAGGGCTGCGCCGCGTTTCTCTCTGCGCCTTCGCTGCAGAAGCTGCCGTGCGTGCTCGAGACGCCTGGCGAGAACCGCGAAGGACCTCCGCGCAAGGAAGTGCTGCTTGCGAAACGACTGCGCAAGCAGGGTCTCGACGCCCGCAGCTAGACGCGACGTCTGACTAAGCGGTTGCCACGGAGGGCAGCGACGACGGCGCGAGCACGCTTTCGAGCTCCACGCGCAGCGTCGGCGTGTTCTGCACGCGATAGCCCTCGCCGAGCTTCAGCCTGCGCAGGCCGTCGCTCGTGTCGATGTCGAGCACGACCTCAGCAGGGCCAGGGAAGTCCTCGATCGCCTGCTTGAGGTCGTCGATCGCACCAGCTTTGAGCGCGCTGAGGTCGACGCGCAGACGGACCGGCTCGGCGATCGCCGTGGCCGTCGCCGCACGGCGACCAGCCTCGACGTTGGCCTGCTCGATCTCCTCCTCGCTCGGCGCAAAGCGCTCCACGCTCTGCACGACCAGGACGGTCTTGCCGGCTTCCTTGTGGTCGACGCGGCCCTTCACGACCACCACCTCATCGACCGCCAGACCCGACTCGAACTCGGCGAGCGCCTTGCCGAAGACAAGCATCTCGACGCTGCCGGCGAGGTCGTCGAGCGTCGCGAACATCATGTGATCGCCGTTGCGCGTACGGATCTTCTTCGCCTCGACGATGATCCCGCCGACCGTCACCCAGTCCTTGTCGCGACGATCGGCGAGCGCGGCGAGCGCACAGTCCGTCCGGGCGCGCAGCGCCTCGCGCAGCGGCTTCAGCGGGTGCGCCGAGATGAACAGGCCGATCGCTTCCTTCTCGACGGCCAGCAGCTCTGCCTGCTCGTACTCCTCACCCAAGATCGGCGGATGCGCCGGACGGGCAAAGCCCGACGTCGGCGCGCCTCCCTGGCTGGGCGCGCTCGCTTCTTCGAGGTCGAAGATCGAGCCCTGCCCGATCTGCGCGTCCTGCTGGATCTTCTGCCCCGCCGCCTGCGCGTTCTCGAGCACTTCCATCATGCCTTTGCGCGTGGCCCCAGTCGAGCCGAACGCGCCGCACTTGATCAGCGCCTCGATCGCCTTCTTGTTCACAGCGCGGCCATCGACACGCTCGCAGAAGTCCCACAGCGAAGCAAACTCGCCATCCTCCTCGCGGGCGCGTTTGATCGCCTCGACCGCTTGGAAGCCAACGCCCTTGACCGCGTCCAGGCCAAAGCGGATGTTGCCTTCGACGACCGTGAACTCGTGATCTGAGAGGTTCACGTCGGGCGGCAGGATCTCGATCCCCATCTCCTCGCAACGGGCGACGAAGAACGGCACCTTGTCCTTCGTCGACATCACCGAAGAGATCAGCGCCGCCATGTACTCGGCCGGGAAGTTCGCCTTCAACCAGGCCGTGCGGTAGGAGATCAGCGCGTAGCAGGCGGCGTGGCTCTTGTTGAACGAGTAATCGGCCGACTTTTCGTTCGTCTGCCAGAGGAACTCGATCGTCTCCTGGCTCGTGCCCGAAGCACGGCAGCCGTCGACGAACTCCGGCTTCAGCGCCGCCATCGCCTCGCGGTTCTTCTTGCCGATCGCCTTGCGCAGGTCATCCGCCTTGGCGCCAGAGAAGCCCGCAAGATCCTTGGAGATCTGCATCGCCTGCTCCTGGTAGATGATCACGCCCTTCGACGACTCGAGGATCGGGCGCAAGCGCTCGTCGGCATAGGAGATCGTCTGCGGGCTGCGCTTGCCCTTGGCGTACGCCGGGATCTGGTCCATCGCGCCCGGCCGATAGAGCGCGCCAAGCGCGACGAGGTCGTTGAATTCGGTCGGGCAGACCTTCTTCAGCGCCTCGCGCATGCCCTCTGACTCGAACTGGAACACGCCTGTCGAGTCACCGCGCGCGAGCATCTCGTACGTGCGCGCATCGTCCAGCGGCAGCGTCGTCATGTCTGGGCGCTGGCCGCTCGAACGCTCGATGATGTCGAGTGCGTCCTCGATCACGTCGAGGTTGCGCAAGCCAAGGAAGTCCATCTTCAGCAGGCCGATCGTCTCGATCGGCTTCATCGAGAACTGCGTGACCGTGCGGAACACCTTTTCGCCGTTCTCGCCCATGCCGGCATCGGCCAGCTGCAACGGCACGATGTCAGTCAGCGGCCGATCGGCGATCACGACTGCCGCAGCGTGGATCGACGAGTTGCGCACGATCCCCTCGAGGCCCTGCGCGACGTCGACGATCTGCTTCGCCTGCGGGTCCTCGTCGACCGCCTTGCGCAGCGGCTCGCCCGTCTTCAAGCATTCCTCGAACGACGGCGAGCGACCCATGATCGGATCGGGGATCAGCTTCGCCAGGCGGTCGCCCATGCCGTAGTCGAAGCCGAGCACGCGTGCTGCATCGCGCGTCGCCGCGCGCGGGAACATCTTGCCGAACGTGACGATCTGCGCGACCGACTCGCGCCCGTACTTCTCGGTCACATAGCGCATCACGCGCTCTCGCCCACGCACGGAGAAGTCGATGTCGATATCTGGCATCGACACGCGCTCTGGGTTGAGAAAACGCTCGAACAGCAAGTCGTAGGCGAGCGGATCGACGTCCGTGATCGCCAGGCAGTAGGCGACGATCGACCCAGCCGCCGAGCCACGCCCTGGACCAACCGCGATGCCGTTCTCCTTGGCGAACTTGACGAAGTCCCAGACGATCAAGAAGTAGGCGTTGAAGCCCATCCCGTCGATCACCTCGAGCTCCATCTCCATGCGCTCGAGTGCCTCGGCCGGCGGCGGAGCGCCATAGCGCAGGTGCAGGCCCTCCTCGACCCGCGCGCGCAAGTAGGAGCGCTCGTCCGCACCGTCTGGTGTCGGGTAGCTCGGGATCAGCTGCTTGCCGAGCTCGAGCTCGACGTTGCAGCGCTCAGCGATCTCCAGCGTGTTCGCGATCGCCTCTGGCCACTCGGCGAAGGCGGCAGCCATTTCGCCGCTGTCGCGCAAGTAGAACTCGTTCGTGTCGAACGTCAGCTTCGGTTCGGCGATCGTGCTCTTCGTCTGCACGCACAGAAGCGCCGTGTGATGGTCGTAGTCCTCGCGACGCAGGTAGTGAACGTCGCCCGTGCCGACGAGGCTGCCGCCGAGCTCGCGCGCGATCTTGACGATCCCCTCGTTGCACTTCTCCTGCTCGGCGAGCCCGTTCTTCTGCAGCTCGAAGTAGACGTTCTCGGCGCCGAACACGTTGCGCAGCTCGTCGGCGTGTGCGCGCGCGTCGTCTATACGG
>OUNM011346195.1_pt1 | contig 14472 bp, 8 predicted proteins | sample 1769961 | NCBI WGS metagenome assembly OUNM01 (sample SAMEA3914820, study PRJEB12502) | metagenome | biome: forest; material: soil | place: USA | collected 2012-03-12 | depth 0.3 m | reverse complement strand
GTCGTGCATATCACCCCTGATCTTCAGTTTGTCTTTGGCCATGGCATTGGCGGTAAAACGGACTGGCTCATGATTGCCGGAGTGCGTGTGGGATTTGCGTTTTGACGGATCCGGCAGGAGGACGGCCAGCACTGTTGGACCAAAGGCCAATAGAGAAGCGGTGACCCCATCTCCATACTGGGAATGTCACTTATCCGGGATCAGTCCGCCTTTCCTTTTCTCACGGAAAGGGAGGCGGATGCCTCTCACACCTGTTCCCACACAACCACCACACTGTATGAACCGTCGAAATCTGATCCTTACCGGTCTGGCAGGCATCACCGCCACCGCCAGCCTTGAATCCACGGCCCAGGCCGCAGAGAAGCCGTCCAAGAATCCCGAACTCGAAAAGATCCAGGCCGTGCTGAAAGCGCACGATGATGCGATGACAGGTCATGACCTGAAGGGCGTGCTGGCCGTTCTTGCCCCGAAGGCAGTCATCATGGGGACCGGGCCGGGCGAAGTCTGGTCCAGTGCCGAGGAGATCAAGGATGCCTACGAGCACTTCTTCCAGGGCTATGACAAGGGCGAACAGGACTTCACTTATCACGTGAAGAAGGGCGAGCTGTCTTCCGGAATGGGCTGGCTGGTGGCCTCGGGCGAGGTCAAGGGCAAGAAGGATGGCAAGGCGTTCGCCTTCCCGATGAATGTTTCCCTGACCGTTTCGAAAGCCAGTGGTGATTGGAAGATCGCTGCAATGCACTTCTCCACCCTCACGAGCGACGGCGGCGCAAAGTAAAATCTGATACGCATCCTTACCAAAGCTATGAGTGATTCACTTTCAGAAAATACGGGACCTCCCTCTGAGGAGGCGGAACCACAAGAGCGCAGGCTGTTCCTGCGGGGCATGGGCAAGTGGTCTGGCGCGGCCATCATTGCGGCGGTCGCGGGCACGTGGCTGGCCGCCCCTGAGGTGCAGGCAGGCTGGCTCAACCGTCGTGGCGGAGGTGGCGGCTGGATCAACGGAGGCGGCTGGGTGAACCGGCGCGTAGGCGGCGGTTCATGGATCAACCGTCGGTAACCTTGCCTCACCCACTTCATCCCGTGCCGGAGGAACCCGCTGCAACCATCGCGTTCCTGCCGGCAGCGCTTGCTGAAGACTGCCGCACGGGTTCCTTCATTGCCATCGTGCGAACCCGCGAGGAATTCCGCCGCTGGCTGAATGCATCCATGCCCGGGCTGGAGGGCCTTCAAGTCGAAGGCCTGACTGGAGATCCCGAAGTATGGGCGTTCGCCGCTCAGGGCTCTGCGCAGATCCCGCTGGATGTGGTGTTGAGCGAACCAGCGACCGAATTCTCCGCGCTCTACCGCCTGGCCGACGTGCGCATCGTGCGTCCGGTCCGTGTCACCATTCCCGCCCGACCAGGCTTTTTGAAAGCCTTGCGGCTGGCGGCTTCCTTGCAACTGCCCGTGCGCCTGCTTCCCGGCCTGCCGCGGGAGGAAGTCGTCATGGAACTGCTCAAGGCGGCGGACTTTTATCTCCACGATCCGATGGTCGAAGCGCCGGTGGAGTTCTTCCAGTCCCTGTTCACTGCTTTTCGCGGGCTGGGTGGCGGCACCCTGTGGACGTTTCTCGAACAGGATCCTGCTGCCTTCTCCCACTTTGATGCCTCAGGGCACCCGCTTCACGCTGCGGACTTCGTGCAGACCCATCAGACGCGCCTTCTCAATGAGGGCGCCGAATGCACCACCTGTCGCTGGCAGCCCCTCTGCGCCGGCTACTTCAAATGGCCCGATCCCGCCTATGATTGTGCGGGTGTGAAGCGGCTCTACGCATCGCTCGAATCCGCAGCCGATGAGATCACGCGTGATCTTGCCACCCAGGAAATGCCATCGCCCTCATGAGCAACCGTGTTTTCAGCGTCATCCTCCTGCCCACTGCGGAATGCAACGTCGCCTGTACCTACTGCTTCGAGCACAAGGAGCCGCATCGCCTTTCGATGCTCCTCGTGCCGCTGCTCACCAAGCAGCTCCTCGATCACCTCGATCACGAGGGCATTGAGGAATGCGAGATCTACTGGCAGGGAGGCGAGGCCATGATCATGGGCCCTGCGTGGTTCGTGGAGGCGGGCAGGATCATGAACGATGCCGCCGCGGCTCGCGGACGCCGCTTCACCCACTACCTGCAGACCAATCTCATCAGCTACTCTCCCGCGTGGAATGACGTGCTGCGTTCGATGTTCGGAGGATCGCTCGGCACCTCGATGGACTACCCGAACCTCCATCGAAAAACGTTCAGCGGCAGCGCTGACGCCTACACCAAAATTTGGACCCAGAGGCTGCGCGAAGCCCAGGCTGCCGACCTTGAGATAGGCGTCATCGCCGTGCTTCACCAAGGCAGCATTGATGCCGGTCCAGAGGCTTTCTATCGCTACTACACCGAAGAACTGGGTCTCACCAGCTTCCAGGTCAATACCCCGTTCCCAGGCGGCCCCGCCAAGAAGGTCGAAGCCGAATTCGATCTCGACAAAGGCGCGCTGGCGGGCTTCCTCGCCGGCCTGTTCGACCTCTGGATGGAACGAGGATACGCCAAGGGCGTCACGCTTGGCCCCTTCGACTCGCTGATCGATCACTTCACCGGAGCGCCGGCCCGCCTGCCGTGCATCTGGAAAGAGAACTGCTCGAGCCAGTTCATCTCCGTGGATTCCAAGGGCACGGTGGCGCAATGCGACTGCTGGGTGACGAGTTACCCAGAGTCCTATTTCGGCAATGTCTTCCGCGACCCGGATCTCACCCAAATGCTGCGCACCAGCCCGGCACGGCGTGAGTTCGTCGAGCGCCCCAAGCACCTCGTGGAACATGAGGATTGCCTGGAATGCCGCTTTCTTTCCATCTGCCACGGAGGCTGTCCCGTGCGCACTTACAGCGCCTTGGGCACCATGCTCGCCAAGGATCCCTACTGCGAGGTCTACAAGGCCGTATTCAGCCGCGCCGAGACGCACAGTCGCGCGCTTCTCCGCCGCCAGCTTTTCACCAGCGTGAAAAGCCCTCCCGCGACCGCAGCAATCCTTTCAATGCCATGACTTTATCCATGAATCAGAGTTCCCCAGCAGCCAAGAACAGCACGCAAAAAGAAGGTATCGCAATCATCGGGATCGGCTGCCGATTCCCTGGAGGAGTCAATGACACCGAGGCTTTTTGGAAGCTGCTGGCCGAAGGTCAGGATGTCGTGTCCGAAGTGCCGGCCGACCGTTGGAACGTGGAACGCTTTTACGATGCCGAGCCCGGAGTCGCCGGGAAGTCGATTGCCAGGCGCGGTGGCTTCATCACCGGCCTGGATCAGTTTGATCCCCAGTTCTTTGGAATCTCGCCACGTGAAGCGCCTTACATTGATCCCCAGCAACGGTTGCTGCTCGAAACGGCTTGGGAAGCCATCGAGGATGCCGGCGAGGTATTGGATTTGGCAGGCGGCACCGACATTGGCGTCTTTGTCGGTGTGTCTCACAACGACTATCAAAACATCCAGGGCGGCGCCACAGACCGCTCCGGCATCAGCGCCCATTCGCCAACGGGCAGCGCACACAGCATCGCGGCCAACCGCATCTCCTACTGCTTCAACCTCAAGGGGCCAAGCATGGCGATGGACACCGCGTGTTCGTCTGCCTTGACGGCGGTGCATATCGCGTGCGAACAGGTTCTTACCGGCCGCTGCAAAATGGCAATGGCCGGCGGTGTCACGGTCATGATCACGCCCGATGGATTCATCGGGTTTTCCCAGGCCGGGATGCTTTCCCCGGATGGCAAATGCCAGGCATTCTCAGCAGAAGCGAACGGATTTGTGCGTGGCGAAGGCGCCGGCATGGTCCTGTTGAAGCCGCTTTCCCAGGCCATCGCAGACGGCAATCCGATCCATGGTGTCATTCTCGGATCATCATTGAATCAGGATGGCCACACCAACGGCATTTCACTGCCGAGTCCGGAGGCTCAGGCCAGGCTGGTGCAGGATGCTTGCATCGACGCCGGCATCAAGCCGTCGCAAGTGGGCTTTGTCGAAGCTCACGGCACTGGAACCGCGGTGGGTGATCCCATCGAAGCTACCGCGCTGGCCAATGCGCTCTGCGCGGACAGGGCTGTGGATGATCCGCTTCCGATCGGTTCGGTGAAGACCAATCTGGGGCACCTTGAAACCGCGGCCGGGGTGGTGGGCCTTATCAAAGGTGTGCTTGTGCTCAAGCACGCGCAGATTCCCCCAAGCCTACATTTCAAGACACCAAGCACGCACATCGACTTCACCGCCTTGAAGCTCCGCGTGCCGACAAAAATGGAGGCGTTTCCAAGCACCGATGGCCGCCGCATCATTGGCGTCAATTCGTTTGGCTTTGGTGGAGCGAATGCGCATGTCATTCTCGAAGAAGCGCCTGCGCCCAAGCCAGCAGCACATCAGGCAGCTCCGGGGGAGCGAGGCTGGCCGCTGGTCTTCTCCGCACGTTCCGAGCAAGCGCTGCGGGGTGTGGCTGCTCAAATGGCGGAGTGGATTGACAGCCATTCCAAGAGCAACGGAAAAACACCCTTCCTGCCCGCCCTGAGCTACACTCTCGGCGCCCGGCGCAATCATCATTCACACCGTCTCACGATGGTTGCCCACACTGCCAGTGAACTGGTTCAGGAGCTGCAAGGTTTTACGGCCGAAGCAACCGGCAACATGATCCGCACCTCGTTCACGCCGCGTCCTGAGCGCGCGCCGAGGATCGGCTTTGTGATGAGCGGCCAGGGGCCGCAGTGGTGGGGCATGGGACGTGAACTCATGCGCAACGAACCGGTGTTTCGCAAGACCATCGAGGCCTGTGCCGCAGCCATGAAGCCGCACGCACGATTCTCGTTGCTCGAAGAACTTGGCCGTGACGAGGCAACGACCAAGATGCAGCAGACAGAAATCGCGCAGCCTGCGATTTTTGCGATGCAGGTGGCGCTCGCGGAGCTGTGGAAATCAATTGGAGTATCTCCTTCCACCATCGTGGGCCATAGCGTGGGCGAGATCGCGGCAGCGTGCGTTGCAGGCATCCTCGGCCTTGAAGAGGCCTCGCGGGTGATTGTTTTGCGCGCCCGTCTGATGCATGAATGTGCGCGTGGAGACGGCACCATGCTGGCCGTGGGCCTCTCCGAGGAGGAGGCGCTGGCGCTCATCACCCGGCATGATCGCACGGTGACCATCGCCGCGTTCAACGGCCCCCGTTCTTTGACGCTCTCCGGTCCGCGTGTGTCGCTCGAGTCGATCCTGGCGGAGCTGGAGCCGAAGGGTGTGTTTGCCCGCTTTGTAAGGGTGGATCATCCCTTCCACCACGCAATGATGCAGCCTGCGGCGGACGCCCTGACCACCAAGCTGGCAAAGCTTTGCCCGCACGCTGAGACCGTACCCTTTTTCAGCACGGTTACTGGGCAGCGTTGTGCCGGGAAGGATTGCACCGCCGCCCATTGGGGAAAAGGAATCAGGCAGTCCGTCCTGTTTGTCCCGGCAGTCAATGCCATGGCCGATTTTGGTGTGGATGTCTGGCTGGAGATCAGCTCCCACCCTGCGCTGTCGATCTCGATTCAGGAATGCCTGGGCGCGATCGGCAAGAAGGCTCCGGTTACCGCATCGACGCGGCGTGATCGTGAACATGATTCATTCCTCGAAGCGGCCCTCGATCTGCATCGCTCGGGAGTGACTCTCGACTTCGTGGCGATGACGCCATCCAGGGAGTTTCTCACGCTGCCGGCCTATCCGTGGGACAAAACCCGCTGGTGGCATGAGTCCGCCGAGTTGCGCGATGGCCGCGTGGGCCCTGGTGGCAAAGGACTGCTCGACATGCGTCTTCCACGTGCGACGCCGACATGGACGACGCGCCTTGATTCAAGGCACATGGCGTATCTCAAGGATCACAAGGTAGATTCACACGTCATTTTTCCGGGAGCGGGCTTTGTGGATATGGCGTTGGAAGCCGGCGTGCAATTGTTTGAGGGGCGGCCGTTCGTCATCGAAGACTTTGAAATCCGCAAGCCGCTGATCCTGCCTGACCCAGCCTCTGGGGTGGTGCTCGAGATGACCTATGAGCCGGCGGAGCGCACATTCACCATTCTGAGCCGGTTCGAGCAGGCGGCGTCATGGTCCGTTCATGTGGTCGGATCGTTGCGTGCTGAGCGCACCGAATCGTCCTTTGCCGCATCCACATGGGAAGCTCCTGGCGCCGAACTTGAATCGCAAGGCATCGGTGAATTTTACGGTCACATGAGCGATCTGGGCCTCCGCTACGGCGAAGAGTTCAAGCCCGTTCGTAAACTGTCGGCGGGTGGAGGAAAAGCAAAGGGCAGAGTTTCCTTGTCCGAGGAAATTTCGAGCCGTGCCTCTGAGTACGCGCTCCATCCTGTGCTTTTGGACGGCGCGCTGCATGTCTTCTCCGCCAGTGCCAAAACGGTCGAGGACCGCAAGGCGAAAATGAAACTGCCTGTGAGGTTTGCCAGGATCCTATACCTCCGTTCGCCCGGCGCTTCCAGCCTTGTCAGCGCACGGGTGCTGCACTTCAACGACGAACTGATCGAAGGCAGGATTGCGCTTTATGACGAGGCGGACCGGCCTTGTGTGCTTGTGGACGGCTTCCGTGCCATCAGCATGTCGGCGGGCCGCCGCCCCGGCGCATCGGGAGGAGGTCGGGATCTGGTGTATCACATCGAATGGGAGCGCACGGCTTCCACGATGGCTCCGTCCAGACTCGAGCCGGTTTCGCTGGCCCGGCTGCGGGACGCCGCGAGCACGGCGCTCGAAGATGTCATCTCGATGCGCGGCCGCGCCGAACTTGAAGCCGTCATGGCCGCCGAGGACGAACTTGCCGCGTCACAGATCGCCCACGGTCTGCTGCAGATGGGTGTGGACTCATCGTGCAAGGGATTCTCCGCTGATTCTCTCGGTGTCGCCCAACCGATGCGCACTGTGTTCGAGAGGTTGATGACGAAGCTGGCCGGTCGCGGACTTCTTGTCGCAAAGTCAGGCAGTTACAAGCCGTCAAAGACGTTTGCCAAAACGGCAGGCTCGTCAGCCGAGGTGCTGCGCCAGTTCATCTCGAAACATCCAGGCCATCTGCCCGAAGGTTTGCTTTGTGCGACCACAGGTGCCGAGTTCGGTGCCATCATTCGCGGCGAGAAGGATGCCGTGCAGGTCCTGTTCAGTGGTCCAGGAGCCGAACTGCTGGATCATTTTTACGGTGACGGCCTCTTTGCCAGCCACTGGATGGCGTGCATCAGCCGCGCCTTGCAGGAGGCTGCAAGTCATCTGCCTGAAGGACGCGGGCTCCGCATTCTTGAAATTGGCGCCGGCACAGGCGGTCTTCCCGCCCTGTTGCTGCCGCTTCTAGACCGGGGTGTGCACTCGTACACCTTCACCGACGTCTCGGCGGGGTTCTTCCCCATGGCCAATCAGAAGCTGGCGGCGTTCCCTGAGGTGGAGTACAAAGTACTGGACCTTGAGAAGTCCGGCATCGACCAGGGCTTCGAAGCCGATGCCTATGACTTTATTGTCGGCACCAATGTCCTGCACGCCGTGGCTGACGTACGCGCCACCCTGGGCATGCTGCATGAACTTCTGGCGCCCAGCGGAACACTCATGTTCATGGATGTTGCGACTCCTACTTTGTGGACGGAATCCGTATTCGGCCTGACCAGCGGCTGGTGGCATCTGACCGATCATGATCTGCGCCCTGAGCAGCCCTTGATGCAACGTGCGCAATGGGAATCTGCCTTGCGGCAAAGTGGCTTTGCCGAAACGACATCCCTCCCAGGCTTGCTTGGGCCGGAAGGCGGCGAGGGACAAATTGCCGTACTCGCGCGAAAAGCCGCGCCAAATCCCATCCAAACCGAGGCAGCTCCGGCACTTGAAGCGCCAGTGCCGCAATCGTGGCTTGTCTTTGCGGATGAATCCACTCTTGGACAAGAATTGGCCCAACAATTGACGGCTGCCGGCTCGACTTGCCGCATCGTGCGCAGCGGCGGGAAGTTCTCCGCCACGAATGCCGGGACATTCACCATTCGGGCCGGTGAGCCAGCCGACTGGAAGCAGCTGTTTGGGAGCCTGACGAACGACGCGCTGCCTGATCGAATCTTGTACCTGTGGAGCCTGGATCAGAAAGCCGGGATAAAAGATGAAAATGCGCTGATGGGCGTCGACTCCTTGCTCCATCTGACTCACGCCTTGGAAGAGACGATGCCGGTGGCGAAGCTCCGCATTGATCTTGTGACCCGAGGTGCACAGGCCGCGGGGCGCCACATGGGAGCGACAGCGGTGGCCCAGGCACCATCCATTGGCATTTTCCGGGTGATCCTCAGCGAGCACCCGAACTACTCCTGCCGCGGCATTGACCTGCCGGCAGTGAGCAGCCAAACGGATCGCGCCGTGCTTTGGAGTGAACTGCTCCACGTGGACGGCGAGCGCGAAGTCGCGCTTCGCGGCGAGGCGAGATATGTGCAGCGCATCATGCGTGGTCTGCCCACTCGCGAGCAAACACTCGACGCCTCGGTGCCGCTCAGGCTCGAGTCTCGTGAACGTGGTCTTCTCGACAGCCTGCGTTTTACCCCCTTTAAGTTCCCTGCTTGCGGGCGCGGCGAGGTGCTGATCAAGGTCAAGGCGGCAGGCATGAACTTCCGCGACGTGCTCAAGGCTCTGGCTCTTTATCCGGCCGAGACGGCCGATGCGCGCATCTTTGGCGACGAAGTGGCGGGCGAGGTCATGGCGATCGGAGAAGGAGTAACGCACATTGCGCCAGGAGATCACGTGTTTGGTCTTGCCGTCTTCGGCCTGGCGACCCATACGCTGGCACGCGCTGCAGATATTCGGCTCATGCCCAAGGGCCTGTGCTTTGAAGAGGCCGCCACCATCCCGGTCGTCTTCATGACGGCATGGCATGCGTTGAAGACCGTTGCCCGAATGAAAGCGGGGGAGATGATCCTCGTTCATGCGGGGGCGGGCGGCGTGGGCATGGCCGCCATTCAAATTGCGCATCACCTCGGTGCGGAAGTCATCGCCTCTGCAGGTAGCCCCACGAAACGCGCTCTGCTGAAGACGCTCGGCGTGAAGCATGTCATCGACTCGCGACGCGGCGACTTCGCCGAGTCCGTGATGGAGTTGACCAACGGACGCGGTGTTGATGTCGTCCTCAATGCACTCGCTGCAGAAGCCATTCCGATGGGGTTGTCGTGCCTTGCGGAGTCCGGTCGTTTCATCGAAATCGGCAAACGCGACATCTATCAGAACTCGCGCATTCCTCTGTGGTCGCTGAGGCGGAACGCTTCATTCCACGTGGTGGCGATGGACGCCGTGTTCGCTGGCGACGAGGAGCAGACACGCGAGTTGATGGCCGAGATTGCCGGGCTGGTGGACAAGGGCCGCCTGACCCCTCTGCCATTCCGTTCATTCCCGGCGAGCCGCATCGACGCCGCATTTCGCCTCATGGCCGGCGGCAAGCACACCGGCAAGGTCATCGTGGCCTTTGCCGATGCATTCGTCCTGCGAAAGGGCGAACCGCCTTTGCCAGGCTTCACGGTCAAATCCGATGCAGCCTATCTTATCACCGGCGGCCTTGGTGGCTTTGGCCGCGTGCTGTCAGAGTGGCTGGTCGAGTGCGGTGCGCGGCATCTGGTGCTGACCAGTCGCAGTGGAGCTTCGACGCCAGAAGCCGTGGCATTCTTGGAGAAACTCTCGGCGCGTGGCGTCGAGACCAGGGTCATCAAGGCGGATGTCGGTTCGCCAAAAGAGGTGAAGCGCCTGATCAAAGAGGTCGCTTCGGCTTCGATTCCGCTGAAGGGCATCTTCCATCTGGCGATGGTCATCGACGATGGCCCGCTGTCGGCCCTTACGAGCGAGCGCTTGCGGACTGTCTTGGCACCGAAGGCCCACGGCGCATGGCTGTTGCACGAGAACACCAAAGATCTCACGCTGGATTGCTTTGTCCTGTTCTCATCCGTCTCCAGCATCTTCGGCAACCCGGCGCAGGGCAACTATGCTGCTGCAAACGCCTTCCTCGACTCGCTGGCCCATTACCGTCGCTCGCTCGGACTACCCGCGCTGACGATCAACTGGGGTGTTCTCGGGGGTGAAGGCTATGTGGCGCGCAACGAGCGTGTTGCCGAATTCCTGGCTCGCCAGGGAACCGCCGCGCTCTCTCCGGGAGAGGTCACCACGCTCATGGAATCCTTCCTGACCGCTGGTGCGGCCCAAGTGGCGGCGATCCGTGTGGATTGGGCCAAATGGCGCCAGTCTTTCCGCGGCATGCAGGAGAATCCGCTGGTGGAGCATATCTTTGCGGCCGGAGTCGATGTCCAGGAATCCACAGGCGGAAGCAGCGACTGGAAGGGCAGGATCAATGCGGCGGGCGCGGATGAACGCGACGGTGTCATCTGCCAGGCCGTGCGCGACGTCGTTGGCACGGTGCTTCGAGTGAAGCCCGAGAGCCTGCGCGATGATCAACCACTGACCGACCTCGGTCTGGATTCACTCATGGGCGTGGAAATCGAAACCATGATCGAAGGTTCTATTGGGGTGGCGCTGCCGCCGACGAGTCTGATGCGTGCACGCACGATCGGTCAGATCGCCTCCTTGATCTCCGAGCATCTGGGCAGCAGTTCGGACGCCACGGCAAAGGCTGCAGCGCCTGTGGAAACCGTACCCGTCGTCGAGCTGGACGTTAATTCGCTCACGGACGATGACATTGACCAGTTGCTCTCCGGAGTCGTCGATTCCGATGCTGCTGCGTCGAGAACACCATCCGCCGCCGTGTATGCAGGACGATAATCGCGCCCGACTGAAGCAATGGCTGGAGAGCGGGGAAGCCCGTCTCCAGCCTCTCAGCCTCTCACAGCGTGAGCTGTGGGAGACCTCGCCTGTGCCAGTCGGTGATCCTGCAAACTACATTTGCAGTTTCATCGAGATCAAAGGAGCACTCACGGAGAAGGATTGTGAAGCAGCCATCCAGCGGGTGGTTGAACGGCAGGAGGCTCTTCGCATCTCCCTTCTGCCCGGAAAAGACAGGCCCTTGCAGCTCGTTCGCGCCACAGGCACGGCACCATTGCGACACCGTGCCCTCTCGCGTGAAGAAGTGCGTCCGGAAGCCCTGGAAGATCTGCTCAACGAAACCTACAGGGAGCCATTTGATCTGGTGCGAGGCCCGATCTTCAGGGTCGACATGCTTCGTCGTGCCGCGAACGACCACATCCTGGCCTTTTCAATTCACCACGCCATTGCGGACGGCTGGTCGCTGGGTGTCTTTGTACAGGATCTTTGCACCGCATACGTCATGGGGATGACAGGCCTCCGCAAAGCCATGGCTGTGGGCATGATGGGCATGCCGAGCTCACTGTCGCCCGTACCCCAAACCTACACTGAATGGGCCGCCGCCGAGCGGGCCACATGGTCGCGACCGGAATTAGGCCTTCGCATGGACTATTGGAAATCCAAGCTGGGCGGGGCACGTCAGCTCTTTGCCAATGCCGACGGGTCTCCTCACAAGCATCAATCCTTGCAACGGTGGATCTCAGCGGTTCCCGCCGATCTGACGCGTGCCGTAAAGGAACTGGTCCGCCAAACTGCGACCACGCTTTTCAGCACCCTGCTGGCGGCATTTCAAGTGACCCTGGCAAAATGGGCGGGGCGTGATGACATAGTGGTGGGCACTCCCGTCGCCAATCGTGGCAAGGCATTCGCTCGTCAGACGATGGGTTACTTTGCGGGCGTGGTGCCCTTGCGAGGACAGGTCGATCCAAACCAACTCTTTTCCAGCCATCTTCGTACAGTGCATGAAACGACGGTTGATGCCTTTGCGAACGCCATCCCTTTCGCGGAACTGGCGGTGGCCCTTGGGGAGCCCCGATCACCTGGATTGCACTCGATCTTTGACGTCCGCTTTGCCCTGCAAAATCACCCCACTCCAGATGTCGTGCTGCCGCGCATCTCGACCAAGCTGCGAATGCGCTCCACCGGCACGGCACGATTTGACCTTGGATGCGAAATTACTGAAACCGGACCGGAGCTCGAGGTCGTCTGGCTGTTCAAGCCACAGATGTTTCCCACCTCCAGCATCAGCGAACTGAACGTCTTGTTTCTGAGCTTGCTGTCCAAAGCATGTAGAAGCCCTGAATGCCGCAACGCCTCGCTGGCAGCCTAGCAGACATGAACTCCTCGCCGACACAAACAAACACCGTTTCTTCAGCCGACACGACCGCAGAGGCCCTGAGCCACGTTGGCGAAGAGTATGCGCGGCTCCATGCGCATTGGGCATGCCGGGCCGCATTTCCCTTGATCGTCATCCTGCTTGTCCTGTCCCAGGTCGGCATCGGCCTGGCCGTGTACCACGGATGGATCTGGCTGGGCCTGCCTGCGGTCCTCCTGGCCAGCCACTTCATGCACGGGGCACTGATTGGGTTTCACGAGGCCTCCCATGGGCTTTTAAGAAAGAGCCGCCTCTTGAATGAAATCGACGGCATCATCGTGGGGACATTGAGCTTCGTTAGTTTTACACTCTACCGTGTTGCCCATCAAACGCACCATGCACATCTGGGAACGGAACGCGATGAGGAGCTTTGGCCGTTCGTGATCGTTGATTCTCCGCGTTGGTTCAGGAGGCTCATCGCGTTCATCGAGCTGAATGCGGGCCTTCTGTTCACACCCTATCTTTTCGCGCGCGTCTTTTTAAGAAAGGGCTCGTTCATCAAGAGCGGCAAGGTCCGCCGTCGAATCTGGGCGGAGTTTGGTTTGATGGCCGTCTTTTGGGTGCTCGTCATCAGCGCCGTCGGGTATTTGAATGTGTGGGCTTATTTCTTCTGGGCCTACCTGGTGCCGGGAGTCATCGCGGGCAACATGCAGAGCTGGCGGAAGTATATCGAACACGTCGGACTGCGCGGCCATACTTCGAACAGCGCCACCCGAAACATCATCTCGCACAGCTGGTCCGGCCGTCTGCTTTCGCTCACGCTTTTGCACGAGCCTTTTCATGGCGTCCACCACTGGCGCGCCGGACTCCCTCATACGGAGTTGCCGAAACATGCGGCACTGCTCGCGCCGACCGTCGAGGGCGACGTGCCTCCTTTCCCCAACTACCGGAGCGCTATCAAGGATCTGTTGCGCAACCTTCCAGATCCACGGTCTGGGAGTCACTGGCCTGATGCGAAATCAATCTCTGAAAACCTTGCAAAACTGCATGCTGACCAAAGCCGAGCCCCAGGGTGGCGCCGAGGCCTTGATCTACCAGGCCACCGGGTTGAAGAAGCTGTTCGACGGCGGCAAGGTGGCGGCGCTGCGCGGTGTCGATCTTCAGATCCGGCAAGGCGAGTTCGTAGCCATTGTGGGGCCCAGCGGCTGCGGCAAGAGCACGCTCCTCCAGATGCTCGGCGCCCTGGACCAACCGAGCGAAGGCGTCCTCAACTACCGCGGCCAGTCCATCCCGGCCATGCCCGATCCCGCCGAGTACCGCGCCCATGAGATCGGCTTTGTGTTTCAATCGTTCAACCTGCTGCCCACCTACACCGTGGAGGAAAACGTGCAGATCCCGATGTTTGAAGGCGGGCGCAGCCGGGCGCAGCGCACGCAACGGGCGCTGGAACTGCTGGCCTCGGTCGGACTGGCCCATCGGCTGACGCATTTTCCTTCGCAGCTCTCCGGTGGCGAACGCCAGCGCGTGGCCATTGCCCGGGCCCTGGCGAACAATCCCTGCGTCGTGCTCGCGGATGAGCCGACCGGCAACCTCGACAGCGACAACGCGGCGCAGATCATCGACCTGCTGCTCAGGCTGCATCGCGAGCTGGGCGTCACGCTCGTGCTGGTCACGCACGATGCCACCATCGCCCGGCTCGCCACTCGCATCATCCGCATGAAAGACGGCCGCGTCATCACGGACACAAGTTCACCCCTCACCCAGCTCTCCTGAATGACCTTCTTCACTGTTGTCACACGCGGTCTCATCCGGCGCCCGGTCCGCACCGGGCTCACCCTGGTCGGCATCTCCATCGGCATCGCCGCCGTCGTCGGCCTGGTCGGCATGGCCTGGGGCTACGAGAAGAGCACCGAGAGGCAGCTCGATGTCATCGGCGTGGACCTGCTGGTGAGCAACATGAGCTCGGGCATCATGCCCAAGATCTACGATGCCTCCCTGCAGGACAAGGTCGCCGTGCTGCCAAACGTCGCCGAAGCGACCTCCGTCCTGATGCAGCTATTGAGCATTGAGGACGCGCCGATGATGATGGTCTCCGGCCGGCAATGGGGCGGCTTCACCTGGAACAAGCTCAAGCTGGTCCAGGGCCGGATGCCGAAGGACGGCAACGAAAAGGCCGTGGTGCTCGGCTATCTCGCGGCCGAGGTGCTGAAGAAGAAAGTGGGCGACACCGTGCAGCTCGAGACCTCGGAACTGCCGGTGGTCGGCATTGTCGACGGCGGAGCGGTGGTGGAGAACGGCGCCATCATTCTGTCCTTGAATGTGATGC
>OUNM011007779.1_pt1 | contig 14473 bp, 11 predicted proteins | sample 1769961 | NCBI WGS metagenome assembly OUNM01 (sample SAMEA3914820, study PRJEB12502) | metagenome | biome: forest; material: soil | place: USA | collected 2012-03-12 | depth 0.3 m | reverse complement strand
TCATTACGCCGCGCGGATGCAGGCGGCCTCGCTGAAACGACTGCAAGGTGACCTGCGCGCCGCCTACCGCCACCATGCCCGGCTTGCCGGCCATTATCCGCGCCGGCCGGAGCCGCTGGTCGAAATGGCGAATGACGCGCTGCAGCTCGGCAATCCCGCCGATGCGGTCGGCAGCCTGTCGCTGGCGCTCAAGATCAGGCCTGGCTTCGGGCCGGCCCTCAACGCACTGGCGCAGCTTGCGAACCAGAGCGACCAGGTGGAGACCGCGCTCGCCCTTTACCAGAAAGCGCTGAGCCGGCAGCCTTACGCCATCCAGCCGGCGACGGGCGCTGCGCAATGCCTCGCCAATCTCGGTCGCGTGGCGGAATACGAGACGCTGATGCAGTCACTGCTCCAGCGTCATGGCGCGAGCCCGCCGGTGCTGACGGCAAGGGCGAATATCGAGCTCCAGCTCGGGCGCTATGCGGAGGCCCGCGCCGTCGCCGAAGCGCTGCGCGCCGCTTCTCTCACGGATTACGGCAGCCTCGTCGCGCGCGTCACCGTCTACCTGCGCAGCGGCGATCTCGATGCGGCGGAGGAGGCCTTGTCGCAGGCCTCGAACCTCAGCGCAGTCAACCTGGACAAGCTGCGCATCCATGCCGCGCGCTACGCCTTGGCGCGCTGGAGGCCGGAAATCGCGCTGCGATTGTTGGAAGGCCCTGACGGCGCCGTCAGCACCGGCGTGCGCAATGACGATCTCGCCGCCCGCGCCGCCTTCCTCGCCGGGCGCTGGCAGAGCCTCGAACGGCACCTGCAATCGCAGTTGAAATCGGCGGCCTCGTACCGCCAGCTCCGCAACCTGCCGTCGCATATCTCGCAGAGCCATCTCGGCCAGTTGCTGGATGAGGCGAGGCTGGAGCCGGAGGCGGCTGAGCGCATCACCGCGCTGCACGCCATGCCCGGCCATGCCCGGCTGGATGAGGCTATCGCCCTGGCCAGAGCCTATCCGGATTACACTCCGGCGGCGATCGCCGTCTTCATGGAGTTGCGCCGCCGTGGCCGTCTGGCGCTTGCGCCGGCTTCGGAGGAGGAGCGCGATCTCATCCCGAAGCGTCTCTCGCAATATTGGGACGCCGATACGCCGCCGGCCGATGTCGTGGCTTATTGCGAGACCTGGCGGGTGATGAATCCGGATTTCGCCTATCGCCGTTATAGCGAAGACGAGGCCAGCGATTTCCTCGAAAAGACCTATCCGCCCGAGATATTGGAAGCTTTCGAGCGCGCGCCCGAACCGGCGATGAAGGCGGACCTGTTCCGCCTCGCCCTGCTATTGGCAGAGGGCGGCTACTACGCCGACGCGGATGACCGCTGCCTTTCGAGCATCGCCGATCACGCGCCGAAGGGCCGTGATCTGGTACTCTACCAGGAAGATCTCGGCACGATCGGCAATGACTTCATGGGCGTCGTGCCCAACCATCCGGTGATCCGGCTGGCGCTGGACCAGGCGGTTGAGGCGATCCGGCGCAACGACAACGATATCCTCTGGCTCTCGACCGGGCCGGGGCTGATCACCCGCTCTCTGGCGGCGCTGGCGCTGAAGGGCGGGGCCAGCCTCGAAGACTTCCTTGGCCGGGTACATATCTTCGACAATCACGAGATACGCCGCATCTTCGCGCCGCATTGCGCCGCATCCTACAAATATTCTTCGAAGCACTGGAGCCGCACCTCCTACAAGAAGGTGCGCTCCAAGGTCTCGCATCAATTGGAAAAGCTGCTGACGACGGTGCTGGAGGGGTAGGGCCTATCCCATCTGTCGTCATCCCTGCTTTTGCGGGAATGATGACAACAAAAAGCCGGCGCCAATTGAATGGCTCCGGCCTTTTTTTCGTCAATTCAGCGATTAAGCCGCTTCGCTCTCGCCAACCAGCTCTGCGCCGCGCTCAGCGAGTTTCGCCCTGATCGCAACTGGAACCTGGCGGGCCGATTTGGCGCGCGCATGGGGCATTTCGGCGGTCGGCTCGTCATTGCCGTAGAGCGCCTCATGCTCGGCCCAGTTGTCGAAGCTCGCGCGGTCGACGTTGTCGATGAAGGTCTCGGCCGGGGTGTTCTCGGCGAGGATCAGCGCGTGTTCCGGCGTCTCGACATGGTAGTAATGGAAGGTCGTCGGCAGGCTTTCTTCCCGCATGACGCTGGTGCCGTTGAGCAAGGCGCCGGCATGGATCAGCACGCCGTCGATCATCAGTGCGTGGTCCGGCGAGACCAGCAGGTCGCGGCAGGGCACGTTCTCGGCGATCGCATGAGCGCGGATGCGGATGGGGAAGGACCGTGTCGGGTCGGCGAAATAGCGCGACACCGTCTGGATGCCGACCCACTTCACCGTGGTCACGGCGCCGTCGGCGGTCGTGATCGTGTCGCCGATCTTGAGGTCCTGCACCTTGCGCTCGCCCTGCGGCGTCGCGATCAGCGTGCCCTCGAAGAAGCAGATCAATGTGTCCTTGGCGACGTTCGAGATGCGCTCGCCGCTCGAATCCAGCAGGGAGACCTTGATTTGCGTGTCGTTGTTGGCGATGCCGTTCAGGTCAGTCACCGTGACCGAACGCAGCGCATGCTGCCAGTTCGGCGTGCCGTTGCCGGTATAGGTCATCTTCCAGTTATCGGTATTGCCGATGCGGGTGAGCTCGAACTTGCCGAGGTTTTCGGCCAGCACGATCTTGTCGGCATCCGCTCCGGTGATCGTGAACTTGATCGCCGCGATGTCTTCCGGCGATCCCGAAGAAGCGGCGATCGTGGCGGCGGGAGCAAGGAAGGGGCTTGAGCCGAGATCGGTAACGGTATTGTCGCCCGATGTATGCTTATCCAGGTCAAGCGTGTAATCGGTGGCCATCTCAATACCTCCCCATAAAACTTTAGTCTTACAAAAAAAGACATTCGGGAAATAGATTCCGTTGAATAGCGCTTGTGTCAACTGGTCTAATCCAAATGGAAAAAATAAGCCTTCGAGGGGTAAAATATACCTCATTTTAGCTAAGCTATTGGCGCAAAAGGCAAGTTTCAGGAGCAGAACAGGCATTCTCGGGCGGAAGCACACGGAAATAAAATTAAATGTGACTGGAAACACGAAGAAACATTTGCCGCTGTTGCAAGGAAGTCTGTCCCGGCCTGGCCGGAACAACGACAGCGGTGATGAATTCGCGGTTTGCCACCGGGTTTCCCGCCGGATGCATTGACTCCTTCACACCGTCGCCGGCTATTGATGTTAGCCGAATAATTTCCGGGAATTCTTGGGATGACGCAGACGCTCGCCGCACCATCCGCCGCCGTTCCGGTGCGCACCTCATCCCTCCTGCGCACCATCATCGCCACCAATATCGGCGCGGTGTTCGAGTGGTACGATCTCGTGCTCTACGCGATGTTCGTGGTGGTGTTCTCGAAGCAGTTCTTCGTCACGGCTGATCCGTCGGTTGGCGTCATCCTCAGCCTCTCGACCTTCGCCAGCGCTTGGCTGGTGCGCCCGCTCGGCGCCATCGTCATCGGCAATTATGCCGACAAGGCCGGGCGCAAACCCGCACTCATCCTCTCGGCCGGCCTGATGATGCTCGGCACACTGATGACGGCCATCCTGCCGAATTACGCCAGTATCGGCATCGCCGCGCCGATCCTGCTGGTCTGCGCCCGCCTGCTGCAGGGCTTTTCCGCCGGCGGCGAGTTCGGTAGCGCGACCGCCATGCTGGTCGAGCAGGACCCCACCCGGCGCGGTTTCTACGCCGCCACCCAATGGGCGAGTTCGGGCTTCGCCGTCTTCATGGCCTCGATGTTCGCCTTCCTGATCAACACGTCGCTGACGCCGGATCAGGTCGCCTCCTGGGGCTGGCGCATTCCCTTCCTCTTCGGCCTGCTGATCGGCCCGGTCGCCTGGTATATCCGCCAGCGCGTCGATGAATCCGCCGAGTTCGAGCACACCGAACAGGCCGCCACGCCGCTTGTCGAGGTCGTGACGGAGGATAAGCTCCGCATCCTCGTCGGCGCGGGGCTGGTCGCGGCAGGCGCTGCCGGCAGCTTCATGAACACCTATATGCCGACCTTCGCCACCACCAAGCTCGGCCTTGATCCGTCCGTCTCGCTGATCGGCACCATCGTCGCCGGGCTGATCAACTCGACCATTCCGTTCATCTTCGGCGCGCTCTCCGACAGGACCGGCCGCGTACCGCTGATGACCGGGTTCGCGATCCTGGCGCTTTTCGCAACCTATCCGATGTTCCTCTGGCTGGTCGCGAGTCCAAGCGTCTTCACCCTCATCGCCATCCAGGCCATGCTCGCCTTCGTGCTCTATAGCGGCTACTACGCGGTGGTGCCCTCGGCGCTGTCGGAACTTTACCAGACGCGCCGGCGCGTGACGGGCATCTCGATTTCCTACGTGCTCGGACAGTTGCTCTTCGGCGGTGTGACGCCGCTGGTCGTCGGCGCGATCGTCGGGCAGACGGGAAACCCGACGCATGCCGGGCTTTACCTCACGGCGATCATCGCGATCAGTATTGTGAGCATCTGGGGCTGTCGGCGGTTGGGGGTGAGGTAGAAGGTGTTGCCGTCATTGCGAGGAGCGGAGCGACGCGGCAATCCAGGAGTCGTGGGCGCTAGCGACCCCTGGATTGCTTCGGCTCTGCCTCGCAATGACGGTCAGGCCTCACATATTCTGCAGCACCTGGAACAACTCCTGCACCACCGAGATGATCTTGGCGTTGGCGGAATAGGCGTTCTGCACCTGGATCAGGTTGGAAAGCTCCTCGTCCACACTGACGCTGCTGGTGTCGGAGGCCTTCGCCTGCAAGGTGCTCACTGTGACCTGCTGGCCGGCATCAAGGCTCTGTGCGGCGGTTGAGGCCGCGCCTTGCGCTGCGATGATGCCGTTGAGGAAATCGCCGACCGTGCCGGTATAGGGCGCACCCGTGCCCGACAGCCCGGCCTGATAGGAGAACTGCCGCGTCGTGTCGGTCAGTCGGTCGAGCATCAGGTTCGGCCGGGTCGCGTCGCCAGAGGCAGTGGAGGAACTGCTGGCGACCAGCTTCGAGGTATCGGCAACCACGCCGGGGTTCACCTTGATGCGGCTGGCAAAGCCGGTGAGCTGGCTGCCATTCTCGAAGGAGCCGGTATAGGCCGTATTGCCGGAGCCATCGACGAAGAGCGGCAGCTCCGTGGTGCCGGTCAGGCTCGTGCTGGTGATGTTGGCGCCGAGGCTGTTGACCTTCGCCGTGCCGGTGCCGTCATCGAGCACCTGCAACGTATTGCCGGACGGGTTCGAGACGGAGACGTTGATGCCCTTCGCCGTCAACGCCGACTGGATGCTAGAAATCGCCGAACCCACACCGCCCGAGAAGGAAACGCCAATGACGATGTCGTTCGGATCGGTCGAGGTGCTGGAGGAAAGCGGGAGCGAAGCCGGATTGTCGACATCGACGATCCTGACATTCTTCGTCACCCCGCCCTGCGTATAGGAAAAGGAGGCGGCGTTGCCATCCTGGATGCCGGTAAGGTCGATCGAATAGCCGCTCTGTGAGCCCGAGGTCACCGCGGTCGAGGCGGGTGAGGAATCCGATAAGGCTTGCGAAAGGTTCGCCGCCAGCACGTCGAGCTGCGTCTGCGCCTGCGGCAGGGTAGTGTCGCGCAGGTCGAGCAGCGACTTGAACTCGCCCGAGCGGAAGATTTTGCCCGCGTCGACCGTCGTGCCATTCGGGTTGACGATCGACAGCGTGCCGCCGCTCGCCTGCGCCGAGAGGTTCGACTGCGCATCGAATTTCAGCCGCACCGCCGTGGAGCCGTCGAACAATGTCGTGCCTGACGTGGTGGCGACAGAGACGCTGCCATTCGACTGCTGCGTCACCTTGATATCCATCAACTGCGAGAGCTGGTCGATATAGGCGTCGCGCTGGTCGAGCAGGGCGGTGTTGTCGCCGCCGGTGCTCGCGCTGAGCTGCTTGCTGACGCTTTCGAGCCCCGCAAGCGCGGTGTTCGCCGCGGTCACGTCGTCCGAGATTTGGCTCTCGGTGTTGGAGCGCAAAGTCTGCACGCCGTCCGAAAGATCGTTCAGCGAGCCGGCAAGCTGCTGCGCATATTGCAGTACTTGCGCTCGGTTGGTGGTGGAGGACGGGTCGCTCGCCAGCGTCTGCAGCGACGAGGTGAAGTTGTTGTAGAGGGTCGAGAGCGACGAGCTGTCATCCGTCGAGCCGAAGAGCTGGTCGAGCTGCTGGATATAGCTCGACGCCGTGCTGGTGTAGCCGGCGCTGGAGTTGGCGCTCCAGAGCTGCTTCTGCAGGAGCTGGTCCAGCGCCCGCGTCACCGTGCCTGTCTGCACGCCGCCCGAGGCGTTCTGGATCGTCGTCAGCGTCTTCTTGACGTAGCTGCTCGAACTCGCGTTCGAGACATTCTGCGAGATCAGGTTGAGGAGCGCCGTATTGGCGCTCAAACCCGATGTCGCGATGTTGAGGCTACTGGTCAGGCTCATCGGTCGTCGCTCCGGTGATTATCCGTTTCAGCGGATGATGTTCAGCACATCCTCCAGCATCTGCTGGGCGGTGGAGAGCACCTTGGTGTTGGCGGAATAGGCCTGCTGCGTGACGATCATCTTCGAGAATTCGGAGCTGATGTCGGTGTTCGAGGCTTCTACCGCGCTGGAGACCAGGCTGGTGCCGTTCAACCCGGCGATCGGCTGGCCGGAAGCGAGTGTCTGCGCATAGACCCCGCCATCGAGCTGCTGGAGCCCGTCATCGCCATTGAACTGCACCACGGCGACCTGCGCCAGCGTCAGCGTCTGCCCGTTCGAATAACTGCCGACGACATTGCCGGAATTATCGACCGAGATCTTCTGGAGCTGGCCGGAGGCAAAGCCATCCTGAAGCGTCGAGGTGGCGTTCACCGCGCCCGAGGAGTCGTTGTACTGCGTCAGGCCATTCGTGCCGGTGGTCAGCGTTGTCGCGCCGATCGAGACGCCGTCGATCGTCATCGCCGGGATGCTGATCGAATTCGACGATGTGAGCTGGCCGCTGGAATTGAAGGTGAAATTGCTGCCGATGCGCGTCCAGGCCACCGTCGAGCCGGTCGCGGTGGAATCGGTCTGCGCGAAGGCCGCCCAGGTGGCCGGCGGGCCATCGGCTGTCTTGCCCCAGCGGATGTTGAGCGTCGCCGAGGTGCCGTCCGCTGCGTAGACCGGCATGGAGCCGCCCGAAACAGTCTCGCTTTCGAAGGTCGCCTCGTCCGCACCCGTGACGGTGCCTGATGTCAGCGGATCGGTCGTGTAGGCGGTGGTATCGGAGTCCAGCAGGTTGCTGCCGCCAGCCGAGGATTTCGTCGTCACCGGCACCGAAGGCAGGTTAGCCTTGTAGGTGATGCTGGTGGTCGCCTTGGCGGCGAGCTGGTTCGAGGTGACGTGGATCGCGCCGTAGGAGGTGCCGCCAGAAGTGCCGGTGGTGCCCTTCAGGTAATAGCCCGCGCCGTTGACGAGATAACCATTGGCGTCGAGTGCGAAGTCGCCGCGCCGCGTATAGACGTCGCCGCTGTTCGAGACCGTGCCGGTGGAGCTGATATCCGTGCTCGGGCCGACCACGAAATAGCCTGGCCCGTTCAGCGCGAGATTGGTGCCGATGCTGGTGGAAGTGACGGTGCCCTGCACCGTATTGGTCTGCGAGGTCCGCGCCAGCACAGTGCCGGCGATGGTGTTGCTGTGTAGCAGATCGGAAAAACTCGTTTCAGCCGTCTTGTAGCCGATCGTCTGCGAATTCGCGATGTTGCCGGAAATGTTTTCGAGGGCGTAGCTCTGGGCAGCAATGCCCGACACCGCCGTACTCATGGCAGAGAAAATACCCATCAGATACTCCAACGCATACACTTACGCGCCGCGACAGGAATGCCAGACACACGGCATCCACCCGCGACCGTTGGTGATTTTGCAAGAAGCGCGCCGGAGCTATCCGATTGATAAATCAGCCTATATGTGCAGAAACATTCGAATCAGGGCAATTTTGAGCCAGCGTTTTTGCCGGGGCCGGCAGGTTTTGCCGGGTGCCGTGCATGCCGCCAGCGCTCCGGACTTGATCCGGGGCCCATAACCGCAGCCTCGTCCCGAGGCTGTCGAAGGAAGTTGGCTCTGGCCCCAGTTGAAATCAGTGGACGCCCAGGCTCATGCGCGTCGCCGAAGTCACAGCCAGGGTCACCTCGGGCGGCTCGTTATGGGCCCTGATATTGACTTTGCTCCTGATGGCGATCGCCGGCCGTGGCGGACCGAAAAGGGCGAGCAGCGCGCTTTCGGCCACTACGCGGCTGAACGGTTCGACGCTCGACTTGACCTTGTAGCGTGGCGTCTTTCCGTCGCTCGGCATCTGCTCGATGATCTCGTATGTGCAGCCGTGTCCCTCGTCGTTAAAAGTCTCGGGAACGAGGAAGACCAGGTCGCCGATTTCGAAACTGCTGTCGGTCATGTCGTTCCTTTTTCGGCTTTGATGGATGTGTGCGGCATAGGCCAAATCCAAAGCGTCATATCGCGCGGCATGCATGCTGCGCGATATGACAGCGATGGCGATCGAGAGCCTTAAGTGGCTGGCGCCTCCAGCACGAGTTCGGCGATCATCGCTTCCGTCGTGATCAGGAGCGAGGCGACCGACCCCGCATCCTGCAAGGCGGTGCGCACCACCTTGGCCGGATCGATGATGCCCGCCTCGATCATGTCGAGATAGGCGCCGGCCTGCGCGTCGAACCCGAAATTCGGGTCCGTTGCTTCGAGCAGCTTGCCGACCACCGTTGCGCCTTCATAGCCGGCATTGTCGACGATCTGGCGGATGGGCGCTTCGAGGGCCCGCAGCACGATCGAAATACCGGCCTTCACCTCGGCATTGCTGGCGACGAGGCCAGCGAGCGAAGCCTTGGCGCGCAGCAGCGCGATGCCGCCGCCCGGCACGATGCCTTCCAGCACGGCCGCGCGGGTCGCGTTGAGCGCATCGTCGATGCGGTCCTTCTTTTCCTTGACCTCGATCTCGGTCGCTCCGCCCACGCGGATGATGGCGACGCCGCCCGAGAGCTTGGCAAGGCGCTCCTGGAGCTTCTCCTTGTCATAGTCGGAGGTCGTCTCCTCGATCTGACCCTTGAGCTGGGCGACGCGGGCGGCGATGTCCTTCTTCTTGCCGGCGCCATCGATGATCGTGGTCGCCTCCTTGTCGATCCGCACGCGCTTGGCGGTGCCGAGCATCTCGATGGTGACGTTCTCGAGCTTGATGCCGAGCTCCTCGGAGATCAGTTCGCCGGCGGTGAGCACCGCGATATCCTCCAGCATCGCCTTGCGGCGATCGCCGAAGCCGGGCGCCTTGACGGCCGCGACCTTCAGGCCGCCGCGCAGCTTGTTGACGACCAGGGTTGCGAGCGCTTCGCCCTCCACGTCTTCCGACAGGATCAGCAAGGGCTTGCCGGTCTGCGCCACGGCTTCGAGCAGCGGCAGCATGGGCTGCAGCCCCGAAAGCTTCTTCTCGTGGATCAGGATGTAGGGGTCTTCGAGTTCGACGACCATCTTCTCGGCATTGGTGATGAAATACGGCGAGAGATAACCGCGATCGAACTGCATGCCCTCGACAACGTCGAGCTCGCTCTCGGCGGTCTTGGCCTCCTCGACGGTGATGACACCCTCGTTGCCGACCTTCTTCATCGCCTTGGCGATCATATCGCCGATCGCCTTATCGCCATTGGCGGCGACGGTGCCGACCTGCGCGATCTCGGCGGAAGACTGCACCTTCTTGGCGCGCCCCTCGATATCCTTGACCACGGCCGCGACGGCAAGGTCGATGCCGCGCTTGAGGTCCATCGGGTTCATGCCGGCGGCGACGAGCTTGACGCCTTCGCGGATGATCGAGGAAGCGAGCACGGTCGCGGTGGTGGTGCCGTCACCGGCAAGGTCGTTGGTCTTATTGGCGACCTCGCGCACCATTTGCGCGCCCATGTTCTCGAACTTGTCGGAAAGCTCGACTTCCTTGGCGACGGTGACGCCATCCTTGGTGATGCGTGGCGAACCGTAGGATTTGTCGATGATGACGTTGCGGCCCTTGGGGCCAAGCGTCACCTTGACGGCGTTGTTGAGGATTTCCACGCCGCGCAGCAGCCTGTCGCGGGCGTCGGTTGCGAATTTTACGTCTTTGGCAGCCATGATGTGGCCTCCGGTCTAAGAAATGAAGATTGGGGCAGGGGGCGGACAGCGATCAGCCGATCACGCCCATCACGTCGGATTCCTTCATGATGAGGATATCCTCACCCTCGATCTTGACTTCCGTGCCGGACCATTTGCCGAACAGAATCTTGTCACCGGTCTTGATGTCGAGCGGCACGAGCTTGCCGGATTCGTCGCGCGCGCCGGAGCCGACGGCGATCACTTCGCCTTCCTGCGGCTTCTCCTTGACGGTGTCGGGAATGATGATCCCGCCCTTGGATTTGTCTGCGCCTTCGAGCCGCCGGACGGCGACCCGATCATGGAGAGGTCGGAATTTCATGGAGGTGCCCCTTCCGGGCTGGGCGCGCAGCGGCGCGCCTGTCCAACCTCTCTACGCTCTTTGGCACTCGATAGATAGGAGTGCTAATCGAAACTTGGGTATCTTGAACGTGGACCGTCATCGGCAGGCGCACGATGTATGGTTTCCGGAGCCCGGACCGGGCCGGGCTCCGGGTAAATCCTGAATCGGGATCAGAGATAGCCGTTTGTGCCGTCGGGCTGAATGCAGGTATTGCCAATCGGGCAGAGCGGCTTGTCATGGGTCGGCACGAATGCCTGCTGGGTTATCTCGCGTACGGCGCAGAAAGCTCCGCTGCTGACGTAACGATCGAAGACGTTGGGCGAAGAATAAAGCACCACGCCGCCCTGCTGAACAACGATCGCCTTCGCCTGATCGCAGGTGAGGGTGGTGGTCAGGGGCGCTGCCATGGCGAAGGACGGGATGCAGAGGGCGAGAATGCCTATGATGTTCTTTTTCATCGAGTAGCTCCAGAAAGCGCGGCCGCCGCCTTAAGAGACTGCGCCGCTATCTGGGATACTGATTTCGCGATTGGTTTATTCCTCCGGTCTCGACTTCGTGAGCGAGAGCTGCCGACTTCTTTCCAGTGTCATTCCCGACGCGCGCTAGCGCGAGCGGGAATCCAGGAGTCGCTTGCGCCGACGGCCCTGGATTCCCGCTCCGGCTTCGCCGGTCGGGAATGACAATTGAAGAAATGAGATTCAGCTCTCGAGCAGCCGCACCGCCGCCTCACGCACCCGCCGCGCCACTTCCTCCGGCCCGGCCTCTCGCGTCAGTTGCTCCATCGGCACTTCCAGCGCCACCGGAATGCCCTTCGGCAGATGCGCCAGCACACCGAGAATATCGAGCCCGCCTTCGCCCGGCGGCAGGCGCTCGGCGCGGGCATGATGCAACAACCCCTCCGTCGTGGTCGGCTTCTCGGCCGGCGCATCGCAAACGTGGGTAAAAGGCAGCCATTCCGGCGGCAGCGCTGCAAGCTCCGCGAAGGTGCTGCCCGAGCGGTCGAAATGCAGCGTATCGACCAGCAGGCCGACATTCTCGCGCCCACTGCCTTCGATGATCCGTCGCGCCGTCGCGATATTTGGCGCAACCGTCCAGGGAAAGAACTCCATCATCGCGGTCAGGCCATAAGGCTTCGCCAGATCGGCAATCGCGCCGAGCCGGTCGCTCAGCCGCCCGAGATCGGGATCGTAAGGCGCGGTGATCAAGCATTTCGCGCCAAGCTCCGCACCAACCGCCAGGAACGGCTCCAGCGCCGCGACATCGATGTCAGGCGTGATCCGCACGAATTCGATATCCCCGGCCGTGATGCCGGTCTCCGCCATCGCCGCCCTGGTCTCGCGCAGCATCGCCTTGTCATCCATCAGCGGATAGCCGGGGCTCTCCGCATTCACCGCGATCAGGCGCAGGCCGACCGATTGATACCCCGTCCGCGCCGCGACGCGGATCATCTCCGGCGGCGGCAGGGACAGGACGGTGAGATGAGCGAGGGAGAGGAGAGGGAGCATTCTAATTCCGGCAGAACGGGGGAGTAATCCTTCCCCTTGATGGGGAAGGTGGCCTGGAAGGCCGGATGGGGTGGCAGCGCCAATGTTTCAGAACGGCGGGCTTCCACCCCATCCGTCAGCTTCGCTGCCACCTCCCCCATAAAGGGGGAGGATTACGAGGCCGAGCCCTTCTTGCATCATCCTCAAACCTCGAACGCCACTACCCCCGCCGCATGCCGCCCCGCGATATAACCAAACGTCATCGCCGGCCCGAGATTGATGCCACCGGCGGGATAATGCCCGCCCATGATGCTCGCCATGTCCGTGCCCGCCGCATAAAGGCCGGGAATGGCCGAGCCTTCCGCATCCGTCACGCGCGCGGAGCCATCCGTCTTCAGCCCCGCAAAAGTGCCGAACGAACCGGGCACCACCTTGATCGCGAAGAATGGTCCCTGTTCAATCGGCGCGACGCAGAAGTTCGGTTTTTGCGCCGCGTCACCCTGCTTGCGGTTATAAAGCGTGCTGCCACGCCCGAAGGCCGGGTCCTCGCCGTTGCGTGCATGAAGATTATACTCGTCGACCGTCTGCCGTAGCCCCGCAGGGTCGATGCCGCAGGCGCGCGCCAGTTCCTCGATCGTCTCGCCTGACTTGATATAGCCGGAGCGTAGATGCGGCATGACCGGCACCGGCGCTGGCCGCGCGATGCCGAACCCGTAGCGCCGCTGAAAACCGCGTGTCGCAATCAGCCAGGAGGCGATCTCTTCGCCCGCCGGCACGGCGGCGAACATCGCGGCGACATAATCGTAATAGCCCGCCGCCTCGTTGACGAAGCGCCGGCCGTTCTTCAGCACGCCGATGATGCCGGGTTTCGCCCGCTCGATGATATGCGGGAAATGCCCGAAGCTGCCATCGGCATAAGGCACGCGCGAAACCGGGCACCATGCGCCGGCTGCTGCCAGCGTCGCATCCACCACGCCACCCGCGCTTTCGCCAAGCCGCAACCCGTCGCCGCTGACGGAAGCCGGCGGCAGCGGCAGGTGCGCGTCCGCCGCTGCTTCGTTCGGGAACAGAGCGCGGCGGCGCTCCGGATCATTGGCGAAGCCGCCGGTCGCCAGCACTACGCCACGGAGGCTGCGGATCTCGATCTCGCCTTCCGGCGTCGAGAGCATCGCCCCCTTCACCGCGCCATCCTCACAGATCAGCGCCTTCGCGGCAGCATTGACCCGCAGCTCCACGCCCAAATCGGCGGCCGAGCGCATCAGCCGCGCCACCAGCGCGTTGCCGTTGACGAGCTGCATCGCCCGGCCATGTCCCGCAAGGTCAATCATGTGGCGGCCAAGGTGCTTGGCGACATGCAGTGCCGATTTCGCCGAGCGCGTCGCGGTGAGGAAAGCGCCGAGATCCTTGCCCGCCATGATCGGCATGCCGAGAAAGGCCGTCTCGCGCATCGGCAGGCGCAGCTTATCGATCAGGTTGCCAAGGTCGCGCGCATCGTAAGGCGCGGGCGCGACTGAACGGCCACCGGTGCCCGCGCCTGGTGTATCGCCATGGATATCGGCAATCGCATTGCCATCGGCGAATTGCAGTGCCGTGTGGGTTTCGAAGAAGGCGACCATATGCGGCGCGGCATCCAGAAACGCATCGATCCGCGTGGCGTCATAGCGGTTGCCGAGCTCATGGCGCAGGTAGGTGCGCGGTGTTCCTGGGTCTTCCACGATGCCGGCGCGGCGCGCCAGCGGGTTCAGCGGCGCCCACATCCAGCCGCCGGACCAGGCGGTCGCGCCGCCGCAGACGGCATCCTTCTCCGCCACGATCACTTTCAACCCGTGCCAGGCGGCAGTCACCGCAGCCGAGAGGCCGGCAGCGCCGGAGCCGATGACGAGGAGGTCGCAGGTGGTAGGAGGAGGAGCTTCGGCGGGCAACGACAATTCCTTTGCCGCGAGCTTATCGCGCCCGGCAAGGCCTTGTCATGTCGGCCATTCGATCCTCCACCGTCATGGGCGGGCTTGATCCGACCGACCCGACCAGAGAGGTCGCCTGGGAGGCAGAAATGTCTGTATCCGACCCTCAGCGGTCTTTAGTGAAAAGATGCATAGCTTCATCCCAACTGGTCCAATTGCCTACTTCGACGCCAGATTCGTCGAATATCAAAAAGCCGCACCCTTCATCCGTCGGCAGCTCAAACCAGACAATTTTACGCTCATCGGAAACGTCTGATTGTGGCTGCTGGCTTTGCATGATCGAAGCAACTTCATGCGACATTATCGACTCTAGCGCCCTCATGGCGGCGGCATGCGCTTCTTCGATCGTTGCAAATGTGCCCGCCAACATCTCATACGGGATCGGGGCTTTCCGGTGAGGGAAGGTCGCGAGTTTAACAGTGTAACTCATACCAGAGTTATGCCGCCGCCCTGTTAATGTGGAGTTCTGCTTCCCGCCCATATCTGGCACTCCCGAAGGACCGCTTCTCTAACC
>OUNM010147299.1_pt1 | contig 14479 bp, 6 predicted proteins | sample 1769961 | NCBI WGS metagenome assembly OUNM01 (sample SAMEA3914820, study PRJEB12502) | metagenome | biome: forest; material: soil | place: USA | collected 2012-03-12 | depth 0.3 m | reverse complement strand
TTCTTGTTGAGCGCGGGCTGCTGGCCTGGCTGGCGAGCGGCGGACTCGCGCAGACTCAGCAGCGACTTCTTGTGGGCAAGAGTCCGTGATCGTCGCTCGGTGGCACGGAGGGCGGCGGTGACATCGGGAGAAGGAGGATCGCCGAAGATAAAGAACTTGATGAAAGCGGCTAGGAGGAGCACTATCGAGAGCTGGCCCAGGATGAAACCCTGGGTGAATGAAAGCCTGTGTCGAGGCGAGAGGCGCTTCGTTAGCAGCTCGCAATTGACCGCTTGTCGTCAAGCAGAGGCAGCTGCGCAAGACTCACGTCGGCTCGGGCTTGGCTGGACAGACATCCTGTGCCATTTTGTGCCGGTACTGAAGAAATATAATCAGCGACTCGGTCGCATTGTGGTCGAGAAGTCGGTGACGTTGTCGGAGTGTGGAGAAATCGAGTCTGGACAAGACGGCAGAAGCACAAGCATTATCTTATCGCTCAGCTAACGTTAGCGTCCATGCCCTGCAGCAGCACGGCAAGCGGCGGCAGGCAACCACAGGCGAGCTGCCAAGGGAGAGGAGGACCCACATTGACTGGACCACCTTGAGCTTCCATGCCAGGTCCCGGTCACTCTTGAGCCTCGACACTTGCATCCAGCACCTCAACCCAGCAAAAGCAGTCATCCCATTCAACCAAACACTCATCTTCAGGATTGGGCTTCCCGTCTCCAGGATCCGTGATTTCTGAGATGCCAGTGCCTGTCGCTCCGCTCTTCCCATGATGATCCGGAGACCGACCAATCTCCAACCCTGACGGCTTACTTGTTCAGTTGATTGATCCACTCAGTCCGCCAGCTCCCTTACCTCATAATTATACGCCCGATAGCCTCCAACAATATGGACGTCGTGCAGGCCTCCGCGGGCTATGTCACCAAGATGGTGTCGGCCGGTGACAGCGCAGCGGGAGTGTCCGGGACGTCCGGGGCACCGTCAACCAAGATGAAGATCTTGCTGCTGGACAGGGAGACGTTGCCCTTCATCTCGGCCTCGGTCACCCAGTCGACCCTGCTCAACCACGAGGTCTACCTCATGGACCGCCTCGACAACCCCAACCGCGAGAAGATGCGCCATCTACGCTGTCTGTGCTTCATTCGCCCACACCCGGACTCCATCGGCCTGCTGATCGACGAGCTGCGAGACCCAAAGTACGGCGAGTACCATTTGTTCTTCAGCAATGTCGTCAAGAAGTCCACCCTAGAGCGCCTGGCCGAGGCTGATGACCACGAGGTGGTCAAGCTCGTTCAGGAGTACTTTCTAGACTATGCCGTCATCAATCCGGATCTCTTCTCTCTCAACATGTCCCTTCCGATGCACCGGTTATGGAGCGGGAACCCAGACACGTGGAACACGGACTCGCTGCAACGAGCCACCGAAGGGGTCATTGCTGCCCTCCTGGCCCTGAAGAAGAAGCCCCTGATCAGGTACCAGAAATCTAGCACCCTCGCAAAGAAGCTCGCCTCCGAGGTGCGGTACTACATTACTCAGGAAGACCAGCTCTTCGACTTTCGCAAGGTTGACCCCCCGCCTCTCCTCCTGATCCTGGATAGGAGAGAGGACCCTATTACTCCCTTGCTCATGCAGTGGACCTACCAAGCCATGGTCCACCATCTCCTCGGCATCACCAACGGCCGTGTTGACCTCAGCGACGTCCCGGAGATCCGGCCGGAGCTCAAGGAGATTGTTTTGTCCCAGGATCAAGACCCGTTCTTCAAGAAGAACATGTATCTCAATTTTGGCGACCTGGGAGGCACCATCAAGGACTACGTTGAGCAGTACCAATCCAAAACGAAGAACAATGCCGACATTGAATCAATAACGGACATGAAGCGCTTCATTGAGGAGTATCCGGAATTCAGGAAGCTCTCCGGCAACGTCAGCAAACACGTCACGCTCGTCTCTGAGCTCAGCAGGAGGATCGGCGCTCACCACCTTCTCGAGGTCAGCGAGCTCGAGCAAAGCATAGCTTGCAACGACAACCACGCAACAGATCTGAGGGTACGGTCACCCCCTTCCCATAGCTTGCCATGTTCCTATCCTGACCTTCCCCAGAACATCCAAAAACAAATCCAATCCCCCTCCGTCACCCCCGAAAACAAAGTCTCCCTCGTCGCCCTCTACGCCCTACGCTACTCTAAGCACCCCTCCAACGCTCTCCCCATGCTCACCGACCTGCTCACTGCCGCCGGCGCCGTCCCGCCCCGCCAGGCCGCCCTCGTCGCCAAGCTTCTCACCTACCACCAGTCCCTGCAGCAGTCGGCAGCCACCACGCAGGGCATCACCGACCTGTTCGAATCCACGGGCCTGTTCAGCGCCGCCGGTTCCCGCTTCAAGGGCCTCAAGGGCGTCGAGAACGTCTACACGCAGCACTCGCCCCTGCTGGAGACCACGCTGCAGCAGCTGGTCAAGGGGAAGTTGCGTGAGGCGCAGTACCCGTTTGTCGAGGGCGGTGGCACGACGAGAGACAAGCCGCAGGATGTGGTGGTGTTTATCGTGGGAGGGGCGACGTATGAGGAGGCCAAGATGGTGGCGGGGATCAATGCTTCTAGTCCTGGGGTCAGGGTTGTGTTGGGCGGCACCACGGTGCATAATTCGGCGACGTTTATGGAGGAGGTGGAGGATGCTGTCGGGAGCTGGCCTGAGGCTGGCGCTGGAAGGCGACGATGAGGCGTGAAATAGAAGCGTATGGGAGTTGGTTGGTTAGAGTGTCTCAAGTGTCGCGTCAGGTCAAGAACTCTTGATTCTCTTGAGGGACTCGCTGATGGGAGGCTAACTCGATCTTTTGGTGCTCTCATTGAACCCAAACAACCACCATATGCACCTCTACACCAAACCTCGGCACCACCTCACAAATATCATCCCCTTTTTAACCAACCCCTACACCTCTAATCCTCTCTATCTCGACGCCGCTCTAGAGTCATGTACATCTTTTTCCAACCATGTACATCTTTTTCCAACCATGTACATCTTTTTCCAACCATGTACATCTTTTTCCAACTATGCACAACCCCCCTCCTCCATCTAAACCAACCGACAAGAATCCATACACCCATACCCCGCCGCCACACCCCCCTCCTCACTCTGATCCCCCTTGGTCCTCAACAAATACCCAGCCTCCTCATTCTGCAGCACCGTCCCGGTCTTCTGGTCCCACAGACACGTGCCGTACACGCCCAGCTCGCAGATCACACCGCCGTGCTCCAGCCGCCCGTTGCGCAGGATCGTGTTGGCCACGGGCGGCGGCGTGATGAGCTCCATCAGGATGTACGATCCCCAGTGCTCCTCGGGCACGGCCGCCAGCTGGTGGGGGATGGCGGAGCGGTAGAAGTTGTTGCCGCCGCCTTCGCGCTGGGGCTTCATGACGTATTTTTGGCAGGTTGTCGCGTCGTTGGCGAGCTGTCGGGCGGCTTGGCCGGCGGGCGTGGTGTCGAGCGGGTAGATGTTGGTGAAGGTCTTCCAGAGGGCGGCGTGGGCGGCCGGGGAGGTGGTGGTGGGGACGAAGCGGTCGAGGGCGGAGGGGGTGGCGGACACGGAGGGCGGGGTGGCGAGGACTTGTTGGACTTTTTTCATGCCCGCGAGCTGGGTGAGGATGGTCGGGCAGGCGATGGCGGCCGAGCGCTCGAGCTGGTAGCGCGCTTCGAAGGAGGCAGGGGTCGGGTAGTCGCCTGGTCCGTAGCCGGCGCGGAGGTAGGCGACGGCGACCTCGAAGGTGAGGGAGGGGTTGTGGGGTGGGTGGTAGAGGAGTTGGCGGCCTGGGGAGGAGGGCGCGAGGGTGGTGTGGGCGAGGAGCTGGGAGAAGGGGAGGCGGAAGACCGGGATGGGCTCCGGGCTGGCGGATTGCACGGCGTATTCGAGGTGGCGCTGGTCGAAGACGTTGCGCTCGCCATCTTGGACGAGGAAGATGACACAAGTTGGGTGGCCGAGGGCGGATGTGCCGTAGGCGTGGAAGGCAGCAGCCAGGCCGGCGGCGAGGCCGTCCGCGCTTCGGTTGGTGGGGAGATCAAGGGTGGATCGCGGGATGGGCTCCTTGAGGAAAGGGTACTCGGTTTTGGCGAGGTACCTTGGGTATTGTCAGACAAGTTGGTGGCAATAAAGGGGGTGCGGGGAGCGCCAACTCGTGAAGCAAGGAAGTTTGCGCCGACAGACCGCCAAATGATGAGGCAATAGTGTTGAATTCGACCTGCTTGATCTGGAGAATGTCGCCGTCCTGATGCACCATGTAGTCGGACCGGAAGAGACCAAGAGCGAGGTTCTAGGCGAGGAATGGTCAGCTGCCAGATATGGAGGCCGGGCCAAAGGTCAGAGAGACGTACCTGGACATAACCCTCCGCCTTCACCCGCAGATGGATATCCCACAGGCTGGCAATAAACTCATCACCGCCAGCGACCCTGTACATGATTGTCAGAGAAGAAGCCAGGAGAAGGTCCCAAAATAGACAGGGACGCACTCTTGCACAAGACCACTGAGAAACTCCTCATCCTGGCTGATGCGGGCATAAAGTTCGTTGTAGTGTGTCTGGATGGCGCGGGCTTCATCGAAGCAGCTCTTGGGGAAGGGGCTGGGAAAGAGCGTGACGGGGGCACTCATGGCCAGGATGCCCTCGGAGTCGTTGGCGGCGATGGCCGGTGGAGGCCGGACGGCGAGGCCGTTGGCGATGGTCCAGTCCTTGACGATCTGCACCAGCCTGTCCTGTTGGGGGGCATCATCGAGAGTCGGGGGGTAGGAGCCCCCTGTGAGAGACGACATGATGGAGCGAGTGTGTTGGGTGTGTGTTGTCTGCGTGATGTCTGTGTGTTGTCTGTGTCTGTGCGTGGTTGGTCGGGCAGCAGCAGCAGCGTGGCGGTTTCGGAGCGAAGCGTCGTGCGGTATTCTTGGTTCACAATACCTCAACGATGTATTTATGTTCAGCGCCGATTACAGGCCCCGAACTGCCGACGGGGTCCTCGGGGGTGCTTCTGGCGTGCTACCAGGATGCTTACAAAGCCAGAACCGACCTACTTTAGACTTGCTAAACTCTGAGCAGTGTTTCACGATAAATGTGCAAATAACATAGTTTGGGTACTTGGGGCCTCCTCTCATTATTCTATACCCAGTCAGTTTCACTCTTTCTGTCACATATTCCACACGAAATACGTTTCGAGCGTGCCTTTGCTGCCCCGCATTTGGACCTCGCGGGGTTGTCGCTTATCTGAGCTACTGTATCAGGGCAGGCGGGCAATGCTCACAGCAGCTGTTTTGTGTGCAGCGGTGCCAGCACGGGCGAGTAAGACGTCAAGAAGAGTTCCCCTCATAACGAACCAGAATAAAGGAAAGAAACAAACAATTGAATTCTATTGTCTTTACCCGTATTTCGTCTTCTGCCCTTGAATGCCGACCGACTGCCTCGCAGACTGCACAGTACTGCTCCATTAATCGCACGTGGATTCATACGGTGGCGTTGTTGCGGGCGGTTTGGGCTTTGAAAAAGATTTGAACTGCACTTCGGCAAATAACGTGAACACCCGTCAATCTTGACGCATCCCTGACCCCAGCCCGCGTCCTCGCGCGTTCCCACGCGACCTCCAGACTCTCGGGCTGTTTCCGCCCAGTCTCTCTGCGGATTGCCTACGGAGTACCTGAGGTTGTTCTTCGACTCCAGCGACTCGACACTGTGTTTGGACTCGCAGGCCATTCCTGCAGCTAGCCTTGCCGGACAGCAGTCAACCGATCTCGACTGCGCATTCAGAGTCCCTGCCTCGATCGTGCATCCCGCCTTTTCTCCGCTCCTCCAACCGATCGCCGTTTTCAGCCCACCCTCGCCGCGCCGGTGAGGCCCACCACACGCCAAGTTCAATCGCTTCCGACTTTCTAAATACCAACGTTACCTCCCAACCCGCCTCGAATTATCTACAAATCGCCTATTTCTACCATTCCGACAAGTTCGGCCTTGCCTCGAGACCCGCCACTTTGGTTCCTTGAGAGCTGTGCTCGTTATCCTTCGGCCTCACTTGCGCTAGCCGATTCTCTTCTCTTGCTCCCTGTCCAGTTCCTCGAGTTTTCACCCTCAACGCACATCCACAAGACTTCGTGGGTTCCACGAAGAGGGATTGGCATGGTGACCGCTCTCTGCAAAGCCCCCGGCTCGCCCTGACGCTTTGGCGCTGCCGCATGGAAACACCTCCCAGTGACAAACTCATGCTATCGATGCCAGTAAGTGTACGGCTCATCGAACTTAAGCATTGATCCTCTCTTGAGCATCTTGGCGAACCTCAAACTCACAGAATACCGTTTCTGACCGACCTCTCAATATAGGCCACCTGATCCTCAGCATGGCAGAAGAGGACCAGATAGATCCCTTCCTCTGGGACGAGGATAGGATTGTGCAAGAGCTGTGCACGGCAAACCGAACTTGGAAAGCACCTTCGGCGAAGCGGCTACCAGATCCCGCCGCACTCCAAGAAAAGCTTCGCGAATGCGGGGTCGACGGCGAATCGTTTCTGACATATGGAGACGAATTCGGCTTCGACAATCTTTGGAGCTGTTTGGGAGTCAAGAAGCTGCCTCACCAGTTGTCACTCAAAGATGCCATCAGCCAACTCAGGAAGCGTAGCCAGGGGTACTCGGAATGGAAGACCCAACAACTTGCCGACAGCCAACCTTGCGTTGAAGAAAACGATGGATCGGCCATCAAGTCCGAATCATATCAGCCAGTCAACTCCGAACATGTCATCCCCGCTCCTTCTATTCCTGGGCCGTTGGTTAGCGACCATAATGCCGATCTGGGCGCAGCACCGCTGGAGTTGCCAAACTCTTGCCAAGGCGTTCTGTCACCGGCACTCTCGTCTTCTGCGGTCCGCGACCTCCGCCCGCCGCCCGGAGTGCTGGAGGCCCCGAGCCCCGATCAAGAGGTTGTGGAAGAGCCACCCAAGAAGAAGAGAAGAATCGCACCGACAAACCTGTCCATCAACCCCACGGGCAACGGCGATATTGCCAACATCCCAACCGAAGGCGATATCTTTCTGAGCACATGGAAGGCTATACCGCAGGCGGACGGTTCCTCTGTCGGCGCCACGGGTGACGGAGCTGCCAGCAACATTCCAACCGAAGACGATATCTTTTCGAGGAGCATAACAGAAGCTGAGCTACAAGTGGATAACCCTGGCTTCCTGGGCGAGAGCACATGGCAGCTTAACCAGCATTTTCACCATCAAATCTTCGACGAGCCGGGTGTTAGCCAAAACAAGTTTGCGCAGGTGCAGAACAATCATCCCGCGGGACGCTGCATCCAAGTCGCAGGAGCAATGAAACGATTCCTCCAGGCGGACCGGCTTAACCGCTCGAAACCGGACCTCAGTCTGGAGGAAGATGTCTTATTGCCGTGCATCGGAGACTCTGATCAAGAAAGCGTCGACTCCGAGACTTGGCGCGAGTACCAGGAAGAAGAGGCAGAGCGACTGGCTCGCGAGGAGGCAAACCGGGAACGGCTCCTCACCAAGGAGCAAGTCACAAAGGCGGTCCGCGATGCTCTACAAGAGCTGGAGTCCCAATGGACAGCCGACAAGAAGCCCCGGCACGATCTGAGGGCTTGGAAAATCTGGCAGAATGGTCGTCGAAACCCCGATCGCCTGGCTCTTATTGACTCGAAAAAGGGTCAGTTGGGCCATTTGGAGGCTCGAATCAAGCTGTACTCACAACATATCATGGCCCAGCCGTGGTCCGTTAACGACGCTGTCCACCGCAAAGCCTCGGATATCTTGGAAGTGAGCGTTTTTGAAAAGATGTATCAGGCTTGGTCCATTGAGATACTTGAGAGTCCTCGCCAGCCCCCCAAGCCATCAACACTTCCTCGACCGACGCCAAAACCGGCGAGATCGACAGTCCTTGACGACGACGAGGAAGACCTGACAAGCGATTCCGACGATGTGGATGCATTCATCGAATACGACAGCACCGCTCTGCTTGTCAACGACCCAATGGAGCTTGATCTAGAGCCACCAACGCGGGCTGCCATGCTTGCCAACTCGGGCCGCGATGATTCCGCTGTCCCCAGCCCTGCAGACGAAGGCGACTTTGCCATTCCCTCGGCAGAAGAAGCATCTTCTGGCGAACAAGTTAATGGTGATCTCTCAGTGCACCCCACGCCCAAGAAGATCAAATCTGAGCTGCCCGAGCTGCCAACCACCCCCCGCCGACCCGGTGCTTCAGTGCACGAAGTCATCGACCTTGATGCGCTTCCAACACCGTCCAAACCTCTCGACCAAATTCCGAGCCTCGATGATCTCGAGAGCCTTAAGAAGATTGGGGAAATTGGCGTCGGTTACTGGGAGAAGGTTGCAGATGCCAAACGATTGGTCGTGGCGGTGCTCTGCGAGTGGCCTCGCAAAAGGATCGTCCAACTCCACGCGGAGATCAAGAACCATGACCACAGCGAACTGTGGACGAAGTACGTAAAACCAACCATCGAGAATCCCAGCTCGGCTACGGCTGAATCGATCGCGTTCTTCCTCTGCCGTCTTTTCGACATTTTCGTCAGCAAAACTGCCAAACGGGCCAATGCCCCGTCCTTGAGGGACATTACCTGCCGAAGGATAGACCGCGACGGGCCTTTGTTCGCCGGCTTCTGCGCTTTTCTGGGAAGGGTCCTTCCGCTATTCTGCGGCATCCCTCGGACGCCGACGCGCATTGTGCTCAAGACACCACGAGCGCACAGCTTAAGCATAGAGGAGAACGCCGACACTCGAGATCCCGCGGACGGCCTCGGCGATTCAGAAGAGTTCTCGTCAGACGACGCGCCTCCACCGTCGACTAAGAAGCGGCGGCAGCCCAAACGTCACGACAAGAACGCTCAGAAAATGCGTACCGACACGCTCAAGGTCAAGGAGGAGCAGGCCCAGCGCGCTCGTCAGTTGCGTAAGCAGATTGCCGAACTGGGTTCAGTCTCGAGAAAACAACCCCGCCTCATCGTCAACGAAACCAAAGAATCCCAGGAGGAGTCACTGATCTACATCAACGACTATATCGGAAGCAAGATCAAAAACCACCAGATCGAGGGTATCCGGTTCATGTGGAATCAGCTTGTTGTCCCGTCGGGTGTCCGCCAAGGGTGCTTGCTCGCCCACACCATGGGCCTCGGCAAGACGATGCAAGTGATCACACTTTTAGTCGTCATTGCCGAATCTTCTGCGTCGCCGGATGAATCTGTTCTCTGCCAGATCCCGGAGAATCTGCGGGAGTCCAAGACGTTGGTCCTGTGTCCCACGAGCTTAGTGGACAATTGGCACGAAGAGATCCAGATCTGGGCGCCAAATGGCATCCTGGGCCCCGTGCACAAGATGCATGCGACGGTTTCGACCACCAATCGCGTGGCGAAAGTCAAAGACTGGGCTTCGCACGGCGGAGTCCTGATCGTCGGTTACACGATGTTTACGAACCTCGTCCGGGATGACGAGGAGGTGGCCGTCCTGCTGCAGGAGCAGCCCAACCTCGTCATCGCCGATGAGGCACACAAACTGAAGAACCCAGACTCCCAGAGGCACCAAGCCGCAGCCAAGTTCAACACCATGAGCCGAATTGCCATGACGGGTTCGCCTCTCACCAACAACGTGATGGACTACTACTCAATGATCAATTGGGTTGCGCCCGGCTATCTGGCCGACATTGCCGAATTCAGACAGAAATTCGCCAACCCTATCAAGGAAGGACTCTACGCTGACAGCGACCCATATCACAAGAGGAAGGCCCGGAAAATGCTGCAAGTCCTGAAAGCAACCGTGGATCCCAAGGTGCACCGGAGAGACATCGAGGTCCTCGTCGGCGAGGTTCCCAACAAGAAGGAATTCATCATTACCTTGCCGCTGACGAAGCTTCAGGATCGGCTTTATAGGAAGTACATCAACCTGGTGATGGTTCCCAGCGGAGGCCTGACTACGGGCCAAGCGAAGGCCTGGAGCCTCGTGGCTATACTCGGCCTTGTCCTGGCCCATCCCTTGATCTTCAAAACCGTGGTTGAAGCTAAGAAAGCAAAGCGGATGGCTGAAAAAGCCAAGTCGTCCATATCAACACCAGGGAGCACAACCAACGAAGGTGATGATGTGGAGTTTCCTCAAGATGTCTTGCACGACTTGCTTGCCGCTGTCGCCGTCCGTGAGATTGAGGACTACGCTCTTTCGAACAAGATTCTCGTCCTTTTACAGATCTTGGACGAATGCAAGAAAGTTCGCGACAAGGTCTTGGTCTTCTCACAGAGCTTAGCAACACTGGACTACATTGAAAACATCTGCAAGAGGAAGCGAGTCGTGTACCAGCGGCTTGATGGCGACACTCGCGTAACCACACGCCAGGACTCGGTCCAGAAGTTCAACACGGATCCTAGCTCCGAGGTCTACTTGATCTCAACCACAGCGGGAGGTGTCGGTCTCAACATTTACGGGGCTAACCGTGTGGTCATCTTCGATTTCAAGTACACACCGGCGGACGAGCAACAGGCGATCGGCAGGGCTTTTCGACTCGGGCAGACAAAGCCAGTCTATGTGTACTGGCTGCAAAACGGCGGCACTTTCGAAGACACGATTCAAAACAACACTATCTTCAAGACTCAGCTAGCGTCCCGGGTGGTAGACAAAAAGAACCCGGATCCCTGGTCAAAACGCTTTGCCGAGTACTTCGCGATGCCCCGGCCGGTGGAACAAGGGCCCCTGAAGACGGCCGAAGATCAAGTCCTGGATGCGCTGCTAAGAAACGAAGATATCAAAAAACTCGTCCGGAGCATCACGTCGACAGAAACCTTCGAAAAGGAAGAAACATATGAGCTGACTCCCGAGGACAAGAAGGAAGTTGAGGACGACGTCAAACTGGAACTTCTTCGGTCTCAGAATCCAGAAGAGTTCAGGCGTTTAGAGCGTCAGCGATTCGAGCAGTCGAGAAGCGTCTTGATGGGAATGTCCTCTCTGCCGTTCGGATTCCATCAACCACACCCGGCCAACGGTGAGTCTTATGCAGCACCTCAGTGCACAAGCAATCAGACCAGCAGAATCATCAGAATTAAGGTGCCAGAGCATCTCAGGGATGATCGCAAAACAGGGCCACCAGTTTCCGTCGTGGTTCCTGGGCCTGTATCTCCTCAGCACACATCTGGCCGTCCCCAGAGTCAGATATCGACCACCCACAGCACACCAGTACTGACTCTCGATTCTGATACAGCAGCCGTCGGCCTACCAGCCCCATTCACGCTCCGTCCACCACCAGGCATCGCGGGGCCTGCACTCTCACCCACACCCGCACCCGCCCAGCTGCCCCCTATTCAAGGCAACCCAGTCATTGAACAAGCTAGACCACCAACCAATGATGGCACTCTAGACAAAGCCGTGACTCAGGTACCCAAGATGACGCCGCCACCTCAGCCCATCCTCGGCACGGGAACGCACTTCAAAATTCCAGAAGCGCCGTCACCTCTAGCACCACCCAGCGGGACCTTGATTTCGAGCAGTGCGGGCGCGCCGTCCCTCATGGCGACTGAGAGCATGGGTCCCGGTTACTTTTCAGATCTCCATGCTGTTCACAGCAAGCTATGCCAAGAAGGTCGCCATGTGCGACAGCATCCAAATGACTTGATCAGCAGGGTGGAGGAAGTCCTAACCCAAAACAAGATCGAACGGCTGCCGATGATGGACAAGATGCAGAACATCAAAAAGTCCTTCCGAAACCCACGATTCGCCGAGGCGATGCTCTCTGGGTACTTGGAACCCGAACAGCTTGCGTCCTTGACACGGCTCGAGATGGAGGGAATTTCCGACTCACTCACCCGTATGGGTGAAGGAGAGTTCAAACAGCGAGTTTGGACGGCCAAGGCGGATCTCAACGTATGCACCGGCCACAAGAACACAGACAAGCCCAAAGACCTAGCACAGCACAGCGACTGACATGATGAGCACGATAGCAAATGCGATCGCAGACATCGCCCTCGGAGAGACGGCAGACGGGAGGGGCGTCGGGGGAGGCGAAGGACAGAGGGACCCGAGGGGTCCTACGGTTCCTCGGGTCTGGGTCGGAGTCACAGGAGCCTGCCACACCGCAGGACCGCCGGCGCGGGGTGAAACCCGGGGATTCAGCCGAGTCACCGCAAATTATCGACTGACGGAAGCTTTCCCGGGTTCCGGATTCCGGATTCCACATTCCGCATTTTCATTACAGACGTATGCTTTTAAGATACCCACGGTTTGCTTTCGGCAGGCATTTGCACGGCGTTTGGCAGGCACATAACGACTGGCGTTGCAGGCAAGGAAGAAGGCAGGGCATATGGGAAAAGGCTGGACGGACAGCCACGACTCTCGAGGCGACTGACTAACCAAAAGGCTTCTTTTTTCGGGCATTTTCTTAAAGGAGGGGGGCAGGGGAACAGGGGAACAAGGGAACGGGACGGTCTTCATCCTTTCCATCCACGTTTGTCGGAGTCATCATCATCGTCATCCCAGACGCCCATAGCAGGGGCAGGCTGCTTCGGGCGAAGAACTTACCAGCGTTGATCAGCAAGGAGAGAGAAAAAGAAGTTCCAGAAGCCATTCGCTTACTGTGTCCCTTCCGTGTGTGAGTCGATGTCTCTGTTGAACGAGATGCTGCATGGTCCGAGTCCGAGACAGGCACACTCGAGGCACACAAAGATGCCGTCAGGGCCCAGGGATTCCAGGGTCTGCATGCCCGAAAGGTCCCCGATACCGCGGGGTCGCGCGGGCGGAGGGCGGCCTGGAAGTTACCATGACTTGATCCCCGTGGGGTCCGGGCTGCAGGTCCCGGCCAATAGGAAGAAGCGGATTGAGCCCGACAGAAATGGCCAGCCTCTCATTGAAGAGGCCAGATGCCGAGACGCCGAGTTGAGACAGGGCAGCTCCACAAATTGGTGGACCTCTGCAGAAGACGACGGCAACTCAAGAACACCTTTTCGCGGTCTCGCCGGCCTCTTGGTGCGATTTGAATTCTCTCCTTCCCCTCTCCCCCTTTCCACCACAAAATCTGCAATTGACCCTCTCCCGCCCGTCCTGCTGTGCCAGTGCGTTCCGTACCTGCGCGCTGTCGGGGACTCGTCTCTGGCTTGTTGTTTTTGCCCCTCCTTGGCCTCTGAAAACCGAGTTTCCCGCCCCGCCCCCGCCATTGACGTCCGTTGACGAAATCCGTGCTCGGCGCTCGAATACGGTATCGACACACGACACCCACAACCCGCCAACAGCGGAGCCGAATTGAGTCTTTACAACCAACCACCATGGACTCTGTTCTGCGCCAGTCCAAGGCTATGTGCCCCTTCATGATGAAGGCCACTGCTGCCGGCCTCCGTGCCATGTCGACCGCCGCCCCGGCTGCTGCCGTCTCTCCCTGCGGCGGCACCATGTCCAAGCTGCAGGTGCTCGCCCGCCGCTGCCCCGTCATGGGCAAGGCCATGGCCATCCAGTCGGGCCGTGTCGGACACGCTCCCGCCTTCGCCAGTGTCGCCGCCAAGGCCTGCATGTCCACCTTCCACGGCCACACCAAGACCAGCAAGGCGAAGCTGCACACCAGCCGCTCACAGGAGGCCCAGCCCGTCGAGGGCTCTGTGTTTACTGGCCGCGAGAAGGGTGAGTAATCGTCCCTTCACCTGGTTCCATGGGGTATTTTGAGGGAGGACATGAGCTGACAACCGTCTTTCTGTCTTACAGTTCAACTGCCTCCCCGGCTTCCGACCAAGCCGCATGCCAACGCCAACCCGGCTGCCGCCACGCGCACCAGCGCTCCCGGCTCCCACTCCGGCAAGTTCGACTATGAGGGCTTTTACAACCGCGAGCTGGAGAAGAAGCACAAGGACAAATCGTACCGCTACTTCAACAACATCAACCGCCTCGCCAAGGAGTTCCCCCGCGCCCACATGGCCAGCAAGGAGGACAAGGTCACGGTCTGGTGCGCCAATGACTACCTGGGTATGGGCCGCAACCAGCACGTTCTAAAGGCGATGCACGAGACACTCGAGGAGTACGGCGCCGGTGCTGGCGGTACGCGCAACATTTCCGGCCACAATAGGCACGCCGTTGAGCTGGAGGAGACCATCGCCAAGCTCCACGCGCAGGAGGCCGCGCTGGTCTTCAGCTCATGCTATGTGGCCAACGATGCCACCCTGGCCACGCTCGGCAGCAAGATGCCCGACTGCGTTATCCTCTCGGACAGCCTGAACCACGCCTCGATGATTCAGGGTATCCGCCACTCGGGCGCGAGGAAGGTTATCTTCAAGCATAACGATGTGCAGGATCTGGAGGAGAAGCTGGCGGCGCTGCCGCTTCATGTTCCCAAGATCATCGCTTTCGAGTCGGTCTACAGCATGTGCGGCTCCATCGGCCCCATTGAGGAGATTTGCGACTTGGCCGAGAAGTACGGCGCCATCACCTTCCTCGACGAAGTCCATGCCGTCGGCATGTACGGCCCGCACGGCGCGGGCGTGGCGGAGCACCT
>OUNM010434667.1_pt1 | contig 14491 bp, 6 predicted proteins | sample 1769961 | NCBI WGS metagenome assembly OUNM01 (sample SAMEA3914820, study PRJEB12502) | metagenome | biome: forest; material: soil | place: USA | collected 2012-03-12 | depth 0.3 m | reverse complement strand
GGATTTCGACGCCTATAAGATGTCTGGCGGGTCTTTGACGATCTCCAGCAACACCTCCGGCCAGGAGATGGCCATGAACGGGATCGAAGATTGGTCTTCCGTCACGTCAGTGCCTCTGACCGTAACAGCGAAAACAGCAGGCGGTTATCGGTTGTTGGTAGATGGAGTAGAAAGCATCGGATCGCCAGTATACCTTCGCGACGCCTACTTGGCCACCTACACCGAATTGTCAAGTGGTGTTGTGAACAATTATCCTTTCGAGGTCCTCTCCGGAGTGAAAGCTTCCCAAGGAACACGCTTCAGTATAGTGGGATCCGTTCCGAAAGGGGTTGTGACGAACATATTGCCCTCTGCCACCGCAGGCAACAATGCCAACCTTGTCATCTATCCTAACCCTGCAAATGCAGATGGAACGACCCTTGCTGCTACCCATGCACAAGACAATGAATACCTCTTAGAATTCACGGATGTGAGGGGGGTAGTCGTACATAGCCAAGAGGTATCCGGTCTCGACTTAACGATCGGATTCCATCTGCAAGAGCTCTTCTCGCATCTTCCAGAAGGCGTATACATGGTGAAAGCTTCAGGAGCTACGCAAGTATTCCAACAAAAATTAGTCTTCAAAAAATAGATAGAAGAAAAGTATAGAAAAGGCCATCGAAAATCTTTCGATGGCCTTTTCTGTTTTATATGCCGCTAGGTCGGAACCTGATTAAGTGGAAAGGGAGGTCAGAATGAAAGCTGCGCATGGAACAATTCTGACACGATCGTTCAAACATGAAAGGATTAGTACAAGAATAGAAATGTCGAAATAGGAAGGCTTAGGTGCTAAATAGCATTCATGAGTGCCTTCATAAACTTTCAAATAGTGCAGCATGTACAAATTTGATTCAAACAAAAGACATACTATGTCTGTGTTTGTACATCTTAGGCAACCATCTCTGAAAAAGGAAGTTTGGCTATTTTCTTATTGGTTCTATTTGCTTGGATTCGGGCAAAAGCCCGTCGGGTTGTTCGATTTCATTTTTAATTTTCGCCGTTGGTGGTGTTCAGCTAGGAAATGAGCGTGGCTCACCAACAATCATTTTCCCATTTATTTTAGCTACCTAAGTTGGAGATCTTTAAGACAACAACGACCTTGAATTGAATCCTATAGAGACGGAAGAAAGGCAGAGCAATCGATGAAAGGGCTTGTCAATGAAACACCAACAAAACACGGAACTAAGTTCCGCGCTAGCGGAATTTATTCGTGGAGATGGCCGTTCTCAGGCCAAACGGATAATAGAAATTCTCCTGGATGATGCGCGCGGCCCCCTGGTATTGGTCGAACATCAGGCGCACGTTGCCCAAATGGTCCTTGATGTAGTACTCGAAGCGGTCGAAGGTGCCTGTGCCATTGAAAGCGGCGATGCCTTCCTCTGTCTGCAGGTAACTGAGCACGCCGTTCTCGTAGACGAACCCGTTGACATATTGGTGGCATTTGTGCCGGAGGTTTTGGTCAACCTATTTCCGATGGCGTCGTAGGCATAGTCCACGGCGCCGATTCCCAACGTGACTGTTTCCGCCAAATCCAAGTGGTTGTAGGCGATGGCAGAAATACCCTTGTTGTCGTCGGGCGTCATACCCATATTGGCAGAGGTGGGTATTTGGTCAGCGAAAGCTAAGCCGAAGCTCGATACCAGCAGAAGAACTAAGTTCCGCGCTAGTAGGTGACGGCAACTTGCCAACAGGACACAAATCCCTCCCACCGCTTTCCTACACGCAGACTTGTGCAAGTGGGGTCAAATAGTCGGGCTCAGGTAATTCTTTTGAAACGTTTTATTACTTCAAGTTCACGGAGGCTCTTTTTCTTTCCAAATTTGGACTTTATAAAAGTCATTTTGTGCTTCCTCGGCAGAAGAGATATGGAAAGAAAGTATTCGTATTCTATAGATGCCAGGTGTAAGAAAGGTTTCAAATTCTACGGTACGATTAAGGCAGTCCAAAACTTGTAAAATGCCTGAGAGTATTTCTAGGCTGCCTTCAACAGCATGTTCACAATATGTTAAATCAACTTTAGGATTTGTTTCCCCTATTTCGAGATCGCATCGCACCTCATCATAAGATGCAATGAGCACACCTAAGATACCTTTCCCAACAGCGAGTCTATCTTGAGATGCTTCCTTTGTCCAAAAGCTCTCTAACCCGTGTCCTTTGAAGAACCTTTATCACAAATGTAGAATTGGGAATAATCTGTAGTAAAATGCAGTTTTTTCTCCATTATTTTTCTATCTGTAATCGAGAAACTACAAGATGTCATTACGATTATAAAGATAAGCTTTATATTATTATACACACCTCGGCTCCTTGTCGTATATACAGAATTAGCAGACTACTTAATGGTCTGTGAGGGCACAGACCATGGAAAGCATAGCCGGGGAGGCACAAGTTACCCTCACTCAAAATCCACCCACAACACTGCGCCACGATGGGAATAAGAGAAAGCTCACATGTCGTGCCAGCGTGAAACTAAGTTGCTGTCGAAAGGATCAGCTCAGAACTAAGTTCCGGGCTAGCGGTTAATTCTTTTGAATCGTTTTGTTACTTCACGTTCACGGAGGCTTTTTTCTTTCCAAATTTGGACTTTGTAAAAATCATTTTGTGCCTCCTCAGCAGAAGAGATGTGAAAAGAAAGTATTCGTATTCTATAGATGCCAGGTGTAAGAGAAGTTTCAAATTCGACGGTACGATTGAGACAGTCCAAAACTTGCAAAGTGCCTGAAGGTATTTCTAGACTGCCTTCGACTGTATGTTCACAATATGTCAGATCAACTTTAGGATCCGTTTCCGCTATTTCGAGATCGCATCGCACTTCATCATAAGATTCAATGAGTACACCTAAGATACCTTTCCCGACAGCGAGTCTATCTCGATATGCTTCTTCTGTCCAAAAGCTATCTGACCCCGTGTCCTTTGGAGAACCTTTGTCACAAATGTAGAATTGGGAATAATCTGTAGTAAAATGCAGTTTTTTCTCCATTGTTTTTCTATCTGTAATTAAAACACCACAAGATGTCATTACGATTATAAAGATAAGTTTTACATTATTATACACACAAAAGCCATTAAGGAGCTGGGATCAAATTTCTTGGTAAAAAGATACGACTACCTTCTGAAATGATTAAGTACGTAATTAAAGCTGCACCAGACAGTCCAGTGGCATTCTCAAGTTGTTTTATTACATCAGGTGAGAATTCAAAACTAGGTTGTTTTCCTTTGGGAACTGGTAATACTAAAAAGGCATCAGATTGGTTGAGAGATTTATATAGCATAGATAAGGTGCCCCCTTGAATGTGATTTTCTCTTTCAGGTACATAAGCGATATTTGCACCTTTTCCTCCTTCAAATGTAGAAGCATACGGGTATTCATCACGTTCCAAACCTTCACTTTTTCTTGAAGGATAACTGGCTAAAGCTTCATTTCTTCGAATCTTTCTTCGATTAGGATCAGAGTCGTAGTGTAGAATGGAAGGTTTTCCTAATTTGAATGAATTGAGGGTGTGTTGGTATATTTCAGGAGTGGTTTTCTCAAAAACAAGATGTACTGCTTTGATAGAATTATTATTGGATGAATAGGATTTCTTTAGAGTGGAAAATAATATTTGCGCGTCTCCTTCTGTAAACTTGACCCCGAAGCCAGTATTGATTATTTCTTTTCCATCCGGATCGATAAATCTTACTGGGTTATTAATACAAAATGCATAAGGTGTTATACTTGCCCATTTTGCCGAAAGAGGATCCTCCCTCTGCCATTTACATATTATAGGATCATACATCCTCGCCCCATAATCGTACCAGCCCACTTCGTTCTGCAATTCCTTGCCGTTGTACAAATATTTGTTGGTGGAGTTGTTGGAAACGACCTGTCTTTGACCAAACGGATAATAGAAATTCTCCTGGATGATGCGCGCCGCCCCTTGGTACTTGTCGAACATCAGGCGCACGTTGCCCAAATGGTCCCTGAGGTAGTATTCGAAGCGGTCGAAGACCCCCACGTCGGTAAACGCCACGATCCCTTCCTCTGTCTGTAGGTAACTGAGCACGCCGTTCTCGTAGACGAACCCGTTCACATAGTCGGTGGTGTTGGTACCCGAGGTCTTGTTGAGCCTGCTTCCGGAAGCCTCGTAGGTATAACTCACGCTGCTGCTTCCCAAGGCAACCGCCTCCACTAGGTCCAAGTGGTTGTAGGAAATGGAAGAGATGCCCTTGTTGTCGTCGCGGGTTAGGTTGCCATTGGCGTCATACCTATATGTGGCAGAAGTGGGGGCGGCGGTGGAAGCAATAAATCCCTTGGTCAGATCCGAAGACTCGGAGATGAAGTTGAGCTTGTTTCCTGTTCCTGTGTAATCATAGCTCAAATCGTCTTCTGCCAGCCCGCCCTCGTCGTTGCGTTGCAGGCGGAGCAGGTTCCCGTTCCGGTCGTAGGAGATCCCATACTCGCTGTATTTTGCGGAAGCCGTCCAGTTAGAGGCAGCGTATGTATACAAGTAGCTGTCGGTTAATCGGTCATTGACATCGTAGGAAAACACGTACCCGCATTTTCCCAATCCTAGCGAATTGCTGCTGTTCCATGTGATGGCGGAGATATTGCCGTTGAAGGAAGGACTGTTCCCCAGACCCGGATCCGTTTGGTCATAGAGGAGCTCCATCCCAAACAGGTCGTTGTCGTCCACGTTGGTCACATTGTCTACTGCAAGGTCACTGTTATTGAGGTGGGTCAGCCACCCTCTTATGTTGTAGCGGTAATCCACCCTCTGCAGGGGATCGGCTCCCTGCTCTTTGTGAAGGTCCTTGCGGACAAGCTGGCCCACTTCGTTGTAGGCCATGGCAGAAAGCCGGATTGGGTTTCCGGCCACGTCGTAATCGAGGGCGGTCTGCCTGCCCAAATGGTCGTAGGCATAGGCCTTTTGGACCGTCACACTCTTGCCGGCATCGGTGGCCGAGGGCGAGTGGATTTGCCTGCTCCGCACGATTTTTTCCGAAAAGTCATACGCGATGTCCGTCAGGTCCTGAAAGTTGGCATTGAGGTGGTTGTTGGCCAACACCTGAATAGGCTTGTCGAACTGGTCGTAAAAGGTGACAGAAGTGAGCCACGTGTTGTCCGAGAGGTTTTTGACTTTTGTGGCAGTGGGCAGATTGACGGGAGCGTCTTGGGCCGTGTTTCCAAACCCGTCGCTCGGGCTGCTGGAAACGGCATACGAAAAGAGGGTGTTGGCATCGAGGGCATAACCGTCGTAGTAGTACAGGACCTCCAGGTTGGAAGCCGTGAGGGACAGGACCGCAAACGAATTGTTCAACGTATATCCTTGGGAACAGGTAGGGCAAACGGACTCGTACAGCACGGTTTCTGCCTTTAGCTGCGCTCGGAGACTACTTTCTCCCAGGGATGAAGAAACTATGCCAGAATAGACCACCCTGTTGAGGGCATCGTATTTGGTAAAGGAGTAGGTCGGTGGGGTGGCCGATGCCTGATTGGCATCCTGTGCCAGGATGATCCTGTCCAAGGGGTCATAAAAAATCCGTTGGAGCCCTTTTCCCGGGACTTTTATTCGAATAGGCCTTTTTCGTTCGTCGTATTCGTAAGTAAAGAGCCATTGGTCGGCAAAGTCGTTGGTGGCAGCGGAATAGGAGAGCTGGTACGATTGGCCGGAAAGCTGCGAAGTAGCCTGGGGAGGCACCACGAAGCGCAGGTTGTTCATGTCGTCGTAGACATAGTAGGTCTCCAGAAAATCTGTTCCGTCGGCACTGTACTGTTCTCTTTTTAAGACGACCCTCCCTTCTAGGTCGGTGTAGGCAAACGAAGTATGCTTGTTCTCGTCGGTGGTCCGCTTGACGAACAGCGTCGCAGCCGGGTAGTAAAGATGGGTAGGATCGGCAGAAGCTTTGGCATTCTGCTCATCGTATGTAAAAAGAAGCACCTGGTCCCCGTCCGTATTGGTCCTGTCCTCGAAGGTGACGGTATTGCCCGACTGTAGGTTCCAGCTATCCCCAGGCATGGCCTGTTCGATAGCCGTATTAACAGGAGAGTTTTCAAAAACGGTTTGGGCAAAGGTAGTTTGGCTCTGCCCGGCCTTGGCAAGGGTGACATCCGGGTTGGTGGTGTAAAATTGGAGCTGGGCATCCTTGGCGGTAGGGAGAAAATACCCTTGGCAATCGTCGTACGAAAAAGGGAGGTAGTGTTTGGCTTCCCGGTCAAGGTCGGCGTACTCATGGATCTGCACCACATCTTTCCTGCCAGGGGAAGCCTGTTTTCCCGTTTCTTGGATCGTCCTTCCCAGCCCGTCAAAATAAGAGGTGGAGACCCACTTCAAATCTACGGGCAAATCGTCCAGGTCCTCCTCGAAGTAGAAGGGGGATTGCGGCGTTTCTACGCTGACAAAGTTGAGGTCCTGCACCCCGAACAGCCTGTTGGAGGCACGGCAGGCTGCATCGTCGTAACTGGCAAACGTGACCGGACCCTGTACTTGGCTGTCAGAAATCTCGAACGTCCCGCCCGTGATGGCGAAATCGCCCCATATCTTTTGGATTCCGGAAGAAAGTTGCAAGGTGCCTCCTTCCATGACCAGGCCCGAGAGGCCGATGTACAGGTTTTTACCTACTTGCTGGGTCAGGGTGCCTGTATATTCGTCTGTCAAGTGGATGCCCAGGACGATGACATGGTTGTCCATCTGGCAGTCTTTGCCGCTGGTGCCGTCAAAAAGAGCCACGTCTTCCGTGCTGGGCACTTGGTTGCCTTCCCAATTGGAGGAGGTAAACCAGAAGTTGTCGGGGCCTGCCCCGTTCCACGCAATGGTGGCTGCATGGCAAAAGCTTGCCAGCAGAAGTAAGAGTGTTGCGATGATGGACCGTTTCATTTTTTAATCACAATTATCTGGTATTTGACCTACGGGTGGTTGATTGCACCTGCCCACATTGCTGCTGTAATTCAAAGTATTGGAATAAACCTTTTGGTTGGTGTCGTCCACAATATAGGCCCGTGCGTAATAATCGTTGGGGTTTCCTTGTGTGTTGTACGCATAGCACACCACGTTTTTGGTTATGTCCGCGCCCGTCGATGAGCCCGACCAGTTGGCATTGTCGCTTGAGAATTCCCACGAAACAGTGGGGCTTGCTCCCCCATCGCACGTAGTCGTAAGACCGGAATGGAACGTAATGGCCGTGGAATAGATCCCATTCTTGCAATTCGCGTCCCCGCGAACAGCCGATGCCACGGAAATGTGCAACGTATACGTTAAATCGGCCACAGTGAACGTCTGAGAGAAAGACTGGGAAGCATATCCTTCGGACGAAATAGTGAGCGTCACTGTATAGGTACCTGAGATGGTAAAGGTATTGGAACTGGCGGTACTGGTGGACGGACCTGTTGTATTCCATGCGTACTGTACAGCATCAGGATTGGTGGCAGCAGAACTGGCGGTATAGGTGACTAGACTTCCTACACAAGGCCTAGCCACGTTCAGGCTGAAGGAAGCAGACAAATTGCCGTCGGCATAAATGGTGCCAGTAATGGTCGTCACGTCATAATTGGGGTGTGTCAGCCAGACACTGACGGTATATTGTCCCAATTTTGCATAGGAATGGGCGGGTGCTTGGGCCGTATAGGTGGTAACGGTGGGTGTCCCGTCCCCAAAATTCCAAACATACGTCATGCCGGTGGTCGGGTTGGAAGCGGAATAGACAAACAGGGTGGTGGGACAAACCGGATCCGTACAGGTATTGGCTTGTTTTTGAATGGCTCCATTCAGGCTTCCGGGCACTAAGATGTTGCTTTTTGTCAACACGACATTCGGATAGGCAGGATTGTCAGGATCCGAAATGGTCACTTTGGCCATAATATTGTCTAGATGGTCAAAATTGACCGTAATCGTAGGGTCGTCCGTTTTCACGCAGCCGGACAATGGACAAGGGATCTGCGTTCCGTCGGAAGCGAAAAAGAGCCAACTGTAGGCAGTGCCCGTGGGGTTTCCTGTAATGCCGTCTACCGTGAAGGTGATCACCCTGTCCGAAGAAGACATGTTGGAAATCGCGGAACCGTGCAGGACACAGTCTCCTACTGGAACGGTTTGGGTGGGTACGATCAAGGTTTCCATATTGTCGGCCTCTGCCTGCAAAGTGATGTGGAAACTTCCACAAGTAGTATAAGGATGGGTGCAGGTTAAGGTCACACTGCCAGTTGAGACGGTCACTTGCCCATCCGTGGCGGGAATGTACTGCACGGGACTGTTGTCGCCAAAATCGATCCGGAAGCGGAGGTTCTGCAGGGTGGCAATGTTCCCGCTCAAGGTACCCATAAAAACGACGTCCGTATTCAGGCTGGGGTTGGAAGGTGTAAACGAAAGTGTGAAGTCTTTGTACTTTTTGTAATTGTAGGTATACCGTTTCACAATGTTCCGATTGTGGTCCCGGACGAGCCGTAGCCGTTGTACGGCGTCATATTCATAATAGGTACTTGTGTTGCGTTCATTGGTAGCGGAGGTGGTGCCTACCATGCTTTCGTAGGTAGCGCTGGTCATCTGGGCACCCAGAGGGTATACCCTCGCCTCGTCCACATAGGCATTGTTGGGTGTAATGGTCACAGAGCCCGGGTTGGAAAGCGTCTTTTCCAGGTACGTCCAGTTTTTCTCATCCGTTACGGAAATGGGATCGCCCGTATTGAACGTGACGCTGCCTCCCCCGTTTTTTGCCTTTGCCCATATGCCTACCTTGTAAGTGGCGTCCGGCAAACCGGTCGCGGCAATGACGTTGTCATAGATTCCCTTGCCAGTCTTGGCCAATAAGCTGGTGGAGGGCAAGGGCACAATCGCATTCCCGTCGGCATCGGCCCATCCCCCGTCTCCGTCGCCCTCAAAACTGGTATAGGCGACGGAGCCATTTGGGGCATTTTTAGCCGTTGCCAAGGGCACATCCGTGACTTGTCCCCAAATGAGGGAGGTAGGGATACCGCCCGTCGGGGTCACTTGCACCAGTTTTCCCTTGGTATCATAAACGTCATAGGAAATTCGGGGACGGTAGTACGTCGTGTTCAGGTAAAAGGAGGACGGAGTGCCGACCGGAAGTGTACCCGCTGAAGTTTGGTTTGAAAACCGGAAGGAAGAGAGGGCTGTTAGGGTGGCCGATTCCAATACATATTCCTTGTCGAGGAGGCCTAGGCCGCCCGGTTTGTAGGTGTTCAGTTTTCCGGTCCGGATCTTGGTGGATCCGTCTGTGTACGTCAGGTATTGGACACTTTCTATGGGGACGGAAATGATATGGGCGTCTTGCAAGTCCTTGATGGTCCCCGAGTTGTCGGTATAGTCGAAAGAGTAAAGGGAATGTGTGGTCACTGTGTTTCCGGCGCTGTTTTTGCTGCTTTGACGCGACAATTGGGCATGGGTAGGGTTGTCGTAATAATAGCTTGTTTGAGATTGGATGTATTTTGTAGGATCGTTCTGGTCATAGGCATATTCCGTTTTTTTGTTCATGTAATACCAAAAGGAGGGGAATTTGGAAACGGAATAGGCAAACATGTCTTTTGTTAGGGTAGGGCTTAGGGGAAACTCGGTAAACTTGATGATATTGAAACTGAGGATGTTTTTTTCGTTTGCATGGGTGTTTGTAGTGTAACCCCAAAAATTGGCTTGGTCATGCAGGATGGTATATTCCATCGTCGTTTTCTTGACGGGCTGGTACGTGCCAGCCACCAATTTGTAATCCGTGATTTCTGTAGGCAGGCCTCGGATACAATCGTAAGACGTGTTGTCAATGAAAGGCAGAAAATCGTCGTGCTCCGATCTTCCCCCGCTTTGATTGGGGAAAAACGTGTACATGTGCGTCGTTTTGCCCGCCCTTCCCATTTCCTCGAAATATTCCGTCACATTGGTATAGCCCACGGCAGATCCCCTTGTAGAACCCAAAGAGGCAGTACTGTACGCGGTGAGCCCGAAATAAGAACACCATTGGTACTTGGCAAAGATAAACTCGCCTTCGTTGACCGAATTGATGTCCGGGTGGTAAATGACATAGAGATAGTCGTATGTGGGCAGTCCCGTGATTTTGCCGCTTGATTTGGTCGGGTCGCTCGGCATGGTATAATCATAGGATTTCTCCCCGATCTTAACATCGTTGTAGTCGAAATTCTGTATTTTTTGGATGCGCAAACCTCCCACTTTGGGGTTAGAAGAGTTATAGATAGTTTTTTCGTCTGTCCAACTAAGACTGATGCGGCCGCCCATGTCGTCTTCACAGGCGCCCACATTGATGCTCATTTGGTAATCCCCCTCTGGAACGTTGACAAGTTGGATGTGTCCACTGGCTTGGCCTTGGCAACACATCTCCTCTCCGTTGGGTCCTCTCACATGGGCATTGTAACGGCAGGAGGTAGGGTCAGGCAACGTCCAAGACAAAATAGGACATTGTTGAGGGATGATATTTTGTGTACAGCTACCATCTGTATAATAAGGATAGTTGGTCGTATTGACTGTAAAGGTGCTGGAAACAACAGGGTCTGTTTCTGTAGCCCTTATGGATAAAGAGTTTTGTACAGGGACAACTTCGGGTTTTTCCGAATAATAATCATGGGCTTCAAATGTGAACAAAGAATAGCCATTGGTAGGGTAAATGATCTTGCTCAAGATTCCCATTTGCATGTAAGTCTCGTTGGGTTCCCTATTTGCTCCGTCAAAATGGAAGGTTTGCCCATCGTATATTTTGTTAGTAGTGGGAATCAAGGTAGAGTTGTTTTGGCCATTGTAAAAGCCCCAATTGTCTTGCGCATAGGAAAGGCGGGCAGGCATGGCCAAAGTGTTGTATTGAAACTGATAGGGGTTCTTGCCTACTTCTAAGACTGCATCTAGACGCAATCTTTTGGACTCTTCCGTGGTACCTGACCCAAAATAGGAATGGGTCAATTGGAATGTTTTGGAGTTGCCAAAGAGATCGGTGATGACAATACTGGCAATCCGGTTGGTATTGGCCAAGTCCAGCCTATCCGTAGCATCGTAATTGATTGTTACCGTGACCCCATTATCTCCTACGATTGTTTTTAGCCTTTTGCCACTGATGCTGAGCTTGTTTTTGCAGGAATAAGTGGCCAAGGGATTGGTGGCACAGCCGTAATTCTCATATAGGATGGAACTGCTTTCTATCCACGATTGGTAGTACGAATAGGAGTAGGCTTCGTAAGTGAACTGGATCTGGTTCCCTTTGGGAGTCAGGATCTTGGTGAGGTAGTGGCTGGATTTGTGCACGTTGGGCACAAAACGGGGCTGGTCTTGTGCACATTCCGTTTTGGGACTGGTGGTCTCGGATTCGTCGAAATAATACCGTACGCCCCTTTCGTCCGTGATGAGGAAATTGATCCCGAATTGTCCCTCGATCCTGATCGGGTCAAAGGGGATCGTGTGAGGCAAAAAGTTTTCGTCAAATACGATTTCCCCTGCTTTTCCGCAAAAGTTATAGAAAAATTCGTCTGGTTTGGAGTCAATTTCTCCCGAGCCCACACTTTGCGCGAATACATAATCGGCATCGTTGCTTGTCGGATAATTGTTAGGGTAGAAGTTCTGGGGATCTGCGGGCAACCCGAATGAACCGGTCCCATTTTCCGCTTTGCCATTCACCTGCCTCGCGATCACTCCACCTGCATTCAGCGACCACCCGATGCCTGCGTCGCTGGCAATTTCGTCCACTTTTACCCCTCCCGCATGGTAATCAAGGCTGATGGGAAGCACAAAATCTTCCAGTTTGATTTCGTAGAGGGGGATGGAAATAGAAGGGACTCCCGTATAAGTGGAAACGGGAATATCGCCGTATTTGCCCAAGGCTGCTGCATTGGGCGGAGGAGGGATGGTAGGAATGTCCGGCAGATACTGGTAGTCACCTCCGCTCCTTTGGGCAAAAGAAAGAGATGAGGAAAGGAAGATCGCCCAAAGGCCGATCCATGACTTGCGTAGTAGCATGGTACTTACTTATTTAGGCCTATTTTTGGGAAGATTTTTTCAACCCATCCACTTCTTCCTTTAATTGAATAACGTAGAGGGAGAGCTCCTCTATTTTTTGGAGCAGAAGTTTGTTCATTTCCCCTAAATCCAAACCGGATTCCTTGACTTCTTGCGCGGAGGGAATGTCTTTTAAATGCCCATGTTCCGCAATGTATTTTTTGACTTCGGGGAGGGAAGGCAGAGGATAGTCTTCCATGAACACATAGTCAGCCCAAGTATCTTGGTTGGTGCAGACCTGCTTGCCCACAATTTTGCCGTTGACCGCCAATTTGTAGTTGTTGAAGGAAGAGTTGGTCGGCACAGTGCCTGTTCCAATCACTAACGTTTGCATTTTGCTGTCTCCCAAGCCGGAAGCGGCCAATTGGGTTCCTATATCCGAAAGACTCACAATTTTGGACCCATCTGCAAAAACGATTCCCTTGGTGGATCCAGACTGAAAGATGAGGTTGCCTTCCGAATACATGTTTCCTTGGACATGCAATTTCTCCACAGGACTCACGCTGTTCCCGATGCCCACCATTCCAGAAGAATTAACTACCATAAAATCCGAGAATGTTTCGGTTCCGATTCCAAAATGGAGTTTGGGGTCCGATTCCGTTTGAGTGGATATTTTCCCAGTAATAGTGGTACTTGTGCCCACCATGATACTTGTTCCTCCCGTTTGGGCCACGGATAGAATCGGTAGGAGACCCATGAGGCACATGCCTGCGTTTTTCTTAAGGTTTTTCATAATGTTACAGGGTATATCAAGGTCATTTAACTTTCACGTCTTGTAGGGTAATGTTTTCCGTCGCGATCCAGACGCCGTATTGGCCAAAGCCGTTTAAGGTAAGTCCTTTGACGGTACTTCCTTGACTGCCATCGCCTAAAAGGATTCCTTTCCCCTGTCCAGTGATGCTAGCATCCTGCACTTGGACTCCCGTAGCAGGGTTGGCAGGATCATACCTAGGTTGAGTAGTGGCATCCAAGGAAACAGGGGCCTTCAAAGCAGGAAGCTCTGACAAGAGTCCGATTGTTTTGGAATCACCAGAGATATTAAATGTAATGGTTGAAGCATCCGAATTGGAATTGGCCCACACAATGGCATCCCTCAAGGAACCTGGACCGTCGTCGTTAGTATTCGTCACTACACCTTTTACATAGGTAAACCCAAAACTTAGATAAGTGGGAGCTGTACCACTCAGAGCGAACGATTGGTTGGCGGTAAGGCTTCCATTGGCAGCAGTTCCTGAAACAGTACTAGGTAATTGTACCCAAGAATTGGCGGCAGGAGTAGCATATGTAAGGCTCACCGCATCTGTGGAAGGAATGGAAGTCAAGGTCTGCCCTTGATTCCAAGAGAGCACAGGAACAATGACGGGAGCATTGCCCTGTTTGTCGGTCAAAGTCCAATATTCAGCATTGCTTACAGCAGAAATAGGCGAGGAGAAGCCAATACTTAGCGGAGATGCCTGATCAAAATATTCGGCTTGGATGGTAGCGCCGGAAGAAGGAAAATTGACCGTTATAGGAGCATAATGCCCGTCTTTGCCGATGGGGTAGGTAAAAGGAGTGGTACCAGTTTTGACGAGAGGGCCTGAAATATAATTAGTTGTACTGCTTCCAGATAGAGTAGAAGCACTTGTTAAACTTAAAGGATTTGTATTAGTTGTAACAACAATTCCTTTCGTTAGATTAAGGAGACCGCTAACAGTTAGCGGTGCCCCCAAAGTCACTTTTCCGTTAGGTTTATTTATCAATAGATTACTAGCTAAGGGAGATTGGGTAAGAGTTGCTCCTGTCACTAAACCAAATGTTTGATCCTCTTGACCTAGAAAGCTTAGATTACCATTAGGATTAAAAGCAATATTGCCCTTCAAATAAACATTTCCATAAAAAAGTAATGTACTCCAAGGTGGAGTATTTGAAAAGTTATTATTATTCCCACCTATATTAAATCCTCCATTCACTCCCGTCTGAAAACTAACGTCCGAGCTAAAAGTATCTCCGAGATAGTCTGCTAATGTAAGAACGCCACTGCCATTGTTAGTGAACGTGGTTGGCCCATAAAATTGGTTATTCCCAAAAACTGTTTGAGATCCAGAAGGAGTTCCATTTAATGTTATGTTAGTTGCATAAGCTTGCCCATCTGTCCCAAATATATTTGAGAACAAATAATTAATACTACCAGCAGTTATATTAGCTCCTTTTGAGAGCACACTGTAATATAAAATGAGATTTGCAGCATTTCCAATTGTAATACTATTTGTAAAATTGGAACTGTAGTTCACGATGCCTAATAATCCTTTTGTAAATGAAGTAGGACTAACTACTATTTGACCACTCTGATGTTTTACTTTGCTTAGCGTAATCTCTCCTGTATTTGTATTTGTAATATTTATATCACCAAATATGGTAGCATTGCCGACACCAGTGCCATATCCAGTTCCTGAATTTGAAATAACTAGTCCTGAATATAGATTTCCTGTACATCCTGC
>OUNM010218401.1_pt1 | contig 14505 bp, 10 predicted proteins | sample 1769961 | NCBI WGS metagenome assembly OUNM01 (sample SAMEA3914820, study PRJEB12502) | metagenome | biome: forest; material: soil | place: USA | collected 2012-03-12 | depth 0.3 m | reverse complement strand
GGTTCGATCTTCATCAGGCGAAGGATGCGGTTGGCCAGCCAGTTCAGGGTCCAGATAACAGGCTTCACGAATCGGGCAACGTGGACCAACGGCGGCGCCAGCAGCAAGGCCGCCTTGTCTGCGACCGAAACAGAGATGTTCTTGGGAACCATCTCGCCAAATGTCACATGCAGGAAAGTGACCGCCAGCAAGGCAACCGCAAAAGCGATGATGTCCGCCAATTCAACCGGAACGCCCACGGACTCCAGCGGCGCCCCCAGCAAATGGTGGATGGCAGGCTCGGCCACGAGGAGAATCAGCAAGGAACACACGGTGATGCCAAGCTGGGCACACGCCAGCATCAGCGAGACGTGCTCCATCGCATACAGGGTGGTCTGCGCGCGCTTGGAACCGCGTTGAGCCAAAGGCTCAATCTGGCTGCGGCGCGCAGACATCACGGCAAACTCGGCGCCCACAAAGAAGGCGTTGCCGATCAACAGCACCACGAGCCACAGGATTCCTACCCAGTCGCTCATGCGGCACGTCCTTTGCGGCTGGTCTTGGCTATAGGGTTGCCAACGGCGTTGCTTGCCGGACCGCCGGAACCCTTACTCAACCGCTTGCCGGCCTGTTTCGTGCTTTGCCATCCGCTCGCATCGCTTTCCGCGGTGCCCTTATCGTCGTCGCCGTCATCGGGGGTCTCGGGCGCCGCGGGGCGGAAGCAAATGCGGTCGATCCGGCGGCCGTCCATTCGGGTGACGGCCAGGGTGCCGCCGCCGGCCTCGACGACGTCGCCGACCGTAGCGATCCGTCCAAGCTGGCTCATGACGTAACCACCCACGGTTTCGTAGGCGGGGTCGTCGGGAACCGTCAGTCCCGGGATTTGTTCGCTGACCTCGTCCGGACGCAACAGTCCGGGGAAATACCAGTCCCCCGAGGCGCTCTGCAGCAATCCGGGCCGGACCTTGTCGTGCTCATCCGCCACTTCGCCGACGATTTCCTCCACCAGGTCCTCAAGGGTCGCGATACCCGCGGTTCCGCCGTACTCGTCAAGCACGACGGCGAGTTGCAGGTTGCCCTCGCGGAGTTCCAACAGCAGGGCGTCAAGGTGGATGGTCTCGGGAACGCTCAGGACGTCGGACATAATTGCTCCGGCCTCGAGCCGGCTCCTGCGTTCCGACGGGACGGACACTGCTTTCTTGATGTGCACCACGCCGCGGATGTCGTCGGCCGATTCGCCGATCACCGGGAAGCGCGAATATCCGGTCCGCCGGGCGGCCTCGATGATGTCCGACACCGGCTGATCGGCGTCGATCGTTTCCATGCGGATGCGCGGGGTCATGACGTCGGCCGCCGTGCGCGCTGAAAAGTTCAGGGTACGGGCAACAAAGTTGGCCGTCCCGGCGTCGAGGGTTCCCAGCTCTGCCGAACGGCGTACCAGCGAGGCCAGTTCAGAAGGCGAGCGGGCACCGGAGATCTCTTCCTTGGCCTCAAGCCCCACAAGGTTCAGCATTTTGTTCGAAAAGCCGTTGAGTACAACGATTGCGGGCTTGAACACGGCCGTGAACATCAGTTGAGGCCGGGCCAATGCCCGGCCCAGCGGAAATGCCAACGCCAGCGCCATGTTCTTCGGGACGAGTTCGCCGATCAGCATCGACAAGCCGGTGGCGAAGGTCATGGCAAGGATGAGTGACAAGGACTGCGCGGCAGCCTCGGGCAAGCCGGCCCAGAGCAGCGGTCCGTGCAAGAGGGAGCCTACGGACGGCTCCATGACGAAACCGGTCAGCAAGGTGGTGAGGGTGATCCCCAATTGGCAGCTTGAGAGCTGGGTGGAGAGGGATTTCAGGCATTTGAGCAGCGCCGCGGCCGCGTGGTCGCCGCCGTCGACCGCCCTTTGGACTGTTGACTGGTCGAGCGCGACGAGCGAGAACTCGACCGCGACGAAGAAGCCGGTGCCCAGAACCAGGAGTACGCCGGCGAGAAGGAAAAGCCACTCCATTAAAGGCCGCCGGACGGTGCGAACGGCTGGAAAAGGGCGCCGGGACGACTAAGGGCTGATTGACCCGGCGGGGGTTGGTCGGACGCAGCGGATGAGGGATCCGCCGACCGGCCGGCCTCGAGCTCCGGGGTGCGATGGGCATGTGTACGGGCATTGCCGGCTCGGCGGGCGCGTTCCGCGGAGATTGCCGAACGGCTTCCCCTGCAGCTCCCAGGCCGGCACCTAGAATTACTGTCCATAAGGATTCAAGTCTACAGTCCGGCCGCGGGGCGGCTTCACGCGGCTTCACCGGCCGGCGTCGAGGCCTGCGGCGCATCAAAACGGCAGGAAAGACCCGGGAAAGAAGATGCACCTCAGGGCATGGAAGCCGGGGCATATCGCGATCGACATGATTTAGATCACCACTATTGGCAGATAGCCGCCGCTCGTCACTAGACTGGCTAGGGTCTGAGTTCGCGGGACCCAGACCCTGGCTCGCCTTTGCACCCCCTGCAGTTCCCCGGGCCAGCTGGAAATCAACACTCATGGAAGAGGCGTATTTCAAGTGCCAGAGCAGCCAAGCCACCGTCTACCCGAGGAATTTGGCGGAAACGAGTGGCTCGTTGACGAACTGTACGAGCGGTACCAGCAGGACAAGAATTCGGTCGACGCCAAGTGGTGGCCGCTTTTCGAGTCCTTCGACACCGCTGACGGCACTTCTTCCAACGGAACCTCCGCAGCCCCTGCAAACCCTCCCACTCGCGAAATTCCTGTCGTGGCACAGGCTGCGGCAACGGCAATGACGCCGGTTGCGCCCGTGGTTGCCCCGGCAGCTGCACCTGCACCTCCCGCACCTGTTCCGGCTGCTCCTGCAGCACCGGTCAAGAAGGCCCCGGCCACTGTCGCCAAGGACGGCGCGCAGAAGCCATCCGACGGCAGCCAGTCCCAGCCGATCCCGGCACAGCTTCCCAAGAGCACCAAGGCTCCCACTCCCCCGGAAGAGGATGTCGTCTCCGTCCTCCGTGGTCCGGCCAAGGCCATTGCGTCCAACATGGTCTTGAGCCTTGAGGTTCCTACTGCCACGAGCGTCAGGGCCGTTCCAGCCAAGCTCCTGATCGACAACCGCGTTGTCATCAATTCCAACCTTGCCCGCGCCCGTGGCGGCAAGGTCTCCTTCACCCACCTCATCGGCTACGCAGTGGTCCGCGCCCTGTCCCAGTTCCCGTCGATGAACGTGTACTACGACGAAGTAGACGGCAAGCCCGTCGCCGTGCAGCCCGCGCACGTCAACTTCGGCATCGCCATTGACATGCCCAAGCCCGATGGCACGCGCCTCCTGATGGTTCCCAACATCAAGAAGGCCGAGACCATGAACTTCGCGGAGTTCTGGCACACCTACGAAGACCTCATCAAGCGCGCACGCAACGGCAAGCTCACGGCGGACGACCACGCGGGCACCACCGTGTCCCTGACAAACCCGGGCGGCATTGGCACCGTGCACTCCGTGCCCCGGCTCTCCAAGGGCCAGGCCGCCATCATCGGCGTCGGAGCCCTCGACTACCCGGCTGAATGGCAAGGCGCCAGCGAGAAGATCATCGCCCAGAACGCCATCAGCAAGATCCTCACGCTGACCTCCACCTACGATCACCGTGTCATCCAGGGCGCCGGAAGCGGCGAGTTCCTCAAGCTCGTCCACCAGCTCCTCCTCGGTGCCCAGAACTTCTACGACGAGATCTTCGAAGCGCTCCGCATTCCCTACGAGCCCGTCCGTTGGAGCCCCGACCTCCAGGTCGACCCCGCTGACGAGATCAACAAGGTTGCCCGCATCCAGCAGTTGATCCACTCCTACCGGGTCCGCGGCCACCTCATGGCAGACACGAACCCCCTCGAATACGTCCAGCGCAAGCACCCGGACCTCGACGTGCTGACGTACGGCCTCACCTTGTGGGACCTGGACCGCGAGTGGCCCACCGGCGGCTTCGGCGGCAAGCCGATGCTCAAGTTCCGCGACATCCTGGGCGTCCTCCGTGACGCCTACTGCCGCACTACGGGCATTGAGTACATGCACATCCAGGAGCCTGAAGAACGCAAGTGGTTCCAGGACCAGGTGGAGCACCCGTACTCCAAGCCGAGCCGCGAAGAGCAGCTGCGCATCGTGTCCAAGCTCAACGCCGCGGAGGCCTTCGAGACCTTCCTGCAGACCAAGTTCGTGGGCCAGAAGCGCTTCTCCCTCGAAGGCGGGGAATCCCTGATTCCGCTGCTTGACACCATCATTTCCGACGCCGCCGACGACGGACTCGACGAAGTCGCGATCGGCATGGCCCACCGCGGCCGCCTCAACGTGCTCACCAACATCGCGGGCAAGACGTACGCCCAAGTGTTCCGCGAGTTCGAAGGCACCCAGGACCCCCGCTCCGTGCAGGGCTCGGGCGACGTCAAGTACCACCTCGGCACTGAAGGCACGTTCACCTCGGACAACGGCAATGAGACCAAGGTCTACCTCGCCGCCAACCCCTCCCACCTTGAAGCGGTTGACTCCGTGCTTGAAGGCATTGTCCGGGCCAAGCAGGACCGGCTGGACCAGGGCGAAGCGTTTCCCGTGCTGCCCATCATGGTCCACGGCGACGCCGCCTTTGCGGGCCAGGGCGTCGTGGCGGAAACGCTCAACCTGTCCCAGCTGCGTGGTTACCGTACCGGTGGAACCATCCACATCATCGTGAACAACCAGGTCGGGTTCACCACCGCACCGTCGTCGTCACGCTCCTCGACGTACTCCACCGACGTGGCCAAGATGATCCAGGCCCCGATCTTCCATGTGAACGGTGACGACCCCGAGGCCGTGGTGCGCATCGCGCAGTTGGCCTACGAGTTCCGCCAGCGCTTCCACAAGGACGTCATTGTGGACATGGTGTGCTACCGCCGCCGCGGACACAACGAGGGCGACGACCCATCGATGACGCAGCCGCTCATGTACAACCTCATCGAAGCCAAGCGCTCCGTCCGCAAGCTCTACACGGAATCCCTCATCGGCCGTGGCGACATCACCGAGGACGAAGCCGAACAGTTGCTGCGCGACTACCAGGAACGCCTCGAGCGCGTCTTCGCGGAGACCCACGCGGCGCAGACTTCGCCCATCCCGATCATCACGGCGGATTCCGCCGCGGTTTCGGACATCGAGCGTCCCATCGCCCAGCAGGCGGACTTCGGCACCAACGCGCCGGCCACCACCGCCATTTCAGCCGAAATGCTGCAGAGGATCGGCCAGGCGCACCTCGACATTCCGGAAGGCTTCACGGTCCACTCCAAGCTCAAGCAGCTCCTCGAGAAGCGCGAGCAGATGTCCCGCGAAGGCGGCATCGACTGGGGCTTCGGCGAGATCGCGGCTTTTGGTTCGCTTGTCATGGAGGGCGTACCCGTCCGCCTTGCCGGCCAGGACTCCCGCCGTGGCACGTTCGTGCAGCGTCACGCTGTCTTCCACGATCGCGCCAACGGACGCGAATGGATGCCGCTGGGCAACCTGAGTGACGGGCAGGCCAAGCTGTGGATCTACGACTCCTTGTTGTCCGAATACGCAGCCATGGGCTTCGAATACGGCTACTCCGTGGAACGCCCGGACGCATTGGTGTTGTGGGAAGCCCAGTTCGGTGACTTCGTCAACGGTGCACAGACCATCATCGACGAATTCATCTCCTCGGCCGAACAGAAGTGGGGCCAGCGCTCCTCCCTCGTGCTCATGCTGCCTCACGGCTACGAAGGCCAGGGACCGGACCACTCGTCCGCACGCATCGAGCGCTTCCTGCAGCTTTGTGCCGAGGACAACATGATCGTGGCGAACCCCACCACGGCTGCGTCGCACTTCCACTTGCTCCGCCGGCAGGCGTACAGCCGTCCGCGCAAGCCGCTCATCATCTTCACCCCGAAGCAGCTTTTGCGCCTCAAGGGTGCGGCTTCCGCGGTGGAGGACTTCACCACGGGCGGCTTCAAGCCGGTCATCGGCGAACACGAGCCACTCGAGGCCCAGAGCGTTGACCGTGTGATCCTGGTTTCCGGCCGTCTCTACTACGATCTCCTGTCGAACCGCCAGAAGACCGGCGACACCTCAACGGCAATCATCCGCCTGGAGCAGTTGTACCCGCTGCCCCAGGCCCAGATCGAGGCGGAGCTGGCCAAGTACCCGAACGCCGACATCGTCTGGGCGCAGGACGAACCCGCGAACCAGGGTCCGTGGCCGTTCATCGGCTTGAACCTGCCGCAGGCACTGGACCGCAAGGTCCGGCTCGTTTCGCGTCCGGCATCGGCCTCCACGGCAGCCGGTTCCATGAAGCGCCACAGCGCCGAGCAGGCCACGTTGCTCAAGCAGGCATTCGAACGCAAGTAAGACGGCGGCTGCCCGGCTGGAGGTTCAATACCCGCTTCCAGCCGGGCAGTTCTGTTTAATGGGACAAGTGTCCGGTGATCCAGCCGCCCGGCCGGGCATAGTGCAAGGACCGCAACGTTTGGTGAAGAGGTAACTGTGGAAGACAGGAAGCTGCGCATCGCAGCTGTTGGTGATGAACTACTCGCCGGGCTCGGTGACCCCAGGGCGTTGGGCTGGCTCGGAAGGGTTCTTGCGCGGACTCCCCAGGACTCCGTTCTGGTGGAGAGCTACTCTCTTCCCTGCCCCATGGAGGGCACAGAAGGCCTTGCGGCGCGCTGGCTCGACGAAGCCGGTCGACGCTTCAGCAACGTCCACGAAAACCGCCTCGTGATCGGCTTGTCCGGCCGCGACATCGAATTCGGTGTCTCCACGGCACGTAGCCGCCTCAATCTGGCCAATATCCTCGACGGGGCGTCGCAAAGCAACATCGAAGTGTTTGTAGTCGGACCGCCACCCACGCTGGACCCGGCCAAGAACCGCCGGATCGCCGAACTGAACGCCGCATTCGCCGACGTCACCACCCGCCGCAACCACCAATACGTCGACACGTTCTCCCCGTTGCTCAACCACGAACAATGGCGCACGGACCTCTCCGCAAATGGCGGTACCCCGGGCCAGGCGGGTTACGGGCTCATGGCCTGGCTCGTGTTGCACCGCGGCTGGTTCCAGTGGCTGAGGATCGCCCAGCCGGAATAGCCGGGGCAGGAGACGCCCGTCCCGCGCGCTGAACCCATTGCCAACATCAATGTCGCGATATATCGTGAGTACGTCAACGCGATATATCGCGACAGCTGTAACGCAGCAATGGAGGGGTCATGTCAGAAGAAAACTGGACCGTTACCGGCCCGCAGACCATCGACGTCGACGGCGTCCGCTCGTTCAAGCTGGGGATCGTCAAGGGCCGCTTTGACGTTGTCACGCACGACGAAGCAATCACCAGGATCGAAGTCTCGGAAATCGGCGGCGATCCACTGAGCGTCAGCCTCGTTGATGGCCGGCTCGAAGTCCGCCATCAATTGCACGGCCCCCAGGGCTGGTTCCGCAACCTCATGGGGACCGTCAACAACACGAGCACCAACACGATCGTCATCAGCATTGCGCTGCCTGCCGGCGTCGACGTCGAAGCAGGAACCGTGGGCGGTGACGGCATGGTGTCGGGCGTCACCGGTCATATCCGCCTCAACACGGTGTCCGGGTCAGTCCTCGCGGACGGCACGCGGGGCGAGCTTCACGTCAACACCGTCAGCGGCGAAGTCATCGCCCGCAACCACGACGGCGTCATGACCGCCAAGAGCGTCTCGGGCGAAGTCACGGCTTCGGGCCGTTTCAAGAACATCCGGGCCAATACTGTCAGCGGCGACCTCAGCTTCGACCTGCACGGCTACACCCAGGATTTCGGAGCCAATTCCGTTTCAGGCGACCTCACCATCCGCCTGCCGCACGACGTTGGCGTGGACATCCTGGCCAAGACGGCCAGCGGCACCGTGATGATCGATGACCAGCTCTACGCCCAGTCGGGAGGCAGGGTCCAGACCATCGTCGGTCCCGACGAGCGGCTCATGGTGGCGCGTACCAATTCCGTGTCCGGAAAGACCTCCATCATCCATGGCAGTGCGCCAACACCCGGAACAACGCACTCAGTCCCCGGAGAAGAGGAAGTCTGATGCCGCCCGTCTTTGCGCATGGAGCCCTCAGGCTCTATCTGCTGGCACTCCTGGAATCCGGCCCCAAGCACGGCTACGAGCTCATCAAGGCCCTCGGCGAACGCTTCGGCGGAACCTACTCCCCCAGTGCCGGAACCATCTACCCGCGCCTCGGCAAACTCGAGGAAGAAGGACTGGTAGCCACCACGAGCGACGGGCGCCGCACCAACTACTCCATTACCGCAGCCGGACTGGCGGAGCTCAACAGCCGGCGGCAGGAACTGGCCGACGTCGAGGACAACATCTCCGCCTCCGTGCGACGCTTGGCCGACAATCTCCGAGACGACATCCGCAGCAACATGCGCGGCCTGCGCGCAGACCTGGCCGCAACCGCCGAAGCCGCACGAGCCAATGCGAAGTCCGCGGAATTCCAGTCGTGGGCTGGAAGCTACTCGCCGGAGGGACACCGCATCCTGAAGGAAGCCGAGATGATGGTCCAATCCTTCCGCGATGACATCCGCGTGGAGCTGCGACAGCACGCCGGCTCCAAGGCCCTGACTCCGATCGCCCTTGAAACCGTGCGCACCGTCCTGGACCAGGCCAGGATCTCCATCCGGAATTCCCTGCGGGGATGAGTCCGGGTCCCGCGGGGCTGGCCGGCACGGTTCGCGGGGCGGCCCCGTGATGTGGGAGACTGGAGGGCAGCTTTATTGAGTATCAAGAATCTAAGGAGGCCAGCTATGAGCAAGCGTGCACGTAAGCGTCGTGACCGTAAGCGCGGCGGCGCAAACCACGGCAAGCGTCCCAACACCTAAGCCAGCGGCTTAGCGTAAGACTTAATGCGGAGGGCCCCGGAAACCATCAGGTTTCCGGGGCCCTTGCCGTTCCAGGCTCTTAGACGTCCACGGACTTCATAGCGTGGATCCTGTCCAGGATCGAGTTCTTGAGATTCTCAGGAGCCGCTTCCGTACAGGAGCGTTTGACCACGGTGCGGATGACGCACTCGAGGTCGTATTGCTCGGTGCACTCCGGGCAGTCCTCCAGATGCACTTTGATCTCTGCGATGTCTTCGCGGGTCAACGCACCATCGAGGTACTCGTAGATACGCTGCATCCGAGCATCGTCGCAGTCACCCAATCCTTGGCAGCTCATTTCCTTTTCTCCTGTTTTTTGCTTGTGGCCGCGCCCACGGCCAAGACCTTTTCTTCCGCGCCGGCGCTGATTCCCCGTTCTGCGGCATAGTCCGCCAGCAGATCGCGCAACATCTTCCTGCCGCGATGAAGCCGGGACATGACCGTCCCGATCGGGGTATTCATGATGTCTGATATTTCCTTGTATGCGAAGCCTTCGACGTCAGCGAAGTACACCGCGAGCCGGAATTCCTCCGGAATGGACTGCAGGGCGCTCTTCACGTCCGAGTCCGGCAAATGATCCAGTGCCTCCGCCTCCGCGGAGCGCAGCCCCGCGGAGGTGTGGGATTCCGCCCGCGCCAGCTGCCAGTCTTCGATGCTGTCCGAATTCGACTGCAACGGTTCGCGCTGCCGCTTCCGGTAGAGGTTGATGTACGTGTTGGTCAGGATGCGGTACAGCCACGCCTTCAGGTTGGTTCCCGGCTTGTACTGGTGGAAGGCGGAGAAGGCCTTGGTGTACGCCTCCTGGACCAGGTCCTCGGCATCGGACGGATTCCTGGCCATGCGCATGGCAGCCGAATAGAGCTGGTCGACATACTGCATGGCGTCGCGTTCGAAGCGCGCCCTCCGTTGCTCGGGCGTCTCAGTTGCGAAGTCCACTGCAATCTCGACGTCGGCCTCAACAGTTGCGTCGCCGCCGGACGTAGCGTCCGTGACTTCCGTCGCTGCTTTGTACATGGCCGCTGCGGCCGGATCCATGGTGCTCATTGCATCCAAGTCTACTGTCACCCTCCGGGAGTCCCCTGGCAGCTCCCGCCCAAGCGGCAAGTGTGCCTCCCGGTCCTTAACCAAGGCCAAAAAACCATCTCCACTCAAACGACATGACACAGCGCGGCACAACGCACACACCACAACCGAAGGCCCGGCCCACACCGCACCTTCTTCTGACAACGGCAAGCTCCGGGCAAATATTCCGCAAAGATGCAAGACTAGATCCGACTGCACCCCGTGAACACCGCACCACTTGAACGCAGCACCACCTGAACACCGTGGCACGCCATCCAGGAGGCAAAACATGTCCCTCGTCCGTTTTCTCGCCAGGCCAATGTTGGCTTCCAGTTTTGTCGTCGCAGGGCTGGACAAGCTCAAGAACGCGGATGACACTGCCAAACAGCTCTCCCCGCTGCTTCGCCGGGCTTCCGAGTCACTGCCTTTCCCGGCGGACGAGAAGATGCTGGCGCGCGTCATCGGCGGAGCGCAAGTGGGCGCCGGCGCCTTGCTGGCCCTCGGCAAATGCTCCCGGTCCTCGGCAAGCCTGCTTGCCGGCATCTCGGTGCTGAATACCTTTGTTGAGTGGCGTTCGGCCGACATCAGCACCAAGGAAGGCCGGCTCGCCCGCCGCGCCCAGTTGCTCAAGAACATTTCGCTGACGGGTGGCGTTTTCCTTGCCGCCGTCGACACCGCGGGCAAACCGAGCTTGGCATGGCGTGCCGAACACCTCGCCATGGACGCAAAGAAAGCCACGGGCAAGCAGCTCAAGAAAACAGACCGGGCCGTCCGCAAGGCCGTAGACAACGCAGTTGGAGCATAAGGAAGCATGCCAGGAACCCCCGCCACGCAGACCGACGATTCAGGGAGCACCACAGCCTCCGCACTCCCCCTGTGGCCGGCACCCTTCGCCAGCCACCCTGTGGATGCCACGGTCACGGTTCCTGGTTCGAAGTCCCTGACCAACCGTTATCTGGTCCTGGCGGCATTGGCCAACGGCCCAAGCAGGCTGCGGGCACCCTTGCATTCGCGGGATTCCGCCCTGATGGTCGAGGCCCTGCGCCAGCTCGGCGCCACCATTACCGAGGTTCCGGGCGATGGACAGTACGGCCCGGATCTTGAAGTCACCCCCATCGACCCGGCGGCTGCCGCCTCGGAGACCGCCATCGACTGCGGCCTGGCCGGCACGGTCATGCGCTTCGTGCCGCCGCTCGCGGCCCTCCGCAACGGCGCTTCGGTGTTCGACGGCGATCCGCACGCTCGCAAACGTCCCATGGGCACCATCATCGAAGCCCTCCGGACACTCGGGGTGGAGGTCAGCGCCGTGGACGGGCACACTGCAAGCTCCCTGCCGTTCAAGGTTTCCGGCACGGGCTCTGTCCGCGGTGGCCATTTGGTGATCGATGCGAGCGCTTCGTCGCAGTTTGTCTCCGCCTTGCTGCTGGTCGGTGCACGATTCGAAGAGGGACTTCACCTGGAGCATGTCGGCAAGCCCGTGCCGAGCCTGGACCACATCAACATGACCGTCTCGGTCCTGCGCGGCGTCGGGGTGCAGGTGGATGACTCCGTGCCGAACCATTGGCGCGTTGCCCCGGGCACTATCCAGGCGTTTGACGAGAGGATCGAGCAGGATCTCTCCAACGCCGGCCCCTTCCTCGCCGCGGCGCTGGCCACAAAGGGAACTATCCGGATCCCCAACTGGCCGGCAAACACCACGCAAGTCGGGGACCTCTGGCGGGACATCCTCGCCACCATGGGTGCCACTGTCACCCTGGACAACGGCACGCTGACAGTCACCGGCGGACCGGAGATCCTGGGCGCGGACTTCGACGAAACCAGCGAACTCGCCCCTACGGTGGCGGCATTGTGTGCCCTGGCTTCCGGCCCTTCCCGGCTCACCGGAATCGCGCATTTGCGGGGACACGAAACGGACAGGCTGGCCGCGCTCGTCGCCGAAATCAACCTGCTTGGCGGCGACGCCGAAGAAACCAGCGACGGCCTGGTGATCCGGCCCGCAGCGCTGCACGCCGGCGTCGTGCACAGCTACGCCGACCACCGCATGGCTACCGCGGGCGCCATCCTGGGGCTCGCCGTCGAGGGTGTCGAGGTTGAAGACATCGCGACGACTTCCAAGACCATGCCCGAATTTCCGCAAATCTGGGCATCGATGCTCAGTGCGGGCGCTGCGGGCTCGGGCACCGGCACTCCAGCAACCGGTTCTATGGAGACAAGCAACTGACGATGGCCCGCGACGCAAGCTCCTGGGACGAGTCCGACGTCCGGATCCGCCCCAACAAGAAGGGCACACGCCCCCGCACGAAGGACCGCCCCAGCCACGACGACGCCGCGATCGGGCGCATCATCACAGTCGACCGCGGCCGCTACACGGCGATCGTGGGCGAAAGCTCGGACAACGAGCGCATCGTCATTGCGGCCCGCGCCCGGGAACTGCGCCGCTCCCCCGTGGTTCCCGGAGACTTCGTGGCCCTCGTCGGGGATGTGTCCGGAGCCCCGGACACCCTCGCCCGCCTCGTGCGCGTCGAGGAGCGCAAGACCCTCCTGCGGCGAAGTGCCGATGATACGGATCCGATCGAACGGGCCGTCGTCGCCAACGCCGACCAGCTCGTGGTGGTGGTCGCCGCCGCCAACCCGGAGCCGCGCACGGGATTCATCGACCGCGCGTTGGTGGCAGCGTACGACGCCGGAATCGAGCCGCTGCTGCTCGTCACCAAAGCCGATGTCAAGGATCCGACGGAATTGCTCGCCAACTATGTGAGCCTCGGTTTCCCCATCATCATCAGCCGCACGGCCGACGCAGGGGCCTCCGGCATCGACGCCCGTTCCGACGACGGCCTGTCCGCCCGCCTCGATGGCGACGCCGTGGGCCAATTGCGGGACTACCTCGACGGCAAGGTCACCGTGCTCCTGGGCCATTCCGGCGTCGGGAAGTCCACCATGGTGAATGCCCTCACCGGCGCCGAACGCGCCACGGGCGGGGTCAACGCCGTGACAGGGCGCGGACGCCACACCTCGTCCTCTGCCCTCGCCCTGAAACTCAGCGACGCCCCCGGCGGCAGCTGGATCATCGATACGCCCGGCATCCGTTCCTTCGGCCTCGCCCACGTGAACCCCGACCGCATCCTGCACGCCTTCCCGGATCTGGAACCCGGCACGGAAATGTGCGAGCGAGGCTGCAAGCACGATGCCTCAGCGGTTCGATGCGGACTGGATTCCTGGGTCGCCGACGGCCACGCCGGCGAGGCAGGCCCGGCCCGCCTGGCGTCGTTGCGCCGGCTCCTCGGCGCGGACCCGCGCATGGAAGCCCAAGAGGCGAAGGAACTGGGCACGGTCAACTAACGGCACGCTCGACTAACCGCGCTCTTGGCGTCCTACCTCCCCGGCTCACCCGCGAATAGACGGTAGTTTGGAACCATGACCCAACCCGATTCGAGCTACAACGACGACCTGCGGCTGGCACACGTCCTGGCCGACTCCGTCGATTCCCTGACAATGGAGCGGTTCAAGGCACTGGACCTCCAGGTCGAGACCAAACCCGACCTGAGCCCCGTCACCGATGCCGACAAAGCCGCCGAGGAAGCAATCCGCGGGCAGCTCTCCCGTTCCCGCCCCCGCGACGCCGTCCTTGGCGAAGAATTCGGCAGCACGGGCCACGGCTCGAGGCGTTGGATCATCGATCCCATCGACGGGACCAAGAACTTCGTTCGCGGCGTACCCGTCTGGGCCACGCTCATCGCCCTCGTGGACGAGGGCGAGGTAGTAGTCGGGCTCGTGAGCGCTCCTGCGCTCGGCAAGCGCTGGTGGGCGGCCAAGGGCTCGGGCGCCTACATGGGCCGGTCGCTGGCCGCAGCCACCCGGCTGAAGGTTTCCAACGTGTCGCGGCTTGAAGATGCATCGCTTTCCTACTCCGAGCTGTCCGAGTGGAAGCAGCATGGTTCGCTCGACAACTTCCTGGGCCTTGAGAACGATGTCTGGCGCAGCCGCGCGTACGGCGATTTCTGGTCCTACTGCCTGGTGGCCGAGGGAGCCGTGGACATCGCCGCCGAGCCGGAACTCCAGGTCTACGACATGGCCGCCTTGGTGCCGATCGTGACGGAGGCCGGGGGACGCTTCACGTCCTTGGACGGCGCGGATGGTCCCTTCGGCGGAAACGCCGTCGCCACCAACTCGATCCTGCACTCCGAGGTCCTCAAGAGGCTCAACCCCGAACTCGACGACCTCCTCTGATCCGTTCTTTTCACTGAATAAACGACGGCGGACGCCCCCTTTTGGGGGCGTCCGCCGCTTTTTCTTCGGCGGAAGGCACACTTTTCCGGCCGTGTAACAATCCGCTTAACAATCGCCGGTCACATTGGAACCAGCCTTGCCGGTGTCCTACGCTCTTTACAGGTCACGAGTGCCAGCGCGAAACCCCGGTTTGCTGGCCGGCAACCCTCCATCGCGGCGGGGTGCCCCGGGTGACGACCCGGCCGGTCCGGAACGGATGCGGCAAGCGCGGACCCCCTGCACGCAGGGGTCCCTCTTGAGTGAGGTCCCATGAGCACAGCCACATTTACTTCCCCGGCTCTTTCG
>OUNM011198942.1_pt1 | contig 14523 bp, 14 predicted proteins | sample 1769961 | NCBI WGS metagenome assembly OUNM01 (sample SAMEA3914820, study PRJEB12502) | metagenome | biome: forest; material: soil | place: USA | collected 2012-03-12 | depth 0.3 m | reverse complement strand
TGGACCGCGGGCTTTTCCTCGTCTGCGCGGCACCGAATGAAAAAGCCCCGCAGGTCGGACGACGTGCGGGGCTTTTTGGATCTGGTGGCGCTTCAGGGAAGTGACACCAAAACCCTTTTCCATGGCGGAAAAGACTTAAAAATCAATAGCTTGAGACGATGTGCCAGGGTGCCACCTCGTCGCCGCCAGTGTGACCCCAAAGTGTATCGGCAACCGGACGTCGACGCTCAAAGGCGGAGCATCGAAAGTGCGAATGCGTTCGCATCGAGCTCCGATGCAGAGTCGGCTCAAGCGATGACTAGCCCGGTGCTATCGCCAATTCGACGGCCTTTCGGAGCCTCTTGTCAGATAGCCTGTAGACGTCAAGAACCAGATTTGCGTCGCGTGAATTGGTTTCGACGTTCCAATTGAGTAACCTCCTTTGGAGCGACGAATTCAGCCCGCTCCATGCGGGAATTCGCACCTGCCGCAGCACATTTCCATCAAAACGCTTTACGTCGCCAGCGAATCGGGGCGCTAACACCGTCGCAAAAAGGTCCAAGGCACCGGCTCGAAAAAGTGCGAAGAGAGCCTCAAGTGGCCATTCTGTGCTCGTAATCGCGTAAAGAGCATTTGACGGTTGTGCCCCGCCGGGTGACATCGCGATTCGAGCGAACTTGGACATGCCCGCGACGAGCAATTTCGGCGCCGCTACCCTCGGCAAGTCGAGCCGGTCGATGGTGCGATACCACGATGCTGGCGTCTTGACGCAAGCGCGCTTGGCAAGGTCGGTCCGGTAAGGCTTGAGATGAGCATTCAGCTTTGGGTACTTGCCAAGCTTTACTAGAGTGCCGTCTGCCTCCCATACGTTGATGACATGAGAGGTCGGCTCAACCTTGCCATTGTCCAAAAGGTCGCTTGTCCTGACAAACGGAACCAGTCTTTCCTCTTCGACTTCGGATGTCTCTTCGACGACAAACGCCGGCGCGCAACCCAATGCCATGCCGCAACGGACTTCGACGCCAACATCCAAAAGCACCGCGTGGGTACTGGCAATTTGCTGAAAGGCGTCGGCCAGGCTCCGAACAGCCAGTATCGCGCTTTGACCCCCGTTCAATCCGACGCTCGATGGCTGCGTTGCGGAGTTCTTCGGCGGTAGTAGTTTCCGTCGCAAATCGGCGATAGAGGAGGCTTTGGTCACCACTACAGGGCTGTTCGAGCTGCCTCGTTCCAATAGCGAGACCGCCGCGTGCGCGTCGACTTTGCGCGACCCCAGGAATACTGGCGCGTCGTGAACGCTGATGTGCGCTGTCAAGCGGGTCGTTTGCTCAATTTCCACTCGTGCGCGCGAACCATAGGAGCAGCGAAGCCAACGGTCAGAACACAGGAAGGCGACGCGCCCTGTGGCTGGTGCCAGAAGCTCAACGGCCCGACAGATGAAAGCGAGACATAGGTCCCCTCGCGCGGCGTGCGCGGGAAGATTGTCTTCATAAAGGCCCCGCAATGTGAGAGGTACTTTCGACCAACGCATATAGGGCGGGTTGCCTACAACGTCAGTGAAGGGCGCCAAACCTTTCGCCAGGAGGAAGTCCTCGCAACGAAGCCATCGAGCAGCGATTCTTTTTGCGACGACCGTTGTCAGGCCCGCACTCTGCAGCTTTTCCACGAGGCGTCTGCGCAGAGTCGACGCAGTGGATATGTCGAACTCGAAGGCTACGATGCGGTCCGATAGACCCGCCTCGTCAATCTCCCCGGCACGTCGTCTGCTGTCCAACAAACGGTCGACCGCCGGCAGCAAGAAGGAACCGTCCCCGCAAGATGGCTCAAGGAGTCGTCGCTGCGTCAGGTCGGCACTCGCCACCCATCCCACGCGGTCCAATATGCTGCATGCCACGTCGGGGTGGGTATAAACAGCGCAGTGCGAATGCACGATGCGTTTCGCCGCCGCCACGAGCTCGGCCCCTTCTGCAATCGCGCGCCCTCCATTAAGGGCGGGGCTAGAGTTCTCGCTGTCCCTAGCTACCTTCATATGCAGCGCCACTACCAGCCCTTCTTGGCAGGGGTGCCGTTGTGGGAAGGAAGTGCGGCCAGGCCGGCGCTGTAGGTTTGAAGTGAGCTGAAGCGGGTCCGTTTGCCGTCGGATTTCCATTGCGAATGAATGTCATTCAGATACGCGAACGTGCGGTGCTCCTGCCCGTCTCGGACAACCTTGACGTGGTATTGGCTGCTTCCGGCGCGCTGATGCTTTTCCCATTCGGTCGGATGCAGCTCGCACAGCATGATGTCCGCACAGTCGGTCGGCAGGAATGCTGGCGATACGAGTCGCGGAATCGGCAAGCCACCTGTTTGCGACTCCGAAACCTGCATGTGTAATTGAGGGCCCCATTGCCCCGAATTCTTGTAGTCGAAGTGAAGTTCGATACACGCGTTGTCTTCGCGCTCAAGCTTGATGTGCGTGGAAGAGTGCAGCACTCCCCATACAGCGCCGCACTTCTTCACGTTTGCGTTCGCCGGCCGCTCAAAAGCGCACTCGAATCCGAGGGTGAATTTGGCAGCCTTCGGCTTCTTGCCGGGGGCGTCGTATTGGCTGCTGGTGTCAAAGGCTATAGCTTGCGCGGTAGACCAGGTCCAACTCGAACCTGCCCTGGAAATCCCTGCACGCAGGTCTTGTTCCATCCTCTTCAAGGCGGGAACGGATAACCGTGGTACGAACTTTTCAGCTAGTGCTATGAATGATTTCACCTCGTCCGCATAGGCCTCGAGGTCGATTCGAGCCGTCACGGTTGAACCACCAACTCGGCCTGGTCTTCCAGTCGGACCTTGCGGGCGAGAACTTTGTTTTGCTTCGCGTCTGCAATCCTGACCCAAGAGGGCGGGGCTTGCGGCGGAAAATATTCGTCAGACGCTCGAACGCACTCAGTGACGGGCGCAAGTTCGTCGGCTTCCACAAGGTCGGCATCGGACACGACAACCCAGTCGCTGGACGGCAATTCCTGGAGCGCGGCGGGAGCAACAAGACGCTTCAGATGGGCCGTCCGAGAAACTGAGTCCCGCGGAACATCAAAAGCAATCGCATCCACCCCCGCCGACCACCAGCGGGGGCCGCTAAACCCGGCAAGTACGCCTTGGTAGGAAGCACTGCTAAGCAGCGAAGATAACTCGGTCTTCTTTCTGAGCGCAGAGTCCAAGCAGGCAACAGTGAGGCCCAGCCTCGAAGCCAAGTGCGGAGCGCGAACCAGGAAGCTGGGATGCGGAAGAACCTGGCGAAGCATCCATGCTACGAGCTCTCGTGCTCCAGCAGACACTGGGGGGCGCCAGCCGTCGACTTCCGAGACGGCAGCGTCGCTCCACCCTGCGTCCATTGGTAGGCTGAGCACTTTGTGCGCCAGAACCGATGAAAATCGGGCCGAACCGACTTGGCCAAGCGACCGCTGCGAGCTGCGGATGGCAGCGACTGCGTCTGCCAGCGCTACGATTTCATCGATGGGGTCCGACGACCCACTGGCCAGCTTGCGTGAGACCCACTCGACGCCAAGCTGCTCTGCGACGATATGCCGGCGCTGGTAGTCAAAGGTGCCGATTGCCTCTTCCAGATGACTGCTCACCAGAACGGAAGGCGGCCTCGCTTCCGAGGTAGCTCTGCGGAGCTGATGGAACACACCGAGACCGCTGCGCCCAGACCCGTCGAGGCTTGGGTTGTCGCGCTCTTGTTCGACTGTGAAGTAATCGAACACCCAGAGATTTGCCTTTCCCGCAGCCTTCGCTGCCTGAGGGAGAGCATCAGGAAGGTGCGCATCAAATCGATTTCCTAGACGCTTGGACTTCGCGCTCGCTAGCAATCCGTCTGGGTCGTCGTCGATGTAGAGGATGTCTCCCTGCGTTGTCATTTTTTGTGAACTCCAAACCTAATCGCTGTCGAATAACCGGTACTCGGTTGAACAAATTCGATGGTCCCCCCGTACTCTTGAACGAAAGCCCGGGTGATTGTGAGACCCATTCCCATGCCTTGGCCCAGCACGGCGTCTGGTCGCTCGGTCGTTGAGTGAAATGCCTCAAATAGTTTTGCAGAGCGCCGGATGTCGACTGGTACGCCGCTGTTCTCCATGGTGACGTGCAGCATCCCGTCAGCCTCTTCGGCAGAGACTTTTATCCTGCCGTGTTCGTTGGTGAACTTGACCGCGTTGGAAAGGAGATTCGTGAAGATGCCAGCTAGCTCCGCAGGAAACATCGGTGGAGTTCGAAGTGCCTCTTGGATGTCGTTTGTTAGTTCGATGTGCTTTCGGTCGATTCGAGTGCGGAAAAACGGAAGCACTGACTCGAATCTTTCCCGTAGCGGTAGCCTTGACCGTCTCTTACGTCCTTCGAACGAGGTCGCATCAACAAGATACGTGGCATTACGACGAATTCTGTCCGCCATGGCGAGCGCAGTCTTCCTGGCCTGCTGAACTTTAGAACGAGGCTCGCGCGACCGAATTTCAAGGAGGGCTTCATCCAGGTCACCGACTATCACTCCGACTTCGAGTGCTAGCGCATTGACCTCATGCACGAACGCGGCCAGTTCAGTTCCGAGGCTCGCCAGGACACGCCACATGACAGCTTCGCTGCCAAATTGCTCGGACAAGTCCTGCACGTCCTGTATGTGCGGCTGTGCGGCTCTAGCAGCGTCTGCGGCCTTTTGAAAATTTTTGCTCTCAATCGCTGCCCTCACGACGGATAGTTGGTCGGCCACGGCGAGTGCGCTTTCGCGTACGCGCAACGCTGCCGGAGTCTCGCTAACGTCCGCACGCTGAGCCGCGATACGTTGGGTCTTTCGCTCGTTCTCGCGGACTAGCTTCACTTCCTTGCGGCTTGCATATCCGAGCCTGACAATTAGGTCAGTGGTCACGCGCACCCACTCAGCGATAAAGTCCAGCCCTGGGCCGGGGAGAAAGCCCTCGCGGTTGACAAGCATCTCGAGCTCAGGAGTCGAGGCGCGATGAAGAAACACTGCGCCCATATAAGCAGGGCTCGACTGAATCGCCAGCTCTTCTTTGTCGAGGCCAGACGGCAAATCCTTAACGTCCGTTCTGTCTAGCGAAGTGAGCTTTCGATGGCCTCGTACTCGGTACGCGCGGTCCATTCCCAGCCAATCATCGGTTAGGTCACCGTAGGGCGGGACGCGAAAGCCTTCCATGAAAATGCGGATGCCCTGTACGGCCGGGTCCCATGCACCTTCTCTCTGCAATATTCGAGCGCGGAACGAAGGGCCAGAGTTCTTGGCAAGGCGCTTTGTGAATTTGAACCCTTCAGATGCCGGATACTTTCGCAACGTCGCGCTGGTGGGTGAAACGGCGACGCGAAGCTGACCACTCTCCCGAACAAATTCAATCTCCGCAATCCATCCGGCAGTGTGCGCAATATCTGGAGTGACGGTATCCGGAATGGCGAGGTCGCCTAAGAACTGAATCTGAAATCCGGGGTCGGAACTCGCCTGGTCTCTCACTGGCACCGTCTCGAAGAGCAGTGGTTCAGGAGTCAAGTTCGGCGGAAGCTCTTGCCATAGAGCCTTCACTGGGGCAAGCGTGACTGCTTCCCGAAGAAAGGTTTCGACCATTCGGGGTGTCCAAGGCCGCCTTAACGGTGCCATGGTCAGCGTGGTTCCGCTGGGTTGCTTTCCGTTTAGTTCCTTTGTCTGGAGCTCTATTGCGTCCGAAGCGGCTACGTCGTCAAGAGTCTCGAGTTCCTCTATGCGGTCCCAATTGATACGGGCGCGAATGATTGTCTCGGCAGCAGGCAGTTCGGACTGGCCTCGATGCACCTGCGCGGCCTTCCGCGAGTGGACCTGCAGCGCACGTGCCAGCTTGTGGGCGGCGAGCCGTCCGACACCCTTCTCGCCTGTGTAGCGCCGGCCGAACGCAGCCGAACGACGGTCGCCGGTGACTTTGCTTCTCCCGGCAATCCGCAGAAAGCCGTTTTCGAACTCGGACTCGGTCATGCCCACTCCGTCGTCCTCGACGACGATTGAGCCGACTGCCGCGTCCTTCAAGCTAGTTCCACGAACGGTGACCACCGTCGCATCCGCGTCGTAAGCGTTCTTGATGAGTTCCACCAGTGCGGTCGCTTCTTTGGCAACCAGCAACTCGCCCAGTTCCTGGAACAGTTTGGTATCAACCGTGAAAGCGGCCACTCAGTGCTCCCGACCGAAGTGATTTCTCGCGCGAATGCGCGGCAACGTAGCAGAGGCCATGGCTTACGATGTCGATGACGAGGCGAGCGTTGAGACGCGGGACGATGCGTTGGGGCGCAGTCCCCCCAAGCGAACGTGAGACGCTAGCACGATTTTTTGCGCTCGCTTGTGGTGCCGCAGCGGCATAAACGCGATTGTATGCATGTATGCGTGTCTGCGTTTGCGTATCGACGTGCTAGCATGACCAGCATGAAAGTAGCAGGGCTGTTCGCCGGGATTGGTGGCTTCGAGCTGGGACTAGGAGAGGCGGGACATCACGCGGAACTGCTCTGCGACATCCTTCCCACGGCTCAGGAGGTGCTCAAGGCGCATTTCCCGAACGCGCAGCTCGTCAGCGATGTCGTTGGTCTGAAGGCACTCCCTGGCGACATCGAGGTCGTGACAGCCGGCTTTCCTTGCCAGGACCTTTCTCAGGCTGGGAACACGGCAGGGCTGGCTGGACACAGAAGCGGACTCATCGGAGAGGTGTTTCGTCTGCTCGAAAAGCGCAAGAAGGCAAGGCGACCGGTGCCCTGGGTGGTCGTGGAGAACGTCCCATTCATGTTGCAGCTCGGTGGTGGGGGGGCCATGCGTGCCATCATCAGCGAATTCGAGCGCCTGAAATACAAATGGGCGTATAGGGTTTTGGACACCAACAGCTTCGGGCTTCCTCAAAGACGTGAGAGGGTCTACCTCGTCGCCTCGACCGAAGGTGACCCCGCCGACGTACTTCTCGTCGATGACGCGCCACTTTCAAGGCCTGCCACGGACCTGGTCCGATTCGCGCATGGCTTCTACTGGACTGAGGGGCGTGGGGGCCTGGGGTGGGCCGTCGATGCTGTTCCGACGCTCAAGAACGGGAGCACTATTGGTATTGCGAGCCCGCCGGCTGTTCTCCTGCCGGGTGGCAGCATAGTGAAGCCGGGCATTGTCGCTGCTGAAGCGCTTCAGGGATTCAGCGCGGATTGGACCAAACCAGCTGAGCGCGTTGCCAAGGCATCGCTGCGATGGGCACTCGTTGGCAACGCTGTGAGCGTCCCGGTTCCGAGATGGATAGGTCAGCGGATTAACAGCCCGGGTACCTATGAGCCGAGTAGAGACCTACCCTTTCCCGCAGAGGGGCGTGCGCCGCGCGCTGCTAGGTTCGATGGAGCGCGACGATTTGCTGTCGACATCAGCCCGGACCCCATCGGCCTGCGCTCCCCACCGCTTCAGGGATTCATCGAGCCGGACTGTGTGCCGCTGTCGCTGCGCGCGACGGCTGGCTTTCTTGACCGTACGCGACGGGCGACGCTGCGCTTTGCGCCGGGTTTCATCGATGCGGTTGAAAAGCACCTTGAAGCTGTCACCGCACTGGAGGGGGCGGCCCAGGCGAGAAAAGTGTTGAGCGCACTGGCGAAGCGCCGGCAATCGACAGCCGTAAATTAGACTTTCGCGAAACGGGTCGCGTACAACTGCGCGAGCCGTCGAACGAAGCGGGAGTAGTCGAAGTCTGTCGAGGGTGCAGGAGCCGGCGGCGCCTCGGTTTCTAGACGTATGTCGCTTCCGTCGTTCCTACATGAGACCACGATGGCGCCGATGGCGTCGAATCCTTCGTCGCCGACCTTCGACCTGCACTGCAGTTTTTGCAATCCCTCAAGCACCAGAGCCGCGGCCCCCTTCTTATGAATCGACACTCGCGTCGCAATGCTTCCCAACGGCCACTCGTTCATGTCGGGAGAAATGAACGTGTCCGACGCGTTCACGAGAACAATGGCCGCGGCGATCGCATCGTTGTTGTCGCCGTGAATTGTCTGGTGTGAACTGGTCAACTCGTCGTGAAGACGAGGCCGAGCTTTCTGATGTGCCGTCATCGCGGCTTTTGCCTCTGTTGCAAGCAACACCGATGAAACGCCGGAGAGAATCAGCTTGGGCAACTTCTCAAGCTCGTCAAGCTCCTGTGGGCTCAAGTCCACTCCATAGGCGGCCGCCAGACCCGCAAAATCGGTTGCCTTGCGCGCGCCAGCTCGCGAACCGCCACTCGTTGCCTGTGGCGCTTGCGTGCAGATGACAAGGTCCAAGTTTTTCTTCTTCTTGTTCCTGAAATCGTGCATCTCGTGATTGATGCCGAGGCCTACCCTGCCCGCTGCAGCTTGCTCGCGGAGCAATGGGCAGTGTCGCATCAAGTCGAATACCAGACCCCAGCACGCAATCTTGGAATGGCGGTCACTTCGCGAGTGGTACTGCCATTGATTGCCGTGTGCGAACTTTCGGGGGCCGGTTCCCGTTGTCGCCTTAGTGAGCGTACGCACGAGGATTTGTGGTCCGTACATGGCCACTAAGAGGTGCTCCCCAAAAATCGAGTGATTCCTTCCCGAACCACGTCGCTGATTGTTACGCCTCGCGATGCAGCAAGGACTTTCAGACGTTGTCTCTGCTCTTTGGTCAGCAGTACCGATATCCGGACGGCGCCTTCGGCGGACATCCCGTGGTCATCCTCGTCAGCAACCTGCCTTGCGAACTTCCGCGGTGACGTCTTGGTCGTGGTTGACATGCTTAGGCACGTACATGCAGATATGCATAGAGTGTAGCCTGGACCGGAGCCGCAGCTATGACAGACATCCTTTCCCCTGAAGCGCGCAGCGAGCGCATGGCCAAGGTGCAGCAAAAGGACACGAGGCCGGAGCTGATTGTCCGAAGAGCCTTACACGCTGCGGGCTTGCGTTACGTGCTGCATCCTAAAAAGTTGCCGGGCCGACCCGACATCCTTTTCCCGCGCTACGGTGTAGCCATGTTTGTGCACGGCTGCTTTTGGCATGGGCACGACTGCCGGGCCGGTCGGGCTCCGTCGTCCAATACGGATTACTGGTCTAAGAAAATTGCAGAGAACCGGCGCAGAGATGAGCGTAAGTCTCAAGAGCTGGTGTCACTAGGATGGCGGGTGGCGGTCGTATGGGAGTGCGAGACAAAAGGTGGAAGTGTTAGGGCTCACTCTCTTCGTTGGCTTGAACAGGTTAAGGGCTCCATCCCCGTGGTGTGAACCGGTGAGCGTCCTTGAAGACTGCCCAGGAGCTCAGGTCGCGCCGCTGCGCCGGTGGGCTGGCATGGAGACCACCATCACTATCTGGCTGGCCTCGTCCCAGTAGTAGTAGATGCGCAGGCAGCGGCGAGGGTCTCGCGTGTTGCCACCATTCTTGAGATGCCATTCCACAGTCACGCGGCCATTGCTGCCCGTGTAGTCGAAGCTGTCGGCACCGCAGCGGTCGTTGTGGACGCCATCGTCGACGGCCTTACGCAGGTCGCCCTCGCCTCCATTGATGCGCGTGTCCCTGTACTCGCTGGCCAGCCACAGGAGGCAGCGTGCTGCAGCCTGGGGGTCTTCGTACTGGGCGGAGCGAATCTCTCGTCGCGCTGGCGCTTCAAGCGCGACACGGCCACTTAGTACCTGGTCGCACCAGTCTGCGAACTCCGTCCAGGTGGTGGGCAAAGATACGTCGGCGTCGAGTTCATCACCGCGCTCTTTAATCTGGTTGGTCAGATGCTGGATTCGGTAGTGCGCGCCTTGCAGCTGCTGCTCCAGGGTCTGCGCGCGCTCCTCGGCGTTGTTGTGTTCGTCGGACAGCCATTGCTGGGTGTCGGCGGCGCGGCGCAAGTCATCTTTGAGCGCGGCGATTTGCGCCTGAGCTACGGCTAGTTGGTCTATGTCGGCACCACCGGTCTGGCGCAGGCGTTCCCGCTCATGGTCCCAACTGGCTTGCCGCACATCGGAGAACGCGAGCACGTCCGAGCCCAATTGGAGGCGGCGGGTGCTTTCGTTGGCAGCCATCCAACGCAACGCCGTCGAGGCGGCGCGGACGCGGTCCTCGCCTGGCTTCCAGTTGACGAGGAAAAGGCGGTGCGCCATAGGATTGGCGGTGAGGGAGAAGCCAGGAAGATAGGCACGCACTGCGCCGTTGTAGACGGACAGTGACTTGCCGAGCTGGCGAGTCAGAACCCAGCTGTGTGCGGCTGGCACGATGACGACCCTTGCAAGGCCGAGCATGCCCTTGGCGAGCACCGAAGCGTTGATGAGCGGCGCAGCCTCGCCTTCGGGGACCGTGCACACAAGGTAGGTGATAGAGCGGCTGTAGGCCAGCAGTTGCTCGACGAGGGTCTCTGCGTCCTGCTCGGAGGCCACAATCCAGGGTGCGCTCGCCAGCGGCGCGCCTCCTTGCAGCAGGCCACAGGCGGCGGCGACTTGGCGAACTACCGCGGGCACGGCGGGCTCGATGAGCAGTTCTTCTTCGGGCGTGCCGACGAGCAGGCGAAGGCTGAAAAGAGCGCGGCCATTGGTCGGCGCGTAGCCGAGGGTGACTTCGGTAGTCCACGTGCGCGCTGCGGTGTGGGCGTCGGGACGATCCACGCGCAGCGCCCATAGCGTACGTTGTTCGTCGGCCAGGCCAGTCGCGATGCACGTGCGGCCACCGCGAAAGAACTCGAAGTGGTCCTGTGCGACGTCGGTCGGGAGTTCGGCGCCAATTTGGGTTGCAGCCCACTTGAGCACCTCATGCCGGGCCGCAGTGGCGGCCGACGCGGCATCGGCGCCTCCCAGTTCACCGGCCACGCGGAGGATTTCGCGCTCGCGAACACGCGGGATGTCTATGGGGCTGATGCTCATGCGTTGCCTATTAGCGTCCGCTTGTCGGCGTGTGTTCGTCCGGGATGTATTCGGCAATCTCAGACCATGAACACTCGAAAAACCGGCAGAGCTTGTCGAGCACATCTGTCGTCGTGTTGTACGGGCGCTGAGACGCAATCTTGGACAAGGTCGCGCGGTGGACGCCCGTGGCTTCCGCGACGGACTCAAGAGTGACGTGCTGGCCAGACTTGAAGGATTTGTCTGCCATTCGCTCGCGAAGGCGGAATCGAATCATAGGGCGTAGTAGAGGAACTTGGCTCGCAAATGGTACGCCACCATCGTCGCGTATAAGCGACGCATGCAAAGTTTGTGCTTTACAAGCGACGAGGGTTGGGTATGATACTCATATGTCGAGTTTAAGCGACAACTACTCGTCCACTGCTCAAACGTAAGGAGTCCACGTTGTCCATTCCCGAGTACGACTCAAACGAGTCCGAATTTCCGAAGTCCAGCCGGGAGTCCCGGCTGGAGTGCGCGTTGGCCTGGGCCGCGGGTTTCATCGACGGCGAGGGCTGCATCCACATCGCGAAGCAGCGGTACCGAGGTGAGCGGTCGGACACGTACCGGCTCGGTGTGTACGTGACCCAGAATGACAAGTCCGTCCTGGAGCATCTGCGCGAGGTTGTCGGCATCGACGCGCCCATCTTCGCCGTCAAGCGAGCGCGTAACCACAAACGGCAGTGCTACACGCTGAACTTCAGCGGCAAGGGCGCACAGCAACTCCTGTCCTTGCTGGAAGTTTTCTTTCGCCGTAAGCGCGCAGAGGCGAGCGCCGCCCTGGCGTTTTGCACAGAGGGCCTCGTTGGCAAGCGCTTCGGTCGCAAGGCTGTACCGCCGGACATCGTCGCCACGCGTGAGCACTACTTCCGCCTTCTCAAGCAACTGAAGTAGTCGCCGCGCCACGCCGCACGGCGCTTACTCGGGCGCCGCCTCTTTCACTCACGCATGCCGCGTTCGACGCGGCAGGGAGTACCCATGGCTTCCCTTTTCTCGATGAAGCTGGCAGCGACCAACTTCATCTACCTCGTCACCGAATTCACCGACATGCGCGCCCCGGAGCTCCTGTCGCTCGGCATGGTCAGTGCAGCCGGCGACGAGCACTACGTCGAGCTCGACCTCGACGACCCCGCAAGCGCTCCGACGTTGCGTCAGGCCTCTGAATTCGTCCGCTACAACGGCGTTATCGAACAGTGGGGCCGTGTACCGGGCAGCGCTACGAGCCGCATGGCGATGGGCGAGCGAACCGCTCGCTGGCTGCAGGAGCAGGTCGCACTTCTCGGCCAGCCCGCCACCATCGCGTTTGACTGCGAGACGGCCTACGAGTTACTCGAGTATCTCCTTCGTGATGCCGGTCAGTGGGAGTCCGTGCGGGAAGTCGTTCGGCCGCTGAACGTCGACGAACTCGCCGGCTACTTCGAAGGCGCCATGTGCGCTGATGTCGCGTACGAGGCAATGCGGCGGCGCGGCCTCGAATGCCATCACGCGCTCGCCGACGCGCACGCGCTGCGCGCCGCCTGCGTCGCGACCCTCACCGGAAAGCGGGTGCGCCTGTGACCGCCGCCTCAATCCTGTTCCTCGACATCGACGATGTCGTTTGCCTCAACGAGACGTACGGCGGCTACGACGTCGTCGCGGCGCTCCGTGGCCGTCACGAGGAGCCGGCAGCGGTCTTCCGCGAAGTGTTCAACCCGCGCGCATGCGACATCCTTCGACGGGTTCACGACGCGATGGACGGCTGCCTGCGGTATGTCGTCAGCTCGACCTGGCGCGAAGCGCTGGACTTGACCCAGCTTGCGCGCGTGTTCAACGAAGGCGGTCTCGACTTCGTCGCCGGCGCATTCCATGAGGTCTGGCGTACGCCTGTTTCGCACTACCGAGGCGTGCGTGCCGACGACATCGCCAGATGGCTTGACAGATGGCATGCGGGTGAGCCCTTCGCCATCCTTGACGATACCTACTCGGGCACGTCGCTGAAGCCTGCACTGGCGGAAGCGCTTCATCCCTATTTCGACCGCGTTGTCTTGTGCCAGGAGAACGAGGGCCTCATTCAAGAGCATGTTCGGCCGCTCGTCGACGCGCTGAAGGCGCCATGGCTGTTCAACGGTGAGTCCCTGCGGCAGGCGCTGCGCAAGTTCAAGTGAAGCAGGAAGTTCAATGAAATACGTGCCCAAACAAGACGAGCAACTACCGGCCGGGTTCCGGTGGGTGCGAACGAACGCCGGCAGCGCGCTGCTGGCGCCATCGGCCGTGGCGGAGGTGATGGAACGGGAGCAACACGAACGCGCGGAGGCGGCGGAGGATGAACGTCGGAAGAATCTTCGCGCGGAACAGGATGCGAAGGTCGCACTGGCGAAACAAGAGCAGGTGCCCACGGCGGCAAAACGCTGGCGACGCAACGCGGCAGTCGCCAAGGCGAAAGCAGGATGGCATCGAGTCCTTCCCAAGCTAGCTGACCTTGCGCGGGATGTGCAGGCGGAGGACGACGTCGGGCGCTCCGCCGACAAGGACGTCAACCAGCGTCGTCGGCGCGTCGTCGAGAAGCTGTTGACCCTTGGCCCCGACCGGCGCGTGGCGTTGCCGCAGGATTGGCGTTTGGCACTCGATGAACTCGAAGCCGGGCTGCCAAACTTCCGTGCACCCATCCGCTCGATTCGCAATGCGCTCGCGTTGGCAAGTGCCACGGAGACGGCGCCGCGCATTCCGCCGCAGTTGCTTCTCGGGGCGCCGGGGTTGGGGAAGACCTACTACAGCCACCGAGTCGCGGAAATCTTCGGCAGCACCCACGCGGCCGTCCAGTTCGACCAGCCCAGCGCGGGCGCACAACTGCGTGGCAGCGACAAGTACTGGTCCAACTCTGAGCCGGGCTTGCTGTTCAATCGCATCTGCCTGGGCGAGGTGGCCAACCCGGTTGTCCTGCTGGACGAGATGGACAAGGCCTGCGGTGGTTCCAGTAGCCGGGAGCTCGACGCGCTCGCGCAACTGCATGGCGCACTGGAGCGCGAGACCGCCCAGTGCTTGGTGGACGTTTCCGTGGACGTCGAGTTCGATGCTTCGTTGGTCATCTACATCGGCACGGCCAACAGTTTTCGAGGAATCGGCGTCCCGATTCTGTCGCGCATGGAGGTCTTTGCCATCGAGCCCCCTGATAAGTGGGAGGCAGTCAGAATCGCTCGAAGCATCTCGGAAGGTGTTCTTCGCCGTCTCGGGCTGGTGGGGCGTCTGACCTTCGACCGTCGCGCGCTGGTGCTGCTTGCGCATCTAAGCCCCAGGCACATGGCGCGGGCGGCGGAGAAGGCGGTGGCCGCTGCGGTCGCTGATGGTCGTGCCTTGGTCGACGAGGATTCGTTGTGGAACGAACTCCCTGGCGAGCGTGACCTGCGATTGCACTGAATCGACGTGCAGTCGGCACACCGGTGCCTCGTGCGCGGAAGGTCAGGTTCCGCGAAGTCGACAAGTCGGTGATTCGTGTCATCGAATTGATGGCAGAACGCATACACGAAGCTGCAAGAGCGCTCTTTGGCCTGCTGAGGCGCCGCCTGGGCGCGCGTTGACGACAACTCGATGACTGCTGTGTGCGAACTGACCTCAGTTGTCGTACACGAAGGTGCAAACCGGGGGGGGCGTGACGTGCACAAGCGCGGTCAGCTTACTGAGATTTTGACAAGTCATCGGCAATGCGGTG
>OUNM010332529.1_pt1 | contig 14530 bp, 9 predicted proteins | sample 1769961 | NCBI WGS metagenome assembly OUNM01 (sample SAMEA3914820, study PRJEB12502) | metagenome | biome: forest; material: soil | place: USA | collected 2012-03-12 | depth 0.3 m | reverse complement strand
CTCTTCGGCGCGGCCGATGGCGGCCGATCCCAGGGCTCCGCGGTCATGGTGAATACAGCCGCCCTTGAGCTTGACGGTCTCGCCGTTGATCCGAAGCCCATGCTCCGCATCGACCTGAACGGTGCGGATACCGAAGGGCAAAATAGCCTCGGATCGGGCGGGATCGGAGAGTACGACGTGGGCCTTGTAGAGCGAAGGATGCGCGGGTGACCAGAGGGCCGGGTGCTCGATCGTCACCGTCTTCTGAAACTCGTGAATGGAGCGCGCGCTGAGATCGAGCTTAAACGGCAATCGCGCCACGACCTCGCCTCGCGGGTCTTGGAGCTCGATTCGGGCCGAAACCGGCTTCCTTTGCTTGGATTTGTTCGCGATCGTCACACTTAGCTGCAACTCGGCCTTTTGAGGCGAGGTGCTCAGCGTCCGCACCAGGACACCGTTTTCGGCTACGTGCACGCTCTCGTCGACCGAGAGCGAGACGTGTCGGTAGATCCCCGAGCCCGAGTACCATCGGCTGTTGCGGCCGTAATTACGCACGCGCACCGCGAGCGTGTTGGGGTGACCCGACGGATTGAGGTAGGGCGTGAGCTCGTATGAGAACGGCGTGTAGCCATAGGGATGGTTGCCCAGCGCGTGGCCGTTGATCCAGACGTCCGAATCCATATAGACGCCGTCGAATCGGATCGAGACTGAGCGCCCGCCGTCGGCCGCCGAAAGCGCGAAGGTCTTGCGGTACCATCCCGTGCCGCCGACGACGTGACCCACGTCGACGGAGCCGGCCGATGCGCCCGGATCAAAGGGACCGCCGCGCTTGACGGGCGCCAAGGCGTCGTAAATGCCGCCCACTCCGGGGATCGGCGAGTACATGCGGACGGAGATGACGTTGTCGCCCGCGTGCACGAGCTCGCGCGGCACGGGGTAGGTGCGCTGGCGCTGGTAGACGCTGTTCCAGTAGGTTTCGAGCTGCTCCGGAAATCCTTCGTCATGTCCCAGGTGCACGCCGTTGCCGTCGCGGCCCACGCTCACGCCGTTGAAGAACGTCTCCTCCACTCCCAGGACCGTGCCGAGATCGAGCTGCAGGTCGCGGCCGGCGGATGAGGGCGGTATGAAGAGATGTCTGCGATACCAGCCAAATCCCGTGCGCTCTCCGCCCCAGCGCGCGGGCAACTCGATCTCGCGCCAGGCGCCGTCGTCGAAATCAGGGCTGGTCCAACGGAGATCGTCGCCTTCGCTGAATCGCCAGATCCCGTCGCGCGGGGAGAGAACCGGCAGGTCGTCCTCTTCGCGCGGCGGAAGGTCTTCGATGCTCCAGTCGTGCGGCAGCCCTACGTTTCGCCAAGTGCGGTCGTCGTAGCCAGTGGCCTCGGCGCCGGGCGCGTCGCCGCGGTGAAAACGCCAGCCCTCATCGAAGGGCCGCTCCGCCGCCGCGACGGGCGCGAGGCGGAGAAGCCCCGCGACCAGCGCGGTCGTTTTGGCCAAACGCAAGGCCTTCACGGATCAACCTCTGAAATACAAGTACGCGGCCGAGATGCACACCAGGATCAGGATGGAGCCCCAGACGTCGAAGGCGTCCCAGCTGTGCTTGGTATGCGCGAGATCGTGCTCGGCTTCGGTGCCGTAGGCCAGGCCGCCGATCGTCGCGAGCTCGGGCGCGGGAGTGGCCAGGCTGACGACAACCATCACGATCGCCGAGACGAGCGTGATGAGCACGCTGAAGTACTGGAAGTAGATGTTGTTGATGATCCAGAGCAGGGAACCTTGGGGATATCCGTGCTCGAAACCCGGCAGTCCGAGGGTGACCGGCGTGTCCACGAGCATGCGGAAGAGTCCGAGCCCGAAGCCGACGATCATCGCCCAGAAGCAGCCGTGGGCGTTGAGGCGCTTGAAGAAAACGCCGAAGAAGAACACGACGAAGACGGGCGGCGCCAAGTAGCCTTGGATCGACTGGAGGTAGCCATAGAGACCGTGAGCGCCTTGGATCACCGGAATCCACGCGAGCGCGATGAGCACCATGACGACGGTGGCGGTGCGGCCGGTCCTGACCATCTCGCTCTCGGTGGCTTTGGGTTTCCACTTCTGGTAGATGTCGACCGTCCAGAGTGTCGCGCAGGCGTTGAAGACGCCGGAGAGCGAGCCCATGAGCGCCGACAGGAGGCCAGCGACGACGATGCCGCGCAGGCCGGTCGGCAGCAGATGCTTGACCATCATCGGAAACGCCGCTTGGCCGACGTGGGCGACGGGCCTGCCGTCGGGCCCGACCATGCTCTCGAGGCCTGGCACTTTGCCGCTCTTGGCGAGCGCGAAGGCGATCAGGCCGGGGATGATGAAGAGATAGACGGGAAAGAGCTTGAGGAAGGCCGCGAAGATGCTTCCGCGACGGGCATGGGTCTCGTTCCGGGCGCCGAGCGCACGCTGGACGATGTACTGGTCAGTGCACCAGTACCAGAGACCGATGATGGGCGCGCAAAACAGCATTCCGAGCCAGGGGAAGTAGTCGTTGAAGTACCAGGCGATTCGACCGGATTCCTTCACGGGCTCCCAGGTGCCCGTCATTCCGGGAGGGATGAGCGGCTTCCAGAGATTGAACATGTCGGAACCGCAGAGCTCCTTGAGCGCGCTCCAGCCGCCGAGCTTGATCAACCCGTAGCCTGTGAGCAGCGTCGAGCCGAAGATCAGCACCACGCATTGGATGGCGTCGTTGTAAGCCACGGCGCGCATCCCGCCCAGGACCGTGTAAAGGCCGGTCAGTACAATGACCGCGATCGAGCCGATCCAGAAGCTGTTGAGGTCGAAGCTTCCGAGATGAAAGTGGACTTCCGGGAGCAGCGTGGAGAAGACCACGCCGCCGGCGAAGATGCCGACAGCGATCTTGGAAACGACGAAGGTGATGAGCGAGACGATCGAGAGCGCGTAGCGCGAGCCGACCGAGAACCGCCGCTCGAGAAACTCAGGCATCGTGAAGACCCGCGAACGCATGTAAAAGGGCACGAAGACCCAGGCCAGCATCAGGAGGCACCAGGCATGGAGCTCATAATGCGCCATCGCCACGCCGTCGACCGCGCCAGAGCCGGCGAGACCGACGATATGCTCGGAACCGATGTTGGACGCGAAGATCGAGGCGCCCACGATCCACCAGCCTAGGTTGCGGCCGGCGAGGAAGAAGTCGTCGGCCGTGTCTTTGCCTTTTTTGATCACCCAGTAGGCGACGGCCGCGAGCATGCCGAAATAGATGACGATCATGACCCAGTCGAGCGTGCTTAAGGTTGTCGTATCCGTATTCATGCGTGAAATCCCTCCGAGTTCAGATGACCGATAAAAAACTGGTAGATGGTGGTTGATTTGAAGGCCTCGCCGGGTAGCAGCCGCGTGGAGGGGAAGCGCGGATGATGAGGCGAGTCCGGAAAATGTTGAGTTTCCAGGCAAAGCGAAGAGTTTCCGAGGTGGTTGCCCGTATAGAGCTGCAAGCCGGGTTGATCGGTCAGGACCCGGAGCCTGCGTCGGCTGCGGGGATCGCGAAGCTCGGCGACGAGCTGGATGGCGCCGACCGGAGCCGGCTTGAGCGCGTAGCAATGGTCGTAGCCGTCCTCGTATCCTGCCGAGAGCTCGCGGATTCGCGAGCCGATGACGGTCGGGCGCCTGAAGTCGAGCGGGCCGCCGGTGATCGTGAGGATCTCGCCCGTGGGGACGCGATCGGGGCCTGTCGCCAAAACTGCCTCGGCGTGGATGGTGAGCTCATGATCGAGGATGTCCGTTGCTTCCGGCCCGCCCAGGTTGAAGTAAGCGTGGTTGGTGAGATTGATCACCGTCTCTCGATCCGTCGAGGCTTCGTAGGAGATCTTGAGCTCGTTTTGATCGGTGAGCTCGTAGGTGGTCGAAACGAGGAGGTTGCCCGGGAAACCTTCTTCACCGTCCGGGCTCAGGCGCGTGAAGCGAACGCGGCGGCTACCGGTGGTTTCAACTTCCCAATTTCGTTTGTCGAAGCCTTTGCGGCCCCCGTGCAGGCAGCTCGTACCCTCGTTGGCAGGGAGCGAGTAGGACTTGCCGCCACGATTGAGTCTCGCGTTCGAGATGCGATTGGCGAAACGCCCCATGACCGGTCCCGGGCTTCGGCAGATCTCGGTTCCGTCCGGAAGGACCAGGCTGAGCACCGAAGCGCCGAGCTCGGAGAAGGTGGCCTTCATTCCGGCAGCGCTGCTGAGGGTGAGGTTTGCGCCGTTCATGCCGATCGAGCTCAGGCCTGGGCCTCGGGCCGTTGCGAAGGAGCCTGCCCGTAATAGGATTTGGCGCCGTGCTTGCGCAAGAAGTGGCGGTCAAGCAGCGCGCGCGGCAGCGGTTGGACATCCGGGTTGAGCTGAATCGCCTTGAGCGTCATTTCGGCCACGATCTCGAGCGCGAGGGCGCTCTCGACCGCTTTGCGTCCCGTGGGGCCCCAGGTGAAAGCGCCGTGCCCGCGAACGAGCATCGCCGGCATGCGCGACGGATCGAGCTCGAGCTCGGACATGCGTTCGACGATCACGCAGCCTGTCTCCCACTCGTAGGCGCCCTCGATCTCGCGCGAGGTCATCGCGCGCGTGACTGGCACCTCGCCGTAAAAATAATCGGCGTGCGTGGTGCCGAGGCAAGGAATCTCCCGTCCCGCTTGAGCGAAGGAAGTGGCGTTGCGCGAGTGGGTGTGGACTACGGAGCGTACCTGGCTTGGATAAGCCAGGAAGATGCGGCGATGCGTGGGTGTATCGGAGGAGGGTTTCAGTTTTCCTTCGACCGTCTTTCCTTCCAGATCCAGCACGACGAGGTCATCCGGCGACATCTCGGTGTATGCCACGCCGCTCGGCTTGATGGCGAAAACACCGAGAGCCGGGTCGAAGACGCTCGCGTTGCCAAACGTCAGATCGATCAGCTTCTTCTCCGGAAGAAGCAGGTTGGCCTCGTAGCACTCCCGCTTGAGCTCCAGGTACGCGCTCACTCAGAATCCTTTCGGCGCGTTGAGGTGATAATAAACCTCGTCGTTGCGCAGCTGCCGGCGGAAGTCCCCGAGCTCCGTCTTGGCGTCGATGACGGCGAGCTCGATGCCCGCGATCTCGGCGAAATCGGCCAGGTGCTCTTGCGTGACGGCCGTGCTGAACGCCGTATGGTGACCGGCGCCTGCCTGGATCCAGGCTGCGCAGGCGGTTTTGAAATCGGGCCGGCATTTCCAGACGGCGCGAGCCACGGGAAGCTTGGGGAGAGGCTGCGGCGGCTTCACGACGTCGACCTCGTTGATCACCATGCGGAAGCGGTTGCCCAGATCGACGAGCGAGGCGTTGACGGCCGCGCCGGCCTTGGCGTCGAAGACGAGGCGAACAGGGTCGTCCTTGCCGCCGATGCCGAGCGGGTGGATTTCGAGCGAGGGCTTGCCGTCGGCGATCGACTCGCAGACCTCGAGCATATGCGCGCCGAGCACCAGATGCCCTTCGGGCGCCAGGTGGTAGGTGTAATCTTCCATGAAAGAGCAGCCGCCCGGCAGTCCTTCGCCCATCGTCTTGAGGAGGCGGGTCATCACGCTGAGCTTCCAGTCGCCTTCGGCGCCGAAACCGTAGCCGTCCTTCATCAGGCGCTGCACGGCCAGGCCAGGGAGCTGGCGGAGCCCGTCGAGCTCTTCGAAATTGGTCGTGAAACCCTTGAACCCGCCTTGCTCGAGGAAGCTCCTCAGTCCGAGCTCGATGCGCGCGCCGTAACGGAGCGACTCATGGCGATCGCCGCCTTTGCGCAGCTCGCGCGCGACGTCGTAGCGCTCTTCGTACTCCGAGCAGAGCTTTGCGATAGCCGAGTCGCTGACCGCGTCAGTCGAGCGCGCCATCTCGGCAACGCCATAACCGTTGACGGCGAAGCCGAATCGGGCTTCGGCGGCGACCTTGTCGCCTTCGGTCACCGCGACCTGTTTCATATTGTCGCCGAAGCGGGCGAATTTGGCACCCTGCAGGTCGTGCCAGCCGCGCGCCGCGCGCATCCAGGCGCCCATGCGCTCCTGCGTCTCGCCATCGGACCAGTGACCGACGACGACCTTGCGATTGAGGCGCAGGCGCGTGTGCAGGAAGCCCGCTTCACGGTCCCCGTGCGCGGCCTGGTTGAGATTCATGAAGTCCATGTCGATCTCGCCCCAGGGCAGTTCGCGGTTGAACTGGGTATGGAGATGCATGAAGGGCTTGGCGAGCGAGGAAAGCCCGCCGATCCACATGCGGGCTGGCGAGAAGGTGTGCATCCAGAGGACCAGGCCCGCGCACTCGGGCGAGCGATTTGCCTCCAAGCAGAGTCCACGGATCTCCTCGGGGGAGACCATCACGGGTTTGGCGACGAGCTTCAGCGGAATGCGGCTCGAGTCGCCGAGGGCCGAAACGATGGCCTGCGAGTTCGCCGCCACCTGCTTGAGGACGGCCTCGCCGTAAAGGTGCTGGCTACCGGTGACGAACCATATTTCGGGTTTCTTCATGGATCTGCCCCTCCTTGAGGCTGATGAGGTCCTTCATGACGCTCGAGAGATCGGCCGACTTGCTGACTCCTCCGAAAGAGTCGTGCAAGCGGCGGTACAGGCCGTAAAGCTCGTTGTAGACGCGGCGATTCTCAGGGATCGGCGTATACTTCAGCGCTTTGAGCGAAGTCATCTTACGCTGCGCTTCGGTGAACGAGGCGTGTCCACCTCGGGCCTCGCCTGCAAGCACCGCGGCGACGACCGCTGATCCGAGCGCGCAAGCCTGGCTCGAGCCTGCAACCGAGACTTCGCAGCCAAGGACGTCGGCATAGATCTGCATGAGCATCGGGCTCTTCTCGGCGACTCCGCCGGCGCAGACGATCTGCTCGACTTTGACGCCATAGTCGCTGATGCGCTCGACGATGGCGCGCGCGCCATAGGCCGTCGCTTCGATCAGGCTTCGATAGATCTCGGCGCGGGTGGTGTGGAGCGTCTGGCCCATCAGGAGCCCGGTCAAGAGCGGGTCGACGAGGATCGTGCGATTGCCGTTGTTCCAATCGAGCGCGAGAAGTCCGCTCTGGCCCGGCTTGAGAGCCCGCGCTTCGCGCTCGAGCTCGCCATAGAGGGATGCGTCGCCCCGGCAAACGGTCTCAACGAACCATTTAAAGATGTCGCCCACGGCCGACTGACCGGCTTCAACACCATTATAGCCCGGAAGAATCGAGCCCGGAACGATGCCGCAGATGCCCGGGATGTCGGCTGACTTCTTGACCACGGTGCAATCGCAGGTGGAAGTGCCGATGACTTTGACCAGAACGCCTTCGCGGACGCCCGAGCCGATGGCCCCGAAATGGACGTCGAACGCGCCGATGGCGATCGGAATCCCGCCCGGGAGGCCGAGCTTGCCGGCCCAATCGGAGCAAAGCGTTCCTGCCTCGACGCTCGCGTCTTCGGCCTTCTCGTAGAGGCGGTCGCGGAGCGCGGCGAGCTTGGGGTCGAGCCAACCCAAGAACTCGCGGTCGGGCAGGCCACCCCACTCATCGGAGTAGAGCGCCTTGTGGCCAGCTGCGCAGATGCCGCGGCGGATCTTGCGCGGGTCGGTGACGCCGGCCAGCACAGACGGGATATAGTCGCAGAGCTCGACCCAGCTATAGGCCGCGTCGAAGACTTCGGGCGCCACGCGGAGGCAATGCAGGATCTTGGACCACCACCATTCGGAAGAATAGGTGTCGCCGCACTTGGCGATGAAGTGGGGCCGCTTCTCGGCGGCGAGCTTCGTGATCTCCTGGGCCTCGCGGTGGCTCGTATGGTCCTTCCAGAGCCAGCACTGGGCCGCGAGATGGTCCTTGAAACGGGGGTCGAGCGCGAGCGGGCGATTGCGTTCGTCGACGGGGATCGGCGAGGAGCCCGTCGTGTCGACGCCGATCGCGATCACCTTTTCAGGCGAAAACCCCGCCGTTTTAGCGGCTTCAGCGAGAGCGCCCTTGACGCTGGCTTCGAGTCCCCGCAGGTAGTCGAGGGGGCTCTGGCGAGCGAGGTGATGGTCCTTCTCATCGAGCAGGATGCCGTCGCGGCCGCTTTCGTAATTCACGACGCAGGTTCCGAGCTCGGCGCCGGTCGCGCAGCTGACGATCAGCGCGCGGACTGAATTTGTTCCAAAATCAATTCCTAGCGAGAAAGTCATATGTTGCGTGAAGAGTACAAAAGGCTTTGTTGCAAAACAAGTTTTCGTTTGCGGAATCCGAACTCGTCGCCGTAATCCTGGAGAAGGGGGAATCTCGCATGCGCTCGGTCACGGGAGTTGCTCTGCTGTTGCTTTCTTTGTTCTGGTCCGGAAACGCGCCGGCAGCCGAGCCCGTTGACGCGTTTGCCTTGCGCGACGGCGACGTCGTCGCGTTTCTCGGCGATAGCAATACGCAATGGGGCCGTTATCCCTACATCATCGAGGGTTATGCGCGCACCCGCTACCCCGGTCGTCGCCTGAGCTTTTACAACTCGGGCGTGGCCGGCGACACCGCGATCGCGGCCTATTATACTCGGCTTCAACGCGACGTCTTGGATCGGTCGCCTCGGCCGAACAAGGTCTTCATCGTCTTCGGCCTCAATGACATCGACTGGGGACGTGCCGAAGGCGAATGGCGCAAGCAGCTCGAGGCGTACTTCCTCCAAGGCATCCGCGAGATCGTCGCGACCTGTCTGGCCAATGGGATCCAGCCCTACGTCCTCTCATACCCGACACTCGAAAAGCCCGCCCCCGAACTACTCGCCCAGGACCCCTGGCTCGCCTCACTAGCCGAGTTGAACGAAGCCGAGGACTCGCCGCTTAAGTCCCTCTCACGCCAAGCCATGGAAGAAAGCCTTCAGCAAGGGGCACAGGTAGTCGACATCCAGCGCTCGATGCGCGAGCTCGCCCAGGGTGATCCGGTGACCGAAGTGCCGCTTCGCCACCTGCGGGACGGCGTGCACCTGAACGAGTACGGCCATCAGCTCTTGGCGTACAGCGTGCTCCGCGTCCTGGGAGCGCCGGTTGAAGTCTCGTCGCTCGTCTTGGACGCGCAAGGCACCGTGCTCGATCAGCGCGGCACGCGAGCGGAGGCGGTCGAGGTCGGGGCGGATGGACTCGCGTTCACCAAGGTCGACGAGGCTTTTCCATTTATCCAGGGCTTTCAGATCGGCGCGAATCCGCCGCCGGATATGGGGAGCGATCCGATGCGGCGGCTCGCGCTGGATCGCCTGCGAATCACGGGGCTCTCGCCCGGAAACTACGAAATCAAGGCCGGGAGCTACTCGGTCTCGCCGGAGGGCGGGTTCACGGCTCAGGCGCTCGCAGACGGAATCGATCTCAGTCACGCCGGTTACAGCACTTATTGGGGCGGGACGTCCTGGGGCTCGCGATCGCTTCAAGTTCGGCTCCAGATGGAATCCAAATTCGCGAACGAACAGGCGCGACTGCAGGCGTTTTTCACGCTGGGCAATGATCCTTCGCTCGGTGACATGCTCACGCGTCTGGAGACGCAGCGAAGGGCCATCGAGACGACCGCCACCGAGCTCGCGCGACCGGTGCCGGTGAGACTTGAGATCCACGCGCTTCATCGGTAGCAAAAGGTAGGCAAGGCAATGACTAGGACAATCGAAGCGCAGGCGGGAACTTACGTCGAATCCAAGCAGAACATCTGGAAGATCATCGGCGCCTCCTCCGCCGGGACGCTGATCGAGTGGTATGACTTCTACATCTTCGGAAGCCTCGCCACGATCATCGCCGAGCATTTCTTTCCGAAGGGAAACGAAACGGTCGCGCTGATCTCGACGCTCGCGACCTTCGCCACGGGATTCGTGGTCCGACCGTTCGGAGCGATTTTTTTCGGGCGGATGGGAGATGTCCTGGGACGCAAGCATACCTTTCTGGTGACGCTGCTTCTGATGGGATCGGCCACTTTCGCCATCGGATTGCTGCCTTCTTATTCGGCGATTGGCATCTGGGCCCCGCTCGGGCTGCTCGCGCTTCGCCTGGTGCAGGGCCTCGCGCTGGGCGGCGAGTACGGCGGCGCCGCCACTTACGTCGCCGAGCACGCACCCGAGGGGCGCCGAGGCTTCTACACGAGCTTCATTCAGACCACGGCCACGCTCGGACTGTTCGTCTCGCTCGGCGTGATTCTCTCGACGCGAATGAGCGTGGGCGAGGCGGATTTTAAAGCCTGGGGTTGGCGAATTCCGTTCTTGCTCTCGGCCGTGCTGATCGCGTTCTCGGCGATGCTTCGCCGGCGGCTCGACGAGTCGCCGCTCTTCGCACGGCTCAAGGCGACGGGCAAAGTCTCGCGAAGCCCGATTCGCGACAGTTTCGGCAACCCAGAAAACCGCAGGCTCGTGCTGATCGCGCTCTTCGGCGCTGCCGCCGGCCAGGGTGTCATCTGGTACACGGGGCAGTTCTACGCCCTCTACTATCTGCAGACCGTGTTGAAGGTCGACTTCGTGAGCGCCAATCTGATTGTCGCCGCCGCGCTCTTGCTCGCGACGCCATTCTTCGTTTTCTTCGGGGGTCTCTCGGATCGCTTGGGTCGAAAGCCGATCATGATGGCGGGTTGCCTGCTAGCGGTGTTGCTCTACATCCCGATCTACAAGGGCATGCAGTCGTTTGCGGGCTTCAATTCGGCCGATCCCTCGCATCCGATGCATCCACCGGTGATCGCCGGGCTCGTCGCGCTGGTTTTCGCCCAGGTTTTCTTCGTGACGATGGTCTACGGACCGATCGCGGCGTTTCTGGTTGAGCTCTTTCCGACTCGCATCCGCTACACCTCGATGTCGCTTCCATATCATTTAGGCAACGGCGTCTTCGGCGGCCTCGTGCCGCTGATCGGAACGGCCGCGGTGGCAGCGACCGGCGACCCGCTTGCGGGACTCTATTATCCGATGACCGTCGCGTCGGTCACGCTGGTGGTCGGCATGCTGCTCATCCGAGAGGGGCGAGAAGGGCGGGAGCGCCGAGGCGGGTGAGGAAGACTGCGGAGCGCTCGCGCGTTCCGTTCAGTGATCTGGCCCGAATGAGCACGCTTCGCGTGGACGTGGCCAATGCGATGTACGAAGAACCAGTCCTGGTGGGCGCTCCGTTAGGGTTGGCGAACCAACTGCGGCGAGGGATTACCCGGCCCGGTGGATGAAGCCCGAGATTGACGTTCGTGAGCTGGCAAACTTGTGAAAACAAGGTGGGGCATTTGCGATGCTTGCCAGACACTTTAGGCGCCATCGAAAGAAGATCGCGGCCTTAGTGAGGGACCTGGATGCTCTTTAACCCGTTTGAGGGCGTATAGCTGATCTGGTTAAGGGGCTGATGGCGGTGATCGGAATTGCGATAGCACTCGGTCAGTATGGGAGGCTCGAGCGCTGGGCCAGGTTACAGGCCGCCGAAGCCTTAGCCTGGAAGCGGCCTCTTCCGTATTTCTTCGCGCCGGTCAGCGGCGACCATCATGGCAAACGAGATTCGGCCGGGCCAGTGCTCAAAGTACGGCCGAGAGAATAGCCCACAGCGCGCCGGGGTGCGTCCGAATCAGAAGGGGATCATGCGGAGGTTTTCTGGACGGCGTTCGAGAACACGATTTTCAATGATCGCCCCACTCTTAACGATCGCCGGGATGTCTTACCGACGGGAATGGTAACTAATCTGACCTAAGTTGACTACCTGGACGATAGCGCCCGCCTTCAACAGGTGCCTCCGCAGGAACCGGTTTCATTTCGGTCGAACCCGCGCCATTCAACGTCATTCTGAATTCGTAATCCACGGCCTTATCACCCGAGTCGAGTAAGCCATCCAATCCGAGTTCCTTTATTGCGGTCTGAAGATCGGCGGCCTCCTTAGGCGTCCATATCTCCGGATTGGCAACTGTTGGATGATCTTCATTTTTGGTAAAAAGATGAGCTTTAGGGCCTCCTTGAGTTTCCCAATCCTTCCTCAATTTCAGCGTACGCACCGTTCCGACAATTTCGATATCCTTACCGATGAGCAACTTTCGAATGCGATTCATGGCAATCAGTGACTTGGGCCCTTCAACATCTCCGAACTCGATTTTCCGAATTAGCCCTTCACGTGCTGCGGTTAGGGCAGTTCTCATGAACTTCTGATGATATCGCCAAAGGTATCCGATAAAGAGCGTTCGTTGATCCTTAATGTATAGATGCCCCGCCGCATTTGCTAGGACCTCGAGATTTCGGATCATGCGCGCTGAGCTCGCCTTCTTCCGAGAAAGACTAGCTTCCGAAACTGAGTTCATGGCCAACAGAAACGCAAGCATTAGGGCGGTAGCACGCATCGAATAAATATAAGCAATCATCATACCGGGGAATCGGAGTCCCAGCGATTGATGATTATCCGCACATCGGCGCATTGGCTTCCGAAGGTATCTATTTTATATCCAAGTGTTAAATATACGTTCGAATTTGTTATGGCCACGCGCAGAAGCAAGGTGAGGTCCTCGAGCCGCAGGTAACGAAAGTAATCGAACTTGAGCTGGGTATGCCCGAAAGAGCGCAAGCTGTGCGGGGCGGGCCTGCCGACGCCCTCCGATCCTCGAAGGCTCATTTTTCCGGACGCTGGCCCCGCCAGGCCAGACGAAGGGACCTGCGGAGTTACCTCGGTTAATTATCGCTACTGTTCATTTCCAAGCGCTATCGATGGAAAAACTGAGCTTAGAACCTTCGTTTGTTGCACCTCTGACGGTGAATCGTACACAACGTCAGATTCAAATAAGGCCAACGCAAAGTGCGCAACGCCTGGCACATTGCTTTAACTAAAACACCCTATAATTTTTCACTTTGGCCGGAGCTGTTTTCTCTTCATCGCAGCTGCGCTGCCCACGAATATAAACCCCTGCCTACTCTTCCAAGACCAATTCAGCAACCTTCCCGATCCAGTTCCCCGTACCAGTGACCCGCGACCGGTCTGCTGGATTGCCCGCGACCCGATTCCTTTCCCTCACCGGATCGATTGGCTGGAATTGCGCTAGTTTGACGATCCCAGTTCCATCGAAAATCGTTTACTTCTTGATCTGCGAACTCATTCTTCGAATTCGGTGAATTGCGAAAGCATCCCGATGCCGACTGCTCAACTCTGTGCCAACGCGATACTGCCATTCAAAGCCAGGGGTCACCGTTTCGGTCGTCAGTTCCTGAGCGGGTTTCACCATGAGTTCTCTTCCCGACATCAGAAAGAGGCTGCCATCGGTACTTAAGCGGGAACCGACTTGCCGCAGGAATCTTTTGAGTAATTTTCCGTCCAAATCGATCAGCCCCAGATATTTGTCGCTAGCCGCCACTTTCTGAGTGAAAGCGCGGTGCCTCTTGAGGGTCTTTAGCCGGTACCTTTCGCTCGACATCTTTGCGCGGAGCCTTTTCGCTCCTTCATCGACTGAGATTCCTTCAGCATAGGCTTTTATTTCAGCGAGTCTCTGGAGTTGCGCGTCCCCCTCCAAGAGCCGATCATGGATCGCGTCGTCGACTTCTGGGTTGCCATCCCTCGACATGGCCCTTGGAGCATTGAAGATGATCAGATCGAACTGACCCTCAACGCGATCCAAAAGATCGGATTCGAGCAAGCTGATCCGGTCACCAAGACCATGTTCCGCTATATTGTCTCGCGCAACCTCGATCGCGGCCGGGCTGATATCCGTGGCAATAATACGAGCATCTGGAAACCGATGCGCAAGCCAAATCGCATCGTAACCTAGCCCTGTGCCAACAACGAGAATTCGAGAGGGTTCGACGTCAAATCGAGCGTTATCAACAGCTTCGAGCAAGCGATAGCCATAGTCCTTGTAGCCTGGGAAGGAAGAGGAAAAGGGAGAGAAGACGGGGTCTTTCTCCGTCACCAGAATGCCTCCGATGGCTCCTGGGGTCATGATCCAGGCCTTGGTTCCAACCGTCCTAGCGAAGGACGCTTGGACGATTAGGAGCCAAAGGAGGGGGAATACATGCATGAATTTCATACAACTGTTCACTTCATGTGTAGCGATGCAATCCCTGCTTCATACAGGATGGCGTTCGCTGGCCACTAGACGAGATTGCAAAGGGTGCGCCCACTGCGCCATCAAGAACCCCTTGAAACTCGGAGCCTCCCCGCGCGTAAAGTCTCTAGGGCGGTACCGCGCATCGTAGTGGACTAGTCATCAGTTCCAGTTCCTTTGACCGGTGCCCGATTGAAACTGCGATAACGTCCTGCTCGATGCTTAATCATCAGATGATGTGATTATTTTGAAATTGCCAAAGTCCGTAAGCGATTTCCATGTTCTATCAGGCCTTTGTCATAGCTTGGCTCGTTCGCGGATGAGGATGCCGCATCGTTCAAAGCGAAGGCCGTCCAGGCGCTTGTGGCCAAGGTGGAGCTTTTGGCCGACGGCGTGAGGATTCACTATCGTGTAGGCCATAAAACGGCGACGGGAGGTCCGGTTCAACCGGGCCTCCCGTCTTTTTCTTCGATTTCTTCTGATTTCTTGGTTCGCGAAGCGTTGACAAATGGTGGGCCCACCAGGATTTGCCTACTACGCTCAGTCGCTTCACGCTCCTTCGCTGCGTAGGCTCACCTCAGTACGCTCGTCACAACAT
>OUNM010805813.1_pt1 | contig 14531 bp, 9 predicted proteins | sample 1769961 | NCBI WGS metagenome assembly OUNM01 (sample SAMEA3914820, study PRJEB12502) | metagenome | biome: forest; material: soil | place: USA | collected 2012-03-12 | depth 0.3 m | reverse complement strand
TGCGGCAGGTCGAGGCCAATCTTGAGCATGGCGTTCTTGAAGAGCAGGCGGTCCTCGCCCTTCTCAATGGCATCGGGCTTGGCGCCGATCATGCGCACGCCGTGTTTCTCCAGCACGCCGCTGCGGTGCAGGGACATGGCGGTGTTCAGCGCGGTCTGGCCGCCGAGTGTGGGCAGCAGCACGTCGGGCTTTTCCTTGATGATGATCTTCTCGACGATCTCCGGCGTGATCGGCTCAATGTAGGTGCGATGGGCGAACTCCGGATCGGTCATGATCGTGGCGGGGTTCGAGTTCACCAGCACGACCTCATAGCCCTCTTCGCGCAAGGCCTTGCAGGCCTGGACGCCGGAGTAGTCAAATTCGCAGCCCTGGCCGATGACGATGGGGCCGGAACCGATGACGAGGATACGATGGATGCTGGTGTCTTTGGGCATGTGTGAGAGGCCGCTATGCGGCGGAGATGGAAGATGGGAGATGGGGAATAGCGTCGTCGAGGGCGCTTTCAGAATCCGCGGACGCTCCGGACGGGCATTGAACGTGTTCGTCAAGCGTCGCCTCCGGGGTCGGAAAGCGCCGCATATTGCACGGGGCGGGGGGTGTGTAAAGGGGGAGGTGCGTAGAACGGTGGCCGCGGTCGTTTCAGGGGAGGGCGGGGTGGGGGATTTGAAGGGGCGTAGAACGAGTTTTCAACTCGTACACTGGTGGGGCGAGTTTGAAACTCGCCTTGGATGCGGTGGGAAGGGCCGGTGGCGACAGCCATGATGACGGGTTTGAAACCCGTCGTACCAGTGTACGAGTTACGAAACTCGTTCTACTCCCGCGCCTTCAGCACGCCCACCAAGTCGAGCTTGCTGAGCATGCGGGCGACGACCCAGAAGGAAGCCAGGGCGGCGGTAAGGACCACGATCATGGCCACGGAGTAGGTGAAGGGGGAGACGACGAGGGGCATGCGCACGGTCTCGGTGCTGAGGGCGGAGATGATGAACGTCGTCAGCCCGCGGCCAAAGAGCAGGCCCACGGGCATGGCGGCGAGCACGAGCATGCTCAGCTCGCCGAGCAAGACGCCGGCCACCTCGCGCTGGCTGAAGCCGACGACGCGCAGGGTGGCGAGATCGCGGCTGCGCTCGGAAAGGGCGATGCGGGCGCTGTTGTACACCACGCCGAAGGCGACGATCACAGCCAGGGTGAAGTACATCTTGCGCACGATGCCGATGCTCTGGCCGGTGGTGTTGCGGAAGGCGGCGAGCTGCTCCTTTTTCACCAGCACGATGGAGGAATCGGGCGTGTCCTTGATCTTGCGCATGAAGGCATCCCACTTCGTGCTGTCGATGGTAAGGTAGGCGCCGTTGATGGTGTCGCCTTCGCGCATGAAGCGGCGCAGGCTGGCGAGGTCCATGTAGGCGGCGACGCCAGAGAAGTCATCAATGAGGCCGCGCACGGTGGCGGTGCGGATGGGGCGGGCGCCTTCCAGGACCTCGACCTGAACATCGTCGCCGAGCTTGAGGTTGAGCACTTCCGCCAGCTTGGCGGACATGACGAGGCCGTCTTCCGGCAGGTCGAGCTGGCGGCCTTTGACATCGAGCAGGCGGTTGAGGTCCGAGCCTGGCGGCATGCCAGTGATGGCGAGCTTGCGTGAGCGTGGGCCGCGGCGCAGGCGGGTTTGAACGGAGCGGATGGGCTCGGCGCTGATCACGCCGGGCAGGTGCTCCAGGTCGTGGAAGCCGCGGCCGGAGCTGGCCTCGACGAGGAAAACGACCACATCCTGGCGCTGCGACATGTTCCACTGGTAGGTGAGCAGGTAGTCGATGCTGTCGCTCAGGGCACCCGGCAGCACCATGAGGCCGGTGGCCAGGGCCAGGCCGGCGATGGTGAAGAGGGACTGCAGCGGCCGCCGCTCGATGTTGCGCAAGGCCATGCGGAAGGTGGGGCTGAAGCGCTGCGCCACGCCCAGGCGCTCCAGCAGCGAGGGCTTGTAATTGGCCGGCGGCTCGGGGCGCATGGCCTCGGCCGGGGGGAGCTTCACCGCCTGCCACACGACGCCGGCCACGCCGATGGAAGCGGCAAAGGTGCTGACCATCAGCGCCAGGCCCAGGGCGCTGAAATCCATGTGGAAGGCGAGCACAGGAAAGCGGAAAAACAGCGTGTACATGCTGATCAGCCCACCGCCCATGAAGCGCCCGGCGATGCCGCCGATGATGGTGCCGAGGGTGACGATCACGAAGGCGAACTTAAGGTAATGGAAGCCTACCTCCCAGGAGGTGAAGCCCTGGGCCTTGAGCTGCGCGATCTGCTCGCGCTGCAGGCGGATCAGGCGCGCCTGCACCGCATTGACCATGAAGGCGGCGACGCTGAGAAACACCACGGGATAGGCCACGGAGAGGGCGTGCAGCACGCTGAGCTCATCGTTCAAACGCTGGGCGGAAGCCTGGTCGCGGCGGGTGTAGGCGCCCTGGTTGCCATAGGTGGCCAGCAGCCGGTCCATGGCCGCGATCACCGGCGCGGGATTGGCGCCGGGCCCGAGGTCCAGGCAGATGTCGTTGAAGGCGCCGTCGAGGTTGTAGGCCACGGCCACCGCCTTGTAGTTCATCCAGAAGACGCCGAAGCGGCGGTTGTCCGGCAAGGTCTCGCCGGCGCGGGCTTCAAAGACAAACTCGGGGGAGAGGCCGATGCCGGTGATGAAGAGGGTGTCGCGGTGGCCATTGATCACCGCCACCACGCTGTCTCCCTCCTTCAATTTGTTAGCCTTGGCAAAGGACTCGCTCACCACCGTCTCGCGCCGCTGATCGGCCTGGGGCATGCGGCCGCTGCGCAGGAAGAGCTGGTTGAGCCGCTGCGGATGATCTTCGGGCAGGGAGACAATGTGGCCGGTGGCGGGCTCGGCCAGGCCGGGGAGATCGAGGGTGACATCCACCACCACGCGCGGCTCCACGGCGGTGACGCCGGGCAGGGCAGCGATGCGGTCCGCGAGGGATAGCGGCGCGCGTTTTAGTGAGTCGAAGACGTCCGCCATGCGGTTGTGCTCATAGTAGGCATCGCGCGTGCCCTCCAGGCTCAGAATGAGTGAGCGGGGCATGATCATCATGGCCAGGCCGCAGGCCATTACCAGGCTCACCGCCACCATCTGGCCCTTCATGTGGCCCAGGTCGCGCAGCAGCTTGCGGTCGAGCGGCAGGATCAGCATGGGTGGGGTTACCATTCAAGTTCCCGTGCCGGCAGCCGGGTGGTGTTGCGGAGTTCCTTCACGATGTGGCCGTCGGAAAGGTGCAGCACGCGGTCGGCCATCTTGGCCATGCTGGCGTTGTGGGTGATGATGACGGTGAGGGTGCCGAGCTCGCGGTTGATGCGCTCCACGGCCTCCAGCACGGTGATGCCGGTGGTGATGTCGAGCGCGCCGGTGGGCTCGTCGCACAGCAGCACCTCGGGCTTCTTGGCGATGGCGCGGGCGATGGCGACGCGCTGCTGCTCACCGCCGGAAAGCTGGGAGGGGAAGTGGTCCATGCGGTCACCGAGATCGACGATTTCCAGCGCCTCCTCCGGTGTCATGGGATCGCGGGCGATGCTGGTGATGAGCGCGACGTTTTCGCGGGCGGTGAGGCTGGGGATGAGGTTGTAGAACTGGAAGACGAAGCCCACGCAGTTGCGCCGAAACAGGGTGAGGGTGTGCTCATCGGCATTCGTCAAATCCCAGCCTTTGTAGCTGAGTTCGCCGGAAGAGGGGACATCCAGGCCGCCGAGGATGTTGAGCAGGGTGGACTTGCCGCTGCCGGAGGCGCCGAGGAGCACCGTCAGTTCACCGCCGGTGAGGCTGAGGTCCACGCCGTTGAGGGCCACCACATCGAGCTCGCCAGTGTGATACACTTTGCGAAGCTGCCGCGCCTCGAAGACGGTCGTGCCTGCGGGCGGTGAGGATGGGTCAGGGGGATTCAAGGCGGGGCTGGCTTGTTGTGGGCGCTTTGGCGCAATGCCATCAGGGAAACGACTGGAAACAAAGCTCTGCCGTCAAAAAGAAAACAGCGAAACCTCCCTGCACGAGAAACTGCTGGCACCACCCCGGGCAGGCACGGCTTTCGGAGGATAGCCGTCCCGGCTGTCAACGGCCTGAGGCTTCCAGCCTCCAGGTTCCTGAGGATTGAGGCGGGACGCCTCATGCCGCCGGCAGGCCGGAGGCCTGTCTTCCGTGGTGCTTGGGATTGCGTGCCCTCCGTGTGTCTCACTGCCTGTGATGTTCGGTCGCCTGGGCGGTGGTGGCTGCATTGCCTGCCTGTGGGCTGCCCCTGATTGTTTGCAAGCGGGGACTTCACCGGGCCTTCGGCGGCTCGGGATCGCTGCGGTGCTCCTTGTAGAAATGCGCGCCGAGCTCAATGCCTGCGGCGAGCCAGCCGCCGACATCGGGCACGGCTTCCTTCACCAGGGCGGAGCTGATGTGGACGATGTTGTCGTAGCTGAGGATGGACTTGGTCATCTCGCGCTTCACGCCCTGGAGGTAAGAGACCATGTGCTTCGCCTGCTTGGCGGCGGCGGGGTCGATGGTGGCCAGCTTTTGATAAGCGGTGATGGCGACATCGAGGTCATGCGTGGAGTTGTTGGTCAGGGCTTTATAGGCTTCGCCGGCACCGAGAATTTTGTACGCATCGGCTTTGAACTTTGGCCGGTCGGGCCCCTGGCCGACTTCGTTGCTCGCCGCGACTACCAGGGTGGGAATGAGATTGAGGTGGTCGAGCACCAGGCGCTGGTTTTCTTCGCGCATCTTGAGACTGTCGCGCAAGGTGCCGCCATAAATGATGCGCGTGCGGGCGGCATCCAGGTGGCTGGCGGCGAGGATCACGTGGAACTGGTAGGTGTGCTGCAGTTCGGGTGGAAGGAGCGCGGCATCGGCGATGAGCTTTTCAAACTGCTGCATGGCCTCGAAGGTGCGGTGCTCGGCTTCAAACTGGTCCGCCTGCGCCTGCGTCTGGCGGGCGGACTGCATGAACGAAGCCTCCAGTTCGGCAGGGACCTGGGCGGGGCGGACGCCGTCTTCGGCGTGAAGCGCGATGGCGAGGATGGCGCACCATGCCGCGATGGCGGTCCTCACGTGGACAAGCGGGAGTTGCATGCAGGCAGTGTTTGCGCGTCGTAAGGGGATGTCAATGCGGCATCGGAGGGCGGTGCCGTTGAGCCGCCATGGACCACGGCGTGGTCAAAGCCTGCTGCGCATTGGCCAACCCTTCCAGGGTTGAAGGCGCTATCTCGGCATTACCCGGGGTCGTTCGACCCCGGGCTACTCGTGGGGAACCACTCCGTGGTTCGAGCATCGAAGGGCGATGTTTGTTATCAAAGGGCGCTGTCTGTTTTTGCGTTCAACGATGAGGTCTTCCAGCGCATTGGGTCATGCCGCCATTGAACCACGGAGTGGTTCTCCGTGAGTAGCCCCGGGTCGGCACGACCCGGGGGCAAGTTATGGCGGACAGATCAACCACAGCGTGGTTGGCCAATGCGCAATGGACTTCCATACTGGTGTGATCCTATGAGCACCCATTGCGTCGGTCTTGTCTGAGTCTAACCTCGTGATTCACTGTCACACCACGATGACCACTTACACTGACATGACCTACCACATTGTGTTTGCGACGAAGCACCGCCTGCGGGTGTTGGACAAGGCGAGACGTGATGACTTGTTTCGGTTTATCTGGGGCGTGGTCAAGGAGCGGAACTGCCATCTTTATCGTGTTGGAGGCGTGGAGGATCACGTTCACTTGCTGGTGTCATTGCATCCCTCCGTGGCGCTTGCGGACTTGATCAAGGAAATCAAGACAGCCTCTTCCGCCTGGATCAGGGCGGGCAGCGTGTTTCCCGCTTTTGAGCACTGGCAGGAGGGGTACGGAGCATTCACGGTCGCGGCAGAGGCAAGGCCGGATCTCATCGAGTACATCAAGGACCAGGAGGCTCACCACCAGACGCGAGACTTCGTGGCGGAACTCAAGGCGTTTGTTGATGCGGCGAGGCTGGAATGGAAGCCTCAGTACCTGCCGTGAGCCTGTCGCGCATTGGCCAACCCCTCTGGGGTTGGGGGGGCGCTATCTCGGCGTTACCCGGGGTCGTTCGACCCCGGGCTACTCATGGGGAACCGCTCTGCGGTTCAATACTGCTCTTGGCATGGTCTCAAGGCGTTCTACGCCAAAAGCCAGGCCCTATCCCACGATCCCCAGCTTGCTCAAGATGCCCTTCAGCTCGGCCGCCCCGGCATCGCTCATGGCGGACATGGGCAGGCGCAGCTCGGGATCGCAGTGGCCGGCGAGGGCCATGGCGGTCTTGATCGGGATGGGGTTGGTGGAGAGCTTGAGGAAGGCGGCGAACAGCGGGTAATACTGGCGGTGCAGGGCCTGGGCGGAGGCCCAGTCGCCTTTCAGCGCGTGGTTCACCATCTGGCTGATCTTGGCGGGGATGAGGTTGCTGGCCACGCTGACGACGCCGCAGCCGCCGACGATCATGAAGGGCAGGGTGAGGCCGTCGTCGCCGCTGAGGATCTCGAAGTTATCCGGAAGCACCTGGCGCATCTGGCTGACGCGCTCGGGGTTGCCACCGGCTTCCTTGATGGAGCAGATGTTGGGGCAGGCTTCGTGCAGGCGCACCACCGTGTCGATACCGATCTCGATGCCGCAGCGGCCGGGGATGCTGTACAGCATGATGGGCAGGCTGGTGGCCTTGGCCACGGCCTGGAAGTGAAGGAACAGGCCGTCCTGCGTGGGCTTGTTGTAATAGGGGGCGACTTGCAGGATGGCATTGGCCCCGGCGGCCTCGGCCTGCTGGGTCATTTCGACGGCCTCGCGGGTGCTGTTGGAACCGGTGCCGGCCATGACGATGCCGCGGCCGCGGGCGTACTCGACGGTGAGCTTCACCACGCGCTCGTGCTCATCATAATCCAGGGTGGGGGACTCGCCGGTGGTGCCGCAGGGCACGACGCCGGTCACGCCATTGTCGAACTGAAAATCGACGAGCTTTTTCAGCGCCGGTTCATCAATCTGGCCGTTGAGGAAAGGGGTGATGATGGCGGTGTGGGTGCCGGCGAACATGGGAATGACCGAGGGTGAGTTGAGAGTTGGCTTGCTGAGGATCTGACATCAGACCAGGACTTCGCCCGAAAAGGCGAAATCGGCAGGCCCGAAAAGGGTGACGTTGGTGTAATCGTGGGGCGCGGGCTCGTCGAAGCCGACACGCAGGGTGTCGCCACCCTTGACCTTCACGGCCACGGGCGAAGCAGCGCCGGTGAGCTCATGATGGATGAGCGCGCAGGCGACCATGCCGGTGCCGCAGGCGAGGGTTTCGCCTTCCACGCCGCGCTCATAAGTGCGGATGGTGATGGAATCCGGGCCGGTGACTTTGGCGAAGTTGGCGTTGGTGCCCTTGGGCTTGAAGGCCTCGTGGTAGCGCAGGCCGGCGCCGAGCTTGATGACATCGACGTTTTCGAGGTCATCGACAAACACGACGGCATGGGGCACGCCGGTGTTGACGCTGTGGACGGTGAGCTTCTCACCCGCGACGTCCAGCTCCTGGGCCAGCTTCAGCGAGTGCGGGGCGCTCATGTTGATGCGCACCTGGTCGCCTTCGAACTCGGCGGAGATGATGCCGGCCTGGGTTTCAAAACGGATGTTTGAAAGGCTGCCATCGTGCAGAAAGTTCACGAAACGGCCAAAGCAGCGCGCGCCGTTGCCGCACATCTCGGCCTCGCCGCCATCGGCATTGTAGTAGCGCATGCGGAAGTCGCCATCGGCCTGCGCAGGCTCCACCAGCAGCAATCCGTCGGAGCCGACGCCGCGGTGGCGGTCGCAGAGCTGGGCGATTTGTTCGGTGGAAAGCGAAAGCGAAAGGTCGCGGTTGTCGAGCATGACGAAGTCATTGCCCGCACCGTTCATCTTCCAAAAGCGAAGCGTCGTGGCCATAGGGTGGGTCGGCAACCTAGAGCGCCAGGGGCGCGGGATCAATCGGCAAAATGAAGATTGAGAGGAGTGGCCGGAGAGCGGAGCGGGCCAGGGAGCCTTTCGCTAAGGGGGCTCTTTGCTGGGAGCGCTGGCGTCCCGCCGGCCGCTGTGGATGGCTATGCGTGTGCGCTAGGCAGCTTCCCATGGGATCGAAGGTATTGGGCTGCGGCAATGCGCACGCCGGCGAGACGCCAGCGCTCCCAGGGCGGCACTCGGCCAAACTTGGGCCGCGGGCGGCGAAAACGAAAAAAGCCGGGGCCGGGGAACGTTACACAGGGTGATGCATTCCCCGGATCTTCGCGAGACGACACGCCGCCACTTTTTCAGCCAGTGCTCCATGGGCCTGGGATCGGTGGCGCTGGCGTCGTTGATGGCGGAGCAGTCGCAGGCGGGGCAGTCCACCACGGGGCTGCATCATCGGGCGAAGGCGAAGAACGTCATTTACCTGTTCATGGCGGGCGGGCCGTCGCAGTTGGAGCTGTTCGACTACAAGCCGAAGCTCACCGAGCTGAACGGCCAGCCGATCCCGCAGAGCTACATCGAGGGCAAGCGCTTTGCCTTCATGAACTCCACGCACGGGGTGAAGCTGCTGGGCTCGCGGCGCGAGTTCAAGCAACACGGCCAGAGCGGGGCCTGGATGAGTGATCTGCTGCCGTACACGGCGACCATTGCGGATGAGATCAGCGTGGTGACGACGTGCCAGACGGAGGTGTTCAACCATGCGCCGGCGAAGCTGTTCATGAACACGGGCAGCACCCAGTTTGGCCGGCCTTCGATGGGCTCGTGGGTGACGTATGGCATCGGCTCCGATTCGCGTGACCTGCCGGGCTTTGTGGTGCTGCAGAGCGGTCCGCGCGGGCCCCGTGGCGGGGCGGTGAACTGGGGCTCCGGCTTCCTGCCGACGACGTATCAGGGGGTGCCGTTGCGCGGCCAGGGCGAGCCGATTTTGAACCTCACGAACCCCGCGGATGTGAGCCAGGCGGCGCAGCGGCGGACGATTGATGCGGTGCGTGACTTGAATTTGAAGCGGCTGGTGGCCACGGGCGATGAGGAGATTTCCACCCGCATCAACGCCTATGAGATGGCGTACCGGATGCAGTCGAGCGCGCCGGAATTGATCGACATCAGCGGCGAATCGAAGGCCACGCTGGATCTTTACGGCGTGGATCCCTCGCAGCCATCGTTTGCCCGCAACTGCCTGCTGGCGCGCCGCCTGGTGGAGCGGGGCACGCGGTTTGTGCAGCTGTATCATACGAGCTGGGACAACCACGGCGGCAAGGGCGAGACGCTGGAGGATGACTTTCCCAAGACGGTGAAGGAAGTGGACCAGGGCTGCGCGGCGCTGATCAAGGACCTGCGCTCACGCGGTCTGCTGGAGGATACGCTGGTGGTGTGGGGCGGAGAATTTGGCCGCACGCCGATGGGGGAGAACCGCGAGAAGACGGGCCGCAATCATCATATTGACGCTTTCACCATGTGGTTCGCCGGCGGCGGCGTGAAGGCGGGGCAGACGATTGGTCGCACGGACGAGCTGGGCTTCAATCCGGCAGAGGACAAGGCGCATGTGCATGACATCCACGCGACGATTTTGCATCTGCTGGGGATTGATCACAAGAAGCTGACGTTCCGCTTCCAGGGCCGGGATTTCCGGCTCACGGATGTGCATGGGGAACTGGTGACGAAGCTGTTTGCGTGAGGCGAAGGAGCGCGGAAAAGCTTCGACAAATAGTCTGCGGTTCCTGAGCTGATGGCGGGACGCCATCACTCCTTGGACCGTGGGCTCTTCGTTGTCCGTGGCGGTGCAGGGGCCACGATCCAAGGAGCGAGGGCGTCCCGCCATCGTCGGCCTTTGGCCGAAACGTTTCGCCCAAGACTTGGCTCTCGCCATGCCCCCCACGACGCACTTGCAGAACGCGGCGAAAAAGGGAGTATCCGGCATGCCTGACCTCGACATTCGCGAAATCCTCATCCTGCGTGGCCCCAACATCTGGGCGAACTACATGGTGCTGGAGGCGTGGGTGGACCTGGGCGACCTGAAGGATGCGAGCTCTGAGGAACTGCCTGGCTTCAATGACCGGCTGATGAAATGGCTGCCGGGGCTGATCGAGCACCGGTGCAGCGTGGGCGAGCGCGGCGGCTTTTTGCAGCGGCTGAACCGGGGCACCTACCCGGCGCACATCCTTGAGCACGTGACGCTGGAAATGCAGACCCTCGCGGGGCATCCGGTGGGCTATGGCAAGGCGCGCTCGACCTGTGTGGAAGGGCTCTATAAGGTGGTGTTCCGCTACATGGATGAGATCGTGGCGGAGGCCTGCCTGCGCTCGGCGCGCGACCTGCTGCTGGCGGCTTATCGAAACGAGCCTTTTGATGTGGCGGCGGAGGTGGCGCGCCTTCAGGAAGTCGTGGACCGCAATTCACTGGGGCCCAGCACGAAGGCGATGGTGGATGCGGCGCGTGAGCGCGGCATTCCCTGGCGTCGCTTGCAGGAAGGCCGCAGCCTGATCCAGCTCGGCCAGGGGGCCAAGCAACGGCGCATCTGGACGGCGGAGACGGACCGCACGGGCGCCATCGCGGAGTACATTGCGCAGGACAAGGATTTGACCCGCTCCGTGCTGTCCCAGGCCGGTGTGCCGGTGCCGGAAGGCCGCATCGTGGCGGATGCTGATGATGCCTGGGAGGCGGCCGAGGACATCGGCATTCCCGTGGTGGTGAAGCCACGCGATGCCAACCATGGCCGCGGCGTGTTCATCGACCTGAAGACCAAGGAGCAGGTGCAGCACTCCTTTGAGCTGGCGGACAAGGAAGGCAACGGCGTGATCGTGGAGAAGTTTGTGCCCGGCACCGATCACCGTCTGCTGGTGGTGGGCAAGGAGCTGATCGCGGCCAGCCGTGGCGATCCCGCGGTGATCGTGGGCGACGGCAAGAACACGGTGACGGCGCTGATCGAATCGCAGCTCAACAGCGACCCGCGCCGCGGCAGCAGCGAGACCAGCGTGTGGGGCAAGATCAACATCACGGACTGGGATTCCTCGGTCATGTCGGAGCTGACCAACCAGGGCCACACGCCCACCACCATCCCGCACGACGGTGAGCGCGTGCTCGTCTCGCGTTTCGCCAACTGGGCGATCGACATCACCGACGATGTGCATCCTTCCACCCGCGACCATGTGGTGGCCGCCACCCGCGTGGTGGGGCTCGACATTGCGGGCATCGACGTGGTGTGCAAGGACATCTCCGTGCCGCTGGAGGAGCAGGACGGCTGCGTGGTGGAGATCAATGCCAGCCCCGGGCTGCTGATGCACCTGAAGCCCTCCGTGGGCAAGCCAAGGCCGGTGGGCGAGGCGATCATCGACATGCTCTTCCCCCAGGAGGAGGAAGACGGCCGCATTCCGGTCGTCGGCGTGACTGGCACGCGCGGCAAGACCACCTGCATCCGGCTCATAGCGCATCTTCTGGGCGCCCTCGGCAAGCGGCTGGGCGTGGCCTCCAGCGACGGCATCCAGGTGGGCGCGCGCGCGGTGAAGGCCAAGCATGGCGACCGTATCACAGGATCGCAAGGTGTATTACTGCATCCGTGGACGGAGATGGCCGTGTGCGAGGTGAGCACGGAGACCATTCTGCGCGAAGGCATCGGCTTCGACCGCTGCCAGGTGGGCGTGGTGACCAACGTGGGCCGCGACCAGCTCGGCATGTGCTACATCGACACCATCGAGCAGATGGCCAAGGTGAAGCGCTGCATCGTGGACATCGTGCTGCCCACCGGCACCGCGGTGCTGAACGCGGATGATGCCCTGGTGGCCGAGATGGCCGGGCATTGCAAGGGCGGCGTGATTTTCTGCTCGCACACGGACACCTCAGAGGTGGTGGATGCGCACCGCAAGAAGGGCGGCCGCGCGGCCTTTGTCCGCCGCGATGCGATCATTCTTGCGGAAGGCGCCGAGGAGCGCCGCCTGTGCTCGCTCAATGACGTGGCGATCCCGCTGCAAGGCGTCTTCACCTTCCACATCGAGAGCGTGCTGGCATCGATTGGCACGGCCTGGGCGCTGGGGCTTGAGGATGAAGTCATCGCCGCCGGCCTGCGCACGTTTGGCAGTCCTGCCGCTACGGCGGAGCCTGTGCCGCTGATTGAGGGATTGGCGGCTTGAGGGAACCGCCTCAATAATACCTCTCCAGCCGCTGCCGGCTCTTGAGGTCCAGGGCGTTCACATCGGGGATCAGGTAGCGCGTGTTGCGCTGGTCCACCACCACCAGGCGGCAGTCGCCCACCTGCTGGATGCTTTCATCGCCTTCGGTGATGAAGACGGTGGCGCCGCGGTCGGTGGTGACGGACCACTGGTAACCGGTGGCCGCGCGGCTCACCTTTTCGATGGAGCGGATCACGGGCACGAAGTCGCGGTCGGCCAGCGCTTCCTGCAGCACCTGGCGCTGCGGCCCGGGCAGGTTTTCGAGGTGGTCCACGATGCCCAGCTCCTTGCCCTCGGCGCTCAGGATGCTGATCCAGGCCGCGGAATCGGTGAAGGGGAAAAGCCGCACCGGCCGCACCTTGGCATGGTGCACGCCCTGCGAGTCGATCAGCACCATGGAGCCGCCGGCATCATTGGCCAGGGAGAATTCGGGGGAAAGGTTCATACGTGGTTCACCTCCAGCATGGCGGTGTGCAGGCGGGCATAGGTGCCGCTGGATTTCAGGAGCTCCTCGTGCGTGCCGGTCTCCACGATGCGCCCGTCTTCCATCACCACCAAGCGGTTCGCCTTGCGCAGCGTGCCCAGGCGGTGAGCGATGGCGATGGTGGTGCGGCCTGCGGTGAGGTTGTCCAGGGCGGTCTGGATTTCGCGCTCCGTCTCCGTGTCCACCGAGGAGGTGGCTTCATCGAGGATGAGGATGGCCGGATCGATGAGCAGCGCGCGGGCGATGCTGATGCGCTGGCGCTCGCCGCCGGAGAGCTGCTGGCCGCGCTCGCCCACCATGGAGTCGTAGCCATCCACCAGCTTGAGGATGAAGTCGTGCGCGCGGGCGGCCTTGGCTGCGGCGATGATCTCGGCGCGCGTGGCGTTGGGCTTGCCGTAGGCGATGTTTTCCGCCACCGTGCCGAAGAAGAGGTAGGGCTCCTGTAGCACCAGGCCGAGGTTGCGGCGGTAGTCTTCCACGTTCAGGTCTCGCAGGTCCACGCCATCGACAAAGATCGTGCCCTCGCTCACGTCAAAGAAGCGGCAGGCAAGGTTCACCAGCGTCGTCTTGCCCGCGCCGCTAGCACCCACCAGGCCGATCATTTCGCCGGGGGCGATGCTGAGGTTCACGCCCTTGATCACCTGGCGCGATCCGTGGCGGAACCTCACATCGCGGAATTCGATGCCACCTTTGAGGCGGTCCACCTTCACGCTGCCGGCGGTGGGCAGCATGTCGGGATGCACATCGAGCAGTTCAAAGATACGATGGGCGCTGGTGGCGGCGCGCTGGGCCGAGGCGAAGAACCGGCTCATGCTTTCCACCCGGCCGTAGAAGCGCATGATGTACAGCACGAAGCCCGAGAGCACGCCCACGGTGATGTTGTCGTGCGCCACGCTCCAGGCACCCACGGCCCACACCGCGATGAGGCCGAAATCGGTGAGCAGGTCCACCATCGGGGTGAAGAACGACCAGGTCTTGTTCACGCGGTCGTTGGTGTCAAAGACGTGCTTGTCCGCCGCGCGGAAGCGCATGATTTCGCGGTTCTCCTGGGCGAAGGCCTTCACCACGCGGATGCCGGGAATCGTGTCCGTGAGCACGCTGTTCATCTGGCTCCAGGCGCGGCTGGCCGCGGCAAAGCCGCCGCGCAGGTGGCTGCGCACGCGCCCGGCCAGGAAGCCGACGAGCGGCATGGGGCCGAGGGCCGCGAGCGCCAGGAGGGGATTGATGCTCACCAGGATGACGGCGATGCCGAGGAACATCAGCACATCCTTGGCGAACTCAATCAGGCTCACGGAGAGGAAGAGCGAGATGTGGTCCGTGTCCGAGCCGATGCGCGAGATCAGGTCGCCGGTGCGCTTGCGGTTGAAATAGGTGAGGGAGAGCTTCTGCAGGTGTTCGTACGTCTCGCGCCGCATGCGGCTGGTCACGCGTTCGGCCAGGCGGGCCACAACGAACGTCGAAGCCCAGCTCAGCAGCCACGTCAGCATCGCCGCGCCGCCGAGGTTGACGGCGAAGCGGTACACATGCTTCACATGCGGGTTGTTGGTGTTGCTCTGAAGGGGGATCAGCACGTTGTCCACCAGGGACATGGTGATCCAGGGCGCGATCAGGCTGGCGGCCGTGCTTGCCAGGGTGAGCAGGAAGCCCAGCGCCAGCAGCCGGTACCACGGGCGGCAAAAGAACAGCAGGCGCAGCAGCGGGCTGCCATGCTTTTTACCGCGCGTCGCTTCGAAGGGATCCTCGTCATCCTCATCGTCGTCGTCCTCGATGATGCGGGTTTCGTTCAGCTCCACCAGCGCGATGGAGGTGAAGTCGCGCTTCAGCGCCTGCTTGCGCTCGATATAGCGGGCGAGAAAGGCATCGGCCTCACGCACGCAGCCGGAGGTGGCGCGCCATTCATAGGCC
>OUNM010234195.1_pt1 | contig 14538 bp, 13 predicted proteins | sample 1769961 | NCBI WGS metagenome assembly OUNM01 (sample SAMEA3914820, study PRJEB12502) | metagenome | biome: forest; material: soil | place: USA | collected 2012-03-12 | depth 0.3 m | reverse complement strand
ATGATCAAGAATGGTCTGAAGCCTATCGCACCCTGGGACGAAAAGGGCTTCAAGCTACCGGGCGGCCCGATCTATTCGGCGGCCGGGGCCAATCTCTGGCCGCCGGCGATCGCCATCCTGCGCCGCGAGACCTACGGCAACTATCCGGCCGCCGCCGCCATCCTGAAATGCGTCTATGAAGGCCTGCTGGTGCCTTTCGACACGGCGCTGAAGATCGAGCAGCGCTATTTCACCGAGATCATGCAATCGAAGGAAGCGGCGGCGATGATCCGTTCGCTGTTCCTGTCGCTGCAGGAATTGAACAAGGGCGCGCGCCGCCCGGCCGGCGTGCCGGACACCAAGTTCAAGAAGATCGGCATCCTCGGCGCCGGCTTCATGGGCGCCGGCATCGCCTATGTCACCGCCCGGGCCGGCATTCCTGTGGTGCTGCTCGACCGTGACCTGCCTTCGGCCGAGAAGGGCAAGGCGCATTCCGACGGCCTGATGGCCGATCAGGTCAAGAAGGGCCGCGCCAAACCGGAGGACAAGGACAAGCTCCTGTCGCTGATCACGCCGACGGCCGATTATGCCGACCTTGCCGGCTGCGACCTCGTCGTCGAGGCGGTCTTCGAGGATTCGGCCGTCAAGAAGGAAGCGACCGAGAAGGCGGAAGCGGTGCTGAGGTCGTCCGCGATCTTCGCTTCGAACACGTCGACGATCCCGATCACGGCGCTGGCCAAGAACTCGGCGCGGCCGAAGAACTTCATCGGCATCCACTTCTTCTCGCCGGTCGACAAGATGATGCTGGTCGAGATCATCCTCGGCAAGAAGACCGGCGACAAGGCCTTGGCCGTCGCGTTCGACTTCGTGCGCGCCATCAAGAAGACGCCGATCGTCGTCAACGACACCCGCGGCTTCTACGTCAACCGCTGCGTGCTGCGCTACATGTCGGAGGCCTACAAGATGCTGATCGAGGGCGTCCCGGCGGCGATGATCGAGAACGCCGCCAAGGCTGCCGGCATGCCGGTCGGCCCGCTGGCGCTGACCGACGAGACGGCCGTCGACCTTGCCCAGAAGATCATGAAGCAGACCATCAGGGATCTCGGTAACAAGGCTGTCGATCCCGAGCAAATGGCGCTGATCAACACCATGGTCGACACCCATGGCCGCTTCGGTCGCAAGAACGGCAAGGGTTTCTATGACTATCCGGCGAAGCCCGCGAAAAAGAAGCTGTGGCCGGGCCTGAAGGACCTCTATCCGCAGCTGAAGCCCGAGAAGGTCGACTATGAGGAGCTGAAGGAGCGCCTGCTGGTCACCATCGCGCTGGAAGCGGTGCGGGTGATGGAGGAGGGCATCGTCACCGATCCGCGCGAGGCGGATGTCGGTTCGATCCTCGCCTTCGGCTTCGCGCCTTTCACCGGCGGCGCGCTGTCCTATATCGACGGCATCGGCGCCAAGCGCTTCGTCAAGATCGCCAAGGGCCTGCAGAAGAAATACGGCGCCGAGTTCAAGGCGCCCAAGCTTTTGCTCGACATGGCCGAGAAGGGCCAGACCTTCTACCAGCGCTTCGACCCCTACCAGAAGGGCGAGGTCAGAGAGGCCGCCTGACGAACCCGGGATGTATGTCTGGGGGCGAATGGCCCGCACCATGGCCACGGCGTCGAGCCGTGGCCCCTATCGGGTGGGCGAGGAAAGCCGGCTGGCCTTTCGCTGCCTGCCGATCGACATCGATTTCAACCTGCATCTCAACAATGCGCGCTACATGATGCTGGCCGATCTCGGCCGCATCGACATCTTCCTGCGCGTCGGTCTCATCGCGCTGGCGCGCAAGAAGGGCTGGGCGCCGATGATCGGCGGGCTGCAGGTGGCCTATGTGCGCGAGATCAGGCTGTGGCGCCGTTTCGAGGTGGCGTCGTCGATCGAGACCTGGGAAGGCACCTCGGTCATCGGCAGGCATCGTTTCGTCCTCGACAATGGCGAGACGGCGGCGCTGATCCTGACCACCGGCGGCGTCTATGACCGTGGCGGCCGCCGCTTCCTCGGCATCGACGAGGTCGTCGCGGCGCTCGGCCACGCCGCCAGTCCACGCCCGCCGACCGAAGCCGAGCGGACGTTCATGCTTTCGCACCGGAATTTGCGCGACCAGGCCAAGCAGAACTGACCAGCCCGGCCTGCGAAGAACTCAAGAAGGGCCTGCCGGACGCTTCGGCCGGATCGGATAGCTCCGCGCCCGGACGCGAAAGTCACCGAAGCTTTCTTGACGATCCACCAGCCTCGCCGGTGGACAAGAAGGCGGCTGCGCGCTAGACAGCGTTGAGGCATTTTTTCCTGTTTTGAAGGAGAGCGGCATTGCTCTCGCATGACCGCGTATGGGCCGCCATCGATGCTCTTGCCGAGCGCTATTCGCTGTCGGCGTCCGGTCTCGCCCGGCGCGCGGGGCTCGATTCGACCGCCTTCAACAAGTCGAAGCGGCTGTCGTCCGACGGCCGGCCGCGCTGGCCCTCGACCGAATCGCTGGCCAAGATCATCGAGGCAACCGGCGCTTCCCTGGAAGAATTCACCGGCCTGGTCGAAGGGCGCGGCGGCGCCCCGGTCGCCCAGCCGCGCAGCGCCGTACCGCTTCTCGGCTTTGCCCAGGCCGGCGCCGGCGGCTTCTTCGACGATGCCGGTTATCCCGCGGGGCAGGGCTGGGACCTGGTCGAGCTTCCAGCGCGGGCGACCGAGACCTCTTATGCGCTGCAGGTGCAGGGCGATTCCATGCTGCCGCTCTACCGCAACGGCGACGTGCTGATCGTCGAGCCCGGGGCGCCGACCAGAAAGGGCGACCGCGTCGTCGTCAAGACCACCGCCGGCGAGGTGATGGCCAAGGTGCTCGACCGCCAGACGGTGAAGTCGATCGTGCTGGTGTCGCTCAACCCAGCCCACCCCGATCGCGATATCCCGGCGCGCGAGATCGAATGGGTGGCGCGCATCGTCTGGGCAAGCCAGTAGGTCCGGGCCGGTGCGGCTTGTTCAGATCATCCTGGCGGTTCTGGCCATTCCGGCGATGGCCGCCCTTGTCGTCGCCGGCGGGCGCACGCTGAAAATCCACGAAAGCGTCATCACGGTCGACCCGATCGATCCGGACACGCTCTCGGCTTCCGGCGCCGATACGCCGCCGCAGGAGCCGGCGACCTCGGCCATATCGGCGCCTGCCGCGCCGCAGCCGCCGAAGCCCGTTGCGCATTCCAGAGCGATCGATCCCCAGGTGGTGGCCCCGCCCGATCTCCCGGATGAGGAACTGGTCCGTGTCGAACCGCGCGCGCCGCTCAGCGATCTGGCGCTCGCCGGCCCGCCCAAGCCGCCCAAATGGAAGAAGCCGGGCGACTGGAACGGCACCAAGCTGTACCAGCCCGTCGCCACCGCCGCAGGGTTGATCGAGGCGAAGGGCTATGCCGTCGCCATCACCGGCGTCGATGTCGTCAACGCGGACGAGACCTGCAGCGACGAGGGCAAGACCTGGGCTTGCGGCGTTCGCGCCAGGACGGCCTTCCGCTCCTTCCTGCGCGGCCGCGCCGTCGCCTGCACGGTGCCGCCCGAGGGCGGGCGCGACACCATTTCCGCCGACTGCCATATCGGCAACCTGGACGTCGGCCAGTGGCTGGTCGAAAACGGCTGGGCGCGCGCCGCTGAGGGTGGTCCCTATGTCGAGGCCGAGAACAAGGCCCGCGCGGCGAAGAAAGGCATTTTCGGACCGGCGCCGGACCTTGGCGGCCTGCCGGCTTTGCCGGCCGCATCGGAACCGGCGCCCGTCGCGCCGGATTCCATCCTGCCGGCCGACGACGGCGCCGTTACGCCGCCAACTGACCAGCCAGCGCCCGCTCAATGAGCGCGCGCGTCTCGGCAATGCCGTAAAGCGCCGCGAAGGAGCCGAAGCGCGGCCCGCGCTCTTGGCCGATCAGCACCTGGTAGATCATCTGGAAGAAGGCGACCGACACGCCGGGCCCGCCTTCCGGGCTCTGCTTGGAATGGTCCTGGTAGCGCTCGATCTTGCGCGCGACGTTGAGCGCCGCGTTCTGGATCGCTTCGCCGTCGGCGCCTTGCGGCAGCGCGCCGAGCGCATCCGAAAGCTTGCCCAGCGCCTCCCGCTCCACCTCGTCGGCGGCTCGGAAAACCTTGGTCGGCTTCACGAAGTCGTCGAAATAGCGGATGGCGTAGCCGGTCAATCGGTCGAGCTCGGGATGCGTCTTCGGCGTGACGCCCGGCGCATGCCGCGAGATGAAGCCCCACAGCACCGACTTGTCGTGCGCGTTGGAGGCGCTGACCAGGTTGAGCAGCAGCGCGAACGGCACCGGCAGGTCGATCGCCGGCGGATTGCCGTCATGCATGTGCCAGACCGGATTGCCGAGCCGCTCCTTCCAGTCCTGCCGCGGATAGGCGCCGAGGAAGCTGTAATACTCGTCCACCGCCTTCGGGATGACGTCGAAATAGAGCTTCTTGGCCTGCCGCGGCCGCTGGTACATGTAAAGGCCGAGGCTCTCGGTCGGCGCATAGGTCAGCCACTCGTCGATGGTCAGGCCATTGCCCTTCGACTTCGAGATCTTCTGGCCCTCCTCGTCGAGGAACAGCTCATAGACGAAATGCTCGGGCGCCCGGCCGCCGAGGATGTTGCAGATGCGGTCGTAGATCACCGCGTTGGTCTGATGGTCCTTGCCGAACATCTCGAAATCGACGCCGAGCGCTGCCCAGCGCATGCCGAAATCCGGCTTCCACTGCAGCTTCACATGGCCGCCGGTGACCGGCAGCGTGGTCTCGGTGCCGTCGTCGTCGAAGGTGACGGTGCCGGCCTTGGCGTCGACATGCTTCATCGGCACGTAGAGCACCCGGCCGCTCTTGGGCGAGATCGGCAGGAACGGGCTGTAGGTCGCCTGGCGCTCTGGCCCGAGCGTCGGCAGCATCACCGCCATGATCGCGTCGTAGCGCTCGGCCGCGCGCAGCAGCACCTCGTCGAAGCGGCCGGCCTTGTAATACTTGGTCGCGCTGGCGAACTCGTAGTCGAAGCCGAACGTGTCGAGGAAGCGGCACAGCATCGCGTTGTTGTGGTCGGCGAAACTCGCATAGTCGCCACCGAAAGGATTGGGCACCGAAGTCAGCGGCATATGCAGATAAGGCTCAAGCGCGGTGCGGTCCGGCACGTTTTCCGGGATCTTGCGCATGCCGTCCATGTCGTCGGAAAAGCACAAAAGCTTGGTCTTGACCTTGTTTTCGGTCAAAACGTGGAAGGCATGGCGCACCATGGTCGTGCGCGCCACCTCGCCGAAGGTGCCGATATGCGGCAGGCCCGACGGTCCGTAGCCGGTCTCGAACAGCACGGTTTCCGGAAAATCCTTGCCTTTGTAGCGCGCGATGATCTTCTTGGCTTCCTCGAACGGCCAGGCCTTGCTCTCGGCCGCCGCGGCAAGCATCTCGGGGTTGAGATCGATAATGTTTGATCCCGTCATATTTACGTTCCAGTCATGGGCCGGCTTTCGCCCGCGAGTACAATTTTCAACCGGTCTCTAGGCGCGGTAGGCCGGAGCGTCAACGATTTGCGGCGCTTTTCCTTGCGCCCCTACAGCGGCGCTCCTACCTTCGGGGCCTCATTGTCCAGTGCATGTCACCCAAAAGTGTGTCGCGGTTTTGAGGGAATGACATGCACGCTTTTCAGGAGTTTTGAATGCCTTTGCTGACGCCGCACGAAGCCTTGATCTACCTGATGGTGATCACCTCGGCTTCCGATCGCGACATGACCGATGTCGAGCTGGCGCGGATCGGCGACGTCGTCCGCTCCTGGCCGGTCTTCGTCGACTTCAACCAGGACAGGCTGGTCGCGGTGGCACAGGAGTGCCAGAAGGCGCTGCATGACAAGGACGGGTTGGAAGGCGTCCTCGCGCGTGTCGCGGCGGCGCTGCCGGAACGCTTGCGTGACACGGCTTATGCCGCCGCCTTCGAAGTCGCCGCCGTCGATCTCGAGATGCGTATGGAGGAGGTGAGGGTGCTGCAGCTCATCCGGCTGAAGCTCGATCTCGACACGCTGACCGTCGCGGCGATCGCGCGGGCGGCGAAGGCGCGCCTGCGCACGCTGACCTAAAAGAAGCTCACCGGGAAGTAGCGCAGGTAAAACTCGGCAAAGGTGCCTTTGATCGAGATTTCCTGCAGTGCGTAATCGAAGGCGGCAGCCAGCGCCGTATCGCTCTTGCGGGTGGCGATCGCCATGCCTGAGCCCAGATACTCCGGCGCCAGATACGGGCCGCCGGCGAAACGGCAGCAGCCGGCCGCGTCCGAGCCGCCCAGCCAGAAGGCGAAACGCATGCCGTCGCCGAAGGCGGCATCGATCTTGCCCGCCTTGAGGTCGCCGTAGAGGTCTTCCGGCTTGTCGAAAGTCACGACCTGGACGGTGCCGAAATAGTCGCGCAGCATCTTCTCATGCGCCGAGCCGGCGACGACGCCGACGCGCTTGCTGCGCAATTTGTCGAGGATCGGCTCGGTGAAGGCCTTCGCCTTCGGCATGATGAAGCGGGCCGGGAACTGCAGGTACGAGCGCGAAAATGCGTATTTCTCGCGGCTTTCCGGCGTGGCGGCGATACCGGCGATGATCGCTTCGCCTTCGCCCTTCTCCAGCGCCCCATCCAGTTCGTTCCACGGCAGCGCCTGGATCTGGCACTTTTCGACGATGCCGAGTTCGGCGCAGATCGCGCGCGCCAGATCGATGTGGAAACCCGACAGCCGGCCCGAGCCGTCAAGGAAGTTGAACGGCGGAAAATCGGTCGTGGTGAGGAATCTCAGCCGCGGCAGCGCCGAAAGGTCGGGCTTGGGCAGTCGCTCCTTGGCATCCCACAACACCGGCACCTGCGGCTCGGCGCCTTGAGTCGGGCCGGCAAACGGCAGAACGCCGGCCAGCAGCGACATCATGGTCAGAACTATCCACCGGAATGTCACTTGAGGTCCGCTCACTCCCTGTCGCACGGCTTTTCCTATGAAAATGATGCAGGCACAACGGTTTTTGATTTCAAGCGGCCAAATTAGGCGTATGCTTTAGGGGGTTTGCAAGTGACCTCGCGTGCGCCGGAAGGGGGAAGCTACCGGCATTCGAAAAAGGCATTTGCATCCGGGGGTTGATGGCGAAGGGCGGTTCAGGCATCTACCATCGGTAACGAGAAAAACAGAAGCAACATGGGGTAGATGTTGCGATGGGCATGTTCGACAGAACGCTGGAATATATAGACCGTCTGCAGCAAGCCAGCACCGCGGCCGCGGTCTGCGAGCGCCTGCTGGATGTCACCTCGAATTTCGGCCTGACGGCGCTGATGGCCGGAACCGTGCCTCAGCCGGGTACGCCTCGCGGCCAGCAGAAACAGCATGTGCTGCTCTGCGACTGGCCGAGCGACTGGCTGGAGCGCTACGTAGCGCGCAACTATGTCGACCACGATCCGGTCGTCAGCCACATGAAACAACTGCAGGCGCCGTTCCAGTGGCGCGAGGCCTCGCGAAGCATCGTCATCGACAAGAGCAGCGACGAAGTCATGGGGGATGCCCGCGAGTTCAAGCTGCGCGACGGGCTTGCGTTTCCGCTGGTCACGCTTGAGGGCCAGATCGTCATGGTCTCGCTCGGCGGCGAATCCGTCGAGCTGTCGGATGCCGAATTCGGAATGGTCTCGCTGGCGTCGACCTATGCGATCGGCCGCGCCATGCAGTTGCATGTGAATCCGACCAGGGTCATCGATCACATTGAGTTGACCGCCCGTGAGCGCGAGTGTCTGCAATGGGCAGCCGTCGGCAAGTCGGAATGGGAGATCTCGCAAATCCTCGGCATCTCGGAACACACTTCCGAGAAACACCTTCTTAACGCCAAGAGCAAACTCGGCGCAGCCAACCGCGTACAGGCGGTCGCGGAGGCGATTAGGCGCGGCTATATTAGCTAGGTCGGCCGTGCCGACCTGGAAATTCTTGCCTGCGCGTTCGCGCAATATTTTAAGGGACATCACGGCCGTATCTTCCTCTTAAGCCCAGGAGACGGCTAATGTTATTCGCCCTTACCACACAGGAACTGATGGAACGTCCCGACCTCTGGGAGGCCGTCCATCGCTTGCGCCACAGGATCTTCGTCCAGGAGATGGGCTGGACCGATCTCGACCGTCCGGACGGCCTCGAGATCGACCAGTTCGACCATGACGAGGCCGAACACCACCTCGTCATCCGCAATGGCGAACTTGCCGGCTACCAGCGCATGCTGCCGACGACGCGGCCGCATCTTCTGACCGACGTGTTGTCGGATCTTTGCGAGGGGCCATCCCCTTGCGGACCAAATGTCTGGGAGCTGACGCGTTATGCGGTAGCCCCCGGCTTTCGTGACGGCAAACGCGGCGTCTCGACGGTCGGCACCGAACTCATCGCCGGCTTCGTCGAATGGGGCCTCAAGCGCAACGTCAATCAGGTGATCATCGAGTTCGAGCCGATGTGGGTGCTGCGCGCGCTGCAACTGCACTTCCTGGCCAAGCCCCTTGGCTACCAGCGCACCTATGGCAACCAGCAGGTCGTGGCGACGCTGCTCACCTTCACCGAGCATACGCTCGATATCGTGCGCCAGCGCCGCAACCATCACCTGCCGGTGCTGAACCGGGGCTATCCCGGCCAGCTCGGCCTGAAGCAGGCATCGTGATGGAGGCTGCCATGAGCTTTCATCCCGAACCGGAACTGCGCGGCCACACGCTGGTCGTTACGGTGTCCTCGCATGACGGCCGGCCGGTGCTGGACAGGCATGCCTATGCCAGCCTTGCCCGGACCCTGCACGACGCGGCCGTCAATGACGAGGTCCGCGTCGTTATGCTGCGCGGCCTTGCCGGCTGCTTCTGCCTTGGCGGCGACTTCTCCGAGTTCCTCGACGCCACCAAGCACCAGCAGCTGATCGCCGCCGTCACCGACATGTTCCGCATGCTGGCGACGTTCCCCAAGCCGGTGCTTGCCTGCGTCGACGGCGATGCCGTCGGCGTAGGCTGCACCATCCTGTTCCACTGCGACATGGTGATCGCTTCGAAGGGCAGCACCTTCAGGGTGCCGTTCGTCGATTTCGGCCTGGTGCCGGACGCGGCGACCAGCATCCTGGCGCCCCAGAAGCTCGGCTATGCCGGTGCCTTCCGCTTCTTCTGCCTGGGCGACACACTCGGGGTCGAAGACGCCAGGGCGCTTGGATTGGTGGGAGAAATCGTGACGGAAGGCAGCGCGGAGGAGGCGACACTGGCGAGAGCGAAACATCTCGCCAAGAAGCCGGTCGCCGCATTGCTGCAGACGCGCAGCCTGCTCAAGGGCGATACGGACGTGCTGTGCGACCGCATCGACCGCGAGATCACGCTGTTCCAGCAGGCGCTTCAGGATGACACCACGCTGAAGCGGCTGCAGCGGATAGCCCGCCTGGCCGCCTGAGCGCGGCATGAAAGTCTCAGCGCCGCGCGAGCCGGAAGCCGCGCGGCGCTGTAATCCGCAGTCTTTGTAATGTATGTCGTCTTCCCAAAACCTTCGCGCCTTTTGGGCGACATGCATCAGTCCTTCAGGAACCCAGGCCCTTCGCCGATGATCTTCTTGTCGGGTTTGCCGACGGCATCGAGGTCGCGGCCGTCATAGGGCAGCGACAGCAGGATACGCTGGATCACCGCAAGCCGGGCGCGGCGCTTGTCGTTGGCGCGCACGATGATCCAGGGCGCGAACTCCTTGTGCGTGCGCTCGACCATCTGGTCGCGCGCCTTGGTGTAATCGTCCCATTTGCTGACGCCGGCGATATCGATCGGCGAGAACTTCCAGTTCTTCAGCGGCGACCAGCGGCGGTCATGAAACCGCTCGAGCTGCGTCTCGCGGCCGATGTTGAGCCAGAATTTGAAGAAATGAATGCCCTCGTTGGCGATCATGCGCTCGAAATGCGGCGTCTCGTCGAGGAATTTCTCATGCTGCTCAGGGGTACAGAAGCCCATGACCGGTTCGACGCCGGCGCGGTTGTACCAGGAGCGGTCGAAGGTGACGAACTCGCCAGCGGTCGGGAAATGGTCGACATAGCGCTGGTAATACCATTGCCCCGTCTCGGTCGGCGTCGGCCTGGTCAGCGCCACGTTGCGTGCGGTGCGCGGGTTCATGAATTGCCGCAAAACGAAGATCGTGCCGCCCTTGCCGGCCGCGTCTCGCCCCTCGAACAGCGCTATCACCCGCTTGCCGGTCTTCTGCATCCAGGCTTGCGCCTTGACCAGTTCGATCTGCAGCCGCTCGAGCTCCGTATCGTAGTCCTCGCCCTTCATTTTCTTGTCGTAAGGATAGCCGCCGGCGGTCAGCTTGTTGTCCTCGATCCAGTCCGGCAGCGTCGGAGCGTCGATATCGAACTCGCGTTCCTTGCCGCCGATCTTGATCTTGATCGGTCCCGCGGCCGGCACCGCTTCCGCCGTTTGCTTGGCTTTTTTCATCCAGACGAACCTTTCCAGTTTGCGGACTCATGCTATGGAGCCTCTGCAGCGTCGTGCACCCTTTCGGACGCAAGTCGCTGTAGCATTTTGATTTTGCGCATGAACCTTTGCGAAAATCGATCCTGATTTTCACGAGGCATGCGGGGTAGCGCGGGCCTATGGCAGAGACGAGCGCGGAGCATGGCAGCACAGGGCATGCCTTGACGGCGCGGCTGCGGCGCAGCCGCTGGCTGCTTGCCGTGGGCGCCGTTGCGATCCTCGCGGTCTATTACTTCGCCGGCGCCTCCCTCTATGTGCCGCTGCTGGCGCTGGCTGTCCTGGCCGCCGCCGCAATGCTTCCCGCCGATGCCGAAGGTCAGTCGGCCGACGAAGGGGCGGCAATCGAAGCCAACGGGCTGCAGCGCCTCTCCGGCGAATATCTGGCCGCGGCGGTCGCCGACCCGCTGATCATCTTCGACCAGTTCGCCGCCATCGTCCACGCCAATGCCGCCGCCTTCGCCGCCTTCGGCGGGCTGGCGCCGGGCATGTCGCTGTCGCTGAAATTCCGCGCCCCGGAGATGCAGATGCTGCTGGACGGCATCCTTGCCGGGGAGGTCGCTTCCGACGCTGTCGACTACACCGAAAAGCTGCCGGTCGAGCGGACTTACAAGGTCAGCGCCTCCACGGTCGGCCACGCCACCGGCCTCTACGTGCTGGTGTTCAAGGATCAGAGCGAGGCGCGCCGGATCGATCGCATGCGCGCCGACTTCATCGCCAATGCCAGCCACGAGCTGCGCACGCCGCTCGCCTCGATCGCCGGCTTCATCGAGACCTTGCGCGGGCCGGCCCGCAACGATCCGGCCGCGCGCGATCAGTTCCTGCAGATCATGCAGAGCCAGACCGGCCGCATGGCGCGCCTGATCGATGACCTGCTGTCGCTGTCGCGGCTGGAGATGAAGCCCTACCTGAAACCGGGTACCGAGGTCGATCTTCGCCAGACCATCGACAGCGTCATCGATTCGCTCGGCCCCCTGGCCAGCGAGAACGGCGTGGTCATCGAGCGCGATTTCGCCGATGGGCCGCGTGTCGTTCCAGGCGATCGCGACGAACTCTTCCAGGTCTTCGAGAATCTTCTGGAAAACGCCTGCAAATACGGTCAGTCAGGCGGGCACGTCACCGTATCGATTGCCAGCGGCGAGGGCGACGGCCAGGAGCCCGGCGTCGACGTCACCATAAGGGATTTTGGCCCAGGCATTGCCGAAGAGCATATTCCGCGCATCACCGAACGTTTCTACCGCGTCGATGTCGAGAACAGCCGCACCCAAAAAGGCACTGGCCTTGGCCTTTCCATCGTCAAGCATATATTGACCCGGCATAACGCCAGGCTGTCGATCAAGTCGGAAGTTGGCAAGGGTGCGGCGTTCACAGTTCATTTGCCGGCTCGCTGATTCTGTATGGGTTACCAACCGGCATTTTCTTCTTTCTGTCATCCGGCTCGCGTATCAGCGACTGATTGAGGAAACGAACAAGCCGGCACAAACCGGAAAGGCATGTCCATGCAGTCCGTGCATATCATGAGTGCCTATGATGAGGAATTGAAGTTCCTTTCCAAGCGCATCGCAGCGATGGGCGGGCATGCCGAACGCATGGTCGAACAGGCGGTCGCGGCCCTGGTCAATGCCGACCATGGCCTCGCCCAGAAGGTCATCCAGGACGATCTCGTCCTCGACGAAGGGCAGCGCGAGATCGACGACAAGGCCATTGTCATCATCGCCAAGCGCCAGCCGATGGCGACCGATTTGCGCGAAATCGTCGGCGCCATACGCATCTCGGCCGATATCGAACGCGTCGGCGATCTTGGCAAGAACGTCGCCAAGCGCGTGGCTGCCGTCGACGGCCGCCAGCCGAACAGCCTTTTCCGCGGTCTGGAGGCCCTCGCCAACCTGGCGCTGACGCAGCTCAAGGAAGTGCTCGACGTCTACGCCTCGCGCTCGGTCGAGACGATCGGCTTCGTGCGCGACCGGGACGACCAGATCGACGCCATGTACACTTCGCTGTTTCGCGAACTCCTGACCTACATGATGGAAGATCCGCGCAACATCACGCCCTGCACGCATCTTCTGTTCTGCGCCAAGAATATCGAGCGCATCGGCGACCATGCGACCAACATCGCCGAGACCATCTACTATATCGTTACCGGCGACCAGATGCCCGCCGACCGGCCGAAGGGCGACAAGACCGACAAGGTCGTTCTCCCAGGCACGGTATCGGCTAAGTGAATTCAGGCCCCTCGAACGGTTTTCTAATTTAGGTTAAGCTCTTCCACGCACGGCGATTTGTCAGTCGCAGTCTCGGGAGGTTTGCGATGGAACAAGTTCGAAACCTGACCCCGGCCCCGCAGCCAACGTCGGGCATCATAGCGTCCAGCGTCTATTCCGGCGGCAAGCGCGTCGCCGACATCGCGGTCGAACAGGCCGGCGAATGGGCGGCAAGGCCCGGCCATGTCGTCTGGATCGGCCTGCTCGAGCCCGATCGCAACCTTCTGCTCAGGGTGCAGGCGCAATTCCACCTGCATGACCTGGCGATCGAGGATGCCGAGCATCCGCATGCGCGCCCGAAGATCGAGCAATATGGCGACGCCCTGTTCATCGTCGCCCGCACTGCACAGCTCATCGAGGGCCGCGTCACTTTCGGCGAGACGCATCTGTTCGTCGGCACCGGTTACATCGTCAGCGTCAGGCACGGTCCGTCCACGTCCTATGCCGCCGTGCGCCAGCACTGGGAAAGCTGTCCGCATTCGCTCGCCAAGGGCGAGGATTTCGTCCTCTACGCCATCCTCGATTTCATCGTCGACAACTACATGCCGGTGCTGGAGCAGATCGAGGACGAGGTCGAGGCGATCGAGGACAAGGTGCTTTTGAAGCCGATGACCGGCTCCGACATCGAGCGTCTCTATATGTTGCGGCGCGATCTTTTGCGCCTGCGCAATGCGGCGCTGCCGCTGGTCGAGGTCTGCCGCCGGCTGACCAGCGCCGACCTGCCGCAGATACATGCCGCCATGCACCCGCTGTTTCGCGACGTGACCGATCATATCCGCACCGTGCAGGAAAAGATCGACAGCCTGCGCGAGGTTCTGGCCTTTGCCTTCGAAGCCAGCCTGCTTGTCGGCCAGAGCCAGGAAACGGCGATCTCCAAGAAGCTCGCCTCATGGGCCGCCATTCTGGCGGTGCCCACGGCCTTCGCCGGCATCTACGGCATGAACTTCTCCGACATGCCGGAACTGAAGATGGAATATGGCTACCCGACCGTCCTGATAGCGATCGCGCTGATCTGCACGTTCCTGTACTGGCGGTTCAAGAAGAATGGGTGGCTGTGAAGGAGTGAGTAGTGAATAGTCGGTAGTGGTTGGTAAGGATGGCTCGCATCCTCCCCTCACTACTCACGCCGCTCAGCGGTTCCGCCTCCGCTCCGCCGCTGGCTGGAACGCCACGCGCGAGTGGTATTTGCAATAGGGGCCGGTCTCGGCGGAGTCATTGCCGCAGAAGCTGAAATCCTCCGACAGCGGGTCGCCGTTCGGCCACTTGCAGGTGCGCTCGGTCAGTTCGACGAGCTGCAGGTTGCGCGAGATCGGCACGACGACATTCTCGACCGGCCGGATGTAATGGCGCGCCACCGGCTCGGCGTCGAACTGTATCTGCAGCGCCGTTGCGCCGACGGAAGCCGTCACATGGCGGGAGGTGCTTGCCGCGCGTGCCACCGATTTCTGCATCGAGGCGCCTTGCACCGTCTTTTTCTGCCGTGCCGGAGCGGCGGTCGTGCGGCCGCGGCCCGACAGTTTCAGGCGATGCACCTTGCCGATGACGGCGTTGCGGCTCACTCCGCCAAGCTGTGCGGCGATCTGGCTTGCGCTCAGACCCTCCGACCACAGTTTCCTGAGAAGTTCTACCCGCTCGTCAGTCCAGTTCATGAGACCGCGCTCCTGCTGAGGCGTGGGGCAGTCAGAATCCGTTCCCGACCCGGCTCTCGCCGGGCAAACAACACCACATGTACCGGGTGATTAGGTCCGCCGCACGAAATCTAGTTATTTCTCGACTACAATTACCTTATGCGCTGACTCGGT
>OUNM010137294.1_pt1 | contig 14541 bp, 10 predicted proteins | sample 1769961 | NCBI WGS metagenome assembly OUNM01 (sample SAMEA3914820, study PRJEB12502) | metagenome | biome: forest; material: soil | place: USA | collected 2012-03-12 | depth 0.3 m | reverse complement strand
GTCGTGTCCTCGATCGGCGCGAAGGCGTAGACGCCGGCGTTGTTGACCAGGATGTCGACGCCGCCGAACGCCTTTTGCGTCTCGTCGAACAGCCGGACCACGTCGGCGTCCTTGGCCACCGAGGCCTGGACGGCGATTGCCTTGCCGCCGGCGGCGACGATCTCGGCGACCACCTTGTCGGCGCCCTCGCGGCTGGAGGCGTAGTTGACCGCCACGGCCGCGCCCTCGGCGGCCAGGGCCTTGGCGATGGCGGCCCCGATGCCCTTCGACGCGCCCGTGACGACGGCGGTCTTGCCTGCAAGCTTGCTCATGATCTCTCTCCGTTCGGCGCTTCGGCCGGCCGCCGTTATCGGCGAACGCTTCGACATTTAGATAATCATCGAAGTGATTCAATGCGGGAGGCGGAGAGTTTTTCGCGGGGCGCTGTCAGGGCAGGTTAGAGGTGGCCTGGATGCAGGTTGAGGCCACCTATACCGCGATGCGGTTCATGCGCTCCCCTCCAAAGGGGCTGAGAGCGATGAAGGCGCTTCCCATTACCGCTTCACGCTTTCACGGGGTCCGAGGTAGGTGGCGGGCAAGCCGTCGCGGCTGATGGTGATGGTCTCGAACACGACCCCGGGATCGATGCGCCAAAGGCGAAGCTTCTGCGCCCCCTTGGTCCCATTCAGGCGCGCGCGACCAGCCGCGGCGTTGTTGGAGACGCTCCGGGCCCAGGCGATCGTGGACTCGCCCTTGCTCCAGTTCTGACCGTTCGGCGTGAGGTTGATCGTCACCGTCTGGATCGGCTGGTCGCCCAGCGAGACGCCGAACCGCAGGCCCTGCTGCCCTCGGAAGTCGATGGTCGGTGCCGTGAGCACGGTGATGTCCACCGGACCCTCGGCGGCGAGGTCGACCGGGTATTCAAGATAGGGACCCTCGCCGATCGCGGACGATTTGGCCGTGGTCGGATAGGTCGTGACCCCGGACAGGGTGCGTCCCAGCCCTGGAATCTCACCCCAATTGACGCCGTTCCTGGTTACGGCCCGACCGTAGTGGGCGGCTTCGATCGCTACCTGTCCGGCCGCCTCGACAAACCCACTCCGGTGTTCGGCCGGTTTCGAAATCGGCGCAAGGACCTGGACGACGTCGCCGGCGTCGCTACGGATCTCGATGGCTCCCTGGCTGGTTCCGACGGGCGCCCTGGCCCAGTCGACCGACACCTCCAGCCGAACGTCGCCTTCGACGGCGCCGGCCTGCGTGCTCAACCTGATCCAGGACGGGTTTGCCTTGGCCGTGAAGTTGAAGGGTTTGCCGCCCTGGAAAATGTCTATCCAGCGGCTTTGCGGGCCGTCGACATCGAGAACCGGCAAGGTCGGCGCGGGCGTGGCGGCGGGCCAGAAGGCCTTGTCCGAGCCTTCGACCGCCACGCCCAGCTCTCGGGCCACGCCCGGGGCGTTGGCCTTGATCTGCGGCATGACGTTCTGGTCAGGCTGTTGCCAGTTGGTGTAGCCGATATGGGTCTGGCTCATCATGCCGCGCCACTTGCCGCCGGCGATGTCCTCGTGGAACTGCCGCGTCAACTCGGCGTCCCGGGCGAACAGCGTCTTCACGGTCTCACCCCAGGCGCTGGCCGAAGCGCGCCCTTGCTGCGCGTAGAGGCGATTGCGCCCGGCGGCGACATAGAGGCGCGTGAGATTGGCGCTGGCCTGGACCGGATACTGAACGAGCTGGAAATAGGCGTCGAGATAGGCCTTGGGCAGGGCCTCGCGCACCTTCAGGGCGCGGGTTTCCAGATCATCCCATTCGGCGACCACGCGCTCGGCTTCCCGCTCGTTGACCAGGCTGAAGGTCTCGGGCGTCAGGAGTTCGGGTTTGCGGCGCGCGTTGAGCTTTGTGTAGCCTTCGAGCAGCGCCCCGATCTCGGCGGCGTGCGCCTCGCCGAACTGCGCCTTCGCCCATGTCGCGGCGTATCCGTCCACGCGCTCGACGGGCATGGCGGCGGGCTTCCAGGCATAGTCGAAGAAGAACTCGATCGGCAGTTCCATCGGCTTCAGATCGCCGACGTTCACGACCCAGAGCTGGTCCGCGCCATAGTCCTTGGCCAGCTTGAGCTGCTCCCAGGTCCGTTCGATCTGGGTGGTGTTCAGCCACTTGTAGTTCCGAGGGCCGCCGACATAGTCGAAGTGGTAGTAGACCCCGTAGCCGCCCGGTCGCGTCTTGCCCGGCTCGGGGAGACGACGAATGTTGCCCCAGTTGTCGTCGGCGAACAGCAACGTGACATCGTCCGGCACACGCATGCCGGCGTCGTAGTAGTCCTGAACCTCCTTGTAGAGCGCCCACACCTGGGGTGTCTTGGAGGGGTCCTTGCCGGTCACCTCACCGATGATCTTGCGCTGATCGGCGACGATGGTCTCCAGCAGCTGGGTGGCCGTGCCCTGGCTCATCGGCTCGTCGCCATCGCCACGCATGCCGACGGTGATCACCTGCTCCTTGGCGCCGACCCGCGCCATGCCGTCGCGCCAGAATTTGCGCAACGCCTGCGGGTTCTTCCCATAGTCCCAGGGGCCGGTCCCATAGCGTTCCCACTCCACATGGGCCCGCGCCATGGGTTCGTGGTGTGAGGTGCCGATGACCACCCCCATGTCGTCGGCCAGGGGGGCATTCAGGGGATCGTCATCGAACAGCGACTTGCCCCACATGGCGGGCCACAGATAGTTGCCCTTCATGCGCAGGATCAGCGCGTAGACCTTCTCGTAGAAGTCGTGGTTGAAACCTCCGAACTGGTTGCGCGCGAAGGACAGCAGCGCCGGATCTTCGTCGTTCAGGAAGATGCCGCGGTATTTGACGCCGGGTTTCTCCACGCGCCGACCCAGGGTTACGGCGACATCGTCGCGCACGGCCACGGGCACATCCGCCCACCAGGTCCAAGGCGAAACGCCGATCCGTTCGGAAATATCGTAGGCGCCGAAGATCGTTCCCCGCTTGTCGGCGCCCGCGATCACCAGGGCGCGCTCGACGCCCGGCAAGGGGTTGTCAACCACCTGCTGGACGAACGCCTCCCACTGTCCCTTGACCCCGGACACGTCGAGCTTGCCGCTGGCGATCAGCTGATCGATCAGCGCGCTCCTGCCGATCGTTCCGACGATGACCGCCGGCCCCGAGACGGGCGCCCGCGCCAAGGGCGACGGGGATTTGACGCCCGCCACCTTTTGCAGATCGACCCGCAGATCCTGCGCAGCCAGGAGCACCCCTGGGTAGTCGGCGCTGTCGGCCAGCACCTGAGCCGGCTTGCCCGCGACGACGAGCGGCGCGACGGCGCTGGCCTGTCCTTCGGCCTGCGCCAGGGTGACCGCGACCGGTTCGGGAACGGCCTGCGCCGACGCCGTCGAGCCGAGAGAAAGGATCGTGCCGAGGGCCGTAGCGGCGAAGAGAAGCTTCATGGACTTGGACCCTCGATGACGTTTGCGCCGGGTTCGGCGACCTGGCTGTTCGCGAGCGAGAAAAGGGGCGGCGGTGGTAACGCCGCCGCCCCAGTAGACCTTGCATCCGCCAGGGGGAGTAGGCGGACGCCCGATCAACTCTGTTAGAAGGTGGCCTGGAGGCCGACCGCATAGTTGCGGCCCGGCGCGTTGCCGCCCCAGGGCAGGGATTTGTCCTGGTTGACGTAGGTCAGCGACGTGTCGTTGAGCAGGTTGCCGGCCTCGACCGTGAGCTTGAAGGTGTCGTTGAGCCTGACGCTGAAGGAGGCGTCCAGCGAGTAGGTCGCGATCCGCCAGATATCGCCCGGGAAGTTATTCTGCGGCCCCAGGGCGGAGACATAGGGGTCGCGATAGTTGAACGAGGTCCGCGCCGAATACCGTCCCCGCTCGTAGTAGGCCGTCACGTTGAAGGTATTGGGCGACAAGCCGGTGACGGCCGCGCCCAGGCCCGTATAGCCGGGGCTCTGCGGCTGCGTTTCCGACGATTTCTGGCTGATGTAGGTGTAGTTGGCGTTGATGCCCAAGCCTCGCACGAGGAAGTCGAGCGGCATCAGCCAGCTCACCTCCACGCCGCGCAGGGTGATGATCTCGTCGGAATTCTCGCGCATGGCGACGTTCACCAGCGCGTTGTTCGGATCGCCGCCGCCCAGGGCGGTCAGGCTGTCGCGCGTGACCTGGGCCAGGGCGTTGATGTTGATACCTAGTTCGCCGAAGGGCCGCTGGCGATTGCGCACGATCGTAAAGCCCTGGACCTTCTTCTGCCAGAGATTGACCGAAACCGTGCCGCGCTTGGCGAAATACCACTCCAGGCCCAGATCGAGATTGTCCGAGAAGTACGGCTTCAATTCCGGGTTGCCGCGCGTCAGCTGATCGCCGTTGAAGCTGAGGGTCTGGCCCGGCGCCAGGTCCCCAGGCGCGGGCCGCGTCATGGTCTTGCTGGCGGCCGCGCGCAGGACGACATCGTCCCTCAGGTCCAGCGCCAAATTCACGCTGGGCAGGGCTTCGGTGTAGTTGTTGGCGTAGTGCTTGTACTCCTTGGCTTCCCCGGGATCGGTGACGTAACCGGAAATCGTCTGGTCGGTCTGCAGAAGGCGCACGCCGGCGTTGATCCGCAGATCCTTGCCCCACACCGTCTTCTCGCCATCGACCTGAACATAGCCGGCCGTGGTCTTCTCGCTGAGTTCCCGGGGGTTGATCGCGCCGATCGCGGTCGGGTCGAGGTTGGAGAAGTAGTCGGTGCCGACGACAGCGGCGATCTTGTCCATGTCGGGAATGGCCCAGCCTTTGTTCAGACCCACGTCGAACGGCGCGGTCTTGAACAGATCGCCCAGATCCCAGGCTTTCATGTAGGCGCCCAGTTGGGCGTTGGGGATCGATTGGCTCGCCCCCGGATAGGACACGGCCACACCGCTGCAGGTTCCGGTGTTGCTGGTCGAGCAGCTCGAGAAGTTCCACGACGTGATGTTGCGGAAGAACTTGTCGTAGGCCACTCCGCCCGAGAAGGTCAGGCCCAGCCAGTCGGCATGGGCGTTGAACCGCGCGCCGTTCTGGGTGTTGGTCCGGAAGCTGGGATTGATGATCAACTGGACCCATTCCCAGCCGAGGTTGGGGTCGTTGGGGTCGAAGTTCAGCGTCAGGGTCGGCGACTTGGCGCCTTCCTTGTAGTCATAGGTTGCCGCGTAACCTTTCCCGAACGGCGTGCGCATCTGATAGGTCGGCGCGTCCTGGTGGAAATGGCTCTTGTTGAAATTCACCTGACCGTCGAAGGACAGCCAGCTGTTGGCGCGCCAATCGAAGCCGGCGTCGACGTTGTAGAAATCGTAGTCGCGCTCGAACGGCCGGTTCTCTGTCAGGAACTGGGCGTTGGCGAAGGTGCCGTGGGTCAGCACCCCGCGATCGTTCTGTTCGAAGCCGATCGGAATATTGTTGGTGGAGCTGCGGACCACCAGCATGAAGTCGCGCTGTTCGAAGTTCTGATCGCCCTCCGAATAGATGCCGTCCACGAAGAAATGCAGGTCCGGCGTGGGCTTGTATTCGGCCGTCAGGACCGCCGTCGTCCGCGTGCGCTTGCCGGCCAGGGTCTCGGCGCGGATCAGACGGGGCAGGGCGACATAGCTGAGATCCGGGCGGCTCAGCCCGGAGGTCCCGCCCGCCACGCCGTTGCCGCAGACATTGAGCGCGGAGCCCTGGACAAGGCCGAACCCGACTCCCGCCGGCGTCGTGGTGGGGATCTGGGCGCTGCCGCCGAAACCGAAGGTCGGATTGCTGGCGTTGCCCGCGAACGTGAGGGAATTGCAGCCCGGTTTCGTGGAGGCGCAGCGCGATCCAAGACTGAAGGTGGTCTGCCCGATCGTGTTCAGCGTATCGCTGCGATATTCGCGACTGGAATAGGCCAGGCCGCCTAGCAGGCCGAACTGGCCGATCTTCGTGTCCCAGGTGTTGGTCACGAAAATCCCGCCGCGTGGCGAAACGCTCTGCTTGGTGTCCTGGTAGGCGCCTTTGACCGAGGCGCTGATGTGGAAGCCCTTGCGATCGAACGGGCGAACGGGGCGCAGATTGACGTTGCCGGCGATGCCGCCCTCGATCTGGGAGGCCGTCGGCGACTTGGCCACGGTCAGCTGGCGGAACAGCTCCGTCGGGAACATGTCCAGATCCAGGCCCCGGCCGGACGCCTGACCGCTGATGGTGCTGTCGTTGGCCGTCTGGATGGGCGCATTGGACAGGGTGAGCGTGGTGAACGAACTGCCCAGGCCGCGAATATTGACGGAAGTGCCTTCGCCCGTCTCATCGCGAACGATCTGAACGCCAGGCAGTCGCTGTAGCGACTCCGCGAGGTTGAGATCGGGAAATTTACCGATGTCTTCGGCGAAGATCGAGTCGGTGAAGTTGGTGGCTCGGCGCTTCGCCTTCGATGCGTCCTCGAGCGACTTGGCGTAGCCCGTGACGACGACCTCCTCAACCGTGTCGCTGTTCGGAACGCTCTGCGCCGCCGGGACCGTGTTGGGCGGCTTGGGCTGGGCTTGCCGCGCCTGGGCGTTCGCCAGCGGCGCGCCCAGACTCATGAGAATGCTCGCGCAAAGCAGCCCCGACTTGAAAGCGCGACGTCGCACGCGGGCCTCGGCGGTCAAACGATCCATTGTTTCCTCCCCACGCGCTTTAGCGCGCTTGTTTTCGATCTCACGGCCTCTTGCGTCGCCAAGGATCAGAGTCCTCTGGCAATGCCCCTAAAGAGGCCTGACCAATTGTCGAATTTCACCCTGCCCATCTCTCGCGCCTCACGTCAAGATAGCGGTAACACGAGCGCTTCGATTTTTTCGTGAGAGGGTTTTGGGGGAGGCTATATTTTAGTCAATGACAACGATTGCCTGTGCATTTATCCAATAGGCAGGTTGTCGCTCGTGTGTTCGAGAATCCGAGTCCAGCGCTGTCATTCTAGACTCTAAACATTGAGCCAATAAGCTCATGCGGGTGCGAAAATTATATGATTCTTCCAAGGAAATCAGTGCGAAAGGCCTATTACGACTTTTGCTTTGGCCGTAAATTTTATCTCTTTACAATGATGGATGGGTGATCTTACCAATTTATCGAGAGATCAGGACACCTGTGAGAGAGCTGTGCCATATAAGTTCCGCAAAAACGCCCTTCACGCGAATTTTGTCGCGCTTGGCCTGGCCACTGCCATGGTCATGGCGACTTCGGCCCATGCCGCGAATCCGCGGTGGGTCGGCTCCTGGGGCGCGGCGCAGCAGGCGGCGGATGCGTCCAGGGCGATAGCCCCTGAGGATTTGCAGGATGCGACGCTGCGCCAGGTCGTGCGGGTAACCGTCGGCGGCGACAGGATCCGCGTGCGGCTGTCGAACGCCTTCGGCGCCCAGCCTCTCAGAATCGTCGGCGCGCGGGTCGCGCTTTCGGCCCAGCCGTTCAGCGCTCGGATCGTGGCGGCCAGTGATCGCCCGCTTTTGTTCGGCGGCAGCGCCGAGGTGACTATTCCGCCCGGCGCGGACTATTGGTCCGACCCCGTGCCTCTGAAAACGCCTGCACTGGCGAGCCTGGCGATAAGCCTTCGGTTTCTGGGCGCTCCGAGCATCCAGACGACCCACCCCGGATCGCGCACCGTCTCGTACCTGCTGCCCGGTGACCACTTGAGCGACGAGGACATGGGCGACGCCAAGGCCATCGAACGCTGGCACCAGATCTCCGGGGTGGACGTCGCCGCCGACGCCGGCGGCGTCATCGTGGCGCTCGGCGACAGCATCACCGATGGAAACGGGGTCCGGCCCGGAGCCTACAGCCGTTGGACGGACGTCCTGGCCGAGCGCTTGCAGGCTTCGCCCACGACCCGCGCCATGGCGGTGATCAACGCCGGGATAGGCGGCAACCGGGTTCTCAATAACGGAATTGGCCCCAACGCCGTGGCGCGTTTCGAAAGGGACGTGCTGTCTCAATCGAACGTCACGCACCTGATCATCCTCGAGGGCGTGAACGATCTTGGAGGATTGACCCGCGCCCAGCCCGCGCCGCCCGAGGCGCACGCCGACATGGTGTCGAACATCATCGGCGCCTATCGGCAGATGATTGGCCGCGCCCGCGCCCGAGGCATAAGGGCCATCGGCGCAACCATCACCCCCTACGGAACGTCCGGATACTACCATCCGGGTCCAGAGAACGAGGCCGATCGCGAAGCGATCAATGCCTGGATCCGCGCGCCCGGCAATTTCGACGCCGTCATCGACTGGGACCGCGCTCTTCGCGATCCGAACAATCCGACCGCGCTGCGCCCGGACTACAGCGCCGATGGCCTGCATCCCTCGCTCGCCGGCTACAAGGCCATGGCCGACGCCATTCCGCTCTCGCTGTTCGAGACGAAGTGAGCCCTCGGGTCTCCATCCGCCCCCCGGCTTGGCGTGGGTTGCCCAGAGCTCGCCGTGTTCGACGTCAGTGCGCAACGAAGCCGCCGTCGACAGGCAAGGCGACGCCCAGCACGAAGCTGGCGCCCGGACTGCATAGCCAGAGCACCGTCGATGCGATCTCCGTGGAAAGCCCCATCCGGCCGATCGGCTGTTCCTTGAGAAACGCCTGCATCGCCGTGGGATCGATTTCCTCGCCCATCGGCGTGTCGATGCACCCTGGGCAAATGGCGTTGACGCGAATGCCCAGAGTCGCGTTGTCCAGGGCGGCGCTCTTGGTCAGGCCGATCACGCCGTGCTTGGTGGCGTGGTAGGCCGCCCGGCCCGGCAGCCCGATCAGGCCGCCGAGCGAAGAGCAGTTGACGATCGCGCCATTGCCCTGCTTTCGCATCTGGATCAGCTCGTGTTTCATGCAGGCCCAGACGCCACGCAGATTGACGGCGTTGACCTGGTCGAAGCCCTCGCCGGTTTCTTCGGTCATGTCGCACATCGGACCCAGGATGCCGGCGTTGTTGTAGGCCATGTCCAATCGGCCGAAGGCGGCAACCGTCCGGGCGACAAGATCGGCGGCCTGCGCTTCGTCGGCGACGTCGCAGGTCACGCCCAGCACGCGATGCCCCGCCGCGGCCAGGCTTTCGGTGGCGGCGTCAAGCGCGGCCTGATTGATGTCGCTGAGCGTCACGGCCGCGCCCGCTTCCGCGAAGGCCATCGCCGTGGCCAGGCCCATGCCGGAAGCCGCGCCGGTCACGAGGGCGACCTGGCCGGCGAAATCGTAGGTGGGGTTCATGTCGTCGCCTTTCGAGGGGCAGACGCGCGCGAGACTTCGCGGCGAGGCCCAACGCGCGTCTGAGTTTGCGGGAGAGGGTTCAGGCTTGCGGCGGTCCGGCGAGGTATTGCTCGTCCGTGACCTTTTCCATCCAGATGACGGCCTTGCCGTCGAGGGCCTCCTGGACGGCAATATGGGTCATCGCCGTCGTGGGGCTTGCGCCATGCCAATGCTTGTGGCCGGGCGGACACCAGATGGTATCGCCGGCCCGGATCTCGACGATCGGCTCGCCTTCACACTGGGTCCAGCCGCAGCCGGCCGTGACGATTAGGATTTGCCCCAGCGGATGAGTGTGCCAGGCGCTGCGGGCGCCCGGCTCGAAGGTGACATAGGCGCACGACACCCGAGCCGGCTCGGGCGCGGCGTGAAGCGGGTCGATCCTGACGGTTCCAGTGAAGAAGTCTTCGGGCCCCTTCTGGGAAGGCTGTGACCCTGCGCGCATGAGCTTCATGGCAAATCCTCTCAGCCGGCGAGACGCGAAGGCCTGCGCCAGTCCGGATGTTCATGCGGTCAATCTAAGAAGGAAGCCGTCCGGCGATTAGCTGCTAATAAGCGCATGCAGTTATGTGGAGCGCTCATGAATGGCTCGCGAGAACCTCAATGATCTGGTCGCTTTCGTGGCCGTGGCCCGCGAGAGAAGCTTCACGCGCGCGGCGGCCAAGCTCGGCGTCTCCCAATCGGCGCTAAGTCACACCATCCGCCTGCTGGAGACCCGCCTGGGCGTGCGCCTGCTGACGCGGACCACCCGCAGTGTTTCGCCGACCGAGGCCGGAGAGCGTTTCTTCCAGAACATCGGGCCGCACTTCGACGAGATCGAGGCCCAGCTCGAAGTCCTCAGCGAGGTTCGCGACAAGCCGTCCGGCACGGTCCGGATCACCGCCGCCGACTTCACCATCAACCATCTGCTGTGGCCCAAGCTCGACAAGCTCCTGCCGCACTACCCGGACATCAAGGTCGAGCTGGTCATCGACTACGGCCTCACCGATATCGTCGCCGAACGCTTCGATGCCGGGGTGCGCCTGGGCGAACAGGTCGCCAAGGACATGATCTCCGTCCGTATCGGGCCGGATGTACGGTTCGCGGTCGTGGGCGCGCCCACCTATCTGGACGGGCGCGAGACGCCGCGAACGCCGCAGGACCTTCTTTCGCACAACTGCATCAACCTGCGTCTGCCGACCTATGGCGGCAACTATGCCTGGGAGTTCGAGAAGGACGGCCAGGAACTGAGGGTGCGCGTCGAGGGCCAGCTGGCGTTCAACAGCGTTCACAACATCCTCGACGCGACGCTGGCCGGGCATGGCCTGGCCTTCATGCCCGAAGAACTGGCCGCGCCGGGTCTGGCGGACGGGCGTCTGACGCGGCTGCTGGAGGACTGGTGCCCCTATTGGGACGGCTATCATCTCTACTATCCCAGTCGCCGCCAGGCCCTTCCGGCCTTCAGCGTCGTCGTCGACGCCCTGCGCTACCGCCCGCCCGCCTAGCCCCGAAGGCCGCGTCGCCGCATTCATGAGCCAGGCGCATAACCGCATGCGAACCTGGATAGCTAATCGCAGGGATGGGGCGTCTCTACCTTTGGTCACGACGCCGCTTCCCGGCGCCGCGACCGTGGCGAGCCTCATGAAACCGCTGACCGCCTTGGCGCTGACCTCGATCCTGGCCGCGCCGACGCTGGCGCATGGGGGCGAGCAAGGAGCAAAGCCTATGGCGACCCATGAATCCCCGAGCCTCGAAGAGGTGCGTTCGGTCTCTCCGGCCCTGGAGCGCTACACGACAGGTCCACTGCTGAACGGCGTCTGGAAGCGCCCGGACCTGTCGGCGCGCGATCGCGGCCTGGTGACGGTCTCCGCCCTGATCGCCCGGGGGCAAACGGTCGAGATGCCCTACTACTTCAAGCTCGCGCTCGATAACGGCGTCACGCCGGCCGAGCTCTCCGAGACCATCACGCACCTGGCCTTCTACGCCGGATGGGCCAACGCCATGTCGGCCGTCTCCGTCGCCAAAGACGTCTTCGCCGCCCGCGGCGTCGAGATCGACCAGCTTCCGTCCGCCGAGCCTGAGCTGCTGCGGATCGAGCCGCAGGCCGAGGCCAAGCGCGCGGTCAGCGTCCAGGAGAACGTCGGGCCGGTGTCCCAGAGCCTCGTCGACTACACCAGCCAGTTGCTGTTCCACGATCTATGGCTGCGCCCGGGCCTGACCCCGCGCGATCGCAGCCTGGTGACCGTAAGCGCACTGGTCGCTTCAGGTCAGGTCGCTCAGGTCCCGTTCCACCTGAACCGCGCGATGGACAGTGGGCTGACCCGCGCCCAGGCGTCGGAAATGCTGACACATCTGGCCTTCTATGCCGGTTGGCCCAGCGTCATGTCGTCGGTTCCGGTGGTGAAAGGCGTCTTCGATGCGCGCCACCCCTAGGCCGCCGATCCCTCGCCCTTCGCCAGACATTCGGTCTCTCCAGCCCATCGCCGGCGGCGCCGGGGCGCCCGCGACCCAGGATCGCCAGAGCATTTTCGTTCTGGCGATCCTGGGCCTGCTGATGGGCTTCGCGTCGATCTCGACAGACGTCTACCTGCCGGCGCTTCCCGTGATGGCCAAGGCTCTGGGCTCGAACGACGGCGCCATGGCCTGGACCATTTCCGGCTACCTGATTGGCTTTAGCCTTGGCCAACTGCTCTGGGGTCCGATCGGCGATCGCTACGGTCGACGCCCGCCCATCGCCATGGGCCTCGGACTGTTCGTGATCGGATCAGCCGGATGCGCGCTATCGGCTAGCGCCTGGGCGATCATCGGCTGGCGGGTGGCGCAGGCGGCCGGGGCGTGCGCCGGGGTGGTGCTCGCCCGCGCGATGGTGCGCGACCTCTATGCCGGCCAGCGCGCGGCCCAGATGCTGTCGACCTTGATGACGGTGATGGCCATCGCGCCGCTACTAGGTCCCCTGATCGGCGGCCAAATCCTGCTGCACGCCTCGTGGCGCGCGATATTCTGGGTCCTGGTGGTCGTGGGCGTGGCGACCATGATGGCGCTTTTCGCCCTGCCCGAAACCCTGCCGCCCGGGCAGCGCAACCGCGAGCCGCTCCGCCTGGCCCTGGCGGCGTATGGACAACTGGTGCGCCAGCGTCAGCTGATGGGCTACGCTGGCGCGATCGGCTTCTACTACGTCGCCGCCTACGCCTACATCGCCGGCTCGCCGTTTGCCTATATCGAGATCTACCATGTCCGCCCCCAGTCCTATGGCCTGCTGTTCGGGGCCGGCATCATCGGAATCATTGTCGCCAATCTCCTCAACGCTCGCCTGGTGACGTGGCTGGGCGGCGTTCGATTGCTCCGCTGGGGGACGCTGGTCGCGGCCTCGGCGGGCGCGGTCCTGGCGATCGACGCGCTGACCGGCTGGGGCGGCCTGGCCGGCCTGGCTCTGCCGTTGTTGGCGGTCACGGGCATGAACGGCTTGATCGCGGCCAACGCGATCGCGGGAGCCATGAGTCATTTTCCCGAACGCGCTGGAGCCGTGTCTGCCCTGGTTGGCGCGATTCAGTATGGCAGCGGCATCATAGGTTCAGCGCTTGTCGGCGCCTGCGCCGACGGCACCGCCCGGCCTCTGGGCTGGGTGATCGGATCATCGTGCGTCGGCGCCTTGGCCTGTGCTTGGCTGATCGTAACCCCCGGCGCCAGCCCAGGAGGCGGCGGCTCGTCGTGAACAACGGATGAGGTCACGGTCTGAGGCAGCTGGCAGTTGCTCGCTGACCACCGTGAACGCTTGATCGAGGCGCGGGATCAAGGGCTCCTCGTGTTTGACGAAGATCGCCTTCGGATCCGTGGGGCCGTTTCGGGGACAGGCTTAGGCTGCAAACGGTCTTGCGGGGACAGCACTAGCCTGTTTGCCGAATTTGTGCGTTTGGCAAACCCCTTGGAAAGCAGCTGCTTAGAGAGGACAGCTCAAACCTGCGCCAACAAGCGCGTCGATGCAGGCTAGAAGCAGACCGAACCCGATTGAACGAGGAGCGCCATCGCCATGTCGAGCCGCTATGGCCTATCCATTCGAGCCGCCAATGGCGGCGACGTGGATGGATTGGCCGAACTGCTGCGAGCCGGGGGCGGGGGCGTCGCCCGTGACAGGCTGGCGGCGCGTTTGAGCGCCCTCCAGGATCAGCCAGGCGCTGTGCTCATCGCGGATGAATGGGGCCCGCCCTCCGGGCTCGTGGCGGTGCATTGGCATTCCGTCCTGACAGCCGATCTCATGGTGGGAAGTATTTCCACTCTGCTTGTAGACCCGGAGCGGCGTCGTAACGGGATAGCGCGCCTGTTGCTCAAGGCTGCTTCTCAGGCCGCGCGCTCGGCGGGCTGTGGGGAGCTTCTGCTCCGCGTGTCGACCGGCATGGAAGATCTGCGCGCATTCTGTTTCGCCACGGGCTTCGTGGAAATCGGAGAGGGTTTCAGCCGACCGTTGCGTAAGCGCGGCTGACAGGCGCGAGGGCCTTGAGGGATCAGATCTCCGCCAGCTGCGCCAAGTACGCGTTCAGCACATCCCGCTGCAGCACCAGGAACGCGAACTTGCCCTGGCGGCACATGCGGATCAGGCCGGCGCGTTCCAGTTCCTTCATGTGGTGCGAGAGGGTGGCGGCGCTGACCGGGACGGCTTGAGCGATGGCGCCGCAGGGAAACGGCTCGCTGGCCGCGCCGATCTCCTTGAGGATCTGGCGGCGGCGCGGCTCGGCCAGGGCCTTGGCGATCAGGTTCACCTGCCTCTCATCAAGAATAAGAGGAGCGTCGAGAACCGGGCGCGGTGCGTCTTCCATGGCCTTCATATGCGGTGCGATGACCGCAGAGGCAAATGGAGGTGCGAAAACCTCGCCCTTCGACAGGCTCAGGGTGAGGTTTTCGACTGAACGGCCTTGGCGGTAGTCCTCATCCTGAGCCTGTCGAAGGACGAGGACGGGCCAAAGCCCTTAGTGCTTCAGCATGTGCTTGATGTCGCGCATCTGGTCGTGGCCGGACTTCACCGAGGTCCAGGCCTTTTCGATCGCCGCGCGGGTCTGGGCGTCGACATCGGTGTCCTGCAGGGCCTTTTCGTACTTGGCCTTGATGTGATCCTCGCCGGCCTCGACCTCGTTGACGACGGCTTCGTCGCCCTTGGTGATCGAGTCCTTGAGGTTCAGGAACACGCGGTGGGCGGACGCCAGGATGGTGCCGTCATCCTTGGGATCGCCGCCGAGACGACGGACCTCGTCCTGCAGGTCCGAGGCGACCGAGCGGCGCTCCTGGGCGCGGCGCTCGAACAGGTCCTTGTAGCGCGAGGCGTCGGCGTCCTTGGCGGCCTCGGCATAGCCGTCGGCGCTGTCGATGGTGGTCTCGACCAGGC
>OUNM010328026.1_pt1 | contig 14543 bp, 12 predicted proteins | sample 1769961 | NCBI WGS metagenome assembly OUNM01 (sample SAMEA3914820, study PRJEB12502) | metagenome | biome: forest; material: soil | place: USA | collected 2012-03-12 | depth 0.3 m | reverse complement strand
GTACATGACGATCGGCCGCGGCCGTGGCTACCGTCCGGCGGAGGAGAACAAGACTTCAGACCAGCCGATCGGCGTGATCCCGATCGACTCGATCTTCTCGCCTGTGCGCCGTGTGGCGTATGCAGTCGAGCAGGCGCGCGTCGGTCAGAAGACAGACTTCGACAAGCTCACGCTCGACATCGAGACGGACGGCTCGATCGACCCCCAGGCGGCGCTGCGCGAGGCCGCCGAGCTGCTCATCTCCCAGCTAGCGATCTTCACCGACGCGGACCGCATCCAGGAGCTGCGCGCGACGCCTGGCGGTCAGCTCGACGGCCACGGCCTGGCAGTCGGCGGTGGCGCTGCGCCGGCGCTGCAGGGCGAGGAGTACAGCATCCTGATCGAGGAGCTCGAGCTCGGTGTGCGTTCGTACAACTGCCTCAAGCGTGCAGGCATCCAGACGGTGGGCGACTTGATCTCGAAGTCTGAGGCGGAGCTCAACGCGATCCCGAACTTCGGCAAGAAGTCGATCGACGAGGTAATCGAGACGCTCCACACGCGCGGCTTGGATCTGCGACAGGATTAATTGATTAGGGGAGGCCCAATGGGCCTCCCCAGATAAATAGACTCCACAATCTGCTCATGCGACACCAGAAGACAAAACACAAGCTCAGCCGCGACAGCGCCCACCGCAAGGCGCTGCTGATGAACTTGAGCAAGGAGATCATCGAGCACGAGCGGATCAAGACGACTGAGGCGAAGGCGAAGGCGGTCAAGCCGCAGATCGAGAAACTGATCACGCTGGCGAAGAAGGGCGACCTGCACGCGCGTCGCCAAGCACTCTCGACGCTGTCGCAGGACAAGTTCGCAGTGCACAAGCTGTTCGTTGACCTGGCACCGCGCTACGCGGAGCGCCCAGGCGGCTACACGCGGATCCTCAAACTCGGTCCGCGTCGCAGCGACTCGACCGAGATGGTCTTCATCGAGCTCGTCTAGGGGCGTGCCTGCAGCTCGGGCTGCGTGGGCGAGGATGTGGTTGAGGGCGAGCGGAAGATGGTCACGAAGCTGACGCTCGAGTACGACGGCGCAGGTTTTGCTGGCTGGGGCGTCCAGCCAGACGAGCGGACGGTGCAGGGCGAGCTCGAACGCGCGCTGCGCACGGTGCTCGGTGACACAGCGACGGATGGGAGGCCGCTGAAACTGACGGTGGCAGGTCGCACCGATCGTGGCGTGCACGCGTGGGGGCAGGTGGCGAGCTATCGCCACGAGGCGGTCGACCCGCTGCGCTTGAACGGATTGCTCGACGACGACATGGCAGTGCTCACAGCGCAGCCGATGGACGATTCGTTCGACGCTCGTCGAGGTGCGCGCAGCAGGACGTACTGCTACCGCGTGCTCGCGCGCCGCTCGCGCAGCGTGTTCGAGCGCAACACGGCCTTCTGGGTGACAGGCGAACTCGACAGAGAGCTGCTCGTGCAGTGCGCGCAGCTGTTGCATGGCCGCCACGACTTCACAGCGTTCACGCCGAGCGAGACTGAGCACAGCTGGTTCCAGTGCAACGTGCTGCGCGCAGAATGGCTGATCGAGGACGACCTGCTGTCGTTCTGGATCGAGGCAGACATGTTCTTGCGCCACATGAACCGCGTGCTCGTCGGCACGATGCTCGACGTCGCTGCAGGGCGCACGCGCATCGAGCACTTCGCTTCGCTGCTCGACGGTCGTCCGCGCGCTGAGGCAGGGCGCACGGCGCCGGCGCATGGGCTGGCGCTGGCGAGCGTGTCCTACTGACGCTTCACATCGAGGGGCCGCAGCGGCCCCTATGCTGGACGCGGACCGATGCTCAACGTGCTGCTTACAAACGACGACGGGATCGAGGCGGAGGGGCTGCAGGCGATGCGCTCTGCGCTCGTCGCACTCGATGGCATCAACCTCGCTGTGATCGCCCCTGACGGCAACCGCTCGGCGATGGCTCGCTCGATCACGACGCGCAAGCCGCTGTGGGTGGAGGAGACGCCGTTTGCAGACGGCACGGTGGGTTACGCGACGGATGGCACGCCTGTCGACTGCGTGCGCTTGGCGAGCCTCGGCGTGGTCGAGGACTTCGCGGCTGATCTGGTCGTGGCGGGGATCAACCACGGTGCGAACCTCGGCGACGACATCACGTACTCAGGCACTGTTGCGGCGGCGCTCGAGGGCGTCGTGCTTGGGATCCCCTCGATCGCCGTCTCGCAGCAGTCGGGGGCGCGCGCGCTCGACTACCGCTTCGACGGTGGCTTCGGCTTTGAGGTTGCAGCACGCTTCGTGGCGAGGCTGGTCGAGCGGATCGAGGACGTGCCGCTGCCTGCGACGACGCTGCTCAACGTCAACGTCCCTGCAGGTGAGCCGAGCGGGGTCGAGGTGACGAGCCTCGGCAAGCGCATCTACCGCGACGAGCTCAAGCTCGAGCGCGAGGAGGAGCATCGACGTCGCTACTGGATCTACGGCTCTGACCCTGGCTTCCACGACGAGCCAGGGACCGACCTGGCGGCGGTGGCGGCGGGGCGCGTCGCTGTCACGCCGATCCACTTCGACTTGACCGACCGCTCAGGAATCGAGTCGCTGCGGGGCTTCGACCTCGACGACCTGCTCCCAGCGCCAAGCGGAGATCGGCCGGCGCCTGAGGCACAGTGAGCAGCAAGGCGGGCGTAGGAAAGGCGCAGCCTGCTGCCGGCGAGGCCGACGTCGAGCGGCGCGCGGCTGAGCTGCGCAAGCAGCTCGAGTACCACTCGCGCCGTTACTACGTCCTGGACGACCCTGAGATTGGCGATGAGGAGTACGACGCGCTGCTCGACGAGCTACGCACGATCGAGCGTGAGCACCCAGAGCTGCTGAGCGCAGACTCGCCGACGCAGCGCGTCGGGGGTGAGCCTGTCAGCCGTCTGGAGAAGGTCCATCACCTCGAGCAGATGCTCTCGCTGAGCAACGCTCGCTCTGAGGAGGAGCTGCGGGCGTGGGTCGAGCGGATGCGTAACCACCTCGCGCGCGAGGGGATCACTGAGCCGCACTTCGAGTACGTAGTCGAGCCGAAGATCGACGGTCTCGCGATGAGCTTGGTCTATCGCGACGGCGTGCTCGAGCGCGGCGCGACGCGTGGCAACGGCGAGATCGGCGAGGACGTCACGCACAACTTGCGCACGATCGCTGCGATCCCGCTGCAGCTGAAAGACGCGCCGCCGCTCGTCGAGGTGCGCGGCGAGGTCTATATGTCGCTCGCTGACTTCACTGCGCTGAACGAGCGCCGCGCAGAAGCGGGCGAGTCGACGTTCATGAACCCGCGCAACTCTGCTGCAGGGACGATCCGCCAGCTCGATCCAGCCGACGCAGCCAAGCGCCCGCTGTCTTTCTGGGCCTACCAAGTGGGCGTCGCTGAGGGACTTAGCTTCGAGCGCCACTCGCAGGCTTTGCAGTGGCTGCGCGACTACGACTTTCCAGTCAACCCAGACATCAAGCTGCTCGACAGCGAGGAGCTTGTCGTAGAGCAATGTCTCGCCTGGCAGGCGAGGCGCGGCGAGCTCGACTTCGAGATCGACGGCGTCGTCGTCAAGGTCGATGACCTCGCGCTGCAACGGCGCCTTGGCTCAGTCGGTCGCGACCCGCGTTGGGCGATCGCGTGGAAGTTTCCGCCTACGACAGCAGTCACGCGTCTGGAGAAGGTGATGTGGAACGTCGGCAAGTTCGGCGACATGCGCCCCTATGCGGTGCTTGCCCCGGTCGAGGTCGGGGGCGTGCGTATCGGGATGGCGACGCTGCACAACGAGGAGGACCTCGCACGCAAGGACATCCGCGCAGGCGAGGACGTGATCATCTTGCGTGCTGGCGATGTGATTCCGCAGGTCGTCTCGCCGGCGCCGCACGTCGTCGAGCAGAAACGCCGCCCGCGCCGTCCGAAGCCGCCGGCGAAATGTCCGTTCTGTGGCACGCCGACTGTGAAGGCGGAGGGAGTGGTGTTCACGAAGTGTCCGAACCCCGTTTGCCCGGGGCGCATTTGGCAGCTGCTGAAGCACTTCGTCTCGCGCGGTGCGATGGACATCGACGGTCTCGGCGAGAAGCAGGTCGAAATGCTGATGGAGCGCGGGCTCGTGGAGACGGCAGGCGACTTCTACCGCCTGACCGAGCAGCAGCTCGTCGAGCTCGACGGCTTTGGCGAGCTCTCTGCGCAGAACTTGATTGCGGCGCTCGAGCGCTCGAAGGAGCGGCCGTTCGCGCGCGTGCTGTTTGCGCTTGGAATCGAGGAGGTGGGGGAGGTGACAGGGCGCAACCTCGCCCAGCGCTTCCGCGACATCGACCAGCTGATGGCAGCGACGCCTGAGCAGATTGCAGAAACGGCAGGCGTTGGCGAGAAGATGGCAGCGCTGATCTCGACGCAGCTCGCTGACGAGCGGATGAAAGCGCTGATCGAGGATCTGCGCAAAGAGGGTCTGCAGTTCGCTGAGCAGGGCCCAGCGCCATCGGAGGGACCGCTCAACGGCAAGACGCTCGTGCTCACAGGCACGCTGCCAGAGTGGTCGCGCGAGCAGGCGACAGAGCGGATCATGGCGGCTGGTGGGCGCGTGACGGGATCTGTGTCGAAGAAGACTGACTACCTCGTCGCTGGTGAGAGCGCTGGCTCGAAGCTCGCCAAGGCAGAACGCCTCGAGGTGCCTGTGCTCGACGAAGCGGCGCTGCGCGCGCTGCTCGATGAGCCGGCGCAGTGAGGCGCGTTCAGCGCTTAGCGCGATCGGCGAGCACGAGGCGCATCGCAGCGACAGCGCCAGGGCCGGCTGCGACGCTGCTCAGCGGCGCGCTGCTGCCGCGCAGGGCACAGACGATCGCGACGATCACGAGTGCTGCTGTCAGCGCGAGCAGCACGCCGTAGATCAACAGCGCGAAGCGCCGTTCGGTCAGCGTGAAGCGACGCTCTGCGAGCGCGAGTCGCCGTTCTTCGATGTCGAGTCGATGATCGACCTCTACCGACTGCTGGACGGGCCCGTGGCGCTGCTGATGCGCATTTGCCACCACCATCGCCTCACCGGCGCCACGGTGTTGGCCTGGTGGACGCCGCGTGCTGTGCGCCCGCGCGTGACGAGCGGCCCTGGCAAGCGACTACTGCAGCTCTTCGACTGCACGCACGAGCACGACGAGCGGCACGTTCATCGCCTGCGCGATCTGCGCGACCGTGGCCCATGCAGGCGCTGACTGCGCGAGCTCGATTCGCGCGAGCGAGCCGACCGTCACGCCGGCTTGGTAGGCGACGTCTTCGCGCGTCAGCCCGCGTTTCTCGCGCATCGTGCGAATGGCTGCTGCGAGCGCCGGATCGGGCTGTGCTGTGCGCGCCATCGCCGCCACACTGGCAGCCGCATCTGATGGAGTCCATGCAGACGATTGTATGCAGGCTACCGCACCTGGTCTACCACGAATCGTCCGCAGTTTGCGGTGTTTCCGTCAGCTCAGTAGCTGGCGAGCGTGATCGTCATGTGGTCTTGGATCACGTGCGCAGCTGTCGTCGAGATGCCGTCGTTGAAGAAGGCAAAGGCGAGCAGGTGGCCGTTGGCCGCCTGGCAGTAGCCGACGAGGTTCGAGAAGCCTGTGAGCGTGCCCGTCTTGCCCTCGCAGCGTCCCGATGCGGCAGTCCCGCGCATCCGTTTTTCAAGCGTGCCCGTATGCCCTGCGATCGCCATGCTGCTGCGCAGCACGGCGCCGACTGGCGTCGGCTGCAGCTCGACGAGCATGTCCGTCACTTCGTAGACCGACGTGCGATCCGCTTCTGAGAGGCCAGAGCCGTCGACGACGTGCGGATGCAGGCCGAGCAGCGATGTGATCGTCTGGCTGACGACAGTCGACCCTGCTGCTGTCGTGCCAGCACCGCCAAAAGCGACGCCGAGGTCCTTGACGAGCGTCTCTGCGAAGAAGTTGTCAGACGGCGGCAACGTCAGCGCGAGCAGCTGCGCGACGCTCGGTGAGCTGACGACAGCGAGCTGCTTGGCGCCTGCCGGCGTTGTGGCCGCCCCTGTCGAGCCGCTGATGCTGACGCCGTCGTTCTTCAGCGCTGCCCACAGCTTGCGGGCAGCGTATGCCGCAGGGGCGTGGGTGCCTTTTTCAGAGCCGCTCGAGCCGCGGTTGAAGGCGAGACCGCTGAGCGTGCCTTCGAGGAACGGGTCTTGGCGGTAGTTACTCGACGGCTCGCCGCGCAGCGAGTCGAAGTAGGACTCGTCGCCGTAGATCGAGCCGCGCACGGCGTGGATGCCGTCGCTGCGCACGAGCTGGGAGACGAGCGTCGATACGCTCGCGCCGAGGCCGCCGTAGTGGCTCTTGATGAACGTGCTGTCACCAAACGTCGGATCGCCGCCGCCGTGCAGGTAGAGGTTGCCTTCCCAAACGCCGCTCGCGCCGAGCTGCCCGACGCCGTAGACGGTCGTCGAGAGATGCGCGTTCGGGCCGAGGCGCTGCAGCGCTGCAGTCGCCGTGTAGAGCTTCTCGACAGACGCCGGCGGGCGCATCGTCGTTGGGCGGGCTGAGTACAGCGCCTGCTTTGCAGTGATGTCATAGACATATGCGCTCGAATGCGAGCCTGCGATCGTCAGCTGATGGCCGAGATCGCTCTGCAGCGCAGGCAGCGTCCCAAGCGCGCCAGCTCCAGCAGGGGCGGTGAAAACTGCTGCTGAAAGCGCTGCCAGCAGCCACGACAGGCGGCACCCACGCGTTTTTTCGAGCATCCCAAGGAGCGAAATATCGGGTTTCCGGGGCATCTGTCCCCTAGACTCAAGTAAGGATGGGCAACGTCGTCAAGCTGGAACCGACGGATGAGGCCAAGGTTGCGGCCAAGAAGCGCAGGGCGCAAAAGAAGGCCGCAGCTGCGCGTGGCGTAGGACAGTCTGGCTCAGTCGACAGACGCAAACGCCCACGGCGCCACAAGACGGCGCTCGTGCTCGGTGGCGGCGGCTTCACAGGCGGCGTATACGAGATCGGCGCGCTTCGCGCGCTCGACCTGCTCGCTGTCAACTCGAGCGTCAATCAGTTCGACGTCTACGTCGGCACCTCTGCAGGAGCGTTCATCGCAGCGCTGAGCGCCAACGGGGTGACGCCAGAGGAGATGATGCGCGTCGTCACGAGGCAGGGCAAACCACCGTTCAAAGACGTCGACCTCAGCGATCTGCTGCGACCGAACCTGCTCGAGTTCGCGCGCAAGGGCGCTGTGCTGCCGTTCCGCGCGCTCTCGCTCGCCCGTCACGTCGTCTCTCAGCGCGGCTCAGTCTCGCTGCTCGACGTGCTGCTCGGGCTCGCTGAGGGATTGCCTTCAGGCGCCTACACAGGCTCTGGCATCGAGCGCTACATGCACGAGGTGCTCAGCGAGCCAGAACGAACTGATGACTTCTCTGAGCTCGCTTGCGAGCTCTATCTCACAGCTACAGACCTCGATACATGTGAGCGCGTCGTCTTTGGCGTGGAGGGCAACGATGACATTCCGATCTCCACTGCTGTGCGCGCGTCTGGTGCGCTGCCGATGGTCTACGCACCGGTCAAGGTCGGTGAGCGCGAGCTGATCGACGGCGGCATGGTCTCGACGACGAACCTCGACATCGCCGTCGAGGCCGGCGCGAAGCTCGTGATCGTGATCAACCCAATCGTGCCGTTCGTCAACGACTTCGCTGAGAACGTGCGCACGCTGAGCGGCACGCGCCCACGCCGCGTCTCGGACATGGGCTTCCCGCAGATCGGCTACCAGGCGTTCAAGCTCGTCGCTCACCAGCGGCTGCACGAACTGGCGAAGAACTGGGAGGAGCGCTACCCAGGCGTCGACATCGTGCTGATCGAGCCAGAACCGACAGACGAGCTGATGTTCCAGACGTCGATGATGAACTTCACCTCGCGCGTCGAGATCGCGCGCCATGGCTTTGAGTCAGTGACGAAGCACCTCGCCGGGCAGTACGAGCACTATGAGGAGATCGCCAAGTCCCACGGCATCGACATCTCCGGTACGCGACTGCGCAGGGTCGTCGAGCACTTCGACGCAGAGCCTGAACAGGTCAGCGCGTGGCGCAAGATCCTCGAGGGCACCACGAGCACCCTGCTGCGCCAGTCCGGCTCCGCTGGCTGAGACCGGACGCCATGACCGGCGCATCTCGGCGTCCTCAGTCGCTCGGGTGCCTCTAGCACGCCACGCGAACTGCCTGTGCCCGTCAGGGTGCGTCCTTGATCTGCTTGATCCTGGCGCCCGTCGTGGGCTGGTCTGCTTAGAGTGCTTTATCGATTGCCGCGAGCAGTCGCGACGTTGCGGCTTCGCTGCGGATCGCGATGCGCACGTGCTGGGGCTCGCCGAGCGCGTCGCCTTCTGCGATCAGGATGCCTGACTGCTCCAGGCGCGCTGCCAGCTCGCCGCCGCTGAACTGCGGGTGGGCGGCCCAGACGAAGTTCGCCTGGCTGTCGGTCACGTCGAAGCCGCGCTCGCGCAGCTGCGCGATCAGCTTCGGGCGCTCCTCGACGATCGTTTGCACGTGACGTTCGAGTAGCGGTGTGCACGTGCGCAGCGCCTCGAGCGCGCCTGCTTGAGAGACCTCTGAGACGCCGAGGTCGGGGTCGAGCTCTGCCATCAGCTCCTGTGAGCGTGGGCCGCCGATCGCGTAGCCGACGCGCAGGCCTGCGAGGCCCCACGCCTTCGAGAAGCTGCGGAAGACGATCAGGCTCGGGTGCTGCTCCAGCAGGTCGAGCGAGTCTTTTGTCGGCTGTGCGTCGACGAACTCGACGAGCGACTCGTCGAGCAGCACTGCCACGCCCTCCGGCAGGCCGCGCAGCAGGCGATCGAGCTCTGCCGTCGAGAGCAGCTCACCCGTCGGATCGTTTGGGTTGGCCAGCGCGATCACGCGTGTGCCAGGCGTCTTCGCCTCAGCGAGCAGCTCATCGACGCCGCCCGTCACAGGTGCTGCTTGACCGTGTGCGCGGCGGGCCATGATCGGGTAGAGCGGGTAAGACGGCCACGCCGTCAGCAGGCGCTGACCTGGCTCGATCAAGGCGCGCGTCGCCGAGCTGAGCAGCTCTGCTGCGCCGTTGCCGAGGATCAGCTGCCCAGGCTCGACGCCGAGGCTCTGCGCGAGCTCGTCGCGCAGGTCTGATCCGCGCACGTGCGGGTAGCGGTGGAGGCCGCGTCGCGCGACGAACGTGATCGCGTTGACGATCCGCGGGTTCGGCAGTTCAGGCCACGTCGTCTGCGAGAGGTCGAGCGTCTCGACGCGTGTCAGCGCTTTGCGCCTGCGCTCTGCTGCTTCCTCGCGCAAGCCGCGGTTGACCTCGTCCTCCGACATCCCTTCGAACTGCCTGTAGTAATCGAGCAGGCCCATCAGCCTTCACTCCCCGCGTCAGCTGCTCACACGTTGCCGTTGCCTGAGACGATGCTCGAGCCCGGCCCGTGGATGATCAAGAACCAGAACGCAAACACGGCTCCGCAGACGATCGCTGTCGCGCCGAAGATGCGCCCGAGTGCACCGCTGCGCTGGTCGTGGCCTGCTGCCCTGCGCACGAGGATCCACGCGTGATCCATCCGCCTGAGCAGCGACAGCGCGCCGAACAAGAAAGCAAACAGCGCAACGAAGGCGATCAGGATGCCAAAGCCGACGCTGCCTGAGAGGTAATCGACCTCTGAGCCCACCCACAGGCAGGCGATCGGGATCGGACCCCAGCAGAGCAGGCTGAGCACGATCATGCCTGCCAGCAGCGTGCCTGCCAGCGAGCCGTCGACGCGCTGGCGCGCATCGCTGCCACGTTTTGGCAGCGCGCGGAAGCGAACAGGGGCAGTGCCTGGGCGACGCCCGACGAACAGCCCCCCGTTGTCGCTCGGATCAGTGCGCATCTACGCCTATGTTCGCAGCTAATGCGCCGGGTCCCGGCGCTCAGCTCGCGTATAGCGCGTCGAACAGGTGCGCGTATTTCTCGTTGACGACGTTGCGCTTGACCTTCAGCGTCGGCGTCAGCTCGCCTGTCGCCTGCGAGAGGTCGTGGTCGAGGATCGTGAACTTCTTGACCTGCTCGACCTGCGCGTACTTCGTGTTGGCACGGTCGATCTCAGCTTGGATCAGCTCGCGGACCGCGTCAGCGCTTGCGGCAGTGGCGACGTCGCAGCCCTCAGGCAGGCCGACCTGCGCGGCGAGTTGCGGCATCTCTTCTTCGTCGAGCGTGATCAGCACGACTGGATATGGACGCTGATCGCCGTGCATCACTGCCTGCGAGATCCAACGACACTGCTTGAGGTCGTTCTCGATGTTCGCCGGCGTCAAGTTCTTGCCGCCAGCAGTGATGATGATGTCCTTCTTGCGGCCAGTGATCGAGAGGTAGCCATCCTCGACTGCACCGAAGCTCGCGTCTGCGTTGTTGTGGTAGCCAGCGAAGATGTTCGGCCCTTTGACGAGGATCTCGCCGTCCTCTGCGATCTTCAGCTCGACGCCAGGCAGTGCGCGCCCGACTGTGCCAAAGCGGTGGTTTTCGACGGTCGACGTCGTCGCAGCCGTGGCTGTCTCAGTCATGCCGTAGCCCTCGAGCACAGGCACGCCGCACGCCCAGAAGAATTCGAGGATCTCTTTGGCGATCGGCGCTGCGCCGCTCGTCGCGTGGCGTACGTTGCCGCCGAAGATCGCGCGCACGTTTTTGTACAGCTCCTCGTCAGCCTGTTCGAACGGCGTGCGCAGCTCCTGCGGCACGTCTTCGCCGCGGTTGATCATGTCGCGCACCTTCACGCCGAGCGCGATCGCTGCCTTTGCCTGCTCCTGCTCCTCTGGCGGCTTCGACTGGATCGCTGCCTGGGCGAGCGTGTAGATCTTCTCGAACACGCGCGGCACCGACGGCAGGTATGTCGGTTTGACCTCCTGCAGCTCGCCGATGATCTGCTTCGTGTCGCCGCCGAAGTACGCGAGCGTGCCGCCGAGGTCGAACACAGCGAGTTGGATCAACAGCGCGAACGAGTGCGCGAGTGGGAGGTACAGATAGATGACCTCGTCGCCCTGGATCTCGCCTGCCTCACCGATCATGTCGATGATCGCGCGGTAGTTGCCGTGCGTCAGCACGCAGCCCTTCGGCGGGCCAGTCGTGCCTGACGTGTAGATGAACGTGAACGGATCCTCTGGCTTGACGGCAGCGCGTCGCGCGTCGAGCTCCTCAGCGCTGTGCGAGCGGCCGCGCTCGCGGACCTGCTCGAGCGCGATCGCGTTCAGCGCGCGCACTGCATCGGACGGACCGCCCGCGATCGAGCCCTCCTCAGGTGGGTCGACCACGATGATCGTGCGCAAGTTCGGCACCTGGTCGCGGATCGCAGCGATCTTCTCGAGCTGCTCTGCGTCCTCGCAGACGATCGCGCAAGCGCTCGAGTCAGAGATCACCCACAGGCACTCCTCTGGCGAGTTCGTCTGGTAGATCGGCACGACCGTCAAGCCAGCCGAAGTCGCGCCCATGTCGGCGTACGACCACTCTGGACGCGTGTTGCCGAGGATGCAGATGCGCTCGCCTGCTTCGAGGCCGAGGTCGATCAGCCCGAGGCCGATCTCCTGCACGACCTCTGCGAGCTGCGTGTAGCTGACGTCCTGCCAAGCGCCGTCGCGCTTGTAGCGGATCGCAGTGTTTGAGCCGTGCGCTGCCGCAGCGCCCGGAATCAGGTCGGCAATCGTCTGCGAACCCGTTGCCGACACAGTCGTCGACGCCGTCGCTGTGGCCTCCATCAGGACTCTCCTCCTGTCGAACAGATCAAGCGCTACGCCGGCTTGCTGGCCGACCAGCTCATGTTAGAGCGAGACCGCGCAATTTGCGAGGGGCGCGGCGGTTGGGCTGGGCAGTTGCGTTCATGCCGGGGCGCGGTGGCCCGGCGGACGGCAAGGGCGGGGCAGGGACGCTAGTCCAGCGGGGCGCTAGATCGGGTTGGGGACGTCGAGGAAGACGTGGCGCACGCCGAAGCGCTCTGCCACGTGCTCGCCGAGCGCCTTGACGCCGAAGGTCTCAGTGGCGTAGTGGCCGGCTGCGATGTAGTGGATGCCCTGCTCGCGCGCCGTGGCCATCACGCGCTCAGTCGGCTCTCCTGTGAGGAACGCATCTGCACCTTGCGCGATCGCATCAGCGAGGTAGTCCGAGCCGCCGCCTGAGACGATCGCCAGGCGGCGCACCGTGGCTGGGCCTGCGTCGAACACGAGCGGGTCGCGGGCTGTCAGCTCGCGCACGCGTGTAAAGAGGTCTTGCGCCAGAACCCCCTCGTCGTTGGTGTCTGCGCCGGGGCCAAGGAGCGTCGCGATGAAGCCGATCGGCTCACCGTGGTGGGGGGCGAACGGGGTGAGCTGCGTTGCGCCGAGCGCTTTTGCGATCAGCGCGTTGTTGCCATGCGTCAGGTGGGCGTCGAGCGGGAGGTGGTATGCCGCGAGAGCTATGTCTGCGTCGAACAGGATCTGCAGGCGGCGCTTCAGCGGCGCGTCGATCGGGCCTGGGCTCGATCCCCAGAAGAGGCCGTGGTGGACGATCAGCAACTGCGCCTGCTCAGCAGCTGCTCGCTCGAACAGCTCCACGCTTGCAGAGACGCCTGTTGCGACTGTCGTCGTTTGCGCTGCGCCTGGGACTTGCAGGCCGTTCGGGCCGTAGTCGTCGAAGCGGCTCGGTTCGAGCAGCGTGTCGAGGTCGGCGAGGATGTCTGCGGTCTGTGCGGGCACGCTGGCGACCATAGCGGTGTGGAATACTGACCGCGCGTCGGGGCGTGGCGCAGCCTGGTAGCGCGCACCGTTCGGGTCGGTGAGGTCCCCAGTTCGAATCTGGGCGCCCCGATTGGTTAGTAAACCGCGAACAGCCGAGAACATACGGGAAAATCCGCGCAAACGCTGAGCCTCGCGGAACGCTGTTCTCGGCTGCTCCCGGCACTCGGAACCGCAAACGGACCGCAGCAAGGCGTTGCGGTCCTTTCTGCGGTCTACGGACATCATCGCTACAGACTGAGCGAGCGCTCTACGACCTTCCGTTTACGATTTGCACGGTACCCGGCCGAGCCGGGGGTCTCATGCCCTGTCCGGTAGTGACCTCGTTTCGCCGCGCTCGCGCAGCCGTGCTCGGCCGGGTGCCTCCCTCGTTACTGACCTTTCCCTCAATGGGCTGATTCAAGCAAGCGATCGAAGGCAATTTGCGAGCCTTTGACCGAATGCACGTTGACGAGACTTGACGCGCTCGCCCAACTCGACTAGACCACTACTTGCTCGGACAGGGCAACTCCCGCTTGGGGGGAGTACATAGGGCTTCGGCCCGCAAGCTGGGAGGCTCACATGCCTGCTGCATGCTTCGTCGCGCGCCGGTCGCGCTCGCCGTGGAGGGTTTTCTGCTGCGCTGCCCGCCGATCCAGGGGCATCTACGCCACCGTCGCTGCATGCGCCCTACTCGCGAGCCTTTGCACGACCACGGTCTTCGCCGCGTCAGGCCATGAGAAGCCATTCGCGAGCGCTGCTGGCGAAAACTCCGCCGTCGAATCGCACAGCGCCGTCAGCACGGTGCGCGAGCTTCCCGAACTGAGGACGGCGGACTCAGACACCTACCTTCGCTCCGACGGCTCGCGGCTGCTGAAAATCTCCTCCCAGCCAATCAACTACAAGGTCAATGGCAGCTGGACCTCGATCGACGATCGGCTGATGCCGAGTCACGACGGTCGCCTCGCGCCACTCGCCTCGCCAACGCCGGTCAGTTTTCCCTCCTCGCTCGAGGATGGCCCTGTGAGGATCGGCGACTCAGGACGCCAGCTCGCCTTCGCGCTGCGGGGCGCCTCGGCGCCAGGCGCGACGCTCGGAGCGAAGGAGAGCTACCTCGGCGCGATGCCGGGAGTCGACGTCAACTACCTCACCTCGCCCGAGAGCGTCCGTGAGACGCTGACCCTCGACAGCGCCTCGGCTCCGACGAACTTTCGCTACTCGCTCAGCCTAAGCCCAGGTCTGACGGCGAGCCTCGCCCCGGGCGGTCAGGTGATCGTGCGCGATGGGAGCGGCAAGGCCGCCTACACGATCGCGACGCCGAGCGTGAGCGACGCCTCCTCGGCACCGCACCTGCCGTGGACGACCCCGGTCCACTACGAGCTGAGCGACGACGGCGCCACGCTCACGCTGGTGCTGGACAAGCGCTGGCTGAGCGACCCCGCGCGGGTCTTCCCGGTAAAGATCGATCCCGACGTCTACTTCGGCGCCGAACAGGACTGTTCGATCGTCAGCCAGATCTACGCGAGCACATCGCTGTGCGGGGGTCCGCTCTACGTGGGCGCTGACTCCTCGTCGCCGAAGGACGTCGCTCGCTCACTTATCCAGTTCGACCTCTCCTCGGTGCCGAAGGGCTCGACCATCCTCAGCTCGAACCTGGCGTTGTGGTTCTACGAACACTCCTCGTCGAGCCCGCTTGAAATCGAGGCTTATGGGCTCAAAGGCGCCTTCACCCAGGAAGCGACATGGAACACCTATGACGGCACGCACGCCTGGACAACCGCAGGTGGCGACCATCTGAAAACGCTTGCCGGGGCGAGCATGATCAAACCCGAATACTCCGGCGGCTGGGTCAAATGGGGC
>OUNM010231998.1_pt1 | contig 14551 bp, 16 predicted proteins | sample 1769961 | NCBI WGS metagenome assembly OUNM01 (sample SAMEA3914820, study PRJEB12502) | metagenome | biome: forest; material: soil | place: USA | collected 2012-03-12 | depth 0.3 m | reverse complement strand
TCGTGGATCCGGGATGATGGGTCGTGGACACTGGTGCCTGGGTCGCGCGTGAGCTCTTGCCGCGCTCTGAACTTCAAATCCGGGGTCGGCTGCTGCACCCTGGCGGGTCCTTCCATGGAGGCTGCCTCGGCTGCCTGTTGGCTGCCCGTCTTGGAAGGCTTGGCCGTATCGGCAGTTGGTGGGGGTTCCGGCATGTTTCTGATGGCCACGCGGCCGTCGGCGAGTTGGGTGCTTCGTTTGCATGTACGATGTATTAGGTTGTTTCAGGTCCCTGGAAGCGAAAGATGTCCCATCCAATGTGAGATGTGAGGCCAAGACAGCCAAGACAGCCAAGACAGCCAAGACAACCAACACTGCGGGCCGTCCCGCACCAAACCCCACATCCCCGACCCTGTGCGAGGGCCCCTCAGGTCGCTTCAGACTTCTCACCTCACCACACCCGAAAACCCAGACAACATTATGCCCGTGAAAAATAGACAAGAAAAAAAACATGTATCATCACTGTTCTCTCTGCCAGACAACAGGCTATGAGCCAATTTCTGCATTTTGGGAAGTGAGCTTCTGTGGAGTCTTTTTCTCCTTTTTTCGCAGCATGCACAGACATTTCCCCCGATAGGTCGAGTCCTTTCCCACCGACGGCAACCGCTGCATCATTCACACCGAATGCAACCCCAGAGCAGTCCCATGGACGACTGCATTAGGCTTCCCACCGACAGCGCCGAGAATCCAAGGTAATTTGAGCCGATTCCCGTCGTGGCACTTTCCCCTCCGCACCAACCGATGTCCCGCCACAAAAATGGCCGATGGTTTGGCAGTACATCGCAGCCCCTGGCTAGTCATCCATGCCTCGTTGGAAAGTCACAGCAGAGGCCAGCGCTGATAGCCATCAGGGACCGAGCGATGCCTATTTTTGCTGCTACAAGCTAGAATGCAGGGACTCTTCAATTACAATTCCTTTTGTCTTGTTAAATCAAAAGGTTGATGACATCCCCGAAAGTTTGGCCACGGGCCGAACCTAGCTACCCACCTCAGTCCCTGTTCTACCTAAGGTACCAATCTAGGTAGGTAGATAGAACAGATGCTTCAGGTAGTCTTCGCAAGAGCGGGGGGCTCTACCGAAGTACCTTTGAAGCAATATGCTTTCTGGGAGAAAGGGATTCGGCGGTCTGATACCAGCTTTTTTCAAGAGAAAGTGTGTTAAGGTTTTAGATGTGGTGGCATCCGACATCTGCAAACGCATGCCAAGCCAGCATGGTAAGGAATTTCACCGTGAAGTAATACAACGATGCCCTCAAACGCAATATGCAGATACTGCCCTGTAATGATGCCTTGCGTTTGTCAGACTGACGAGCACAGCGGTTGGAAGAAGCATGGGCACCCATCCAGGTGACTATGTAAGGAACCCGGATATTCCTCCCTCCGAGGGAGACCTTTTCACCTCCAAAGCGACAAGAACAAAAGACGGCAACAGCTTCCCACCCAGCTCCATCAGCAACAAGCAGAGAGATAACGTGAACACGCCACCATGGAACCCCAAACCACACCACCATGGGAGGGAGACAAACCTCCCCCGCACCTGACGCCGCTTGAGCGGCTCCCCCAGGAATTGCTCCTCAACATCTGCAGTTTTCTCCCCATCGAGTCCCATGTCGCCCTCGCCATGACAAGTCGCACTATGGAGTGGAAGCTCGGCCAGACTTTTTGGATTGATGATGTGCACGATGAGGACGAGGAAATGTTGAGGGAGAAGGAGGCGGAGGCGGTCACTAAACAGAACAAGAACGATAATTCCAAGAGCGAGGGGGGCCTAATGGAGGGGTACGCGGACTGGTGGGATAAGAACAAGGAGGGGTGGGAGGAGTACAAGTTCCGGGGGGGCGAGGTCAACGGGAACAACAACCCCGACGACAGCCACGACAACGGCGGCGGCGACGGCGGCGGCGGCGACGACAGCAACGATGGCGGCGGCGGCTCCCGGCCCCATCCACAGGGCTTGGTCCTCATGCCGCCCACCCCACACATGTCGCTGCTAGAGCTGCTCGAGCGCGAGACCCTCAAGAAGCTCTGCACGCGGTGTGGCTACTGCCGGATCATCCACCCCGCCATCTGCCCGGTCGACAACGAGAACAAGGCCTGGAGGCTTTGCCGTCATACAAACAACCGCACCCACTGGCTTGACGACACCATCACCATCTCGCTGCCGCTCGTCCGCACCGCCGTGTTGCTGGCCGAACGGGACGTCAGCGACGGCTCGCAGCTCGACTCAATTCTCGCCGGCCTCTGTCGCACCACAGCCACAGAGCTGCCAGCCACCGACCTCCGTTATCTCATCGACCACCAGGCTCGCGTCGTCAACGGCTGCGTCATGCTCCGGAAGCAGGTCTTCATTCCTTACAAGGGCCGCCGAGGCACCAGTCTCAATCCTTCGGCTCGCGACCTGGCCGCGCTGGACTACATTCTGAGCTGGGCAGCAGCCGGTAAGCGTTTACCGGTGCCTCCCCTGGGGCTCTATCTAGAAGGGCTCTGCTGCATGCAAACCGTCGAATATGTTCCCCCGGACGCGCCCGAGTACTGCATGTACCGCGACGACATCGGCCCCACCCCCAAGATGCTCGACCGGAGACTACAGTGCCTGCTCACACATCCCATGCCCTGTCTACAGTGCGCCAAGAAAGACGACCCGTTGGGCGGGGTTGAGGGCGACTGGGACATGTTTGTGGACCAATCGATCAACACGGTTCCTCTCCCAGGCAATCCGAGGGGTCGAGTTTTGGTTTTTACTGTGTGGATCAATATTGGCGCCGGCGAGTGGCCGGGCGACGTAAGGTGGCTGGCCCGCCCGGGGCCCTTCGAGGATGTCACACGACTTTATCGATATAGCATTGGTGGCCGGCCGGGGGATATCTACGAAGCATACGAGGGGACAAGCGAAGGTTCCCCGTACATTCCGCCATTGTTACCTCACATCGTCGAGCAGTTGCATCCGGGAGGAGGCAAAGGCAAGGGGAAGATGGTTGTCAAGCCGTAAGGTTGTGAATATCAGTTAGGATGGAGAGTGGGTACTGTTGTCCGGCGTCAAAGATATCAGCAGATACCATCTACTATCATTACCAGCCGTTGGGGCTTAGCCAGGTACCTTGTTCTTCCCTTTGAGCATTTTTGCCGAAGAGAAGCTCAGTCCCTGCCCTCTCACTTCAGGTCTCACTTCATGTTTCACTTCATATTTCCATTCATCAACACTGGCACACCAATGCTTTCTCTTCATCAAAACAACAGAGCATCGATCAAGTATTCTATACATATTCCACCTTTCATCCTACATACCACAACACCACCATGCCCGGAGTATTACAATTACCCGCCTCCCCGACCGCGATGCCCCCTCAATGACACCCGATGATGCACCGACGCCGCCACCACATGCATGCAGTGCCAACTTACAAAATATGCACAAAAGATCACCCCACCCAGTGAAACCCCTCCCGCAGCACCCTCTGCTTAAACGACGCGGGCGAGAACCTCCCCCCTCCCCACGCCTCTCCATCAAACTCCCTCTGCTGCAAATGCCCACCACCTTCTTCCTCCTCCCCAGCACCAATCCCCAACCCCGGCCGCAGCCGAGGGAGATGGCCTGCCCCGCCCAGGCCAAGACCAAGACCAAGGCCAACCGCACCCTCCCCGGGTGTGGTACACCCGTCTGACGACTCATCGTTTCCTTCGTCCTTCTCTTCATCTCCAAAGCTGTCATCGCAACAACAGGGCTCCTCGTCGTCTAGCCCACCGCCGCATATCTCACATGGCATGCCGATGCCCGAGTCGCGTGACTCGCGTGAGTTGGTGGTCGGGTTGGGATGCTGGGCTGGTTCTATCGGCAGGGCTATGCTGCTGCGTGCCGGCAGCTGTTTAGGGGTTGTTGGTGAGAGAGTGGGGGTGGGTTGTTGATGGTTGTTGCGGTTGGTGTTATTGTTGTTGTAGAGGAGGCTCGCACGTTTGGTTGGATTGAAGTGGGTGGTGCGGATCGAGTGGCGGGATGCGCTTGGGAGTGTGTCGGGAGGGGGGCGGTGCAGGCTTTGGAGCAGGGTGCTTCGGCGGGAGGCGCGGTTGGGTTTCCGCGGGGGGTCGGAGGTTTGGGTTCCGGTTTGGGACGGTTGGACGGTGCTAAGTGTGGTGGATAAGCGGTGGAGAGCTTTTTTGGTGATGTGGCTGCGGTGAGTCTCAAAGACGAGCTCGATCTGGCCGGCGAGGAAGCCGAGGTAGCTGGCATCGACGGAGTTGGGTAGCAGTAGTTGCAGCTTGTCGCGCAGGCTGTCCTTGAGCGCGTCTTGTCCCTCGTCAAAGGCTTGCTGTACCTCGACAAGCTCGATTACGGGATGCAGGTCTGTTTAGGGGTTAGGTTGAGGTGTCAGCGATAGGGAGCGGCCACAACATACCTGGTTCCGGCACTTCGGGGTCGCTGGGAAATAGAAGATGCCAGATCCCTTCCCAGGTCTGCGTCTCTTCGGTAGCGCTCCTTGCCGCTAGAGTACTTGCGATTTCGTCCGTTATCCCATCCTCGGGATCGTCGGGTGTCCGCGGGTTAACTTCGCAAATCTGGTCCCTGGGCAAAAGCAGATGCTCTTCGAGCGCGGTTTCAGTGTCGAACTGGTCCTTACATCGGCGGCATTGGTGGTGTCTCGGCTTCCGGCCGTGATGAGTGATGATGTGGCTCCTGAGCTTCAGATCAGTAGAATTCCACCGGAGTAGTTGGCCATGCTCACCTTAACCCGAGGATTGAGTCAAAGGGGGCTTTGGCACATGCTTCGTGGTCCCGAATGTTGAATCTGGCGGGATTCCGTATCCTAAACGGACACGGGCATGGTTCGTGCACCATCTCAACCTCCCAGTCTCCAGTGCTGTGATTCAAGAGCGTCTCTGTTTCCCACTCTGAGCTCCGTCGGACATATGCCAACACCCTCGAAGAGTCCCAACGGCGAGGTGCGCCGGGTGGAGCGCGCGACTGCGTTGCGACTCGCGGATTCTCCGACGGAGCCGGGTGGACGGAGTCGGATACGTCATCGAGAGAGTCAGGTAATGCGTCCCAAATTCTGCTTCCCCTGAGCACTCCACCAACTCGGTCGTCGTCTGTTTCGGGATCAACTCCCTTTTCACCACCCGGGTTGCGAAAAGCGGTCTGGTGGTGTTTGATGTGTCGTGTGGTTTGCCGGGAGAGGTGTCCATGTCCATGCTGGGCCTCATCCCTCAACCACTCCAGATGAACAAGCTTGCCCTGCCGTTCCTCGTCTGGCCCCCGTTGCCCTTTCAAAGACGATAACCTTGGTTGACGGTGGAGGACATGAGTGTTGGAACTTGGTGGGCGGCTTGGATGGAACATGATGGGTGGCTCGGCGTCCTGGGGCCGGTACAGCATGTCCGATTCTCGGTTCGAGATCCGGCGGCCATGGGGGCGCTCCGAGCCTAGTTGTTGTCAAACATAACCTCTTTTGATACAGGGTGAGATCTTCCTCGCATGTCCCTTGTCGAGCCGTCCGTTCAGATGCAAGTCGAGACGGTCTAGAAACGCGCAGGAAGAATCGAGACCAAAAAAACCAACAAAAAAGGAAGACGTGGGAGAAAACACGGGGCTTTCCGTGCAACACTCTCGATAGCCATCGGGAGTGCGGCAGTGCAGTGGGTGAGTGGGTCAGACAGCCAGAGTCGGCCAGGAGCATAAAAGACGTTGATTGACTGTTCTGGCCCGTGTTGGGTGGAATCGTGAAGCACGAGATGAATCTCGAAGCCAATGCGCCACCCGGGCCCGGCAAGGCATAAGGCAGGTCAATCTTAGCCCGTATAAGCATTCCGGAAAGAACAGGCGTTCATTCGTCAATGGCGTCCGTGGCCGACCGCGTCGAACGACGATTTGTTGACTCGTTCTCGAGATGGTGGAGCGGTGCCAGCCCAGGAGGTTGCCAAGCCCCTGTCCGGGGCATCTTCGCGCTGCTATTGGCCCCCGTGTTGTTTCCCCTCTCAGCCCATCAGCGACTCAGAAGGCCGCTGCACGCGCTGATTCGAGTTGGCGTTCCATGGCCCAATTTCTCGTGTGGTGACACTGCCCGTCAGAAGGGCCGCAAAATGGATTGTGGCCGCCTGGATGTTGTTCTGCATGACGTCGTTCGTCAAGTTCTGGAACAGCCTGGAGTTGGATCTCAACCCACGCTCGAGCCGCTGTGGGTTTGCTGCAGCCAAACCTCGCTGGCACCCGCAGATTGGCAGGCTCAGATTACAAATGTGCAAACAAAAATAAATGATGATCTGACGTCGAGGCCGGTATGCATCAAGAAAGCCTTGATCTCTTCAACTCGCGTTAGGAATCTTCGGGGAAACAAGCAAGGCAACCCAAGTGGTGATGTTTGTTCTGTGTTCTGTGCTTGAAGAAGAGGAGACTCGAGAAAGGTCGGCTGGCAAGGGAAGTGGGTCGGTCGCGTGGGTTGCCTGGAAAATGTGGGGACCATCTGAGACTCTCACCTCCCGTCGTCAACAGACGCACATGGAACAGTCCATTTTCATCTTGGGACACGCAAGCTCAAGTTCTCAACAGCTTCATACACCACCCCACCCCGTCCAAATCTCCGATCAAAAGAGTTACTGCAATCTTCATTTGTCGGCGGTCGTCGAACGGGAGATAATCCCAACTGACCCAGGAGAGCACGAGTTGGGTTGGTGTCACCCTCATCAAAACATCGACCATCAACACCATAGCCGTGGGTTATTGCTTCGAGTGGGCGGCAACCAAGACGGCGTGTGGAGCAGCACCTTGACAGAAGCCCCTCGATGAAAACCAAGAGACATCCCTTGCTCCTTTGTTTCATACCTCTTCTCTCCCATACTTCTTTGGCGGCAACGTAACTTCGTCATGCGCAGCATCCTCGATCTCCTTCAAAAACTTATCACCAGCCTCCTTGTCTCCTTGAAACAAGGTATCGACCACCATCCGTTGCGGTGTTTCTCCGAGCCTAATGCACTGAGGTTAGCACAACACCATTATGGAGAGGCGACAAACCACTGGGTGAAACTGTATCTAGCAGCGCGCGCACCACAGACGACACAACAAGGAAACGTACCACTGAAACAGCGAAAAGTCCCTGAACTCATCCGCCCGGAAGATCTCCAACATCTCCACCTCCTCATCATCCGCCACATTCTCCACAAAATGGCCCATGTTCCTTGGCACGATCCCCACGTCGCCCGCCTGGTAGTCAAACGTGCGCGCGGTCCCTTCGGCGCCAAACACGGTGACCCGCGCCCGCCCGCGGATGAAGAACGACCACTCGTCGGCATTGGGGTGCCAGTGCATCTCGCGCAGGGCGCCGGGCTTGATGGTGACGTGCGCTGCCGAGACCGTCTTGGAGATGGGGAAATTGCGGATGTCGGCGATGCGGACTTCGCCGCCGGTGGTGTCTTTGTTATGTGGCGGTTGGCTGAGGAAGTTGTGGTAGGTGAAGTTCTGTTTCGAGGGGTGCACATGCGGCCCGTCCGGGAATTCGTCTTTGATGGAGCCCGGCTGGGTGCCTTGGAAGATGTATTTTTCGGATTGGGGGATGTGCGCGAAGATGGACGGAGGTAGGTGGAAGTTCTTGGAGATGACAGATTGGGGTGTGTGGGCCAGCCAGTCAGTCAGGAGGAAGGTGGATTCTTCCGAGAAGCGGCCGTCGTCGAAGATGAGGAGAAATTCAGTCCCGTTGGGAGACAGGCCCTGTAAGGAGTGCGGGACGCCGGCGGGGAAGTACCAGAGGCCGCCTTCGCTGAGATCGTCCATGAAGCTGCCGCCTTCGTAGTCGAGAGCGGTCACGCGTACGCTGCCCTCGAGCACGTAGGCCCATTCGGCTTCCTTGTGCCAGTGGAGCTCGCGGATAACGCCGTGGTCGAGACGCATGTTCACGCCGGCGAGCTCGACGCTGGCAGGTAGCTCACGGACCGTGGTCTGGCGAGTCCAGCCACCTTCCTGGAAAGTGTTAGCATCGAAACCAGCACATGGCCGTGGGGAAGTCCACCTCAATTCTGGTGTGTGAGTCGACAAAGCTCCATCTCAGATTCAGCATGTCGCCGTGGTCTTTAGACGGTGGCCGCACAATATCTGGGTTCTCGCGAGCTCTCTCCCGGTTCCAGGGGCCAAGGACGGAAGCGCCATTACCGTTGCGGTAAGGCAAGGGGTCGAGCTTCTTCCCAATGGCGTCTATTGCGCTGTCGTAGGGGTCATGGTAATCAGGCGTGTAAGGATTCGTCACGCTCTTTCGGTACTTGGCTGGCAATGGCTTGTTATCCAATAGCCGCTGTCTGGGGCTGTCTTGGATGGGGACGGCAGCCACGAGATTGCTGAGAGCAGCCCCCCACGTAAGGGCGGTGCCTGAGAGGCGCATACTGTAGGTTGTGGCGCTTGTGTTTGGAGCCGCTGTCACTGCTCCGGGAAGTGCTGTAGGAAACCACAGGCAACAACGGCAGTGGGGTCTTGAAAAAATGGGTGGAAGGCTAAGTGTCGCATTTCATTCCCAAAGCCCAAGAACCAAGATATATCATATATGTCTTTACGGGATGTCGTATTTGCACTCACTGACCCCTTCGTAAGGGCTCTCGGGCCTTTTCGCTCAGCCCTGGAGCGAGTCAGCCATGCCGCAAAGACCAGACTGCTACAAGCATGATCTGGTTGGGTAGTTAGTAATCTACTGCAGCAATCCTATCAAATGATCAATAATGCTGACTGATACCCGCGTTGAACGGTTAATTGAAGAGGGGGGGTTCTTTTGGTCGTCGGTAACAATACGACATCAAATCGGAAACCGCCTCAAGGCGACTCGGGTATTCTCCACAAGCGCGTCGTCATGTGGGACGTTCTTTGCTTGGATCCACCGTTTTTGGTGGCTCCGACCGCGCGTCCAAGACGCGAAGAGTCTCTCATATTCTCAGAACACCATGCCGCGTCATCGTTATTGCTTTCCATGATAGCACGCTCTCATGAATGCGAGGCTTGTTTGCCTATTGACAAGACTGTTTTGTAGCTAGTGGCGGCATATGAGTACTGTCTAGAGGACTGTGAGTATGAGAATGGTGAATCCGGAGATGGGGGGGCGCCCGGACCCGTGGCTGATGACGACAAGTTTCAGCTAGAAGGAAGGAGATTGATTTGTTGACGGCGACCACCTTGGCCAATGGATGGCCCTCTGCAACAGCATCATGTTGCCAGCAATCAGTCGCACCGGCAGGTAGCTCATCGTTGTACGCCCAGACGACCGCGTTCTGCGCCATCGGCCAGGTTGTGCCACCAGCTGCGCTTCCTGTCGAAGCCGGCCACAGATACGCGTTTCAGCAGCTCGTCGTCCAGGCCATGGCTGCGCAACCGAGGACGAGCTTGGGCCTCGTCCCAGCAATATGGGCCAACCCCTGCCCCGGACTAAACCAACCGGGTCTAAGACTCCAAACTGCTTAGGCCTCAGCCTCAGTGGATACATATACAGAATAGTTTTCAGCTGGAGGATCTGAGGAGCCGCATGAAGTTCTCAGGGTTGCCGAAAGAGGCAGTCCCGTCGAGACACACACATTCTAGACTCGTCGCACTACTGCCAGCCAAGCAAATGGAGCCTGTTTATCGAATTCCAGGGGCTAGCCAGACGGGGACCTGCTCATTTGATTCTATATCTCGTCTGTGGCTGCTGTGGTATTTGCCCAAGTTCCAGGCTTTTTCGTCGCCTCCTTCTTTGCATCGCAAACACGCTCGTTTGTATCGTTTCACTTATTTCCAACATGTCACAGTTGATGTACAATGCCTTCAACCCGCTCTACGCCCTGGACCAGTGCCTGCGGCAAGTTGTGGGCCAGATCGATCGCAACCCAGCCCAGCAATTCGCGGCATGTACCGACCTGTTCGGCGCCCCTGTCATCTCAACGTCGACACCACCCATTGATGTCGTGACTGCTACTGACGACCACCGTGTCTTATACCGACATCATCGTCTCGCCTAGCACGACGTACTCGACATTCGAGAGCACCTCGACATCGTACGCCAGTGTCTTCGAGGTGACGACAGACTACACGACAACCCTGCTCCAGACCATCACCGCGACCGTTGGCCCCGCCCAACCTCTCAACAAGCGAGCTGGCGAGAAGCTTCGGCGTAGGGGGTGTAAGGCTTCATCAACCTCGCCGACGGCATCCTCCGAGTCATCGACGACACCCTCTTCGACAACTTCCTCCACCCCTCTATTCCCTGCCGCATCCAACTGCCCCAGCCTGGAAGAGTACTCATCGGCTTGCGCGCATGCATCAATGCCGTGAGCACTACCTCGATCGCGACAGAGCCAACCGTCGCCCCAACTTCAACCGTTTACGAGACGGTCAGCATCGCCATTCCGTCTACCATAGTGTCAGCTGTGACAGTGGGTGTGACCACCGTTGTGGTCAAGCCCGCCACGTCGACCATCACCTCGACACTCAAGACCGCCGCCGTCTCCACCGCCACGGCCACCACCACCGGCGCAGGCCCCACTCAGACCGGCAAGCTCGTCATCAAAGGCGGCCCACGCGATGGATACTACCTCACTCGAAACCCCTCCACTGGCTATCTCATTTTCACTGCTACCGCCGCAGGCAGCCTAGACATGGCCGTGGTCCTCGCCGGCGGCAGGCCATACCTTGCCGGCCAGCCCACAATGCAATTGTATCTGTACAACATACCGGGTGCCACGTACGGTGTGTTCACCTTCTTGACGCCCGTCCAGGTCACCGCCAGCCACGCTCCGATTACGTGCGCCGTGCACAGCTCGACTGGGTACCTCGACTGCTCGTCGTCGAATGGATACTACACCATTTTCCAGTGCGCCACATACATGTACATGGCGGCTTCGAACTGGGTCTACGCAGGCTGCACCGCCGTCAATGTCAAGCTCGTCGCCTAGTTATCTAGGCAATCTTCGTCAGGGAAATAGGAGCGATATTTTTCATGAATGGCGTGTTTGAGGTTTTGGTTTTTGGAAAGATGCTGACTCTTCATTTGAAGATGTCTCGGAATGTGACTGGCCAAGCGAGCCAGGTAAGACTGGACTGCTGTATGCAGCTTCGAGAGAGCCTCAGTTTGCGTCTAATTAGTCAGGGCAGAGGGGAGGCAGATAGGCATCGATGTCTCCCAAGGAGTGAATTCGGGAGGTATTTGTATGTCGAAGCTGCCACCCCCGAACAAGACAACCGTCGCTGAGACGATTATGCTAGGTACTTTGCTTGACCCTCTAACCACTGCCAGAACTACACTGCACATGTATTTCACAACTCGACATCCCACTCAACATCCCAGCTTCCCCATTTCGCCCCGCGTTCACCCGCTCCTAGGCTTCAGTGTACAAACAACCCCCTTGTTCCGATAAAACCACCTTGAACAAGTCCACCACTCCTCATTCGGGTCCTCCAGAGCAACATCAAACGTAGCCAGCAACGTCGGCACAACCTTGTACACCTCCATCATACTCAGATTCCTCCCCAGACAAATCCGATACCCCCCACCAAACGCAAGCAGACTCTGTCCCCACCGCTGCATCCGCTCCTTGTGCTCCTCATCACTCTCACCTTGTTTCTGCAGCCAGCGGTCAGGGTTAAATGCATCCGCATCCTCCCCAAACACATCCTTGTTGCGCCCCACAATGTACGGGTTCATGCCGACCATCTGGCCGCCGGGGACGACGCGGCCGTCGGGCAGCGTGAGCCCGCCCTCGGGCACGATGCGCTCCATGATCATGGACACGGCCGGGTGGTAGCGCAGCGTCTCCTTGACAACGGCCTCGAGGTAGGGCAGCGCGCGCGCCTTGGCGTGCGAGGCTGGCTCGAAGGGGGCAAAGGTCGCGCGGGCCTCGGACTCGAGGAGTTTGAAGATGCGGGGGTTCTTGAGGACGTGGTAGAAGAGGGCGCGCATTGTGATGGCGGTTGTGTCGGCACCGGCGATGACTAGAGGTGGTGGGTTAGCGAATGGTGGCGAAGGATGGGGGAAGGAAGGGAGGAGCTTACGGTTGAGAAGCAGATAGCCGATGACGCTGCCGTCGTTGACGAGCTCTGGGTGGGTGGACTTGGACTCGATGAAGTACTGTAGGAAGTCGGGCTTGCCCTCGGTGAAGTTCTTGTCTTCTCCCTTGAGGCGGGCTGTGAGGTTTTCGATGGCGATGCGAGTCACGTTGCCGATGTTGGGAGGGCCGATCGGGTAGACGGGGTTCTTGTCCAGCCAGTAATCGGTCCAGGGCATCTGGCCGCAGAGAGCCAGATAGTCAATGGACTGATCGGCAATGGCGAGGGTACCGTCGTAGTCACAGCCCTTGTCCATGTAGTCGAACTTGGTGCTGAACGTGACCATGCCCATGAAGTCCCAAGCGTCTGCGGACAGCTATTAGACAGTGACGCGGGGGGTTCAGGGGCTGGGAGAGTGCTCACAGTAGCCCAACCAATCGCCAAACCGACAGGTCTTCTTGGGCTTAACATAACGGTTCTGCAAAATGTTGATGAAGTCTTTGATGACGGAGTCCATCAAGGGCTCCATGGTCAAAACGGCGGGCACCGAGTAGTGGCGCACCACTGGGCGTTTGATCTGCGCATGGAGGGTTGGGTTGACCTCGGAGAACATGTGGAAAACTTGCTTCCCGTCGATCATAGAGCTGCTGTTCTTGTAGAAGTCGGACTTGACCCATTTTCCATCGGTGCCGTAGATGATGCGGTAGAGATCCGGGATGTCAAGGTCCAGGAGGTTCGGTCCAATCCGAACGATGGGGCCGTACTTTTCATGGAGCTTCTTCATTCGTGGGGCATACTCGCCCGACCACACCTGCCACACGCGCCACAGATTGGTCCATCCTGTTGTGACGTTAGTCTAGCTACGCGGAGGCCTAAAGGGGCACGAAGTGTCTGCCCGGGATGAGGCGTGAGCCACATACCTGCCAGAAAGGGCCCGGGGTATGTCTTCAAGGGAGATGTCTGATAGGAGACGAGGAACCACAAGAATACCGCAAGTGTTGGGGCAAGGACGAGAGCGCCCAGCTTGTTGCCCAGGACGCCGGCGAGCACCAGGTCCAGCACTGATCCATCCGGAGGGACGCCGCCACTGGCAGCGGGTGAGGCTGAAGCCATGTGAGATGCGGAGTGGGTTACGCAAGCATAAACTCTCGCATAAAACACGTGGTGGGTGGGTGGGCGCAGCTGCACTCCTGCTCTGCGGCACGAAGGAGGGTGGGATGGACCAAAGTTGAGGAGAGGGACAGGAAGGTGAGGTTGCCCTGAGCAGACCCCAGGCTGCAGCGGCAGCAGGTACTCGTTATGAACGGCACTGTGGTGAAAGTGGGGTTTGCGAGCAGTCTCTTGGCTGTTCCCATTGTGTTTTAGCGAGTTGATGGTGGGTGTTGCATGCAGGTGGAAACGAGGTTGGCATGGTGGGCTCAGGGCCTGAATGCAGATGGCAATTCTCGGTGGCTGATCAACAGACACGGAGAGCCAGTCACTGGCCAAGGCCAGCAGGGCGAGTGACAGGGGCGATGTCGATAGCAACCTCCTGAAGACTTGTGTGTCTCGGTCGCCACTGAATAAGGCCTCCGTGCTCAGGTGCCTAGGTCCCGTCCCAGTTCCCAGTTCTCCTTTGCAGAGTACGGCAACATGAATCGTGTCGGTGCTTGCCAGAGGACTTCGCCCTCCTTTTGTTTTTCTGGCCCTGTGGCCCTGTCTGTCTTGCCGATCATCTCGTCTTCAGGACCCTGCATCCGTCCCGCACCTGTAGACCCTTGTGAAGGACCTGAGTTGTCAAGCGTCCAAGTCCTGCGCTGCAACCTTGGAGCGGCAGCAAAAGAAACTAAAGCTCCGGCCCCACATACCGCTCCTTTCCGTTTGTCAAGAGGGCATGGAGGGCTGGAGAGGACGCTCTGAAGAAAGCAAGGTCGCCCCCACCCTGCCGGCGGCAGTCAGCACTAGGACACTCCCTAGCGCATCCCCTCAAGCTCTCCACCGCTTGACCAACGAGCCGCATCCAATTCGCCGGAACGGTTCCATTTGTCTCCTCTTCATCAACCTCTAACCCGCAACGGGGTTAGGGGTACCTCAAGTTCCCGTGTCGGCCTGTTCCCCGGCGAGACCGTTCCGTCGCGCCTTGGCGGCAGGCATTCTTGATCCTCCGGCTCGCGGGAACGACGCCAGTCTCCCATTTCTGACAGTGGACTGCCGATCCCAGTCCGAGAGGCAGCGGCAGCCTGGTGGATGGGCTGAGTTGGATGACGCGGTGGTGTGGTGAAGGCTACCTACACTGGAAGCGACAGCGAGATCGTGTACTCCGGAGAATGTGTTTCACGCCGCCTGTGCTCCCAAAAGTGACACAGCAACGCATGCCGTTGCCACCGAAATGCCCCGGAAGCTTTCCTGGGGTTCAGGTCGTCCCGACCCGGCTTGTCACACCCGAGACTTGGCGCGTCCCGGATGGCTGGAATCCCAGCAGCTTGGTAAATTGGCTGACCACCGGTGCCGGTATGGCTCTCACCAGCACATTTGTTTCGGAACGTCAAAGTTCTC
>OUNM010520401.1_pt1 | contig 14552 bp, 14 predicted proteins | sample 1769961 | NCBI WGS metagenome assembly OUNM01 (sample SAMEA3914820, study PRJEB12502) | metagenome | biome: forest; material: soil | place: USA | collected 2012-03-12 | depth 0.3 m | reverse complement strand
GCTCGAAGGGCAACAAATACCCGTGGGGTGATGAACTGGAGTTCAAGCGCTTCAATTCCAATGATGGCTATGAGGCCATGAAACCGGGGAAATCCACGAATGACGGCTACAATTACTGGTCCCCGGTGGACGCGTTTAGCTCCGACGAAAGCCCGTTCAAAGTGATTGGCATGGCGGGCAACGTCGCGGAATGGGTGTACCGCAAGGAAGGTGCGAAAGAGGTGCCCGTGGTCAAAGGCGGCTCCTTCGCCACGCCGCCGCTCGCGATGTTCGAGCGCCTCACCAACATTGTCGCCGAGGATGGCCTCTTCGTCTTTCCGACCGCTTTCAAGAAACAGGCCAAGAACGGGCCCAGCGTGAGCGACGTCGAGTTCGCCGGCGACCCGATCCTGCCCACCACCAAGACTCTTTACATCGGTTTCCGGACCGTCAAACGCAAGTAGACCACCATGCCACGCACCCTCCTCATTCTTCTTCTTTCACTCCTCGGCCTCGCATCGGCGCGAGCGCAGTTGGAGATTTCCATCGATCTTCCGCGCCGCGCGTATCTGCGCGGGGAATCCATCGAGGCCAAGATCCGCATCCGCAATCTCGCCGGCCACGATGTCACCCTGGGCGACGTCCCCGGCAACCGCTGGTTCGGTTTCGAGGTGGTGCGCGGGCAGGATAATCCGATCGGCGCCCTGGATCCCAACTACCAGAATCCCACGACCATCATCGAGGCGGGCAGCACCGTCGAGCGCTCGGTGGATCTCGTCAAACTCTATCCGCTGAACGAACTCGACAGCTACAAAGTTCGCGCGGCGATTTATTTTCCCGAGCTGAAGAAATATTTCACGTCCGACGTCGCGAACATCGACATTAGCGAGGGCAAGATCCTGTGGCGGCAAACCGCGGGCGTGCCCGAAGGCAAGGAAGCCGCGGGCGAGCTGCGCGAGTTTTCGCTCGTGCTTTTCCAAAAGCCGAAGGAGCTCGAGCTCTACGCCCGCGTGGAGGACGAGACGACGAACAATGTGCTCGCGACCTATCCCATCGGCAAGATGATCGCCGGCTCCACGCCGGTCACCGAGCTGGCCAGCGACAATACGCTCTACATCCTGCACATGAACGCGCCCTCGCAATACGCGCTTTCGAAAGTAGGCATCAACGGCGAGTGGATGGGGCAATCGCTCTGGGGTTCCGCCACCGGCCGCGCCGCGGTGCGCCGCAAACCCGATGGCACGATGGTCGTGGTCGGCGCCCAGCGCATCCGCGAAGCCAGCACCGGCGGCCCGCTGGTGCCGAAGCTGAGCGACCGCCCGGTGACGCTTCCGCGGACCAATCGATAGGGCTCCGGCTCGAATGAAAACGCCGACTGGCCTTTACGCCGCAGCACCCCGACCCGCTTTTTACTTTCCGCCTAGCACGCAATTTGCAATACTCACCCTTACTTCATGAGCCTCGTCCGCGCCATTTTCTGGATCGCCCTCTTTCTCGCCTCCACGTTTTGTTTCCTGGTGCTCTTCGATCACGGCCCCACGAATTTTGCGGAAAACAGCAAGAAGGAATGGGCCTACCTCCAGAAAGTTCTCGGCATGGCCGACAGCAAGAAGAAAGAGGTCAAGGACCCCAACGCGAAGTAATTCGCGTGGCTTCCGTCTGCGTGGATGCGCCGGATCCGGCCCGTGGGGGTCGGAAATTGCGCAGCGCACAACATTTTCATTGCGCGACCCCATTGTCAGGCGCGAGGTAACCTGCTACCGTAATAGTCCCGGATTTACTTCCCATCATGAAAGAAGACGACCTCTCAGCAAACGCCCGAGCCCTGTATCTGAAAGCGCGGCACGCCAATGACATCGGCAACCACGGCTATGTGATTCAGCTCATGCAAAGCGTGCTCAAGGAGGCCCCGGCATTTTTGGACGGACGCAAGTTGATGCGCGCCGCCTCGCTGGCCCAAAACCGCGGAAAAAAGACCGGCGGTTTTTCCATTGCCGGCACCACGCTTGGGCTCACCTCGGGCACGGCCCTCAAAAAGGACCCGCTCGCCGCCATGGAGATGGCGGAAAAGGTGCTGGCCACCGACCCGACCAACGCGCAGGCGAACCAACTTCTTTTCGAAGGCGCGGTAAAAGCCAATCTGCCGCATGTCGCTTCGTTTGCGCTGGAGACGCTCGTGGCGTCGAACAACAAGGACACGAAGTTGATGCACCAGCTCGCCGGTCACTATGCGGCCATTGGCGATAGCGACAAGGCGGTGGCCGTCTACAATAAGATTGTCCAAATCAACCCGACGGATCTCGAGGCGATCAAGAAAGGCAAGGACGCCTCCGCCCGCGCGACCATGACCAAGGGCAAGTGGGAGGAAGTGGAGAAGAGCGACGGCAAGATGAATTTCCGCGACCTCATGAAGAGCAAGGAGGAAGCGGTCGCGCTGGAAAACAAAGGCAAAGTGGTCCGCACCACGGACCAGATCTCCCAGCAGGTGGCGGAAGTTTACGGCCAGTGGGAGACCCAGCAGCAGAACCTCGACCTCTCGCGCCGGCTGTCCAATCTTTACGAGCAATGGTTTGAAACGGTCGTGGCCAGCAACGGCTCGGCCGAAGATGCCGAAGGCTATCTCGACAATGCGATTTGGTATTACGCCCACACCAACAGCCTGCTGAACGGCGGTGACGCCAACATCGCGCGCAAGAAGACGGACCTCGAGATGAAGAAGACCGACCGGCGCGTCAAAGTGCTGGAGGACTATCTCTCACAGGTGAATCCGGATGACCCGGATACCAAGCCCTTCGCCGATGAACTCGCCACGCTGCGCGAACAGCGCGACAGCTCGGTCATCGACACCGCGAAGAAACGCGTGGCCGACAACCCGACGGATCTGCAATTGCGCTACGAGCTCGGCGAAGTGCTGAAGAACGCCGGCAAATTCACCGAGGCCGTGCCGGAACTCCAGCGTGCGCGCCAGAACCCCAATGTGCGCCTCAAGGCTATGAACCTCCTCGGCCAGTGCTTTGTGGCCAAGGGCATGAACGATCTCGCCGTGGTGCAATTCAAGACGGCCGCCAGCGAAATCGCGGGCATGGATTCGTTGAAGAAGGAAATCCTCTACCAGCTCGGCCTCGTTTTCGAAAAACTCGGCAAGAAGGAAGATTACCTCGAAGCGATGAAGCAAATCTACGAGGCCGACTACGGCTACCTCGACGTCGCCCATCGCGTGGAAAGCAGCTACGGCGGGTAAACCGTTCGAGCGCGGGCGATCGGTTTTCTGAGCGTCCCGGTTTTCTGAGCGTCCTTCAGGGAGACGCTGAATAAAGTGCAGGCCACTCGGATGACCGTGGTGGCGTAGCTGCGCGGGACGCCAGAAAGTGGAACGGCTTTTCAAGCCGTGGCCTTTCATCGCGCCCCGACGGGAGAGCGTCATAAAACCTTCAGGAGCCCCACCGCCACGGCTTGAAAAGCCGTTCCACTTTCCGCTCCTCACGCACCGCCACGCCTCCATCGTGCTCCAGGTGGTGTCCCGCTTGATTCAGCATTTCCTTGGTGTCCCTTCGAAGACCTGAGGGACACTAAAGACTCAAAGGATGGGCTGCCCTGTTATTTACCCAAAAGATTTAGATCGCGAAGCCATTTAGGAATCTTACGCTATTGCTCTCCTCACCATGAAACGAGAGCACATCCTCATCGGCATTGCGTGGATCGCGACGGTGGCCGTCGCTTATATGGTTGGTTCCAACGTAGAATCCTCAAAAGGCAACACGGCTGCAGCCGGTGCGGCGGGAACCAAAACCGAAGGCGCGGGGGGCGGTGCCGGCGCCGCGGATTCCAAACAGCAGCGTTCCTTTCTCCGAAAATTTGGCGACTTCGAGGACGCCACCCTCGGCGCCGACGGCAAACCCAACCTCGTCGCGCTCATCGCCCGCGCACGGCAGCAGTTTGCCAGCGGCATGGGCGGCATGATGAATATCCGCGGGATGCTGCGCGCCATCGCACCGCTGGCGGAACTCGACGACTCGCAACTCCAGGATGCGCTCGCGGAGGTGGAAAAAACGGTGCGCGACCCGCAGCAGAAGATGATGTTTTACTCGCTGCTGCTCGGACAATGGGCGGAGACCGACGGCAAGGCGGCGCTGGCGTATGCGGACGAAAAACTCGGCAGCGGTTCGCCGTTCGACATGGGCGTGCGCGGTTCCATCCTCGCCTCGTGGGCGCGGCGCGATCCCGATGGGGTGTGGAAGTGGTTCCAGACCGAGCGGAAAGACGACGGCAACGACCGCACCAAAGGCATGCTGGTGAGCATGGTGTTTGCCGGCATGGCGGCCAATGATCTCGACACCGCGCTCCAGCGGATCGCAACGCTGGACGATACCACGCGCGGCATGGCGATGTCGGGCATCGCCAATTCCGCCAATAGCGAGACCGCTCGCAAGCGCTTGCTCGATCGCGCCCAGACGCTGACCCCGGAGCAAAGAAACCAAATCCGGCAGGGCGTGGTGAGCCAGTGGGCCATGAGCGACTCCGACGCCGCGATCCAATGGATCCACTCCCTCCCCGCCGATGAGCAAAAACCCGTGCGCGATTCCGCCGCCAATATGGTCCTCATGATGCAGCCCGCCAAGGGCGCCGATCTGCTCCTCGAGGGCGCCGAAGAAAAAGACAAGCCACGGCTGTACGATCGCGTGGTGGGCCAGTGGGCGTGGCAGGATTCCAAGGCCGCCGGCGAATGGCTTTCCAAGCAGCCCCAGGGGCCGGAACTCGACGACGCACGCCGCACCTATGCCATGGCGGTGTCGCAAAAGGATCCTTCCGCGGCCATGGACTGGGCCAAGAGCGTGCAAAACCCGGAGCAGCGCAGCCAATCCGTGGAGCAGATCTATCAGCAGTGGCGCGGCAAGGACCTCGCCGCCGCAAACGCCGCACTGGATGCGACCGATTTGCCCGCCGAAAAAATCAAGGAACTCAAATCGGCTGTTACCGTCAAGACCGGCACCGGCACGTTCGGCGTTCCCGTTCTTCCCCGGTAAGCCCCGGGTTAGACTCCCGCGCAAAATCCTCGCTCCGAACACAAAGAATTCTCGCCCTCCGCGCTTAATCCGCCGTAGCCATAACGGCGGTGCGCGCTCCTGCGGGGCGCGCCTCCATTTCTCACCCATATCAACAAAAGCACATGAACGAACCCATCATCACCCCCGTCACGCGCCGCAGTTTCCTGGCGCGTGGCAGCGGCATTCTGGGCGCAGCGGCCGTCGCCGGCGCGCTCGACCCGCTTCGCTTCGCGCACGGCGCCGCCGCCAGCGAAGAACTCAAGATCGCGCTCATCGGCTGCGGTGGCCGCGGCAGCGGCGCGGCCGGCCAGGCGCTCTCGACCTTCACCCAAGGCCCCGTGAAACTCATCGCGATGGCCGACGTGTTTGAGGATCGCCTCAAGAGCTCGCTCAGCAATCTCAAGAGCCAGCACAAGGATCGCGTGGACGTGAAAGAGGAAAACCAATTCCTCGGCTTCGACGCCTACAAGAAAGCCATCGCGCTCGCCGACGTCGTCATCCTCGCCACGCCTCCGGGCTTCCGCCCGATGATGTTTGAAGAGGCCGTGAAGCAGGGCAAACACGTCTTCACCGAAAAGCCGGTGGCCACCGATGCCGCGGGCGTGAACCGTTTTCTCGCCGCCGCCGCGGAATCGAAGAAAAAGGGCCTCAAGGTTGGCGTGGGTCTGCAGCGCCATCACCAGAAGGGCTACATCGAAACCATCAAGCGTCTCCACGATGGCGCCATCGGCGACATCACCACGATGCGCGCTTACTGGAACGGCGCCACGCCGTGGCTGAAGAAACGCGCCGACCTCGAAAAGGCCGCGGGCCGCAAGCTCACCGAAATGGAATACCAGATGCGCAACTGGTACTACTTCACCTGGATCTGCGGCGATCACATCGTAGAGCAGCACATCCACAATCTCGACGTCATCAACTGGGTGAAGGGCCAGAAGGCTCCCGTGAAGGCCCAGGGCATGGGCGGCTGCGAAGTCCGCAAGGGCATCGACTACGGTGAGATCTTCGACCATCACGCGGTGGAATTCACGTATGAAGACGGCTCGCGCTGCTACAGCTACTGCCGCCACATCGTGAACTGCTGGAACAGCGTCAGCGAGGCCGTCGTCGGCACCAAGGGAAGCTGCGACGTGAACCGCTACGTCATCTCGCCCACTGGCGGCGAGGCCTGGCGCCACAAGAACGAAGGCGACAAGGATCCGTATCAGCAGGAGCACGACGACTTCTTCGAAGCCATCCGCAACAACAAGGATTACAACGAAGCCGAACGCGGTGCGACCAGCACCGCCACCGCCATCCTGGGCCGCCAGGCCACCTACAGTGGCGTGGAAGTCGAAATGGACAAGATGCTCAAGGGCGAAAAGAGCCTTTTCCCGCCGACCCTCGCGTGGGATGCCGACATGCCGGTCAAGCCCGGCCCCGACGGCATGTATCCCCGCGCCATCCCCGGCCAATACAAACCGATCTAACTCCCGGCTGAGAACCGGCGGAGCCCTGCTCCCAACTCCGCCCGCTTCCTCAATCCCGTCCGCGCCCCGCTCCTGGCACCCTGCCGGGAGCGGGGCGCTCTGGTTTGGTAGGCGAGGTTTTCAACCTCGCAATGAGAACGGATCGCCGGCGGCAGGAGCTCGCCTTTGCTCACTGAAGGCCCGAAGGCCATCAGGCGCGAGGTTGAAAACCTCGCCTACTTTTTCACCACCTCGTAAAACCGCAGCGCCTCGATCTTGCTGCCGTATTCCTTCAGCTTGTAGAGCCCCTTCGCTCCACCGGCACCCGGATCGAGCGTGAGATAGTCGTAGCCGTCCTTCCCCGCGATCACCACGAAATGCGTCCCGCCGCTCGACGTGCGCAACCGCACAATGACCGGGTTCCCGTGCTGGAGTTGCTCATCGATGAGCCGAAAGCTCGGCTGGTCCTCGTACGCCTTGCGCGCGATGTTCCCGGTCACCTCGGCGGCCTTTTCCCAAATGATCCGGTTCTGCCCCTCAAAGCCATCGTTCTCCGTCAGCGCCGCGTTCAACCGGCCCGGATCGGTATCCACGCCATATGCCGCCAGCACCATCGCCGCGCTGCTCACCGCGCAACCCTCCGCCGAAACCGACGTCTTGCCCATCCCCAGCTTGTCCTTGCGCCAGCGCTCGTCCGACTGCCGAAAGAGCGGCACCTTCAGTTCGATGCGCGCCAGAAAATACAACCCGCCCGTCGCGTCGATCGGCCCCAGCCGGCTCCACTCTTCCTCCCATTTTTTCCAGCGGAAATGATCGTAGATGAGGCTGCCCGCCACCGTCGCCACAATGAGCGCCAGGGTGATCCACAAAAGTATCCGCGAGCGCGGCCGTGGCAGGTCCAGCGGGTGCCCGCTTTTTCCAGCCTCCGGGGCTGCTGAAGCTTCCTCGGGATTGGGCAATTCGTCAGATTCGTTCGCAGTCGGATCAGACATGTCCGTCACCCTGCCATGGAGAAAACGTTTTGGCCAGCCTGCGTCGTCTCATCATTCCCAGGGGTCCTCAAGGTCCTCTGAGGGCCCTACTTTCTCGGCAGCCGGGCCTTGATAAACGGGTGCTCCACCGCGACCACATAGGTTTTGGCAGCGGCACTGTAGAGCATCACCGACTTGCTGGTGGCATCATAGAAGCCCGAGAGAAAGACCGTCGGCTGGCCGGCGCCGTCCTTGAACGAAGGCTGCCGCACTTCAAACGGAATGCGCACCGGATCGATTTTCACCCCAGCCGGCGCGGACTCGGTCACCACCATCGTATAATTATTCAGCGAGCGTGGAAACACCGGCACGCGGCTGAAGCGGTCCGCGGCGCTGGGGGTCCGTTCCGCGCGCTGGAGCACGGCCATGATGTCGCGCTGGATGACCTCTTCCGCTTCGACACGCCGCGCGGGCGTCACGAAGGCGATGGCCTCCTGCCGCGCGGCACTGGCCACGGCGTCATTCGGCGCGGGATCTTTCGCCACGAGGCTGGCGGCGCCCGCGCTAAGGAGAGCCAGCGCGGCTGAGCAAAGGAGCGTGTATTTTGGTTTCATGATGCGTGTTGGTTTTCGGTCTTGGGACAGTCAAAGGAACCAGGCGCGCGAGGCCTTCGCCCACGAGCGCATTGCCCGCCACGCTCAGCCAGAGCGCGGCGAGGTAGTTGGCCTCGGGCGAGAGCGTGGTGTAGCCAAAGGCGAGATGGTAGATGCGAAACGTGATCGCCGCCGTGACCATGGCGAAGGAGCGAATCATCCACCGCGCATGCGCCCGGGTGCGCCCGCGCTGCATCTCGAAGACTCCGCGCCACGTCATCCAAAACGTGAGCGCGCCGAGCACGAGAAAGCCGGACTGCCCGAGAAATCCGCCATCCGCATAGAGCGCGAGATACGCACCCGTGGGGCAGAGCAGCCACAGCACGGACCACGCATAGACGCTTCCCAGCGACCGATGCAGCGCCGGCCAACGCCGCGTGAGGCCGCGAAAGAATTGCAGCACCGACGCCGCAAAGCACACCATGCCCGCGGCGACGTGCACCACTAGCATGAGCCGCCAGAGCGGCAGTTCCGACGCCGAGACCTTGGCCTCGACAAACTCCATCGCGTTGAGCGGTCCAAAGTAGCCCAGGCTGTTGCGAACGATCAGTCCGGCAAAGAAGAGGAAACCCAGCCACCCGGCCGTGCCGGTGCTCACCCTGGCGATCGTGGCGATACGCATATCGGTAGGATGCGAGGAGGGGCTCGGAAATTGTCAAAGGATTGTCAGAAGCCGGTAAAGGATTTCGGCGAAGCGCCTTCCGGAGGCTGCCCCAGGGGCGCCGCCGCCCTTGAACTTCGCCCCCAGAATGCCTACTTTACGGGCATGCCGCGCTACGACGCCTACGTCCCGCAGTCGCCATCGCTTTCGCCACAGAAAGGGTGGATCATCACCGCGCTCACCGGATCGCTGGTGGTGCATGTCGGCTTGTACCTCTTCTTCCGCTTCCAGACGGTGGACTATTTCGCCGTCGCCACTCCGCCGCCGCCCAAGCCGGAGACCATCCAGCGCGTCAAGGTTTTCGAGGAAACGAAAAAGAAGCCGGACGAAATCAAAGCGGTGCTGCCGGAAAAGAAATCGGAGCCGAAAAAGGAATTGGTGCTCCCCGCCGAGCAGATGAAACCGGACGAAATCACCGTTTCACCCAAGCACAATCCGCTCGATTCCAAGGCGCTCTTTGGCAACGAAAAACCGACCATCGAACTCACGAAGAACGACACTTCGCCCGTGGCGAATATCGACAACGCGCTAACGAGACTACCGGACTCCATGTTCAACGATCATCCGGGACCGAAGATCATCGCGAAGCGTGAAAGCGATCCCGGGCCCGATGGCGATGGCGCCTCGAAGGCCATTCAAGTCGCGGGTAACGACGTGGAGGGCATCCTCAGTGGCCTCACGAATGGCACCGGCGCGGCGCGCCGTTTGTCGCTGCCGGGCAACCTCACCTTTGCCTACGACAGCGCGGACATCAGCGACGACGGACGCCGCGAGATGGGAAAAATCGCGGAGGCTTTTCGAAAATTCCTCGGCGACGACCTGCGCTCGGCGACTTTCATCGTCGAGGGACACACCGATCCCACCGGCACCCCGGAATACAACCATCGCCTCAGCGAGCGCCGCGCCGAATCCGTGAAAGCCTGGCTCGTCGCCACTCTCTCCCTGGATCCGAGCCACGTGCAAACCATCGGCTACGGCGCCACGCGCCCCGTGGAAGGCGTGCCGCTCACCGGCACCGTGGAAGAATTGCAGGCCCACCGCCGCACCGAGATCGTCGTCCGCCGCGCGAAAAAACTGTAGGCATGATCGGCATCCCCGAAGCACTGGTGCAACTGGTGCAAGCGCTGGTGAATGATACCGCATTGCGCGAATGGTTCGAAAGCCTCGCCATGTTTTCCCCACGCGAGCGCGCCGCGGAATTCCAAGCCGTCGCCGCGCGGATGCGGGATGAACACCACACCGACCTGGCGCATGCCGTGTCATTACTGGCCGCACCCGGGATGTACGAAGCGGTCCAAGCCGCGGTGACCGAACTCGCGGGAAGAAATTGACGTAGTTTCGCAAGCGCGCGTCCAAACGGGAGGCCGCCGCCGGGAGCGCCGACGTCCTCAGTCGGCTTCTTCATAGCGCGAAGCGCGTAGCTAAGTGTGTTGCTATGGCGGCGTCGGACCTTGCATGGCATTTAATCACGCGCTTCGCGCTGCGAAGAAGCCGACTGAGGACGTCGGCGCTCCCGGCGTCGGCGCTCCCATTCGTGCGGGCGCCCGACAAATCACTCGCTAAACGGCCCTACAAATCCCGCACGTAAATATTCGCGAACTCCACGTCGCCGCCGACATCGAGCAGCCCCAGCGGCCCGCGCGCCGGAGCATCGGCCGGCAGCGTGAGCGCCCCATGCACCGTCCCCGGCCCATCCACCGTGGCTTCTTTGCCGCGCAGCGTGATGGTAAAGCGGGCCCACTTCCCGGGTTCGCCCACGGGCAGCGGCAGCACCGCCTGCGTCTGCCCGCGCAGCAGCACCGCCGGTTTTTTATCCGCCGCGTTCTTGGCCACCTTGCAGTCGATGACGATCTCGCAGTCGCCCAGCTCCGCTTCCGTCCACAGCGGCTTGCCGGGATCGCCCGCCTTTTGCACGAGATGCCAGTCCGTCGGCTGCCAGCGCTCGGGCGTCTCCGTCTTCCAGCCGCGCAAATCCGCGCCGTTGTAGAGCGGCCGATGCCCCTTCGCCTCCGGCGCGGTTTGCTCGGCCATGGCACTGCCAGGGGGCAATTCCTGGATCCGCACCAGCCGCCACTCCGTCGGCGCCCCCTCGCTCTCCAGCCCGAGATAACCTTTCCGCCACACGCAATTCTCGCCGCCACTCACCTCTTTGCCATTCACGCTGAGCCGAATCACGCCATCGCGGCACTCGATGCGATAGTGGTTCCACTCCGGCGCCGGCTTGCTCCGCCACTCGCTCGGAAACGCCCGCATGCCATTGTGCTTGCCGAAGGGCGACATCGTGGCGCCGTGAATCGGAAACACATCGCCGTGCGTCGTGTGGCTCTCATTGTTGCCGTACCCGTTGTCGAGCACCTGCACCTCAATCGCCCGGAGAAACGGCACGCCCGGCGCGGCAATCGGCGAACCCCAAATGAAAATGCCCGCATTCCCCGCGTTCTCCAAGTGCCGCCATTCCACCTCCATGATGAAGTTCTCGTACATGCGCGGCGTGCGCAGCGCCCCCGTTGGCTTGCCGGTGCATTTAATGACGCCATCCGCCACGCTCCACGTCTCCGGCGCACAGTTCACATTGATCCAATTGGAAAGATCCTTCCCGTTGAAAAGATTCACCCACTCGGCATCCGCGGCCCGGCCGGGAATGGCGGTGGAAACAAAAAGAGCGGAGAGAAATAGGGCGGCTTTCATTCACGCAGAATGACGAGACACTCGCGAATGAGCAACCAGCCGTGAGCCAAATTGCGGCAAGTACCTCATTCGTCTCAAAAGCGACAGGCAGCCCCAAGGAGCGGCGACATTCCTGTCGCCGTCCAAATTAAGCGCGAAGCGCCAAGCTTCTTGCACGCAACGGTACCACCATTCTTCCGCAAACGGCGCTGCTCCGCAGCGCGCAATGACGGCGACAGGAATGTCGCCGCTCCTTGGGGCGTCTCGCCGTTTTAGCAATACGTCTCCGCAAAGCGCTCCAGCTCCGGCAGCATCTCCTTGGGAATCAGCGCACGCAGTTTGGAATTTCGCAGCATCGCCGCGATTACCGGACTGGCCGCCGCGATCTCGCGTTTGCTCTGCGCCATCTCTTCCTTGAGCTCGGCGAGCTCGGCTTCCTTCATTTCCACATCGGCGAGCAGCCGCTTCTTTTCCTCGACCGTGTAGTTGGGCTTCGCCTTTCCCCGCTTCGAGCGCTTGCCGCGCGCCAGGATCGCCGCGCGCCGCTCCGGGTTGATGTAATACTGCGGATACTTCTCCGGCGGATACTGCTCGCGGATGCGCCGGTGGGCTCCGCCGCGCGCCTGCATTAAATCCTCGGCGTGTTTTTTCCAAATCACCCGCTGGCCCTCCTCGCCCATGCCCTCCATGGCCTTGGCCTGCTGCATGGTGAGTGCGCCCACGTCGATGGCCCGCGCGACCTCGGGGATGTATCGGCGAATCGCCAGCCAGTTCGTCACGCTGTCCGGATCCACGCCAAGATACGCCGCCATCTGGCCATTGTTCAGTCCCATCGCTTCCTTCAATTTGACGATGAGTTCCGCCTTTTGCGACGGCAGCAGATCCTGCCGATGCTCATCGAGGATGAAGCGGATGCGCCGCCCATAGCTCTCGGAATCGCGGGCGCCCGGCGGCACGTCCACCACGGCGGGCACTTTGGGCAGGCCCAGCGCGCGCGCCGCATCGAGGCGGCGCGAACCATCCACGAGCTGGTAACCATCGTTCACGGCGAGCACCACCAGCGGCTGCTGGATGCCGCCCTGCCGGATGGACCGCAGCAGCACTTCGTCCTCCAGCCGGTTCGGCCGGGGCCGCGTCACTTGCGCGGGAATGCCGATGGCTTCCACCGGAATCATCATCACAGGAAGGCGCTTCATAGTTCGGAAGTTTCCTCAAACTGGAGCGTCGAGACCTTCGCCGCCGCGAGCGCCTGCCGCATTTCGCGCCGCCGGAGCAGCACCCGCAAATTGCCCGGCCCGAGCGAGCGGTGCAGCCGCAGCAGCCGCGAGCGGTTCTGCGCTTTGAAAAGCTGGTCATCCAGGCTGCGCAGCGCCTTTTCCAGCGCCGTTTTCGTCCAGCCTTCGCCTTGCTTCGCCGTGAGTTCGCGCGCCTTGCGCACCACCTCGCGAATCGGCGCGCCCGTGCTGCGTGCGACCTGCAGCACGATCCGCTGTCCGCGCGCCGGAAGTGTGGTGAAAACCTCCGCGTCATTCATCGGCATCGAGGCCACATCCTCCTCCAATTCACTGGCCGCCTTGCGCAGCACCCGGATGTATTTCGTGGCGTGCGGCACTGAAATGAAAAAGCGCTTCGCCACTTCCGCCAGCGTCGCGCCGCGCGCCATTTCCTCGCGAATCATGCGCCCCTTTTCCGCCCACGGCAGCGGCTTGCGAATCATGTTTTCCGCGAGAAACCGACCCGCCACTTCATCCGCCTCCGCATCCACGATGATCGCGGGAATCTTCTCCCACCCCAGCTGCGTCGCCGCGGTCATGCGTCCCTCGCCGCAGATGAGTTCGTAGCGATGCCCCTGCGCATCCTTGCGCCCAAAATCGCGCACCTGAATCGGCATCTTCAGCCCCACCTCTGCCAGACTCGCCTTCAGCTTCGCAAAACCTTCCTTGTCTCGCGCGCGGCGAATGAGAGGGCGAATGGCCGCAACTTCAATCTCATGAACCTCGGGTGCTTCTTGCGGCTTCATATCGGAAAGACCGCGCACTGTGCTTGGCAGAGGCTGAGGGGGCAAGAAGACTTGTGAGAGGCCCGGGGCGAAGCGCGCCCGCTTTTCCAAAACCAAAAAGTACCGAAGGTGGGACTCGAACCCACACACCCGTGAGGATACCAGATTTTGAGTCTAGCGCGTCTGCCATTCCGCCACTTCGGCTTTTGGTGTGAGCGCCCGAAGGTAGGAAGCCGCCACCCACTTGGCAAGTGGAACTGATAGGCCCTCCGGAAATCAACACCCGCCCTTGCAACGCCCCGGGAGCTTCACGTATCGAGTGACACGCGCATGCCCTTTTCCATCGACCTACATTGCCATTCCTGGTTTTCCGGCGACGGCGTCAGCAGCCCGGAAGCCCTGGTAAAGGCGGCGAAGGCCAAGGGTCTGCAAGGTTTTGCGATCACCGATCACAATACCTGCGACGCCTACCACTACTACGTGGACCACGGCCTGGCGCGGGCCGACGGCCAGCCAGTGGACGGCTTCCTGATCCTTCCCGGTGTGGAAGTTTCCACCGCCGATGGACACCTCCTCTGCCTGGGCGCGGTGCTGCCCGACATGAAAGGCCAGCCCGCCGCGGACGTTTCGCGTGCCATTCGTGCGGCCGGCGGTCTGGCGGTGCCGGCGCATCCGTACGATCGCTTTCGCGCCGGCATCCGCGAGAAGGTGCTCGATGCCCTGGAGATGGATGCGCTCGAAGTTTTCAACGCCGCTATCTCGCTCGCTAAATACAATGCGCAGGCGCTCGCCTATGCCCAGCGCCGCAACCTCCCGATGATTGCCGCCAGCGACGCCCACCATGAATCCGCCATGGGTGCCAGCCACGTGATCGTGGACACGGATGATTTCAACGTCCGCGGCGTCCTCGCCGGCATTTTGAAAGGCGCCCGCCGCCACGAAAAACAACTCAGCTTCCGCGACAAACTGCGCAAGACCCTGAACAACTGGTTCCGCCTCCGCGCCAAGCGCACCTACCAACCGAAGGTGAAGTAGGGACAACGGCGGGGCGCTTTTTTGGACTGCGGTGGGAAGCGAAGCGCCACACCGCTTTCCAGCCAGGCGAAAAGACGCCCGGATGGGTGTGGAT